>Ga0214543_1003701_pt1 | contig 29524 bp, 17 predicted proteins | sample CNSS2metaG_FD_160094 | JGI IMG/M metagenome (GOLD analysis project Ga0214543, IMG submission 160094) | Root nodule microbial communities from cowpea collected in UCLA plant growth center, Los Angeles, California, USA - CNSS2 | ecosystem: Host-associated > Plants > Roots > Nodule | place: USA... | reverse complement strand
CCCACTAACAGGGGCCATGGAATTACGTCCCGACCACTGAAGCGCGACCCCAGAGGTCCCACCTAGAGACCCCAAGGAAATTTATGCGCTGACACGGACCAACAATCATAGCTCAGACATAAATGAATGTAAAATCATATTTACATTTCCATCCCAACCCCTGAGATTTCTTTCTCATACGCATCATATTTCGAATCCATATCTCTGATCATCACCACCCCATGAATCTAGGGCCTCATCTCATATTAATCACGTGTTCCTTTAGTTCCAGACCACTCATTCATTTCACATGCCAATATCAAACCCCACCCGTCATACGCAAATTCATGAATCATGCCAAACATACCTCATGCTCCATCATATACATGTCATTCATCATACAATTATACTCAGCCAAAACAGATCATTCAGGAACAACAGACATTTAAATACAGTACGGTCTCGCCCAGCATCTCGCTCAGGCTGAGGGGTCTCGCTCAGGCGAGCCTCCCCCTCGCCTAGGCGAGAGCACAAAAGCAAGAGCATGAGCAACGCGGGATCTCGCTTAAGCGAGATCCCTCTCGCCTGGGCGAGTTGCCTGCTCGCTCAAAAGTTGAGCGAGTCGCCTGGGCGACCTTTCGTGCAAAAAAACCTAGGCGAGGGGCAGAAAAGTTAAAAGATTTTAAATGGGCCTTACATATATCTTCTATAATTTTTATGACACATATCATCATGTCATAAATTTACCGAAATGGCAAACTGAGGAAAAAAATAAAAAAATTTAATCATAAAATAAAATAAAATTCATGAAAGGATGTGTTTTCTTTTTAGTTTGACATCAATTGATATTATTTTCGAATGTTGTTAATCATAATTTTTTCGATTAATGTGAATCAAATTTGCTTTTATGAAATTGTTGGTTAGGGTTATTTTTTGCCAACATTTTACCAGTGTTCCTTAAAAAATATATCGACTAATATTGATAAAAATAAAACCTAGTTAAGATTTGTCAAAAGCTTCCTCAATCAATATCAGTAAAAAATATCCTGATCTAACTTTGGATAAAAGAATAACATCAGTGATACATATTGAAAAACAATTCTTATAAACATCAATTAAAAAGTAACATTGAGAGATGTCAACCAAAAACAATTGCCTGACATAGACACAAATAGTGTCATCAACATTAGCTAAGAAAATCGTAAGTATTATCGATTGAAAAATAACTCTGGTGAAAAATAATCCAAATAATGTTACTATAAAAATATGTACTAAAAATTCACGACTTATATCTGCTAAAAATAGTCTCACTATGTCGGTAAAAAATTATCTTGTTGGTAAAAAAATAGTTCGCCACAATTGGTTAAAAAGAAATTAGTTATTGTTACTTGAATAATAACTCCGCAGTACATTGATAAAAAAAAAAAAAACTTTGGTTAACATTGTCGAAAAATAACTCTACTCTCGTATAGTTAACATTAATACAAAAAAATATATTTAATATCCACTGAAAACATATATAGGTAAAATTAAATAAGAAATTATTGACTAATCACTAACACAATAAATACTTATAACGTTTGTCATTTTTTGCTTTTGACGTTTGTGAAAATACCGATATCATATTAAATAACGTTAAAATTAATGTCTAAAATAGAAACTGACGTCGAAAATAGCGGTGATCAATATTCCTTAACGTCAGTTCAAACCCAATCTGATATTCAACTGACGTCATCTGAAAGCAAAAAACAATCAGAATTGACATTTGTTCTTGTACTAACAAACATAAAAAAACGTCACTAACAAACATCAAAGAACGTCGGACAGTGATATATATATATATAAATATATATATATATATATATATATATATATATATATATATATATATATATAATAAATATATATATATATATATATATATATATATATATATATATATATATATATATATATATATAATACATTTAGTGATATAAATACATTCAAAGTTGTTAATGTCTTTAATTCAATAAATTAAAATAATTATTACTTTTACTAATTAAATTATTTCCTTATAATTAATAATTAAAACTCAATTTATAAATATTAATTATTTAACTTATTGCATATTTGCACCTATCAAATTACATAATACAAGAAAACTAATGATTTAAACTATTATTTATTTAAATTCTCAATTTAAGAAAAAAGAATACTTGTGTCGACACATCGGCCTTTTAACCAGTTAATTTAGTAGGTTAAAAATATGAATCCAACTCCATAGCAAAACTCACTTTGTTACTGGAATCCTTTGATCTTAACATAATTAATTTTCTGAGGAAGTTGATTTAGTTTTACGCAATAGTTGACAATTTAAAAGACATAATAATTAAAGATATGAAAAAATAAATAAGATTGAGATTCACCAAATTGAAGAAGTGGGGGTGGTTGTTAATGAGGGTTCATTTGGAGAAGCATGAAGGAAGTAAAGAAAGGTGGGAGGGATTGGTGTGTAGCAACCAAAAATAAGTGAGAAAGTATGACACCGTCCAACATGGAGATGAGTCACGGCCTATGTAACTTACAAAACCCACATTTCTCCCTTTAATACCGTCAACTTTCTTATTTTTCTCACTATTCCTGCGTAACTCTGATGCAAAACACCCAAGTTGCTCATTAAACTAACTAAATCCTTTGGAAATAATATTTGTCAGAGTTCATTAAAAATAAATATGTGATTCAAATTCAAAGTTAGAATTTGGATTTTTTTTTATTGAGTTCTTAAATGTTGTTTCGCCTATATCTTTTCAAAATATATTAATAAATATAAATATTGAAAGTTCCATACAAGACAATTTCATAGTATACAGTTAAATACAAATTTACTTTCACTATATAAACCAGTTTTGTATGGTTGAATTAAATTTAAAGTTTACTCCTTAATATGATATTAGAATCATTATTTAGAAAAAAACATATTCTAGTGAGATTTTTATTTCTTTGACATATAATTTCATCAACGGTCTAAGACCGTTATTATACCTTGATGTGAGAGAGAAAGACAATTTTATAATATATAAATAAATACAAACATCATCTTATCTTATAAACTGATTTTGTGGAATTGAATTAAACTTAAAGTTTATTACTAATTTTAATATTTTAGAATATATTAAAAAAATAAAAAATTCAATAAAAAGTTTCGACTAGAGAAGTTGTGTTATGGTGTAAAAGAGAAAGGACGCTATCAATAATGAGAAAGAAAAATAGGAAAGAAAAGGCATTGTATCTTTCGGCACAACTCACCAAGCACACCTCATTTGCAGACGTTGTCTGGCTACCAAACACTTTCCAAGCTAATGCTACCAAACCCATCCTTACCTATTCATTTTGTATTCACCAACATACTTCTCCTTTTCTATATTTATCTGCGTTTTGCATTTTTACACCAAATTTCATATTAATGCGAGAGAGATTTTTTTTCACCAAAATAGTACGAGGATGTTCTCGGATTGGGTTGGTTGACGCATTTTGATTGTGTTTTTATACTGCAATTTTTCTTTTTTAAAACATTAAGTTTGACAATACCTTATACACAACAACTTTTTTTTGCTAACAAGTTTACACTCAAAATAAAATTTATTGCATTTAGACTTTCACGAAATTTCCAACCAAATTAAATTAAATTCGTTAAACTTGGATTCGTTTGATTTTTTTTTTTCATCACGTTATGATTAAAAATATTTTTTAAGTTTTCAGTTATGTTTATTTTATGTGAATATTTAATTTTATATTAATACAAGGTGGAAATATTTCTCTGTCTTGTAATAACTATTTGTTCATTTTATTTTAAATCTATAACTTTTTTTTATGGTTATCACTATACACACACACACACACACGTATATATATATATATATATATATATATATATATATAATTAATTAATTAATTTCTTTATTTGACCCGGAATTAAAAATTCATGATAAACATGGTTAAATTAAGACATCTGACATAATTATTTGAGATCTTAAGATTAAGATAAATGAAAACAGTACAATTTAAAAAAAAAAACTCTTAACTTAACATATATTAAAATTGAATATTTGTTCTATTTTTTATAATTTTTTAAAAATATTTTTTAATTTTATCAATTTTATTTCATTAACGTATATAAATTTAATAAATATTTTAGTTGTGATAAAATTTTATTTCGTACTATAATATAAAATAAATACAATTATAATTTCTTTCTAAATATGTGATATTTAAATAAATTAGAATATGTCTTTTTTTGATATTAAATATTTTGATATCATATTTTCTTTGCCATGACTTTTTATTTTTTATAAAAATTAATTAATTGATATAGACACGAGTATGGTTATACTCGAAATTTGGAGGGGATGGATAATATTCTAATTTTCTTGTTTAAATTTCAGAAGGAATTCAAAATCTAATACGATCATAATTTTTCCTAAATAGGATCGTATAAGCTTGAGCCTCAAAATTTCCAACATCACACAATATCAAGTTTGAAAGAGTTATTCAGTTGTGTGACATATTGGCAAGTGCACCAAGTCAGTTGTAGTACAATCAAATGGGAGTTATTGTATTCACAAGGATTTAGCAAGTATATTGGTAGTTTATTTTTGGTATTTTTGTATGAAAATATTGATAGTTGTATATATTATATAGATTGGGTGGAGTAGAGGCTATAAGTGTATTTCATCTCCACTACACTGCTACTGATCTTGTCTATGTATTTACGCAAATCATTCACTGTCCTGGGAGTGTTCTCTAAATTAACTCTAGATCCATTCATGGCACTTAGAGCCTAAGATAATCAAACTTCAGTTTGATCCCTCAGCAACTGCTTGAATGAATCACTTATATTAAGATCAGGACTCTATAACTAGTTAGAGCCTTAGATTTATTCCTAACATCGAAAACAAAAGGAGTAGTTGGACCAATACTAGGAACCAGTTCCCACTCCATCTCAAGCCAATGAAATAAGACGAGTGATCAATTCATCTAACAACAGGCACAAACTAATTCACAAATAGATTGAATGAAATTATACATAAATATCTAAGAAGTAGAAGTACATAGAATTGGAATTAATTACATCCAATCCCAACACGATAGAGTTCAGCTACTCATAGAATATTACAATACAAATTCAGCAACATTTAAACATAAGATTTACAATAAAAACATATCTCTCGAGCCTCCAACACTATATTCCTAGTCTACTACTACATATTTAATTCTCCACTAAATGCCTAAAATGAGCATATGACGTTTATATTTATAAACTGTCCAGGATGGTGCTCAACTCCAACTTTGGCACTTAGCCATAGAGGTTTCATTATAGATCTTTCCAAACTGTCTTTCTTAGTGTTCAACGACACATGCTCTAGCTGTAAAATTTATATTCTAGATCTTTCCAAAGGTGGGTGTTTGAGGTTTACTCTTCTAGGGGGGATGGTCATTGTGGCCCAACCTCAATCCTACCGCTTAATCGCATCAGTCACAACTTACCCATAATTGAATGATTTTAATCCAATTTCTCTACTTTTTCACTTTAACTCTCTTATGATGCTTAAAAAGATACTAATCAAGCTACATAGGAGTGAATTAAGCAAAATCTAAACAAAATTAAAACAAGATAAGTGCTAAAATTATCTTAAAATTCACTTAATTTGGGCACTTATCAGACTACATAGTTTTATATCGTCTGACAAATGAAACTCTTGCATCTTTCATGATCTTTTGTTTAAACAAAAAACCCGTGTCTTATAAACAAAGCATTACCACATTTTTGTGTTTTTTTGTTTACAACACTTAATCAAAATCATGGGTGTTGGTATTTTCTCTAACAAATTGGTGGTGAAATGTATTTTCAAGTTTCTTAATTTGATGTAGGTCTTGTCTATAAGGACAACATAATGTGTACTTTTAAGGGATATTTAGACTCAAAATATGTCGGAGGTTTGGATGTGAGACAATCTATTAGAGTAAAGTCCATTGATCCTAATTTGATGAAGTGCTTTTCTTAACAAAGTATAAAGCATGAGTATGTTTCATTTATAAGGCAACGTGTTTTACATACAAAACATATCATGTAAGACACAAGTGTTTTTGTCTAACAAAAAATACAAGACCTTACAATCTTTCCTTCGTCTAATAAGCAAAATCTTCATTAAACGATAAGAGAAATATTGATTAAACAATAAAGCGACACTCTTAAGTTATTGTTGTACTTATGAAAATATTCTCTAAGCTTATTCTATGTTGTAGTGAATGTTTCCATATTTAGATTACTAAGATTCTTCACTTAAATATATGTCCACATTATGATTTCTTGAGGTACAAGCTAAAGTTGCTTTGCATTGACAACCATTTTAGCACAATCATATATCAACTCGGGTAAGGCTATCTACCACATACGGTCTATGTTATTACTCTAGTTTGAGTAAACATGTATCTGATTTAGGCTTAATAAGTACTATCAAATAATTGTATGTTGCTTTGAGAGAAGATAATCATTCAATGTTGGATGTATCTCATTTAATGCATCTCTACATTCTCACTCATTCATATGGGTATTTAAGTTTGAAGCTCTCAATGGTCATAAAAAGACTTGCAACATTTTTTTTCTTCTATGCTATATATAAAGCTACTTTTCAAGAAGAATAAGAAACGAATTTTAAAGTATCGAAACACTACTAAAATCTAAGCTCAAAATTCTTTTGTGCTCTAAAAGATTTGTAAGAATATTGTTGTGTTTACTAACAATCTAGAAGAGAGTGTTAAGATAAACATGCATACCCTACTTGTAACACTTGTTGATTTAAGATAAAATTGGATATCCAACATTAAATCACATGTAGACAAAATCTTGATAATGATGAGAGAAGGAGATTAAGTTATGAAGACTCAGAAAGCTAAAAGAATTTTAAAAGTCTTGTAGAAAATTATGTTGAAGTCTTGGAAATATGATTTCTATATTAAATAAGTGTAAGAAAGAGTTTAAATAATGAGTGGGAGACAACTGCAACACATCTACCTTATTAATACCCTAATGAATATTGATGTTCTCATATAAAACATTATCACACTAGAATAATTGATTATCCTTGTCAATAATCAATTATCACAAAGGAAAATTGTTTTATGAACCTTAAACTCTATGGAATAAGCTTTTATTTTAAATGATATCGATTATGCTGACCTAATTTTGAAATGGGCTTTTTTCTAAAAAGGGCCAAAGCACATTTTTCTTCAATAAATTGAAATGAGCTCTATGCTTTAGGTACAGAAGTTCGATTGTGAAAACGAGCTTAGTCACAAGCTTCGATTCATGTAGTTTTGAAAGAGTGGTTTTTAAGCTTCATCAAGAGTTCTTGAGTGATAGGATGTTGTTGTTGCTAGGGTTTAGGAGTTTGGTTCATCCCTTCAGGTTGTTAAGGGAAGTGTTTTTCATCTCTTGTGGTTTCAAAGAGAGGTGTGGTTTCATTCCTTGTGGTATTTTAAGGAAGGTATTTTAATCTCTTTTGGTTTTCAAGGTATGTGTGTTTTCATCCCTTGTGGTTATTCAAGGGATGTGAGTTTCATTCCTTGTGGTTATTCAAAGAATGTGGTTTCATCTCATGTTTTTTAAGAGAGATATTTTCTCATCCTTTCTAGATTTTTCAAAGTTGTCTTTTCATTTTCTTAATTATTTTATTGTGTGCTTCAGTTTGTATTAGTGGTTGTAATAATACGTTTAAGATAGTAATTCATAATCACTCTCTTTTAGGTGATTCTAACTAGATGTAGGATCTGTTTTGATTTGAACCACTATAAAATTTTTATGTGTGACTTTCTCTATTTATTATTCTCTTTATTATCCTGCTTTTGAGAAAGATTAATTTTTGCACACTTTATAGAAGATTAATACTCTAATATTTGTCTTTACAACTCAATACAAACTTAAGGTTTCCTAGAAACAAGTTTTAAATAGCTAAAAAGTTTTAATAATCAAAATTTTAACTTCAAACTAATTCAATCCCCCCACCTCTTTTATTCTAACAGTTGATATTAAAGTTGGTTTTTTTATAGTCTTTCAAAACTATATCAATAGACCACCTTTGTTTGCTGGTAAAATTTATCCTTTTTAGAAAGTAAGAATGCTAATGAAGGCACAAACGATGTAAAAAGAGCTTCAAAATTAATCTAATTTAAGACTATGAGATGTTTCAGTTGCTTCAAGGAGAAAACACTGATGATATGCAAAAGTGATTCTCTCACATTATTAACCATCTTATTTGTCTAGGTAAAACGTTTGATCTTGATGAGTTAAATATAAAAATTTTGAAATCCTTAAACAAGACTTGGCAACCAAAGCTCACAACCATATTGAAGTCACAAAACATCACCAACACGTCTATGGCTGCTCTAAGAGAACATAAGGTGGAGTTGGGAAGACTCAATAAGGAAGAAGAATAAGAAGAAAGGAAAAAGATATATGTAGCCTTTAAATCTTAAATTTCAAAAGATAAGAGTCATGAAGAGGAAGATGGCCCAGAATATGAAAACATAAACCTCATGATGAAGAAATTTACAAAGCTAATGAAAAACAAAAATAAAGGACTTTAAAAACGGTATAAAAACGAAAACGAAAACTCTGTTTTAAACTACAAATGATATGGATGTGGTGAAACAAGTCATGTTAAAGCTAGTTGTCCTAAGAAAAGTGAAGAAAAGAAAGGTAAAAAAATTTTAAAAAGAAGAAGTCGTACACATCTTGAGAAGAAAATGATTCAAGCTCTTCTTCTAGCTCAAGTGATTTAGATGAAGAAGCAAACATTTGCTTGATGACTGACAATGAATTTATAAGTAGCAAGGATGTTTCAAAATCAAGAAAGTCTTTGTGGTATCTTGATAGTGGATGCTTTAGACATATGACTAAAGACAAAGGAAAATTTAAAAGTTTCAAAAAAAAGGAACAAGGATATGTAACTTATGGAGATAACAAAAATGGGATAATTCTTGGAAGTGGAGATATTGGTAGTGTTGAAACATTGAAGATTCAAGATGTGTTTCTTGTTGAAGGAACTTGTTAAGGCTTGAAAGTGACATTTGAAAGTGACTACAACACTTTCATCACAAGGACTCAAACAAAGTTTTCCTTATTGGTAAGAGACACAACAATATTTGTCACATTGACATTGATCATGCATCATCTAGTATTATAACATGGTTAGTTGTAAAGGAAGAAGATCCATGGTTGTGGCATAAAAGAGTTACCCATATTCATGTGGAACATTCAAATAAACTAATATCAAAAGATTTAGTAGATGGCCTACTTTCGCAACCAAAATCGTGACGGTACGATGAACCAAAAATAAAATTTGAGAAAAACAAAGTTTGAAGTCACCACCATAGTTTATTCTGGAAAATTACGGAAAAACCAAAAAGATAAGACAAGGTCTGCAAAAAAAAAAAACAGATTTTGGGTCCGGGAGTTGGTTACGCGTTGGAAGGTATTAGCACCCCACAACATCCGTCCTAAGACAATACCTTTAATTAAATGTGCAAAAGTTATGTGGTTATTTCAAAATATTTATTTTCCCAAAAAAAATATAAAAGGATGTACAAAAGAAATAAAAATAATTTTTTTGATTTTTTTGGGCCCGATGAGGATTAATCTTCGCTGCTACGTATCTCCATTCACAATGGAGAGTTAAGGTCACATAGTTCTTTATGAAAAAACTATTTGAGAAAAGATTTGATTTTTTTGATAATTTTGAAACCTTTTTATTTAAATTTTTAGTATTTTGAATTATTTTAAAATTTGTGTCACGCGACGCGACCGACCGGACAAACACCGAAAATAAATCGTTTTGTTTTGTAATCTTTATTTTTTTCAATTTTTTTAATCTTTTATAATTTTTTCATAATTTTTTAAAAGTTATTTGAAAGTGGATGTGGATGTCACTGCGACGTGACCAACCACATAGATATCAAAGGGTAAACAAAGAAAACTTTTTTAGATCTATATATAATTTTTAGAAAAGAAAACAAAAAGTCTAAATTGGGTGTCACACGACGCAAGCGGTCAGACAAACACTAAAGCAATGAAAAAAATATATTTTTTAATGATTTAAAATAATATAATGAAAATAGGAAAAAATAAATCAAAAAAAAAGAAAAAAACTAGCAATGACATACCTTCAAAAAATTTCAATATTTCCTCACCTTTTCTCTTCTCTTTTTCTTGACTCATTTTCTAATATTTTTGTGTTTTTTTTTTCAAGAGAGATAAAAAAAGAGGTGTGGTTGTGTGTGTGGTAATGAGAAGGAGAGAGGAAAAGTAAAGAATATATTGTTTCGATCAATTTTTTATTTTTATTTTCAAGTGACAAACTGCCTATTTATATTCACAAATTGCAATATCAATGTAATTCTAGCCTTAATTGTAATAAACAAGATAAGGAAGAAATTGGTCATGATAGCAGCACATTATGACAATCAAATCATAGCAAATCATAGCACAATATCAAACAAGATCGGTAATATTGATTTTAACCCTTAACGAATTAGATCGCAAAATCAATCCCAATTAGTAATATTAATTATAACCATTTGAAGAAATATTTCTTGTAATTATTAGAACTATATCACTACTTTCTCTTTCAGGAACAAAGGGTAGAAAGTATGTTGAGTTGTTGGACTCATGAAAAGGAGTGCGATAATTAATAACAAATTGGGTTCTTCCTTCTTTTTTCCTTTTTTTTTCTTTTTTTCATCTTTTTTTCATCTTTTTCTTTTTCTAAAATTAAAGTTTGAAAATCTTTGAAGAAAATAATGTTTCACATTTTTTTTTGAAAATAAATTTATTCACCTGGACGAAATTGGGTGTTGACACCTACCAAAACTAAAATTTCAAAAAGACAATATTTGTGCAACTTGTGAAAAAGGAAACAAGGGAATCTTCTTTTAAATCAAAATACGTTATTTCTACTTCAAAACCTTTGGAACTTCTGCACATGGATTTATTTGGTTCTTCAATGATAAAAAGTTTTGCAAGAAACTACTATGCTCTTGTGGTTGTGGATGATTACTTTAGGTACACTTGGACTGATGTTGTAAGTATTGTTTGCTATGTTTTAAATAGAATGTTAATAAGACCTATTTCAAAAGTTACCCCTTATGGAATTTTTAAAGGAAGAAAACTAAAGATTCCTCATTTAAGAATCTTTAGAAGCAAATGTTTTGTCTTAAGTAATGGAAAAGAAAATCATGGTAAATTTGATTCTAAAGCGGATAAAGCTATATTTTTTGGTTAATCATTATCTAGTAAAGCATATAGAGTTTTCAATAAAATAACATTGCATATAGAGGAATGCATGAATGTTGTTTTTTATGAAATCTATGACCTTTAGAAAACCCCTCTCAAGTCAAGCAAACCATTTATAGATGATGAAGAGGATACTCACAAGAATGAAGATTATTTGAAAGAAGCTCTTGAAGAAATGTATTTATCTAAAAATCCTCCAAGGGATAAAAGTCTTTTGAGAAATTGAAAATTTCCTAGAGGATTACCATTAGGAAAGGTTATTGGGGATGTTTCAAGAGGAGTTGCTACAAGTAAAAACATGAACAATTTTTGTATGAATGTTGCCTTTGTGTAATTGAACCAAGGACCGTGGAGGTTACAAGATGATAAATGGTTTGTTGCTATGCAAGATGAATTAAATCAATTCGAAAGAAATAAGGCAAGGCTTGTTGCTAAAGGATATAATCAAGGAGAAGGTATAGAATATGAATAAACTTATGCTCTAATTGCGAGGTTAGAGGCTATATGTTTACTTCTTGCATATGCTTCTATTATGGGTTTTAAACTTTTCCAAATGGATGTACAAAGTGCATTTTTAAATGGATATATCAAAGAGGAAGTTTAGCTAGAATAACCTCCTAGGTTGAATATTTTGAAAATCCTAACCATTTTTATAAATTAAAGAAAACCCTACATGTCTCAAACAAGCCCCAAGATCATGGTATGAAAGGTTAAGTAACTTCTTAATCGACAAAAAATTCAAAAGAGGTAAAGTTGACTATACTCTTTTCATTAAAAATACTGACAAACATATCTTAATTGTTCAAATACATGCTGATAATTTTATTCTGGATCAACTAACAACGCTCTTTGTTAAGAATTTGCTAGCCTAATGCAGGGGGAGTTTTAATTGTTTATGATGGGGGAACTAACTTTCTTTTTAGGATTACAAATAAAACAAGTAAATGATTGGACTTTCATCTATCTATAAAAATATTGCAATGAAGTTTAAAAGAAATTTAAAATGGATATATAAAAGGAAGTTGCAACTCCAATGGTCACTCGTGTTATTTAGATAAGGATGAATCTAGTAAGCAATAGTGAATCAAACTATGTAGAAAGGTATGATTGGTTCACTATTGTACCTTACTGCTAGTATACCAAATATAATGCAAAGTGTATGTGTTAGGTTTCAATCAAATCCAAAAGATTCTTATCTTATAGCTGTATAAAGAATCATAAATTTCCTTAAAGGAACAAAATCATTTGGACTATGGTACCCTTCTAGTGCATCACTTAGCTTAATTAGGTATTCTGGTCCAGATTATAATGAATGTAAAATAGATAGAAAAAGTACTATTGGAACTTGTGACCTCTTAGGATGTTCTTTAGTTTCTTGGCACTCCAAGAAGCAAGTTTGTGTGGCTCTTTCACCCCCTGAAGTTAAATATATAACAACTAGAAATTGTTGTGCTTAAATCTTATGGATGAAACAACAATTAAAGAATTTTGATATATTTTTTAATCACATACCATTGAAGTGTGATAGCTCAAGTGCCATTAATCTCACTAGAAATCTCATCATGCATTCAAGGACCAAGCACATAGAGATAAAACATCACTCTATAAGAGATCATATTGTCAAAGGAGATTGAATTATTAAATATGTACATACTAATTAGGTTGATATATTCATTATATATTTGGCAAGATATATATTTTATGATCTTAGAAGAGACTTAGGTATCATAAATGGTGATTCTTTTAGTTAAAGATAAGTTCAAGTGAACGATTTCATATTTTTGTCAATCCAGTCTGTTATAATCGATTGCAGCTTACTATAACCGATTATCAGAGAAAAGTGTTTTCTGGAAGATTTGATTGTTGTTTATACAATCAATTATTCTGAAACTTTGGAAAAATTTAACTCACAAACGATTATCATTAGTGACAATCAATTATCCATACTTGGGCGCAAAGTTTAGATTTTTTTACATTTGAGTGTGTTTATTTAAGAGGTGTTGTTTCTTTCCTTGTGGTATTTCAAGGAAGATATTTTCATCTCTTGTAGTTTTCAAAGAGAGGTGTGTTTCATCCCTTATGGTTACTAAAGGGAGGTGTTTCATTCCTATTGGTTATTCAAGGAAAGTGGTTTCATCTCTTATGGTTTTTCAAGAGAGGTGTTTCCTCATCTTTTGTAGGTTTTTCAAAGAGGTGTCTTTTCATTTTCTTAATTTTTTTTGCATGTTTCACTTTGTATTAGTGGTTGTAATAATATGTTTAAGATAGTAATTCGTAATAACTCTCTTTGAGATCATTGCAATTGGATGTAGGATGTACTTTTTATCTAAACCAGTATAAAATTTATGTGTGTGACTTTCTCTATTCCTTATTCTCTTTAATCTACTGTTTTTGAGAAAGATTAATTTTTACACACTTTCTAGAAAATTAATACCATGTTATTTGTCATTATAGCTCAATACAAACTTAAGGTTTTCGAGAAACAAGTTTTAAATATTTGAAAAGTTTTAATTATCAAACTTTAACTTCAATTGATTCAACCCCTTTCCCCCTCTCTTTCTCTTGGTTTTGTTCAACCTCATCTTTTATTCTAACAACACCCCACTTTGGAGTTACATTAATACTACTTTGTTAATCATCTCATGTTTATAGATCATTTCTATAAATATTAATATGTTTACAATTGTCATAAATTAATTTTTTTTCAAAATAAATTTAACATATATTCTTAAGGAATAAAAGCTATAAATACATATTCAATTCCCTACAAAAGAAAAAATTGTCATCTCTTTTACTATTGAACACTCCCATTTGCATTATTGTCTACTCTTATACCAAACTTGATCATAGTTGATGAAACCACAAAGTAAAATAAGCTAACTTATTTAAAGAGATAAAAATACAAAATCAATTCCATTCTTCCTACAATCTACATAATTGTCTAATGACACACAAATGCACACAAAAATATGTGTCTATAGTAGATCATGGCCTCTTGTCCTGACTCTATTTAGCCTCTCACACACATATATACCTTTATATTCATAGTCGGTCATCAAAATAAAAGTTCCAACAATTTATAAAGAGTTTCCTCCTTCTCACCCAACAAGCATATGCACTCGCCACTACAAAAATCCGTGTTAAATATGACGATTATAAAAAAACTTCCATAACTTACTATATGATATGAATTTTATAACTGCCACATTTTGCATTTAAAATATGACATTTACAAATGTCATTTAATAACTTCACTATTCTTTCCTTTCGCTATTGCTAATTCCTCCATCTTATCACAATTTTTATATCGAAACAAAAATTCCCTCCTTTGAATTCTCTTTCCTAAAGAACAAATTATTTTCCCCATAGTAAACAATACTTCATTTTAGATTCCTCATTCTCCCTTGTCCATATTCCTCATTCCCATTTTGAGAACACTGAACACCTTTACCTTACCTTGGACCCTTGCAAATTGGCTTCACCTTTGAGCCTCCCAAACACTGGACCATGATCCAATACCTCGTAAAAAACTCTCGTAGAGGCTCACCAAGACCCCAAACCCTCACTGGAAACCATCACATCGTGAAACCTCATTGGAAACCTAAATCATCCACCGTGAAACCTCATTGCAGAACCCCATCCTAAACCCTCGATATGGAACAATCATCATGAAGGATCCTAGGTTCTCCCATTAAGAGGAAAAGAAAAGGGTAACTCTTATCTATTTCTTTTGCCAAACTTTATTTTTGTGTACCCTTTTGGACGTTTCGTCCTCATGACTCTCGTTGATATCCCTTGCTTTGAAAAAACTATTTTGGTTCACATATATAATTGTACTATTGATATTTTGAAAGCAAAAGTCTACGTATTTTTGTATATTGTTTACCCCTCCAATTAAATATCTATATAAACTAGCGGTTTCCAATTTTGTGATCTATTTTTCAACTCACTTGAATTGAGCACATTATTATGAAGCAACAAATGTTGGTCCCTTCTTTAGAAAAATTTCTCAATATCTTAGTTTTAAAATATATAGAAAATATATTATATTATTAAATATAACGTAAGATGTTCTTTATTGACAATGTTGCAACCATTTGGAATCTTTCATATGGAATTGGTTTTTTGTGTTCTTTAATGTGATTGAATGATGATTTTACTCATATAATTTGTCAGGTCAAAATGAACAATTTTGTTGTTAGTTGGAATTTGAAAGTTTACTTTTGAATTTTGAATGGTTTTACAGCATAACTCAATGAAAGTATCATCTGACGAATGTATTGTCCAGTAAGTCCACACCTCACTCAATGGCTTAACCCATGAACTGGTTGATTTAAGACGAAGATGGATATCTAATATTAAATCATAAAGAAAAGAAAGTTTTGATGATGATGAATTATGAAGAAAGAGATCAAGTCTTGAAGAATACTTAGAATGAAAAAATCATCTTGAAGACCTATGGAAAATTGTGTTGAAGTCTTGGGAACATAATTTCTTTATTGAATGGATGTAAGAAATAGTTTAAATGGTGAGTGGAAGACAACTATTGCACACCTACTTCACTAAACACCTTGATGACTCTTGAAATTCTTGTAAAAATGTTTTTCTATTGTGATATCAATTATCACTTATCATAATTGATTATAGATAAAGTTTTTGGGCTAAGATAGTCTATTATCTTTGAAATAATAGATTATCCCAAAACAAATGTGTTTTTGGAAACATTTTGGAATAATCGATTACCATAAGAAATAATAGATTATTCTGACGTAATTTTGATATTGTTTTTTTCTGAAAAAGACCAAAGCACGATTTTGTTCTATAAATTAAGCAAAGTTCCATGTTTTCAAACACATAAGTTAGATTGTGAAAATTAGTTCTGTAACAATATTTGGTTTTACCTAGTTTTGAAAGAGTGGCTTTTAAGCTTCTTCAAGTGTGTTCTTGAGTGATAAGGTGTTGATGTTGCTACTACCGTTTTGAAGCTTGGTTCCTCCCTTCATATTTGTTAAGGAAAGTATTCTTCATCTCTTGCGGTTTTTAAAAGAGGTGTGGTTTCATCTCTTATGGTTTTCAAGAGAGTTGTGGTTTCATTCCTTGTGGTGTTTCAAGGAAGGTATTTTTATCCCTTGTGGTTATTTAAGGGATGTGTGTCTCATCTCTTATGGTTTCAAGAGAGGTGGTTTATCATTCTCTGTGAGATTTTCATAAAAGGTGTGTTTTTATCTTGATTGTGATTTTTCATGCTTCACTTGTGATTAGTGGTTGTAATATCAAATTCAAGATAGTAATTTATGATAACTTTATTTGAGGTGATTGTAGTCGGGTGTAGGAACTATTTTGATTTGAACCAATATAAAATATTTTTGTGTGACTTTCTTTATTTCTTATTCTCTTTATTCCGCTTTTATCAGTGACGGAACTTAGACAAAAAATTTAGGGGTGTCAAATTAGATTTTTCATATATAAATTTTTTTAGTTAAAAAAAACTCTTCATTTCTTCTGCTTAAAACAAGCACACATATAGTAGAATTCAAAAAAAATATCACTATCATTCGCTATTATATCATGATATCAAACCATGAATATCATTTTAGATAAGTCTTTGTACCTTATCATACTCTTTCTAATATAAATTTATCACCCCTCTTGTATAAATTCAAAACTTTAACAAATTTACCATAGGAAGGAAAACATAAATCCCTAAATTTCATAATTAAGGGTTATACTAATTTGGAAAAAATTATAATTAGGATTCATACCAATTTCATAAAATCATAATTAGGGTTTATACTAATTTGGGATAAACATCCTAAGAAGAATCATAAATCATTATAAGATACTAACCTTGATATGTGAGAGATCATGCAAAAATATAGATTTTAATCTCAATCTATGTGTTCTCCAACCTATATTTCCCAATTTATCTTTTTGTATTTTTTTCTCCTCACACACTTTCATAATAACTTACATGATAAAAAGATCTTATAGCAAAAATAAAACCCCAATCTCTTTTATAAATTAATGTTTCCATTAAATTTTTTATTTTATTTTTTATTATTGTTTTCCATAATATAAACTTAATATAAATAATATATAATTTTAATTTTTAAAAATATATAAATATATATATTAAAAAATTCCAAAAATTTTGGAGAGTCGTGAATCCCCTGCTCCTATAATGTTCCGCCAATAATAGCTGTTACTGAGAAAGATTTAATTTTTACACACTTTCTCATAAGATTGTATCGTAATATTTATTGTTACAGCTATATATAAACTTAAAGGAGTATTAAAAGCAAATTTTGAATAATTAAAAAATTGAAACTTTAACTTCAATCAAATTCATCCCGTTCTTAGTTTTGTTAAATCTTCTCTTTTATTCTAACATAACTCTCTGAATTTTTTAGAGCTTGTTTTTCTCAACAATAATACCTACTCACCGAGTGATCAAAACTGCATGGAACCACATCCTCCAAGTTCATCCATCGAGTTTGACTCACCATCCATTATTACAGAGTAAAAAGTATGCATTATGATTGTATTTGGTGATTAACAAAAATAAATATAGTTTTTAGAAAACATTTTTCAATTTTAATTTATATTCTTTATCATTACCTTTTTTTCTTATTTTTGAAAAATAAAATAAACGTAAAGTATATAGTGAATATTGTTGCTTATTTATCTAAAAACTTGGAATATACAAATAAAAATGGAAAATTTCTGAAAAACTGTTTTTTTTTTGTTGATCATACATTTCCATCATCATTTATAATTTATATTATATTATAACAATAATAAAAGCAGTACTCTTTTTTTTTTCTCTTTTAACTACTCATTTTTAAATGAGTATACTTTATATTTAATCTATATCCACTTTCTTCCTTTAATTTCTCATTTATTGGAGTTGATTATGATGGTTAATAAAGCAACAATTTCAATAACATCTTTCATTCTCAAAATCATGAAATTTGTTGAAGGGATTTTTTTTATAGACAAAAAAAATATAATTTATGTTTGTTTATCTGCATAAAAAAATTTAAAGAAATAGTAGATTTCATAAAATAAAACAATTCAAAATAAATTTTTATTATTTTCAACTTTTTATTTTTTAGAAAAGTTAGAACAAATGCCTTAAAACTAAAAGAAGTGAGTCACTATTCAATATCCACTTAAAGTGTTTTTACATTACCTGAAAAATAAAAATACAAACAGCTTCCTATTTTTTTTCACTAGTTTAGAATATTAATTTTCTATATTTTTCAAACTAGCTTAACACTTGCTATAAAAAAGCACTCTAAAGATTATAGCCACTAATTTAAAAATGCCTTTCTTTTTATATAGTATTTGGTCTTGCTATTATTGTAAATATAAAAAGTGATAAAATAAAAAAGAGTTCAACTTGATGCTGACTAATAAACAGGAAACAATGAAATTGCTGACGAATCAAAACAAGCAAAGTTTAAAAACCAGAGAGAGAAAATAAACAATTAATTAACTAAGGGTAGTACGATTGAAGATAATGTAATTATAACTAATATAATTATAATTACGATAAACATAACTAATGCAATAAGCATGCTGACATAGGGCCAATAGGAAGGGAGTGAGGAATAAAATAAACTACTAGACTGTTAGAATTTAGGCTTTAGTAACATCTGAAAAGGAATCATAACTAATTGTTTATTTTGAGTAAATTACCATTTGATGATTGAATATGTGATATGTTATTAATTTAATAAATAAAAGAATCAACAAGTAAAAAAATTCTCGTAATTATGTTTTATCATTAAATTGTGTGAAACGATTTAATAATTGCAATATATTTTATGGATAAGTGGGGACTATTTTACTAGTATGTTATGGAAATAATTTGATTTTTTTCCATGTTTAGAGTCTAAATTCAAATTTTCAAGAGATTTTCTCCCGAGCTAAAGGAATAATTTCTCCATATATTAAGATTTGCTCTGTTCAATATGTTTTTATTTTCATACGCATATCCTAAATCGGATATGAAATTGTTTATTTAATAAATAAAATATTTATTTAATAAATGAATTATTTATTAAAAATAAATTGTTTATGTAAAATACATATATTTTTAAATATGAAAAATGATGATATTACTATTTATTATTATATTTAGTTAGGTTAATGGGATAAAAAGTTATAGTTGATTGTATTGTTATATTGAAGATGATAATGAGGAAATTATTTTGTGTACATGTTTATATTGATGATTGGAAGAATTTATATATATATTATATATATATATATATATATATATATATATATATATATATTTTATTTTTTTTTTTTGTAAAAAATATATAAAGTTGTATATTTGTGTTGTGAAATAATATGATTTTTTTTTCAATTAAATTGAGATTGATGTATAATTTTTGTAAAATAAGAGAATTATGTCTCAATTCAATTTATTTATACTAATGTGGTTAAGCATCGATATATAAATATAATTTTCTAATATAATATTATCGTTCAAATGTTTATTTATTTGTTCAGACTATAGGATTTCTCACTAAAATCATGATTAATAGTTTGAGTGAGGAAGAAGACAAAATGATATTCTATTTTTTAAGAGTTTGAATTTTTACTTGTGTGACATCTCATATTTAATAGAAATTTTTTATAATTGAAGCATCATATAGTTATAATATAAATAGATCACGAGACAAAAATATAAAAGGATTCATTATTACAATCATTCAAAAATATACTAGAAAGGAAGCTAAAGGCATTATGTAATGCCATAAATAAAATTTATCCAAAATAGATGAAACTAGAAATTTGTTCACAGAGCGAGAAATTGTAAACAATGGTTCTTCAAAAGGAGTTCAATAATGAGACAACACCAACGTGTGGCCAACTAAACTGCAGGCTGCAACATTCCCATCATCCTAACGACTACTAGGGGTTTCCACTTCTCCTCACACCAAATAATTAGTGATCATTGCAAAAAGTAAAACCACAAAAGAAAACAAACACAAGCAAAAGGGTAAGCTAAAGTAAAATAATTTTTAACATAACATTGAGCAATCAATATTAAACAGTTTTCAAACAAGCAACACAGTAGGCACTCAAACATGTGATGGAAAACAACAGGACTTTATGACTCAATTATTCAGATACATATAATAAGATCAGATTCATTGGATGCTTGCACTTGTGGTGGCCTCTACTACTCTGCAGAGTCATTGCCAATGGGTTTCATCCTACAACATACAAGATTAGCCCATGATAATATACAGCCATTATCTTGCCAAAGACTAGGACCTCCTACTACTCTTACCACTTAAATCAGTTCGCTCTATGTGAGACTAACTGATTCTTTAGAGTTTCAGAATGCAACCTTACTTGAATCTTTATCTAATTATATACACTACAACACCACCATGAAATCTCCCCATGAGACTCATGGAATTACGTCTATCTCATACCATATCATGTTTCTCACACTAAAACCACATGTTATCATGAAGCATTAAATCTCATGGCATTGCACAACCAGCCAGCCAATCAAGGGTTCATTTCATACCCAATACATCAATTTCAGTTCAGAAATACACCATTCACAGGCACAACATCATACACAATGCATCTGGAAAAGCAAAATAGCATATAACAACAAAAACCAATATCAGAGACGCATCTCTGATCTAGTCTCGCTCAACCTAAATACCCTCACTCAGGCGACAGAGTTTTTAGCTTAAGCTATGCGTTCTCGCTTAAGGGAGAGCTTGAACAGTGAGCACTACAAGGTTCCTGTGAGTTCTCGCGTAAGCGAGACCTCCTCGCCTGAGCGAGATTACTCTCGATCAAAACTAGAGCTCTTCACCTGAGCGATAACTCGAGTAAAAATTGGGAGGGAGTTCCTACTACTCTCGCCTAGGCGAGACTTACTTGCTTAAGCGAAAATAGCAGTTCTCACCACTATTCACGCATGCAAGTCATATTCAAGCAATACCAAACAACATCTCAACATTTTCAAACAACCACAACAACAAGAAAGCATTATAAACATGAAAGATAACAAAAAAAATAGTAGATATTTAAAAAAATGTGAAAAACCCTAGCTTCCTTTACCTGGACAGTTGCAAAATAAACAACGACACTCAAGGAAGAGAATAAGGACCTAGAGCAGCTTAAGGAGCTAAAATATAACACATGAGAACAAAAAATGAGACTTTGAAAGTGGTCATGTGAAACTAGAGTTTAGGAACATAAACAAACGGAAAAGAGACAGAGTTTTTATTCAACTTACATGGAGGAAGTACATTTCGCTAGCACGGGGGAGGGAGAAGTTTACGCCCTAACAAAGCTTCATGTTTTAAAATTGTGAGGGGGAAGGGGAACTATTTCTGGAAAGGAGACAAAGTGAGAGTGAGTGGCTGGAAAGGGGGGGTTCTGGAGAACCAAATAGGTTACCCTTGGCCTTTTACCAAAGTTGGCCCAACCCTTTTTAAAACAAAAAAAGGGGCTTACAACTTGTTTGGACGCTCGACCCATAAAAAAATTCACTTTCTTATAAAGTTATATCGTTTAAACATTGTAAAAATGCTCAATTGACATATCATATGTGATAGTAAACTTTAGTATGTGGTATGCATTAGTCTATGCCAGAATTTGTTTAGTATGTGCTTTTCAATAAATATCGTAATCCCTTGATCCTTGAATTATGTAAAGAATGAGAATGTGAACATTGTTTTCATTTTTTATGAATGTGTGTGGAATTATAAATATTTCAATATATATGTTACTTTTTTTGTATATATATTTGAGTTTTTGGTTTACTAAATTTAAGTTAGCTTATCTAGGTGTGTTAGGTACTGTGTGACAATTGTTATGGTTGTAGTATTAAAACATATATGAGATTTTGTATGAATGAATAACAATCTACTTTTAAGAGTTTTGTCTTAAGTAATCCATATTCTTGATGATAGAAAATGATATCATGCTTTTAAATCATGACAAACTTAAAAGAAATATTATTAAATAACAAATGCAAGTGACAATACACATACAAAATATAGAAGTGTTAATTGAAAGACAAGTTTCATAAAGATTATACTCTACAAAGACCGGGTGTTACTAAAGCTTAGATAAAACCTACACAAAAACATAAAAGATTTACAAAAGAACTTTTAGAGATAAAATTGTCATAAGCCTAACATGTGTTCACAAAACTTGTATACTCTTTTGGTGTTATCAATAATACAATAGGAATTTTAGAGATAAAATTGTCATGTGCCTAACATGTGCGCTATGGAAGAATATGTCAACGTAAAGATAATTGTGCTCTAAAAGGCACTGAAATAAGAAAAGAAACACTAGCATGCCAACTCCAATGATCCTTAACTAGATGTCTATACATGAAGTTATTTTATGTGGAAAAGACTAATGTCACATGTAATTTTTCAAGTGAATTTAATATGTTACATTGAATGGAATGAAAAAGCTTTTAATGGTGTTCCTACGGAGAACAAATAAGATATGTCAGACACAAGCGTTGCCTTACCCCAATCTGCCATCTCCTTAGTAGGCTTCCTCCCAGCTGCTATATGTCATCTGTGGATATCTCGGTGTGGACCGGTTTGGACCCGAGAGAGGTTACCTGCAAAAGAGACTCCGACGCTCAAGTCAGCAAAGAACACTTAGAAAGTCAAATCTCGTAATTAAGGGAGTAATGAATGCATACCTTTAATTGTTGGGGTCCATATATATTTATAGATTATTAATTACGTTTGGCCACGTCATGGACTAGGCCCCTGTTTGGGCTGTGGGTGGGCCTAGGTCTTAGGCCAGGCCCCTTAGTTCGATTATTGTGGGTTCTTAGGAGCCTTGCTGGTAGTGCTCTAACTTTGTCAAGTTCTTGCTTAGTTATCCTAAGTTAGCGGCTTAGGCCGATTACCCTTTAATGGCTTAGGCCCGGTATAGCTATAACAGCTAAGGATAAGAAGTGTGTTTGGCTAGGCCGGCTAGGTGTGGTACATCAGTCCCCCAACCTTTAAGTGTGATGAACTGTGTTAAGGCTTGGAATCTGAATAGGTTTGTGGCAGGTGAAGGGGTGGTAGATGTCAGAGGTCTAATCGAATAGGTTTTGCGCCGTCATTTTTAAGGGTTATGACCTTTGGTGTGCATTGTGACGCTTCATATGGGTTGTGACTTTTGGCGGGAAGAAGTTATGTCGTTTGGAATCATCGCTTATAAATGCGGATTGCGTGGATAGTTTGTTTTTGTTGGCTCATTTGTAAGAATTCTGAAATCAGAGATCTGCGTGCGTTAGAGCTGTCCGATTAGTCTCTTGTATCTGCCGACATCTTTTATTCTCAAAAGGTATGTCTAGTACTAGTGATAATGTGTTGTTGTCATCATCGAGTAGTCGGAGTATGCAGTCTAGAGAGAATGTAGGTAGGCGTCCTAAGGAGGGGAATGTTGGCCTAATGGCTGTGGTGGGGAGAATTCCTATGGAGACGATAACTGAAGTGAGGGAAGACCCTCTCGAGGAGATAGCGGAGAGTAGTTGGCCGGCGAAGGCCGGTTACGATTGGGTGGCGGCTGATGTTAGAAACTAGTCGTCATTGTTCTGATGGTCCAGGCTGCTGAACTCTTGGCTGAATTGTACTCATGTCATTGCGAGGGACGTGGATCGTGATATAGTGTCGTTGGAGCAGGTGAGCACTATTGAGCGCGTTTGCCACGGTCAAGAAGGAGCTGCCGACAAGTTCTTTTATATTTACATGTGCCATTTTTCACAATTGCATGTTAGGTTGTCATTAGACGACTTTGCTATGGGGGTGCTCCGCCTATTAAACGTAGCGCCTACCCAACTACATCTGAACAGCTGGGCATAGTTGCAGGCCTTCCGTGTCCTTTGTCAATCGTTATATCTGCAGCCTTCTCCCCTTGCATTTTTATACTTTTACGACACAAGGCCCTGACAACCGACAACATGGCTATCCTTAGTGAGCAGGCAGAGTATAAGCAGGCTGAACACGTTTCAAACACTTCAAAGACGGGTTTTTCAAAGTGGTGGTGAAGGAGGGAGGGAGGCCGTACTTCCTCAACGTAGATGGGAGTACTAAGTTCCCTTTTAGTTGGATGGGTAACCCCTGGCAGTATAAGAACATGAATATCGATGAGTTGTCGACAGCGGATAGGGAGGTGGTGGAAGTGCTGATGAAGTTTACGGATAGACTGCCCACTAAGGGCTTAGTTAGGGTTTATAATTCGGTTCATCCGATAATTGATATTGAAGGTATATGTTTGTGATTTCAATTGTTTTAATGTGTCTAAGTTAACTAATCAAACTTTGGTGTGTTCAATGCAACACATATGGCTCAAGTTGGGAAGAAAAATTTGACCATTTTCCAAGCACTAAGGAAGGATAAGGCGGTTAAGGCGAAAGCGACCGGGAACACTGAAGTTTCAAATTTACAAGAGTCATTGGTGGAGGTGCATGTACATGGCGACACCGAGAGGAAAGCCGAGTTGCCGGCCAGGCCTAGCAGAGGCAAAGATGTTAAGAAAGTGAGGGCTGCTTTGTTAGGGCAGGGGTCGTCCAGTGGCACGAAGGGGGCGAAAGCTGGTTTGATTGAGCTGCCGAAGACGACTGTTAGAAAGGATATTAAGATTACCATGCCGGAGATGCTGATTAATTGTGTTGATAGTATGGAGCCGGACCACCTAGTGAGGACGATGGTGGAGTTTAGCAGTAAGGCTCTAATATTGGGGCGTCGAGTTGGGTCGTTGTACCGAAGAGAGCTGAAGGAAGGGAACCATGAGAAGTTGGAGGAACTACAAGGTAAGGTTGATAAGTTTGCGGAAGAAAAGGCTGCATGAGAGAAAGAGAGGGAAAAGTAGAAGGAGAAGAAAAAGAGGTTGGGGACCTGGAAGGTTCGCTGCTTGGACTCAGAGGAGAAGCTTAAAGGGAAGATAGCCGACCTTGAGGCGGACTATGATGAGTTGAAGGAAAAACAAGAAGGGGGTAGAAGTCGAGCTCGAGCACTTGAAAAGTTGCATCATCCAAGAGCATATCAATGGGTTTCAGAAAGGGGTGAGGCAGGCAGCCTTTTTCTACAAGGAGGTGGATGTGCCAGATTCGAGGTTTGATGTGAACAAAGATGTGGTGGACGGCCAACTCATCAATGAAGTCGAGAGCAGCCTTGAAGAGGAGGAAGAGAAGGCCATGGCGGATGAGGACGTGAATGCGGGGGTGACCGTGGAGGGTGATGACGACAAGGCGGCTTAGGATGTAGTTTTATGATTTCTATTGATAATGAATCCTAAGTTTGTAATAACTCGTACAATATTTTTCATTGCTTTTTAATGTGATGCATATTGTGGATATATTTATTTTATGGTTGTTGACTATAGCATGCATGATAGAAACACGCTTGTTTGGTAATGTTGTTATGCATGTTATACGCTACGTTTTATGTCTATTTACCTGGATAAGTATTATTGATGTTTGTTGGTTAATGGGAGTAGTCGACCCAGACCGCTTACTTGTGGTGAGGGTGGAAAACTTAAAACGATTTTAACATTAAGTTAAGGGTGTTCGACCCAAGCCGCTTGCTTGTGGTAAGGGCGGGGAATTTAAAACGAATTTAATGTTAAGTTAAGGGTGTTCGGCCCAGGCCGCTTACTTGTGGTAAGGGTGGGGAACTAAAAACGAATTTAATGTTAAGTTAAGGGTGTTCGACCCAGGCCGCTTACTTGTTGTAAGGGTGAGGAACTAAAAATGAATTTAACGTTAAGTTAATGGTGTTCGACATAGGCCACTTACTTGTGGTAAGGGTGGGGAATTTAAAACGAATTTAACATTAACTTAAGGGTGTTCGATCCAGGCCGCTTACTTGTGGTAAAGGTGGGGAACTAAAACGATGTAAAGATAAATTAAGGGTGTTCGACCCAGGTCGCTTACTTGTGGTAAGGGTAGGGAACTAAAAACAAATTTAACGTTAAGTTAAAGGTCCAGGTCGCTTACTTGTGGTAAGGGTGGGGAATTTAAAACGAATTTAACATTAAGTTAAGGGTGTTCGACCCAGACCGCTTACTTGTGGTAAGGGTGGGGAACTAAAACGATGTAAAGATAAATTAAGGGTGTTCGACCCAGGCCGCTTACTTGTGGTAAGGGTGGGAAACTAAAACGAATTTAACGTTAAGTTAAGGGTGTTCGACCCAGGCCGCTTACTTGTGGTAAGGGTGGGGAACTAAAACGAATTTAACGTTAAGTTAAGGGTGTTCGACCCAGGCTGCTTACTTGTGGTAAGGGTGGGGAACTAAAATGATGTAAAGATAAATGCGAGGAGTAGACGTAAGGTTAATAACCCTTTGTTTTATTCATGAGATTGGGGTGCCTCGTTAAAAACTCCCTGGCCAAAACCCTCCTTAGGGAAAAAAGATCAGGTGAGGAAAAAAAGTACACCTAGGGTTACAAGTATTCGGTACAATATATGCCTTAACTAAAATAAAACTTGAGATGGGACACATTCCATGTATTGGGTATCTCTTCGCCTGATAATTGTTCAAGCTTATACGCTTCTCCTCCAGCATCTTCACGTATTCGGTACGCGTTGTTCCAATTGGCGGAGAACTTGTCATCCTTCTTTCTTACACTGTTGGCCATTCTCCAAACTAAGTCTCCCTTCGCGAACGATCTTGGGCATAGGTTCACATTATACTTTCTGGTCGCTTTCTGTTTGGCAGCTAAGTTACGTATCTGGGCTTTTTCTCTTAACTCGGGTAGGAGGTCGAGGTGGGTGCTCATGTTTTGGTGATTCTGAACTGGGTCGTACGGTTCTCGGCGCACTGATGGTTCGCCAATTTTGACTGGTATCATGGCATATGCGCCGTATACTAGGCTGAACGAAGATTTGTTTGTTGTTGATTGAGGGGTACACGTGTAGGCTCACAACACTTCCACTAATTCTTCTGGCCATCAGCCCTTGGCGTTGTCCAACCGTTTGCACAGTTCTACTAGTACAACCTTGTTTGCTGCCTCGACCTGTCCATTGGTATGTGGGTGTTCAATAGAGTTGGTTACATGTTTGATGCCTAGGCCAATTGTAAGACCCGTAGAATTTAATTAATTAATTAATAAATACGGGAGGGGTAATAATTATGACATTAAATTATGGTTGGTATGACGTGGAAAAGTGCTAGCTCATGTGGTTGAGAGCACTTTGATTGTGCGAGAGGACTTGGGTTCGAGTCCTATGTATGCTAACTTTTGATGTTATGGTTATATGACTTGGTTACATGGTTGATAATGACTTGGCAATTGCTTAGGTTATGGGTTCAAGCCTTGGAGAACTTACATTAAACTTTATATTTTTGGCATTTTTGGTTTTGACGTGAATATGGAAAGGTGGGAAGGAAACCTAAGTGAGTGGGCAGCCAAAGGAGGCTGGAAAGGCAGCCATAGGGAAGGATTGAATGGCACATTATGTCTTATTCAATGCCATTTTCGTTTTGGTAATTAATCACTTAGTCTAGGCACACTTTAAAAAGGAATATTAGGTTAAGGGCTAAGGTTTGACAAGCTGGGAAACTATACCTAAAGAGAGAGCGAAAATCTGAGAGAGTGAGAGAGGTTCTGGTGTTTACTGCGATTATACTGTTGTTTGGTATGAATTCTGTGAAAATAATGTTTAAGATATGCATGCACTGTGTTTATTCTGAGGTTCTGTTGAATTCTGAAAATTTTCCAGAAACCGCCTGGCGGGCTATACATAGCCGCCAGGCGGCTCATCCATTTCTGTGCATTTCGCTATGTTCTAGGTGCAGCGCCTGACGGTGAATCCCTGTACCGCCAGGCAACTCATAGTCTGGGCCATTCTGGGTGTTTTTGGATGAACCGCCTGGCGGGATTGGTTATGATCGCCAGGCGGCGCGGGTTGAATACTCGTTTTAAGCTTTTCTTGAGTGTTTGGCGTGAATTGTTCGGAGGGAAATCAAGGGGTGGGTCTTATGAGTGGATCTGGTGTAGAAGTGTTTTGATTTCGAGTGTGATTGACATGGAAATTCAATGGAACAGTGACCAAGCGTTTAGGGTTGAACAATTGGGGTTTGATGTCGTGAGAGTGGTCAGTGATTGGAATGCTTGAATAATTTTAATAGATGTGCGTGTAGGCTGCGAGGAACACGATACATAAGGGAGATGGCGCGAGAAATGATGGAGATTAATCTGGAATGAAAAGCAAGGGAGAGTGGGACTGAGAAGGTGTGGAAATTCTGGAAATTTTACCAGAAGTCTGATACACCGCCTGGCGGCACGGGACTAGCCGCCAGGCGCCTGTACAGTGACATGGATACTTGTGGTTATTCTGGTCTAGGAGGGTGTTTTAGGATAATTGGCGTTTGGTTCCTTGGTAAATCAATTTCTAGTGTATCTGGGAGGGAATAGAGTATAGAGATTTCACTACGGTAATGATATTTTCCCTCTTACTTTATAAGCGAACTTGGGGGGGTGTATAAATTGGGAAGTATGTTAGGTCACGGGATATTCTAGTACTGTCAGAGCCTTAATAACATGCGTGTCAGTATGGAGTTGGGGAAAATAAGAATGACACCCAACCATTGGTGATTTTCTTGACTTGTAATTATTTTATGGAGAGTTGTAGTAAAGAGGGAGAGTGGTAAATTTTCATCTAAGTAAACAGTACCATGCACGGAGCTAGGAGTATAATGGATTGAGGATGGATGCGAGGGCAAGATGCGAAGAGTAATTGACAAAAACAAGTACTGCATAAGTACTGATACGGCGCCTGGCGACAGAGTTAGGTCCGCCAGGCGGTAGAGAGGCAACAGTGGGGTTCTGGTGCAGGAGGCGCCTGGCGACAGGGGGATTCCGCCAAGCGATGGCGACGAAATTCGTGACTTCTGGGATAGCATTCGCCTGGCAAAAAAAACGGTTCCGCCAGGCGGCAGTTAAAGACCTTGTGATTTATCGGGCGCTTGGCGCCTGGCGACACGTGTCCCCCGCCAGGCAGTCTGGAAGCTGGCAGCACCTAGCGGTACGTGTCCCCCGCCAGGCAATTTATACTGCTGCAGCTTTGAGTTTTGACTATGAATTTGTGATCTACAGTGCGTCTAGTGATGCTTTAAGGGTGAGATTGCTGGTGTTCCTTGAGTTGTGGCTCGGAACGTATCCCTTGAGTTGTGGCTCGGGATAGGGGTTAAGCACGTGATATT
>Ga0214543_1003697_pt1 | contig 29533 bp, 13 predicted proteins | sample CNSS2metaG_FD_160094 | JGI IMG/M metagenome (GOLD analysis project Ga0214543, IMG submission 160094) | Root nodule microbial communities from cowpea collected in UCLA plant growth center, Los Angeles, California, USA - CNSS2 | ecosystem: Host-associated > Plants > Roots > Nodule | place: USA... | reverse complement strand
TAGGCTAATTTCTGTTTGTTTTTGCGTTAATAGGGAGGGCCAAAGAATTTGACTCACCAGCCAACTTGGTCCAAAGGCCATCACTCTTTGTTGCTTTAGTTCAAGAGTATGCCAATCGCTCAAGTGGCCTATAAGAAACTATATATCAAATGTCACTTTGCAACACAATAACAGAAAAGAAAACCAGATATAGGCTAAGCCTATTAAGTTTTGATTGATCTTCGTAGTGCTAAGTGAAAGAACAAAAGACATTTACCATGGACGCAGAAAACAAGTGTTGTGAGATGCATTACCGTCTGGAATAATTAATTTCTATTAATGCAAGTGAAGTTGCCTAAAGTAAATCTAATGTACAACAAATACAACCATTGTAGCAATTACAGTATCGACTGTAACAGTTATAAAGTTGCACCATTGACTTCGCATTATTCTGAGTTGTGGATCCTTAGTAATATACTTTGTACTTCTGATTGAGAATTAGCTTAATACTGTTGTTCTTATACATGTGGACGTGGCAAAGAGTTTTAGATTAAAGTTCATTTTTTTAAAGAAAAAACTGAATAGACTGATCTTTAGCTGTTAACACTGATGTTTACGAAAATGTTATGTATACTTTGGCAGATGAAGAATTGTTGTATTACAGAATTAATATAGTTACAGTTAAAAACGTTTGTTATACTTTCTTTTTCTTTTCCAACCACATGACGTCTGGTGCTAAAAGAATAGACGTAAATTTACTGTAGTACATTCGAAACTGCCGTAAAATTTGCTCTATATTACCTCATTTAGACGTCAAAATTTATGTCTGATGTACGTTAACAGTAAATTTACGTGAGTTAATGTAACATCATACGTAAATTATCAGATTTTTATTTTTGTTTTGGCATGAAATCAAAATCAGAAAAAGTTCAAAAAAAAAAAAAAATATATATATATATATATATATATATATATATTTCTGTTACGAAATTCATATTACATTCAGTAAAATCAAAGTACACACAGGTAATTAATAAAACCGATAACAAAATGAAAGCAAAACCGCGACGGTTCACACACAGAGCACTGCACCAAACATCACTGACGGATCTATCCAGAACTTTGGTCATGCTCTCTCTCACACAACTCTCAACACAAGATTTACTAAATATTTTTGCATGCCATTATCATCAGAAAAGTTAGAGTGTTTATAATCCCAATTTATAAGAGATTAGTTTGAAAAACCTAACTGAAAAACTAAACCCTAATTCTAACAAAAGTGCTTTAACAATCCAGCACTTTTTTTTTCTTTTTCATATAAAAAGAGATACACAAAATATTGATGTTAACGATCTTGAAAGTTATTTATCTCAATTTATCAATCATTTTCTGTCATGCCTAATTGTGCATTATAAACACTTATTTTTTCCTTCTATTTTTTTTATACCTTATTTTTTAATTTTAGTTCTCAAAATTATATTTTTTGTTAGTTTCTATGAGTACTTTTTTTATTTAGTCCTCCATATATTTTTTTTTTAGGTTTAAGTTTTTGGAAGCTCTACCGTGTTCGTTCAAAAATTTTAATTGGGTCCTTAGATTTTCGGTCATCTCAATTGGATTTTATTTTTGAAAACTTGTTCCAATTTGTCCTTTTTGTTAGGCATCATTGACGACTATGTATCACTTGTTAGCTCGTGATTCTTTTAATTTTTAATTTTACTTTTAATTTTTTTTTTAATAAAACAAACTGACACGTGTCAAATTAGTATTATGTCACATGTCAACTTGTGCCTTTTTTTTATTTTTTTAATTTAAAAAACTGCTATGTGTCAAATTATTATTCTAACATGTGTCAATTGTTTATGTAAAAAATTTCGATTTGATCTCTGTATTTGTTATTTTTTTCTTAATTTAGTCCTAATTTACTTTTAAACTAGAGTAATTTCATTTCTTCTAAATTTAACTTTTATATAAATATTATATGATATTGTTCATTTTTAACCAAATTAAGCTTATTTAAATTTAAATTTTGCATTAAACTTTATTTAAAATTTATTTTAATAATTTCTTGACAACTTTATAAATTTAAATATAAAATTTTAAAATAGTTTTATAACAATTACAAAATTTAAATGTTTGTAATTGTGATAAAATTGTTTAAAATTTTTACATTTGAATTTATGAAGTTATCTAGAAATTATTAAAACAAATTTTCAATAAAGTTCAATGCAAAATTTAAATTTAAATAAACTTAATTTGGTTAAAAATATCTATTACAATAAAAATATCATTATAATATTTATATAAAAGTTAAACTTGGTCTCTGGAAGGTGTAAGAACCCACTAACTACCCCTTTTCCACACACTCTCTTCTACCACAGAAAACACATTCCACCCTCCCCTGTATTCCTTCTCTCTAAACCCTCTCACAGCCTCCCTCTGAAGCAAAGCTCATTTCTTCCTTTCTAATCACTTCCCCTCTATTACAACTGCTGAAACCCGGAATCAGGAGAAAAACTCCTCCTCAAGCTGAGCCATCTCCCCTTTCCGGTAAGACAAATTCAGTTTCCTCTCAATTCTCTTCAATTCTGGGATTTTTGGATTTGATGCTTACCAAACCGAATTAAGGTCTTAAACTCACCCTGAGTCATGAATTTCAGCCCCTTAGGTTGAGGATTTGACGTGCCCTTGTGTTAGAGCCTTGCTTGTGGTGATTTTTAAAAGGTAAGGGAAGCTAACCAAAATTCTTTCTATTTAATCTGTAAATTAGGTTGTGTATGATGTTTGTGTGCTGAATTGATTGATTGAAATGCGTATAAGAGTGTATGATCATTGTTGCCCTGAGAATTGCCTTCTTGCATGTGAAAACAGTGAGATGGTCTGTTATTCTCGCCTAGGCAGGTGGTTCTCGCCTAAGCGAGACTATCAGAAAGAATCACCCCTGATACTGAGCGAGGTCTCGCCTAGGTGAGCTGGAATCGCTTAAGCGAGAGAGACACTCTCGTCTAAGCGAGCCAGTTTAGCCTGAGCGAGAGTCCGCCAGTTTTTAATCCTTGCCACTGTTTGAGTCTCGCCTAGGCGAGATAGTCTCGCCTAAGCGAGATGACTTCTCGCCTAAGCTAGATCACCTAACTTAAGCGAGATTCACTACAGTGGAGCACATCACTTCCGTTTTAAGAGAAAAATGACATGTTTTACTATGATTTCGTGCAAGGAAGCTCTTGTATGCTTAATGAATTGTTATTTAATGTATTATGTGATGAGACTAGAGGAGTATGAGTATATACAGTGATGGTTGGAATGGAATTTCAAGGGAAATTCATGTGAGTTGTTAGTGTGTAAGGACGTGAGGAATCCATATTGGTTGGTATCCTGAAACTCCAATAATCATTCACGCTCAAATAGAGTAGAATGGATTATGTCGTGAGGAGTAGCAGGAGGTCCTAGTCCTTGGACTTGATCTAGTCTTAGACGCGAAGGGGACTTACCCTGGGAACGGTCGGGTGATAACCCCTTGTGTCCAGACTCTGCAAAGTCTGGGAACCGTTGCAGGTGCAAGCTACCAAGAGCTCCAATGTCGCTTACACAATTCGGATATCGAGTCTAGAATTTTAAATTATTGATCTATGTGTTATGAGTGATGTAAATGATGTTTTGCATTATCTATCTTTTCTTTCAGTTAGCTTACCCTTCTCGTTCATGTTGTTTTGTTCTTGTGTATTCTCCTTTGCTATGATCGCCTATTGTTGGTGAGAGCAGAGCCTAGTCCAGATGATGACGCCCCCCTTCAGAGCAGGAATTGACCTTTACTCACTATTGTAGTAGCCTTGAACCAGACTTTTGCGGAGTCTTAACTTGACAAGTTAATTAGGCTTTCTTATATTTTTGGATGACTGTACCATACTCCTATAATATGTGTACATAACTGTTAATTCTACTATCTGCTATGTTTGACCTTGATATAATGTTTTGTTTGATAGTGTGAAAAACTATTAAATGGGATGTTATAGAAGGGGTCAAATTACTCGAGTTTAAAAGAAATTAGAACTAAAGTGAGACAAAATAACAAATACAATGATCAAATTGAGATTTTTCACGTAAACAATTAACACGTGGTAGAACTACAATTTTACACGTGACAATTTTTTTTAGAATTAAAATAATTTTTTTAAAAAAAAAAACAACCGTGACAGAATCCTAATTTGTCAAGTGTCAGTTGTTTTTTTAAGAAAAAAAAACTTAAAAAAAAAACCACGCGCTGACACTGTGGCACACAGTTATCATCGTCAGTGATGCCCTAATGGAAAGGACTAAATTGGAACAATTTTTTTCAAAAATAGGACCCAATTGGGACAACTTTAAATTTGAGAACTCATTTGAGATTTTTTAACAAAAACAAAGAAATTCAAAGGGATTAAACCTATTTTTTTATTTTTGTAATTTTTTTATTTTTTTTTATTTATATATATATATATATATATATATATATATTATTTTAGTTTAGTTTCATAGGTTGCATGACACTATAATTCAACCATAATTACCAAAAATAAAAAAAAATACAGAAATTTTTTTTTAAAAAGATAACCAGAATAAAAGTTAAAATAATATTAATACTCGTATTTTATGAGAAAACTAGGGCGATGAAATGGGTAAGGTCTGACGGGTTTGGTCCTTCAATCCATGCAAAATTGAATGGGTTGGGTTGTGTATGCATCTTTTAAATCTACAAGATATTATATTAGTAAGTAATAATATTGTAATATTATTAAGTTAATATATAAAATAAGATTATATTTATTAAAAATAAAGTGAAATATATCATAAAAGATGAAAGAATAATCCTTGATAAATAAAGTGAAATATATCAAAAATTTAATAAATAATTATATTTTAAAGAGTAAAATTGGTATTTTGAAATGTGGACACAGAAGAGGGGTCCTATTTATATATTGTTATAGATATTAGTGATATGAGAAAGGAAGTACTAGAAAATTTATTATTATTATTATTATTATTATTATTATTATTATTATTATTATTATTATTATTATTATCATTATTATTATCATTATCATTATCATTATTATTATTATTATTATTATTAGTATTATTATTATTATTATTACTATTATTAATAATTATTATTATTACTATCATTATTAAGAATTATAATTAAGAACTATAATTATTATTATTATTATATTATTATTATTACTATCAAATTTAATTTAAAAAATTGACATTCCAAAAATATTATATTATTAATTACCATAATTATTATTATTATTATTTTTATTATCCATAATCGTTTTTATTATTATAAATAAAATTGTTATTATTATTATTATTATCATTATTATTATAAACTATAATTATTTTATTTTTATATTATTGTTGTTATTATGAATTATAACTATAATAATAATTATTATTATTATTATCAACTCTCATTATAATTATTATTATTATTATTAACTATAATGATTATTATGGTTATTATTATCAACTATAACTATTATGATCTTTATTACTATAAGTATTATGAACATTATTATCTATAACTATATATAAAGGGGATTCCCTCTTTTGTGTCCACATTTCATAATTCCAATTTTACCCTTTACAATTTAATTATTTATTAAAATTTTAAAAATTAACGGTTAATTTTACAAGTTTTTATAAAAATATTTATTTATCTCCTTTTTCTTTTTTCTCATACTATTCATCAACAATTATTTTTTTCATATTTTTTCCATACATTTCACTTTAATTTTTATAAATATACTTTTATTTTGTTCATTAACTTAATAACATTACAATATCATCAATTATAAATATAATTAGAAAAATGCGTACACGCAGGCGCGATAGCGCCTGTGTTTACACTAGTTATCTATAATTATTTTTATTAGTATTATTATTATTGTTATGGTTTGATGCACATTTTATTTTTACTTATCATGAATGGATCATGTTTCAATTATTTGTCTTTTTTATTTGTTTTGTTGTTTATTTATCTTTACATTTGAACAATTATTTCGATTCAAATAAATGGTTATTAAAATTAGTAAAATAATAAAACTGAAAAATAATTTTTTTATTATAAATTATTATTTAAATTTAAAATATAATAATTAAGAGGATAAAATTGAAAAAATGAGAAAGGACACTGAAGATATTTATATATTTATATATGTAGTTGTATTATTATTATTAGGTTAAATTACTTTTTTTATCATTCTATTTGTCAAGTATTATAAGTTTGGTTTTCAAGTTTTTTTTGTCTCAATTTGGTTTTCATTTTTTTAAAAATAATTCAATTTGGTCATTGCCATTAATTTTGACCAAACGGTGTCACTAGTGCAGAATTTCCTTTTTACCTTGCCTTATATGCCTCGGTTGGCCAGGAACCGAAGCATATAATGTCGCGGTGGCATTTTTGCAATTCCAGCCAAGTTTTATGCCTCGGTTCAGCTAACACCCGAAGCCAAAAAGAGTTATATGCCTCGGTTCATCCAAAACTGGTGCCAAAGAGAATTATATGCCTCGGTCCAACAAGACCCGGTGCCAAAAAGGGGTATATGGCTTCGGTTGTTAAAGGAATCGAAGTCATAGGGTTTATTTAGGGTTTCAATTTCGTGAATCCCTTTCTTCTTCTTCGCGCCTCTGCAACTCTTTCCTCTCTCTCTCTCTCTCTTCGTTGCTGCCAACCCAAATTTTTCTCCTCTGGTTCACGTGTGCAGGTGCTCTTTCTCTTCCTCCCTTTAATTTTCAAACCCTTTAAAAACACTATTTTTCCACAGGCCCACACCGGACCAACCCTCCACTCCACTGCAAATGGAGGCTCCGCCGCAGCCAAACCCCTTCGTACTCTCCAAACGCTACGACACTCTCGCATCCAACGAAGCCTCCGCCGCCGCTCACCAAATCGAGGGTGAAGCCTTCTCAGCCGCGAGTGCCTCCGCTATGACCTCCGCTGATGGCATTAAGACCCTCCAGCTCTACTCCAAGGAGATCGTCCTACTGTTTCGCGCATGGTGAAGGTAGTGGTGGCTGCTGGTTCTGATGTTGTGGCTGTCATGGTGAGGTGCGCCGTGACAGGTGCAATGAAGCATGGTGGCGCGGTGACGAGCGGTGCGGTGGTGTGTTGTCGTAGGTGCGTCGCGATGAAGGTGGTGATTCCATGGTGGACTGCGCGCCGGCGACGCTGCTGTTCTGTGCGTTGTTGTAGGTTGGTGGCGCGATGGCGGAAAGCTGGTGCATGAAGATGGCTTCGGTTCTCATATACCCGAAGCAAAAAGGTCCCTCTATGCCTCTGGTTCCTTTGCAACCGAGACCAAAGGTTCCTCCTTTTGGTCTCATCCCAATATGCATCGGGTTTAAAACCGAGGCAAAATGACGAAAATAATCGGGGCCAAAAGCCCTTACTGCACTGGTGTGTTAAAGTCAACACCACATGTCAATTTCATTTTTTTATTTTATTTTATTTTTTACATTTGTCACTCCATAGTTGTGTCACATGTCAAAATGATTCAATCTGGTCCTTATATTTGTTTTTAGTTTCAATTTAGTCCCAAGTTTTGTAAAAATGAAGTAATATTATTCCTCCTTAAATTGACACTCAATTTAGTTTTTGTATAAATCTTATGATGATATTCTTACTAAAATTGACATTCTTATTAAATATTTGTAGAAGTCTTCATTGCCAATTTGTCTCAATATTGCCTATGTATCTTTATTTTGTTTCAATTTAGTACCAATTTCTTAAAAAAAATGGAGCAAAATTTTTGTTCTTCTACAGATTGAAGTCTAAATTATTTTTTATATAAATGTTCTACAATTATTTTTATAAAATTGATATTTTTATCATTTATTTTTAACAAAATTAAGTTATCTAAATTTTTATTTCACATCCAACTTTATTTAAATTTTATTTCAAACTACAAATTTATTTGTTTTAAATTGTTACAAATTTTTTTACAATTATTTTAAAATTTTAAATTTGAATTTATATAGTTATTACTTTTAAACCAACTCAAACTTGTATAGAAACTATTGAATTTAACACATTTTAAAAATATACAGTAATTTGAAATATAAATTCAAATAAAAAAAATAATATTAAAGTATGATGTAATAAATATCAATACAATAAAGTTCGATGTAAAATATAAATTTTAAAAGAGTTGAAAAAGTTGATATATTTATTTTATTTTTTATGAAATGCAATTGATAAACATTTGAAACTATTTTTTTTTCCTATTGACATTACTTTCTATTAAAAACTTTAAAACAATTTTAAATAAAGTTCAATGTAAAATATAGATTTAGGTAAACTTAATCTTGTTAAAAATATTTAATAAAAATATCAATTTTCAAAAAAATATTTGTAAACCATTTGTAATCAAATTAAAGTTGGTTTCAATTTGGAGAAAGACAAAATTGTTCAATTTAAAAAAATAATGAAAGAAATATTTTTATAAAAAATATAAAATTTAAATAATGAAAAAAATATTTAAAATAAATTTTAATAAAAATAAAAATAAAATTTTCAATATAACATTTATATAAAAAATAAATTTGGTCATTTTGGATAGAGACAAAATTAGGACTGAATTGAATAAAAATAACGAAAATTTGGACCAAATTGAATATAAGTCACGAGATACTGTCACGTGTCACAATGCTGACTTGACACGTAGACAACATTTTTAAAATAAAAAAATAAATAAATTAAAAAGAATAAAAAAAATTAAAAAAAATTAAAAAATCACAAAGTGACACATGACGGATACTGTTCACCTTCCATTAACGATTTAAACATTTACAAAAAGGACCAAATTGACTACAAATTACAAAAATTATGACCATTTTAAACATTTCAAAAAAATGAGGACCAAACGAAACAAAACTCACAAAAATTGGGACCAAAAAGATATTTAAGCCAAAATTAAAACTAAATTAAGACAAAATAAGAATAGAGGAACCAAATAGAGACCAAGGAAATGACACATGTGTGGCAGTGACACGTGACACTGTCACTACTACATTATACTATTAATCCCACGTGACACGATGTTAATTTGATACATGACAATTTTTGTATTTTTTTTTCAAATTCAACGAAACAAATAAAAAATAAAAGATAAATAAAAAACACGAACTGACACGTGACGCCTCTCTAACATTGTTAGTATATTACTAATGAAAATGACATGATTGCATCATATTTATCAAAATAGGGATTAAATTTAGACAAATAAAAAAAAAGGAATCAAATTGATATTTCCTAACAAAAATGAGACCAAAGGCACAATTTATTCTTCTATTTTTAAAAGTATAAATATATAATAAAATTGTAATTTAAATCATTAATGCTTACGAATTAAGTCCTAATTATTAGTTGTAATAGAATAATTTAACATGTAAATATAATTATTATTTTAATTTATCTAATTAAAAATGGTAATTAATCAGTTAAAAATTTAGAAAATATTTCATTTGATTAAATATGCTTTTAGTATTCATTTATATGTTCATATACAAATTAAGAATAAAAATTTTAAAAAGATGAAAATAAATTAAAAAAGTTAAAAAAAGAAGAAGTGATGAGTCATACCGACACTACCCGTCAGCCTGTCTTATATAGAGCAGATTTTCATTAGTGGCCAATTTTTGTTTAATAAGTTAGCCCAACTCTACTCGTTTTTTACGGCCAATGGCAAACGACACTCAGACGAGTATGTTATTCAACTCGTTTAAGTTTGAAAATAGGAGTGTCAAAATAAGTTGTGTCCCACAAATTAATATGCCAAAACATTATAGGTTAAATTGCAATTTCTACTCCGTTTTGATCTGGCCTGCCTAACCCACCAAATTTGTAAACTTAAGACATGCCAACTCACCCCTAACCTGCTGTTCCATTTTGTTTTTTTAGAAAAAAATTAAAAATTAAATAAAAATAATTAAAAAATTAAATGTTCTATATTATATTTTTGTAAAGGTATAAATATGTAAGACTATTATAATTTAAATCATTAATACTTATAAATTAAGTTTCAATTATTAATTATAATAGAATAATTTAAGGTGTTAATCTAATATTTATTTTAATTTATACAATTAAAAATAATTAATCAATTCAAAACTTACAACATATTAATTAAATATACTTTAAATATTTACTTTTAAGTTTTAAGTATGTGTATAAATAAATTTTTAAAAAAGATTAAAAAGGAAAGTGATGGACCAATCCCTGGTTGACAGATTACATATCCGTGACGACGTCGCTTAAGATGTGGTGAAATAAGGGGAGATTTTGTGCCCTAAGCTAAGCAAATTTAAAACCCTGGTTTTGTTGTAGCGGCAGTGAGAAACGCGGAGCAAAGAGAATGGGAAGGTCACGAAGAAAGTACAAGCAATCGAGAACTAAGGTCCGAGTGGCTCTCCCGAAGAAGAACCCTAGGCTTTTCAAACCTTCTTTTTCCGTTCCACCGAAGCTCTTGCAATCCCTCGATGACGAGCCCCAATGGGACGACAAAGGCACCGTTAACCACAACTACCAATCCTTCGGCGTTCTCTCCGACCCAAACTCCATCTCCGATCCCTCTCCCGCTTCCGAATCCATAGATTCCGGCAGCGATCTCGAAGAAGACGGTCTCTTATTGCCCCCTCACTCCTTTCATCCTCATATGTGCATTGAATCAAACAATTAATTATTGATTTGACGTTTTCACACTTGCTAGTGTCACCAGTTTTGTTGTTATTTTGATATTGGAGTGATTATTTAGTGTTCTGTTTGGTTTGTGTAGACTTGAAATCAGCCCTAGGAAAGAAGAGAAGAGACGGGAAAAGTGCGCCTCCTCAGCCTCTCACTGCAATGCAACGGAATCATATTGGACGCCTCGTGGATAAATACGGATATGATTATCAGGTTTGATATTATATTCCAATTGTTCAATAGGTTTGCTTTTATTGTTATCGTTTCAGGTCTTGACGTAGGTTTTTGATGTTGTTGTTGTTGTTCTGTTTGTAGAGTATGTTGATGGATATAAAGCTGAATCCGATGCAGCACTCGATTGGAACTTTGCAGAAGCTGTGCATTAGATATCATATGTATCAAAACAAGAATCCGCTCATTTTGTCCAAATGAAATGGTTGGATTGGACCCTTTCGCCCAAATTTTGCGACTCTGAGGTGTGATCTTTGAGAAGTTTTGTTAGTGTTTTAAAATTTACAAATTATATGTGGATTAATGTTGTGCTAACCTACTACCACCAAAATTATGTTGCGCGTCTTCTTGCGAAATTGATTTTGAAGTGGTTAATTATTGATGATTGTGTTTAAATTAATTAATTTAAGTCACAATACAGCAGAGTGCGTAAATTTGGATAACTTTCTAACAATATAATCCTAGAGTGTGCAGTGACCAATTCAGTAACACAATTGTCGCCATGATGCATTGCACGAAAATGAGGAAGAGAGGATATGAGCTATTATTACATAAGAGTGGGTGGATACAGTGGAGTTTTTCCCCCCTTTTATTTTTTCATTGAGGGTTCTTGTGCAGTAGCATGCTGATCATTGCCAAATCTATTATAATTTGGATTTCAAGTATACTTCAGTTCCTATAACTTTCTAATTTGAATTTCGGAGTCTTTATAATTTCTTAAGTTTCCGTTTTTATATTTTTGTGAATTATTTTCATTATGTGCATTTGAACATTGGGTACTATAATTGTGGCACATTTAGAATCTCAGGGTAAAACATTTTTCGTGTATTATCCATCAGTATTGTAAAAGCTGACAACATTGCAAAAGAATGACTGATCTTAATGTAATATGTATTTTCGTTTGAGTTTTACTCAAATATATAGCTAGTGAGGTGAGTGTTTATCCGAATATTGTCTGAAAAAGATAAATAACATGTTAGTTATTCATGTATACAGTGGCTCCAGTAGCGTTTCATTTTCATAACTAAAATGATTTCTTTGAATATAATATGATCTCTTCTTTTAAAACAAAAGATGACATTCTTCTATCCATTGCATTTAAGATTGGACATCATTTTACCTCATTTCATGATTCAACGGAGGAGGGCATGCCAGTGTTTTTAAAAAAAAAATAATTGAATATGATAATATGTGATTAAAGAAATTGTTTTGCAAATAATGTAAAAGGTCATTTAATTTATGAATTAACAACCTCCTCCCCTGTATATGACCTCGGGTTTACCACTCACAAGCTTCAACTGCAAGTAAAAAGAGTGACAACAAATTTTTCTTTGTAAGTAAAGTGCCATTAATAATAGCTATAGAATGCATTATCCTTTACACTGAGCAGAGTTCAGGTACATGGACTATACCAATAACACTTCTTAGTAGTGCCACTACTAAGATACAAAATCAAAGAAATGCTTTAGTTTTAGTTCCTACCAAGTAAATGGTCATAGTTGTGTTTCCTAAACTAGAGAGACCATCATACTTACATTAGACTTACATTGAACAGAGTTTGGTAGGAACAAAGAAAAATTGGATATGTAATCGGTGATATAAGGTAGGAAGAAATGCTATGAATAAGGAAATCGAAGAGAAAGTGAATAATTGTTTGTATTTACTTTTAGATGCCGACGAACTCCCTACACTGCGTTTGCCAGTGCTCCTTCACTTGCTTAACCCTCTCTATTCTCTCCATCCGAAGCCTTTGCTCCCAGTACTCTTTGCATCTGTAAAAATATTGAGTTTTGTTAATATCAAGAGAAATGCAAAATAAAAGTGGTACACACTCGATGCAGATTTTTACATCCATCCCTTGGGCACATGACATGTCATTCCGATCTCATTTGCTAGTAGAATAACTTCTAAAATAATAACTCTGGATTGATTTCCACCACTAATTGTAATATTGTCTTTTCACTCAGTAATCTAAAATATTTAAATAATTTGAGATTATAATAAAACTAATATTATGATGGGTTGGTCAATTATAAGAAACTAATCTATTCAGATGTTCCTACTTACTGATAAGAGATTATAAATTTGTTGTTTCACTAAGCGAATTGATTAATTCTACTTTAGCAAATGGATTTTCTAGGAAATGGACAGAGCACTCTAAGAAGAAAATTAGTTCTATCGACGGAAGCCGTGCCCCATTGGCGAAAGCAAATTCAGGTTATCGCCTAAATTTTTTAATTATGTTTACACATGCTTTGCACATATACGTGTATGCAGTCAATATGATTAAATTCAATACGTGAGTCCAAAAGTAATACTTTAACGGTAAAAGGGTTTCTAAGCAATTTAATTTGAAAGGGAAGACGACAGGAAAAGTTGGCACAAATTGTGGAGCCCCTGAAATATTGTTTAAGGATAATTTGTAAGTATTTTGCAAGCATTGACACAAGGATTGGAATTTCAAACGATGAACTAATTGCTACAATCACTCACGAGAGGAATTAATGAAAAAAATCCACGACTTAGCATCCAGCTTCTACTTTTGGTAATAAAGGTGCTAAGAAATTTAATTTCCAAGGGAAGAAGGCCGAAAATGTGACTCATTTTGACGCCCTCAAGAAGTTCTTTAAGGATGTATATTCTTAAGAAAAACAAGAAAAACAATCTTCCGTTGCGTGGTCAATCTTCGGTGGCTTCATATGTTGATAAATGGAGAGAAATATTTCACCTTGTGCACCATTTGATAAATTTAATCATATTGAATATATACATACATGTAGATACAGTTATAACATATGATAACAAGGAAAAAGTTTAGACGCTAATCTGAATTCACGTTCTCCATTGAAAAATGTTATACATTCATAAAATTCCTTTTCTTAAAGTTTTTTTATTATTTGCATAATGGGATAACAAATTTATAATCCCATAACAGTAGGAAAGGATTTTTTTTTCTTTTATAATTGACCATCCCTTCACAAGACCAATTGTATCATAATTCTATAACTTGTTTCAACAGATTAATTGAATATTTAATTGTCAGATAATTAATAGATAATATTATAATTGCTGATTGATAGCAAATCACAATAACTATAGTAACAATCTTCTGTGGATAGTATTAATCAACAATAAAAATATAAATCATAAATACTAGAACTAGAATGACACAATAAATATACGTCTCTAACACTTCAAGATAATATCCGGTTTTATGAATAACCTCGTACCTTCGACCTAGCAGAATATTCAATTCTTCCAAGTGTACAGCATCTTCGAAAACTCCTTGCTGCAGTCAGCAATATAAAAAGTGTAAGTTGCAAGTCATCTAACAGTTTCAAAAATTGGTCAGCATTTAATATCCAGAAATAAGTTTGAACAGTTAATCCTCTAAGCTGCAAATTTTCAATTGCCAGAATATCAAAGTAAAGAAATTGAGGAATTAAAGAAGAGCTACTTAGAATATTCTGGATCTAAAGTTTCCATCGTAGAAGAAGTCAATTGAAAAGCTAGGACTGCAAGTGTAAAATCTCACATTGAGTACAACTTAGAAAATTGAATTATATAACGAAAGAGACTCAGAGATTTGTTCTCTTAAAGTTTTGGTTTATAAGTGGAGTAAAAATCTCTGAGTTTGATCATAATTCATTTGAGTTGAATCTTCTTGGTGTATCCCCTTCAAAATATCCAACAAACTGAGTAGTGGTAGTTAAAGTTTTTCCGCTTGAGAAAGAGTATACTAAAGTGAAAACGACTCATGTACAGCAGATATGGTTATAAAAAACAGCTAATTTGGCACTGTAATCTTATTGGTCATTGAGTCATATAATTAAAATAAAACCTCAGTCACAAAAAGGGTGAATTTACAAGTTATTTAGGTGGGTATCATATGTATCAATTAATAGAAAAGTAATAGAAGTAAATCAGATCAATCATCTCTTTAGTAGAATGCTCTAACAAGTTGTGGGAGACCTTAATTCTTATCAATCCGATTGATTACCTGTCGGCATAGAGCACATTTTGCTTTGAACTTTGCTGCCTTAAGTCCATCGACAATGGTAACTGATGCAGCTAAGCAAGCGCAGGTGTAGCAGAAAATGTGGCCACACGCCAGAGAAACTGGATCAAACACTGTATCCTGTCAATCAAGAGTCATATGAAAATTATAAAGAGAAATAGTGAAGGATTGTATAACCAAACAAGAATCTTTCTTGCAGAGAAAGCATATTGATGTGAAGAAACTAAGGTGATGTTGTCAAAGCGATCCTAAACCAGAGTCAAGTGCATTAGGGCAATTTGCTAGGAAAACATTGAGCAATATATGATGGAGGTGTGTGTTGGTCATGTGAAATTGCAGCAGAAAAGCAAAGATAATATTATGAAGAGAAAAATAAGTTTCAACGGAAAGTAATAGAGATATACGGAGGCGAGAGATACTAATGGCCAATAAAATGAGAGATATTAATTGATTCAAAATGTACATACAAAGCCTTTACAATAATTGGCCACTAACAGCAAAATTTTTAAAGAGGCAACAGTTAAAGAGACTTAGAAAAAAACTGAAACCTATCCAACTCCTCAAATTAAGCAAACTGACTATGACTTATTCAAAACATAAATAAATTGATTATTGTAAAGTAGTGGCAGTCCTAAAGATAGCACTAACACACTCCACCTTGCTTTAGAGACTGCAAACACTAAGTTTCATTTTCAGAATTTGAAACTTGTTTGCTGGTAGTAAGATATAAGCTATGTGCTCCTCTGTTTTGCAATATACAAGAGTTACAATACCATCCCTTTGCTCTTTTCAAAAGAAAAAACTCTAGTTTCTCATGGAATACTAGGTTGTGAGAAATAGCTAGTACAGCTTGATTGTCAACAATGATCATAGCGTCTTCTTTTTGCTCAAGATTAAGATCACTCAATTTCTTCCTCAACCACAAGGCTTTATTAATAGCATTAGTTGAAACAATAAACTCGGTTTCATCACTGGATTGAGCTACTATTTCTTGTTTCTTTGAACTCCATATCCAAGACTAAAGTAATATCCCAAGGTGCTTTTCATGTCTCTTGTAACATGCATCTTACCATTATGGAAATGTATCTGTTTATTCTCTCACTAACTCCATTTTATTGTGGAGTGTATGGAGCAATGAACTTGTTTCTATGCTAGCATCCTCACATAATGAATTGAATTCTCTCGTACTCTTTTTCATTATCTGATTGTAAAACTTGAATGGTGCAACAACTTTGATTTTACACCATATTCATGAATTTTTTAAGACTCTAGCCACTTCTTACTTGAATTTTAAGAAAAGAATCGGGCAAAATCTTGCAAAATCATCAATGGAGACAATAAAGACTACCTATGAAAGATGGTGTTCTTTGTGGTCCACATAAAGCAGTATGGATCAATTGAAGCTTCTATGTTGCCCTTTAAGTTGTTTTCAGAAAGGTTTCCAGTGCTACTTTCCAAATTGACATGCTTGGCAATGAGGAAGATGATATCCAAAATTAGGTAGACCTTCACTAACTGTTTTTGTTTGGAGCAATAACAATGCTTGATGATGATAGTGACCAAGCCTTTTGTGCCATATCTTTATGACACTACCTAGAAAGGAAAAACAACATGTTCTTCCTCCAATAAATGTTAATCTCTTTACTCTCATCTTGACCTTGAATATTTCTTAACTAGATGCATATTTTATCAAAGATTTTTATCTTCGAAATAAATTTTGTAATCCTTCTCCATCAATTGACCAACACTCAATCGATTTTGGTCAATTTTTTGAACATAAAGAACTTCCGAGATAAATTTATTTCAAGACAACTGGACAACTTTCAATTACAACCATACTTTTTCCTTTGACAGCTCATGTTTGCCATTTCCAATTCTAACTTTTGAAGTTTTTTGCATTTAATTCCTTGAACAACTCCTTATCATAGGTCATGTGATTAATGCAACCACTATAATTAACCAACTTCACTTGAATCACTACTCGAGAAACACATAGCACCAATGAGTTGATCCCCCTACTACTCTTGATTAGCAACTTGAGCATATGCTTCTTGTTGTTGAAGTTTTGCTACATTTTGAAGTCATTTACACGTGCTACATTTTGCATCATGCCTACAAATGGAGGGTGACCCATTCTACCATACACTGCAGACATGGTGGGTAGGTTTTCTTTTTACCCTTTCCTTGGTTGCGGTATTTTCAATTTATTGTTACCTGAAAACTTATTCTTGTAGTTTTTCTTTCATGGTGGAAACAAAAAGGCTATGTTCTGTTCAGATTTTCATGAACACCCTTTAAATTGATTAGATCCTACTTGCTTCTGAGCAGCAGTAATCTTCAAACAGACAACCTGACAATATACGTGCAATTAAAGTGAAAACGTACAATGTGGGTTCAATGCACATAAAATGAGAAATTCACCCAACAAATAAAAACAAGTAACTTACCAAGCATATGGAGCATGTTAGGTTAATGTCAATTTTGAAGGAATCAAAGAGCTCACAAGTAAGTGATGGTTTTCCATCCTTGAATGTGAGATAACATCCATGAAACAGTGCAGATGCCTCCCTTGACTTGGCTTTTGTTTCCCTCAAGTTAATGTGTAAGGCAATAAGCTCAGAAAGCCAAGGACTCTGAAGAATTTCCTTGTGCATGGTCTGGACTTTCGACTTGAATAATTGGCCTTGCTTGGAATAATGAATCTGCAGTCATAGTAGTGGTGAGAATATAAATTAAACACACGGCTTAGAATGGATTGTCAAAACTAAAAACTTAAACTAACAAGGGAAAAACTTGATATCTAGACACACCTTGTCATATTTCTTTAATATTTTTCGAATTGCTATGGCATTTATGAGTGCATATATGACTAGATCTTTGCCTTCTTCGATTAGAGCAGTATGATTCCTATGCATTTTTCCTTTCAACATGAGAAAGTATTTTCTGAAGCCAGAAGCAAGATGCACTTCCAGCAATTTCTGCGCTCGCTGGTTAAAGCACCCTACTATGTCTGACATCTCATTGAGAAGGGAAGGGAAAAAGGTCCCATCGCACACTGAATAATTAATTAGATTAATCAAGTTAGTTGATTGCTGAAGATATTGAAAGGTTTAAACCCTCCGCAAAGAGATATCGTTCCTTTAATATATTGCTATCATCTTATAACGCACAAAAACTAAACACGATCATCTAACTACACAACTACAATTCTTGAATCCAAATTAAGAACAAAGAACATACATCTTCGACGTTACTCAAAACAAAATCATAAATTATAAACTATACAAATCATCATCATAAATATCACTAGAAACAAAATTGTAAAATTAACCTACATGAATTATTCGCCATTCCCTATAAATAACTATTCTTGTTGAGATAATCAATGTTGACATATGAGTAATAGATTTTCATTTTTCAGGCAACAGAGTGGTTGAATATTATATAAAAGATGACCTGGGCAATGATCAGGGCAATGATTGGGGCAAGTGGGTGTGGAGGCTCTTCTGCACCTTTTCATGGTTTTTTTGAGCTTCTTGAAGCCAACAGCAGGGAGCTTGTGGTCATGCCCTTGCATGTATCGCTGGTAGGTCTTGCAGAACTTCATGCTTTCTTCGAAACATCTATGGATTGATCAATCAATCTAATCTATGATTATAATTTATTATTATAACTAATCAATTAATCATTACAAAACAAACAAAGAAACAGAGAAACAGAGAAAGCGTAATGAGTGAAAGAAGGAACGAGGAGAAGGTTGAATCGCAACCAACGAGTGGTCATTTCTTAACGATTTGACCGCGTACCAGATGAAGGTGACCAATCTATTATTCAAATTTTTATTATATTAAAATATATATAATTTATCGTTTTATTACTTTTCATAAGGAAGTAATTATTTATATCTTTTATTTTACTACATCTGTTTTTCAATTTCACTTTTTAGATAATTATTTTTAGATTAAAAAAATTATTTTATCAGTTTTGTTGATTACTTTTTTAAATTTAACAGATTTGTTTTTGTGGTTTTCTTAAACTTAGTTATTTTCTTTTAACTATAAAACGACTTAAAAACAATAAAAACTACTTGCAATAATATTATAAAAAATATTTATGTTTAATTTTATAATTATAATAAAAATATAATAATAATATTAAAAAATACAATTTAATACAATTTACAATATATATACTTTTATAAAATAATATTAAAAAATTATGCAATTATTGTTTTTAAAAAGAAACGTTATTTAATTATTTTAAAATAAAAAGATTATCAATTATTTATTTTATTAAATAAATAAAACAAATCAATTATTTTTATTTAACGAATAAATAAAAAAATTAAATTTACTTGTTATTAATAATTTTATTTATTAATATTATTATTATAAAAAAAATACATTGATTATTCTGTATGTAATAAAAAATACTTATTTAAATGATTTTAGGATTTAGGATTTAAGTTTTAGAATAATAAAAAAATACTTAAATGATATAATTAATTATGTTTACAATATTACACAGAGATGCTATTTTTTAATAATTCTTCCCACTTCTATGAAGGAAGTTTTTAGGTTTAATTAAATTTTTGGTCCCCTACTTTATATGCGAGTTTATTTTGGTCTTTTTATTTTGTGGGGTTCAATTTAGTCCCCTAGTTTGTGTAGGAGGTTCAATTAAGTCCTGTGTGTTAACAACGTTAAAAAAATTAACGGTAGAGTGATTTGATGTGATACTGTGGCAATTAAAAATGACGTGTCAAGTAGGGACATCAGATTATGTGGACAGTAAAGAACGAGAAATTAAAGGCAGTGGTAATTGGGTTTTGAATGAAATTAGGGTTGGGGTGTTTTGAACGAAATTAGGGTTCGTGGAAGAAAGAAATTTATGTGCGAGGAACAAATTGGGGATAATGGTTGAACAAATTAGGGTTCGAGGAAGAAGCGAAAATCAATCAATATATAACGATTTGAGGAGGAAGGATTCACGGTCTCCTTCGGTGTGGCATAGGTTCGTCGCTCTGTTCGTAGTGGCACGAAATCGAAAGTAAGTTTTCTGGTCTTTTTATGGATTCAATGTCGCGTTTTACTTATATAGTATTGTCTTTGTGGGCGTTGGTATTATTTTTTATGTGTTATTCTGTCTGTGTGTGTTTGTAATGGTGTGTGGGTTGTGGTCCCATTGGTTTGTGGTGGTCCCGTTTGTTTGTGGTTAGTGGGTTGTGGTCCCTTTTTAACCATTTTGGGGTATGGGATGTAATATGTATTGTATATGTGGGCATTGGTTGTGCGTCGAGTAATTTGGAATATGTATTTTTATAGGTTGGGATGTGTGATGATAGATTTGAGGTGGTGGTCCACCATGCGGGATACTTTGAAAGGAATGAAGTTAGGTAGAGTTATAGTAATGGGTTAACGTCCACGTTGGCGTGTGACCCAAATAGGTGGAGCTATTTTGAAATAATGGGAATACTTAGGGAAATGGGTTATATAAACATTAAAGATCTGTGGTATAATGTTAGTAGGTCAGAGGTATTGGAGAACAATTTGAAAATTTTGTCTAATGACATGGGTGCAATGCACATGGTCAATTGCTAGAAGGAATGGGCAGGTTCATATGTTTGTTAATCACTCAATTTGTGAAGCTGAGGTTGTGGACAATTTTTTGGAATACTTCCCTGAAGAGGTGGTTGCAGAAACAGGAACTACAAATGTTGAAGTCCAGGCTGAGGTGGATGGTCACAGTGGTTGTAGCGATGGAGATCACATCAATCATGTGCAGGATAATAATGTGGTTCATGAAGTTGAAATGCAACAGGATAAAAACGTTTGTGATATGGAATATGAATTGGAAGATGACGTTGATAGTCACCATAACGTTAGGGTGGAGCCACAAACTGAAATGGATCCAAAAATTGAATTTGAGGAAACTGGAGCTATGTAGTAGGTGTAGGTAAGGAAATTGAAGCTGATGCAGTAGGTGAAGGTGATGAAACTGGAGCTGATGGAGTAGGTGTAGATAAGCAAACTAGAGCTGATGTAGTAGGTGAAGGTGATGAAACTGGAGCTGATGGAGTAGGTGTAGATAAGCAAACTAGAGCTGATGCAGTAGGTGAAGGTGATGAAACTGGAGCTGAGGCACATGAGGCAATAGGTGGGGAGGAGAGAAATGAAGATGAAACTGATTCTGATCATAGCATGAGTGAGGAAGATCTGTATGATGTAAGTGTCCATTATGAGGACAATTTATGGGAAGGAAATGGGGAAGAAGATAGTGAGGAGGAAGATTTAGAATTTGATGGCAGTGCCCATGTTGATATGCATGATAAGGGGTTATCTGATGATGGGTGGGAATCAAATGACATGTACAGCGATGATCCAAGTAGTGATGACTCATTGGCCAGTCGCAGCCAATGTAAGTCAAACTTTGGGACCTTTAAAATGCCCAAAAGCATGACCCAATACCAGTGGGAAGTTGGAACATATTTTCCAGATAAAGAGGCATTTGTAGAGGCAATAAGGACATATGAAGTGCAATCTGGAAGAAGGCTAAAACTTCAAAAAAAATGATAAACGTAGATGTAGAGTGATATGTTTGGGTGGGAAAGGAAAGTGTTCTTGGTTTTCCTATTATGCTTATATGGCTGAAACAAACATATGACAGTTAAGGAGAATTAATGACAAGCACAAGTGCAACAGAGAATTCAATGTGAAAATGCTAAATGCTAAATGCTAAGTGGTTAAGTAGTAGGTTGGAAAACACATTAAGAGACAACCCAAGTTTGAGGGCAGTTGATATTCGCAATAAAGTAACTAGGAAGTGGAATATTGCTGTGACAAAGTCCATGGCTCGTAGAGCAAAAAAACTGGTTGTTGAGCAAGTTGATGGGTCATTTGTAGAACAATTTAATAGAATATATGATTATGCACATGAGATTCTTCGTCTAATCCTGGTTCTACAACAAAGGTCAAAGTTGAAGGAAATGAAGGGGAAAAATATTTCAGCAGGTTCTACATGTGTTTAAAAGCCTGCAAAGATAGTATGATTTCATGCCGTCCTTTTATTGGTTTAGATGGATGTTTTCTGAAACATAAATATCGGGGTGAAATCCTTATTGTTGTTGGAAGGGATGCCAACGACCAAATGCTACCGATTGCGTGTGTTATCGTTGAAGTGGAAAATAAGGACACATGGACATGGTTTTTGGAGTTGTTAATTGATGATCTTGGGCGACCAGATATATGTGCAGCCTACACATTCATGTCAGACCAGCAAAAGGTATGGATACTATTTTTGCACACTTTTGTTATGACCATTTACTGCTAATATAAATAGTGGCCTGCCTTAGTTGATTTAATTGTATTTTACAGGGTTTGTTACCTGCCATTCAATCTCTTCAATCTCTTTTGCCTAGGGCTGACCAAAGGTTCTGCATGAGACATTTATATGCAAACTTCAAGAAGAAATTCCCAGGAAAGAATCTGAAAGCTTTAATGTGGGAAGCAGCTCATAGCACATATCCACAACAATGGGAGAAAGTCATGAAGAGGATGAAAGAAGTTAACAACGATGCTTTCAAACATATGTTAGGAATACCCCCTAGGTAACCTTACTCAACTTTGTTGAAACTGATTATGAAGCATTAATGATTTGTGTGTGCCACTTCTATAGGTATTGGTCAAAGTCAAGGTTCATCTCCAGACCTTTGTGTGACACACTCGTGAATAACATGAGTGAGGCATTCAACAGTATAATTGTACAAGCAAGGAGTAAGCCAATAATGTCCATGATGGAGGAAATATGTCTTTATATGATGTAAAGATGGGCTGAGAATAGATCAAAGGCAAAATCATTCAAAAACACAATATGTCCAAGAATCAAGACAAGATTGGACAACGAAACAATAAATTCCACAAATTGGATTCCTAGGTACTTGTAATTTGTTGCACACTCATTTTGATTTAGTCACCATTGCCTCATTTTTTATTTAAACCTGTATTGAATTGTGATAAACAGCTGGTCAGCAAATCAGATATTTAAGGTTAGGCACAAATCATTTACTGGGAAGAAATTTGTGGTGAACATAGACAGCAAACACTGCACATACAGGAAGTGGAGTCTAACAGGGATACCTTGCTGTCATGCAGTGGCTGCAATTAAGTTTTTGAACTTAAGTGAAGAAGATTTTGTCCCTCATTGGTTCATAATCTCAACCTATGAAGAGACCTACAATTCCATCATATACCCTTGTAACGACAAGCAAATGTGGATTCAAACAGAATTTTTAGATGTATTGCCCCCTCCTAAATGAATTCTGCCTAGAAGACCCAAAAAGAAAAGAAGACTTGAAGCTTGGGAGATGAACAAGAATGGGAAGCAGATTACAAAACAGGGCATGACTAAAAAATGTAGCATATGCAAAGAAGTTGGTCATAATTGAAAAAGTTGTCCCCAACAACCTGAACTAGCACCACCAACTCAGCCAACACCATCAAGTCAGTCACCACCACCAACTGAAATAGCACCACCAACTGAAACAACAGCACAAACTCAGCCACCACAACCAACTAAACCAACACCACCAACTCAGCCAGCACAACCAACACAACCAACTCAGTCAACACCACCAATTCAGTCAACTCAGGCAACAAATGTGGGATTTAGAGATGCCACCACCACCAACTATGACTCAACCAAGTCAGTCATCATAGCAGCCACTACTAACACCTATGACTCAACCAACTCAGTCATCACAGCAGCCACCACAGTCATCACAGCAGCCACACCCATGCCACCTTCAGATTCCTCATCCAACCATACCCAATAGAAAGCAGAAACTGCAGCATAGGAGAGGACGTGTGTGGAAGCCATGAGGCTTACTTATGCTCTTTTTGATGCTGCACGATTTATTTTGGAGCTTTGATGTATTATGCAGCTTTTAGATTTCTAAGTCAAGAATGTTTTGTCCACTTTTAATTTACATCTTATACATTGTAAGTTCAAAAATCCAAAACAATATTGGATGTCTTTTGTGTTGTAACAGCAAGTACAATGATGTGTTTCTATAATATTGGCTTATGATTGAAAAATTCTCGTTATTGAATGTTTGTAATGCTTGTAAGTAGGATACCAAACACATATTTCTTTAACACCAATTTTTCATTAATTAACTAAGTCATACAACAATTCAGCTTTCCAATTACATATTTCAAGACAATAAAAGGAAAAACACAAATTGATACCCCCAATACATCAACTGATACCCCCAATACAGATTTCAACACCACCCAATACAGATTTAATCACACACTTTTCATCAATCGTGACAACACAATGATGTTCACTACAACTAATAAACCCACTATCCCTAGTAAAACATTAACAAACATTTTGGATCCCTTAAGTTCTTTCTCTAGAATAAATATCTTCCTTCTTTGCCTTATAATAGTGTTATCCCTTTCATCAGCAGCATCTTCCGAACACCATTTAAAGTAATTACAACCAATGAAAGCTTCATTTCCCCTCTGTTATTGAAAACATTCAAAACACAAAACAACCTTCATGTTAGTTGCAAACACTTATTGATGAACGAATCACAAAAAAAAAGGGTGATGGATCTAACCTTGTAATTAGGACAACCCAAAATTGCTTCCCACCATTTTTAGTAGTTCGAGCTGTTCTTAACACAACAACTTGTCCACAGTTGCAAATAGGCGCTCCACCGTGAGACAAAACACCACCACCATGATTAGATAACCTTGAATTTTGCATATCCCATGAGTTACAGGAGCAAGATGAAGAAGAATGGCCCCTAGACATCATTCAAAATTAAGAAAGCTTACCAAATGAAGATGAACTCCAGCAGGACGAAGAAGACGACTGAAATTAGGGCAAATGAACACTTCTATCTCCATAAATAACCTTCATTGCCACCTCATTACACCACATTGATGACAATGTACTCAGAACTTGCCACATTCCTGTTCCAAACAGACACGGTGGCACTATTCTGACGCCGTTTAACTAAAACTAACGGGAGGGATCATTTTAAACTGTTTTAACAAATTGGAAAACTAAATTGAACCCCGAAAACATAAGAGAACCAAAATGAACCTCGCATATAAAGTAGGGGACCAAAAGTCTAATTAAGCCAAGTTTTTATTATCTCTCGTTTCCTCCTTTGTTCTCTTTTATTTTCATATATGATGATCCAAACTACCAATATCTTTCGTTACATAATCATGTTCCCTTTCTTCAAACCCTAATCTTAATTTGGTTTCAAATTTTGATTCCATTTACTTTTGCTAACTTTTCGATCTATGACCGAGAATTTAATAATATTTAAAATAGAATTAACTTTTCTTCACTTATTAAAACATAATTAAGCTAAAGTAACTCTTTAATATAAAATATGAATTTTGGCATTATATATGATTATTTGGTATATCAAAACAATATATAACTACGGATAAGACATATTTTGTAGTATATTTTTAAATTAATGATTCAATATAAATAAATATGATATTGGATAACGTTATTCATTAAATAAAATTACTCTATTAATATGAATTATTTAAAAGATATAACAAATGACCTAAAATATAAAATACAAAACACAAAAATCCAATATTTTTTTTTTAATTTTAATCGCTTAACCCCTTATAAACCTGTTTAAATCATGTCAGATCAGTTATTCAAGGGGAACTGTATAAACAGCCACCACATCTCATTATTTAGAAAATGTCAATGTCATTTAAAAATACTATTGATAATTTAGTAAGTGTAATGCAATTTCTTTATACAAATAAATCTTTTTTTAAAAAAAAATCCTAAATAAACTCAAAGTCTACTTGTTTTTATATTTTATAGTAATAATTTCTATTTTTTTTTACAATTTTATTTTATATTTTATATGTTTTTAAATCATTTGATTTTATCAATCTTCATCTATTTAAACCATATTATTAATTTTCTTATTGTAATAATAATAATAATAATAATTATTATTATTATTATTATTATTAAGATTTTATTATTTTTTATAACCTTCTAAGAGAAAAAAGTTATTATTTTATATTATTGATCATTATTCTTTGCAAAGATAATATTACATAATATGTTTATCATAGACATAATTAAGTCACCTAAGTAAGTCCAAAAAAAAATGTGTATAATTTTTTTTTCTGCTAGTAATAACAAAGAAAATTATGATCAAATAATGTGTAGTAATACAAAAAAAACTTTTAACATATATTTTGTTTTTTGCTTTTCAAACCTCGACATCATATCAGGTGATGTTAGGAGTGCAATCCCGATGTCCCTAAACATCGGTTGTTGTCCAATCTGGCGTCTTTTGACGTTTAACAGTGCAACGACAGATGTAAAAAAATTGTTATTTTCTTTTTAATTTTACTGTATTTATAATTTTTCTACATCTGAAAAATAGAAAAATTTCAGAACATTTTTAATTTTCAGAAAATTTCACAAACTAATTTTGATACTAATTATTTTATTAATCTATAAGACATTTTTTTCAAAAGAAGTTTCTCAAATTGTTAAAAATTTGTGTAATATAATAAAAAAAACTAGAAACTAAATAATACAATCAAGACACAAGTATGCAATCAAAGTATATGCAAACCAAAAACTAATCTTATATCTAAATGTTCCAGTTTTTTGAGCGAAGTTGGAGGTTGCTTGAAAACCTTGTCACTACCGCTAGGGAGGTGCCATCGGAAGATGTCTCGTGCCGCACTAAACGAGCCTTCAAAATGTAAAATTTTTGTTCAATAACGTCCATAAGCCTTTCATTTCAGTTCAATAAAACCCAACTAACCTTAGTTTCTCGTTGCCATTATTGGTGCTCACAAGTTTCTTTGTTGCCGCTGTTACAAAGGGAGCGTTGGAGGTTAAAACAATATGAAAATCCATAAAATAATCGATTCAAAATACAATAACAGTGTCGGGGAAGCAAGAAATCAAAAAACATTTGAGTTTAAACGATTCTAAACTCATCGCACAAGGTTTGTCATCGTGTTGTAGTGGTGGGGAAGAGGAGTGCAAAAGAACAATGCACTAAAATGGGTCTCGCATTGTTAGGTTAATTGACGTTAGGATTCTACTTACCAGACATCAAATGACGTCGGAGATGACATCACAAACGTCAATTGATTTCGATGTTCTAGGGGACGTCATCAAATAACATCGGGGTTCTTGAGTCGACGTCATTTCCACAATTGACATCGGGGTTCAGGGGGCCGACATCATTTTTGGTGTTTTATTTACAAAAATGCCACTATTTATTTTTTATGTTGGTTGTTTACTGAGTTGACGTTAAAATGGTGATGTTAAAGACCCATTTTGCACTAGTGGTGACTCATTGAATATTTTATGTGATTTCTAAAATTTTTCATGATCTTTGTTATAGAGATATGTTATGTCATACTTTAAGTATTTTGTTTCATAACATTTAAAAAATATGTATATGGAAAAACTTGAATTAAAAATATGTATCTGAAAAAAAAAAAGAGTTTATCTTGAAAATATTTTAATTTAAAATAACTAAAAATAAATATAATTGTTATTAGATTCATGAATTTGAAAATTTTAATTATTACATAAAATTGAAAGGAATTCTTTTACTACAGAAAAACGTGTTCAAAAGTTTTAGTTCAATTCCAAACTTGAAGCTAATACTATTAATATAATATAAGTGTTACATATGATTTTTCATCTAAAAGGTACCATGTATTAATCTTGAGTTAAATTATGTTTTTAACTTAAACTAGACTCTGAGACTAATGTTTGTGCTAATAATAAAAAACAATTTTGTACAAAGAGTTTGTTATTTTGTCCATAAAATTGTACAAATGGTTGTACAAAGAGTTCTTTATGTTATCCATAAATTTGTTTGAAGTGTTTATAATTTGTTCAGAGGATTGTACACAAAGTTTTTTATGCTATCCATAAATTTGTTTTGAGGTGTTTTTAATTTCGTTCATTCATAAAATTGTACGAGAAGTTTCCTAAGAGACTATTCAAATTTCATATTTTTATGTACAAAATCAATTAAAAAGAAAAATAATATATATATATATATATATATATATATTTAACAAAGTTATCAAATTCAAGAGTTATATAAACTCGTGTGAAAGTCGAGTTTACTTTGAAAAAAAAAATATTTATAAATAATATAATAATTCAATATTATATGTTGTTATAAATAATGTTTTATATACTTTTACTGAAATATTATTATTGTTATTATTTTATCATATTTTATATTTTAATTTTTTTTTTATATTTTTTGATGTTATTATTCTTTTATAATAACTTTAATTAATTATACCATATTTGAGTTTTATAAAAACACAAAAGGTTCTTGAACTTGAGTAGAGATCCAAATGACAAGAATGGAACAATAAAAACCTAAAACTCATTAAATAACCTCATGCGTAGTAGATAGAAAATGGATCAATTAAACATATTGCCTCGATCTCTACCATCGACCCTAAATTTAAAAATCCACCAGCGAAAGGCAATGGGAGGAGCCATACATGATAAAGATGATAGTGACGATCGAAACAAAGACAGTGAGCAAAGAGAAGGCAATCACAAAAAAAGACAATCTGAAAACCCACGAACACGACTGCAAAAGTAGCCACCAAAGACACAACAACCACGACCAACAACCTACGATCACGAAGAACACAAACGCGAACCCTATAACGCGAGTAGAAATTAGGTCATTTTGGGTTTAAAGAAAAATCCCTTTGAACTTGTCTAATCGGTTGCACACTCGCGAGTTCACAACGAGTCTACCGAGTTTGCTCCAAAATCAAGTTTGCTTCTGAGTTAACTCGTCCAGGGTGAGTGGGAAAGTAAACTCAAATGAGTTAATTCGCGAGTTTGATAATCACGATCATTGGAAATGAGTGATTTTTGTGAAACTCACGGTATTATTCACTATATTCATTAAGTAATATCTCCATACAATATCAATTTAATGGTGTAACAAAAAAAAGTTGTTTTAAATGGTAAAGCTAATGCTACAAGCTCTTATTCATATAAAAATATGTGATGTGAAACTTTATATTTTGTTTTGTCATATTCTCAACTAGCATTTCTTATAAAGATTGTGGTAAAAATCCTCTTAAGTTATGAAAAAAAAAGCCAGAAGTGTGAGATGTCTTGCAAACACTAATATACTTCTTAATAATAAGAAAAAGAAGTTCTGGGTTATTTATTTTGAAGTTATTGAAATTTCTTAGAATACTATTATTATTTGTAACTCTTCTAATTATAACATTCATTAATTGAAATTTGTTGAGATTATTGAAAGATATATTAATGCAAATTGGATTTTGATTGTAGTTACACAAAATCAACTATTAGCTGTGTTTTTACTTTGGGTGGTGCAATATCATGAAATATGTTAAAAAAAATGTTTCATGATTTACCATGGAAGCAAAGATGATTAATGTAAATAATGCTACAATTGAGGCAAGTTTTTTTTTTTTTTTTTTTTTTTTTTTTTTTGTTTTCTCTTTTTTTTATAAAAATATCTTTTTAAA
>Ga0214543_1003696_pt1 | contig 29538 bp, 11 predicted proteins | sample CNSS2metaG_FD_160094 | JGI IMG/M metagenome (GOLD analysis project Ga0214543, IMG submission 160094) | Root nodule microbial communities from cowpea collected in UCLA plant growth center, Los Angeles, California, USA - CNSS2 | ecosystem: Host-associated > Plants > Roots > Nodule | place: USA... | reverse complement strand
TGGCACGATAATAAACTGACACGTGGCAGTTTTTTTAAATTTTTCGAAAAAAAAAATTAATTTTTTGGAAAAAAAAATTAATTTAAAAAAAAAATAAAAAAAAAATAAAAATTTCATGGCTTTACACGTGTCCTGTACGGACACGGTGTTAACTCCAACTTAACGGAGAGGACCAAATTGAACCTTTTTAGAAAATTGGGGTACTAAATTGAACATTCCTAAAGTTCGGGTACCACATTGAACTTTCCGAAAAAGTTTGGGTACCAAATGTGTATTTATACCTTTTTTATATCTTCTCCTTCCATTCTTAAAAAAGAAAAAAAGTAATTTTCTCTGGTCTCACTTGGTAATGAAATGCGTTTAACATTTATTACTATCTTTCTATCTCATGACCCTTTTAGTAATTATGTTTCTCAATTATTGGTTATATTATGATAAATTATTTTTTAGTCTTAAACTTGTTTTTTAAATAGCTATATTAATGAAAAACAAAAGAATAAATTCATTTTTTAAAATTGATAAAAAATGAGTGAAGATTAAAACATGACAATATGATTACTCATCGCATACATACGATGGACAATCCGTTAAATAGTATAGTTTGTTTTATAGTTATAATTATACTAAAGTATTATTCATTTTCATTGAATGAGTGATAATAATGTTAAATATATAAATTTTAAGTATATTATTTTGGTTTCTCCATAAATTTTGATCAAGATCCGTCACTGTCAGGGGTGTGTTAAAAATCTCACATTAACTAAAAATAAGGTGAATATATAACAAATAAGTGAATGCAGGGTGCAAATATTATTATCTTACAATATTTTTGTAAATTAAACTTGAAATTCATGAATTGATATTACTAATTGATGTAAAAAAAAAAAAAACAAGAGTTGTTAGTAGATCTATTAAATGTTTTGGATTTTTTTTTTCTTTTTAGTGGAAGTTTGTTCCTTTCAAAAGAGAATTATTGAGTTCTTTTTTAAGTAAACTTGGAGGAGTTATAGAAACATATTCTTACTCACATGTATTGTATTATTTGTTCAAATTTATTTAAAATTATAAAATTAAAAGAGAGAGACATTCATTAAATAAGTTGTAAGATTCACAATTATTTATATTTTTAAATAAGTTTCAACTATATAGTTCTTGTTATGTATAACTTTGTAGACTTATTGAATGAGTTAAACTACTTTGTTTAATAATGAGTTTTATATTATAAAATATATATATATATATATATATATATATATATATTTGAATTTTTGTAACTGTCTTTTATTATACTTCTTAACTTCCGAGTGAGAAAAACTCATAGTAGGTTTTACTACGGTTTTATATTATGTCATTGATATGGAGGATTTGCTTGTTATATTTAAATAATAATGCTTGTCAGAAAACTTGGTTCTTTATCTCTTACTTTTATCTATAAAATTCGAATTCAGCTGTTTATTACTATTGTATATAGGCTTCATTATGTGATGGTAAAGAAAAGTAAATAAAAAAAAAGGGTTAGAGCACAATAAATCAAACTTAGGTACCCACAATCGATTATATTAATTATTTTCACATAAGTTATGATTTAATTTTATAATACAAATTAAATATTTTAATAGTTAAATAATCTTAATTTTTTATTGATCAATTCTATGTATTTTTGTTAAAAATTGAGAAAGGGAGAATCAAAATTAAGAGACGTGACATAGACGACATAGAAATCCACGTGAGAGGCAGCGAAAGGTATTTGGGCTTGAACGAAATCGACCCATATTTTTCATAAGTGGGCCCTGTTTTCAGCGTTATTCATTTACAATATTTATTAGAAAAAGGAAGGGATGGTAATTATTTGAAGATTAGATAATGAGATAACTAATAAAGTGGTTTTTGGGTAAAGTGACGTCCTTCTTCTCTTTATCTGAGATTTGTCAATATATGAACAGTAGAAGGTTTGGCTTAGCCTAAAAGAAAGAAGAATCAAAAAAAGAAAATCACGGGAAAACTCGTTGGTTCTTTAATGTGTGTGGGTCTGATTTGAGACATGGACAGTAGAAATGTTTGTGTGTTTGTAGGGCATGTTGGTGATGCAAAGAGAGAGGTGGGTTTTAAAAAGGGTTAATGGATCCCAATGGTTCCACTAAATTCATTTCATGGTGGAGCCCTACCAACTTGCTTCTCGCATGAGGACAACTACACAACCCAAAATTGTCTTAACGGAGGATGCTAAGAAAGAAAAGGGATGCGTCACCAAGGTTAAAGTCGAGTTAGACTTAAAGTTTACTTTTTAACATCATAATAGAATTACGTATTAAAATTTATTATAAAAAAATTTATTATTTATGAAGTCTATTATGTCATCATCTATCATAAAATTTGTTGTTTGTTAAATTTATTATTTTCCATCTGTTATTGAACCGTTGTTGTATCATCCATTTATGTTTAATCTGGCATTCTATATATGAATATGTCTAAAATCCATATCTTTAAGACCTTCAAACATAACATAACCCTTCTTGGTTTATGAGACACACTCATTAGGGTAAGCAAGAACCCTCCAAACTTTGTTCCACCCAATCACTCCCTTCTTTATCTCTTTTCTTTCTCTACCTTTAAGACCTATCTTGCTCTTCACTTTACTTTCCAAACCTTTCTTTCTAACCACCATAAATTCAAATACCTAAACCACTTTTTGGAAATATGGGTTTTATCTAACTGGCTTTTTTTCTTGTTCAAATAATGGTGGCTGCCTCTTCAAATTCTCCATCTTCTGCTGCCACTTATTTATCATAAAGTTCCCTTAAATATTCTTTTTGATCTTTCTGACATATAGGCATATATAACTTTATTAAGTGGCAGCAGGTGATTAAGATTGATTGGATTTGACCATGCTCTAACGTTGCTAATCTGATTAACAAACAGCTTCCAATATGATGTTTTTTTATTATGAGCAAACTTTTAATTGGTACTCTAGCATATCAGTTAACAATGACAGAACCAAGTTACAGCTTAAACATATCATAATAAAATACAGTTTTGTTACAGTTCACCCAAGTAAACCATACCACAATATGTACAAAGATTCTAATTAATAATAATAATAACCTTCAAAACCCGACTGCATGTTTTATATATAAATCATGTTAATGTTTTTCTACGGGTATCTTGTCGGAGTTGGAAGATAAATAGGTGTGGTAGAAGTGGGTTTTAAGTCTAAAAAACCGGTTTAAAAGGTGAGATTTGCAACCACACATATATACTAGAGTTTAAGTATTCTAATATATTAAAGGACGGGATTTAAACCTAACTCAAGCCCCATAAACCGGCTTGTAAGGTAAATATATTATAAAATTGTCTTATAAGGTAAATATATTATAAAATTGTCTTATTTTTAATTGACGTGGACTTCCAACAAGGTGAACTTTATTCGTATATCATGAAAAAGTGGAGCCGAACTTCGGTTGATCGATCTATCGACTGCAATATTTATAAGGATAGATGCTTTTTATGAAGGGTGACACTTACGTAAACATCTCATAAACCTATCCTAGGAATTAGAAAACTCAGTATATATGTGTTTCGAAAAAATTAACGTGTAGGGCTTGGTTTTTTCTTGTAACACACGATTCAGACCCAAATCTAGAAATATTATGACAAATTCAAAAACAGGTAAAAATTTTGTGTTTGGTGTATGTGGGTGGAGTGAAAGCCTCTTGATGAGCAACGCTAATTAAGGTATAAGACAGTAGTAATTAGAATGTTTTTGATTGAAGAAAGAAGAATGAATGATACGACGTGAATCGAAGAAGAGAGGGCATCGTATACCAAATGTTGTTGGTTTTGAAGAAAAGAGGCCCCTCTAAAGACAGTGTTGCTTAAGTCCCACCAAAAGAAAAGGGTATTGGCATCTACAAAAGACAAGGATTTAGGATGGAGACAAAGTTTCCACACACATTCGAGGCTTTCGCAGACTTTAAGAAAGGGGGATAAACATTTGGTTCTTTTGCCTGAGGTCACTATCCAAACCAATTCATTACACCGTCCTCTCTTTACTTTTTTTTTTTTCCTCTCTTTCCTTTTTGTCTTTGCGGGTGCATGACTTGATGCATGAAAGTAAGGGAAAGTCGTGGATCCAAAATTCCCTCACAAAAAAAAGAAAAAAAATCTATATATGGATGTGTAGATTTTCCTAGTAACGCACATATTCTGCGCCTTTGTCTTCTTTGGGATATGCTTTTCATGGACTTATCATTTGAAAGTGATGAGATTGAGGGATCCAAGGCACTTTCATGTGCTGCTATTTCAGAAACTTGGTTAACAGTGTCAGTGATGATGATGATGATGATGAAGATCATGGAGGTACCACCATTCATGCATGCATATATATAGCTTTTGGTGGCTGGGTATGGTGGGTGTGTGCAAGTGGCCTCTGAAAGAGTTGGTCAAAAGAGAATGCATGTGATGGTGGAACTAGCACACGCGATTCTTAAACCAAGAATGTTTTTGTGTGTGTCTGAGGAATAGATCTCAAACGGACGAATAATTCGGCTTTTGATGTGTGTCGTTAGGTCACTGTCTAAAAGCTATCGCATATGTGTGTGTTGTGTGTTGAGGACGGAGAAAAAACATTTCCCTCGTAACATGTTTTGGAACATCCTGTGTTATTCAACTCTCTAACGTAAATAATAATTGACGAAATTAACTTTGAACAGAATATAGTTATGCTCTGCCATGCCATGCTTTGGTTTGAAATTCACAAAAGGTTCCAAAGTTGTGTCCACATTCATTTCCCCTCGAGATCGTGCCTTAATTGTGATTGCTTTAAAACCTTCAAGTTGAAATATGTTGACATATATAGTATAAAACATAGTGATGATAAACAAACATTATGTTTTTTAGTTTACACCCATTCAATACTAATAAAAGGTATTTTTATTTTAAAATAAAAAATTCTGAGATGAATCAACAAAAAAAAATATATTTTATTAGATGTTAGAAAGATATAGAAAAATTTAAAGATGTATAAAATATAAAATTCTGGATCATAAAAATAAGAAAAAATATTTTTCTGTCTTAAATATATATATAATTTTACAATAATAAAGTAAAACATTAGCAAAGTGTGAGTTTGATAAAACTTTTGCATTCGAGTATAAACTGTAAAAAATCTTAAAAATGAGGTGATGGTAGAATCTGAAAAGAAAAATAAAGATAGGATAATATGCAATATGTAATAGAAATGTTCTAAATATTCTGGCCTATAATATGTTTACAATTTAAAAACAATGAGAAATTTAATTAACTAAACTTATTTTTATTCAAGCTCCATCACACGAGATTCCCGAAGTCCATAGAAAAATGATTGCTAAATGGTCACTTAAAAGCCATAGTTTTGCATGGGTAATTGGAATCTGATTAAAGTATTAAATGAGTAATAATGTTTTTACAATATTATGTAATCATTCATATATGAAAAATTAATAATTTTTATAATAACTGCTTTTAAACTAACTTATGAAAATAATTTTCCTTAGTTAACAGCATAGAAGTTTCGGTATATGAAAATAATTCTTTAACTGTACAAATATAAAAAATCTACCACGCAAACATTGTAAAACGATATATATATATATATATATATATATATATATATATATATATATATATATATATATTCATTTTCTTAATTTAAAGTTTTATAATTTTAATTTAAATTATTTTTGAATTTAATTTTTAATTTGATTTATTTTGTAAATATTTTTATAATTATTTTATTTATATAATTAATGTGTATATTATTTTTTACTTTACTTGAATTTTTTAATTTTTTTTGAAATTTAAATATTTAATTTTAATTATATTTTCTTTATTAATATATATTTCTTATATTTTTAAATTCAAGTTTATTTTAATAAAATCTTTTAAAAAATTAATAAAAATAAAAATTAAATATAATTAAAAAAAAGCAAATTTTAAATTTCAAAGAAATGAAAAAAAAAAAATATATATATATATATATATATATATATATATATACTTTTTTTTAAATTTAAAGTTATTATTTTAATTTAAATTATTTTTTAATTTTATTTATTTTATAAGTATTTTTATAATTATTTTATTTATATAATTAATATATGTATATATATTATTTTTTATTTTATTTTATTTTTTTAATTATATTTAAAATTTAAATTTTTAGTTTTAATTATATTTTCTTTATTTTTTTATTATATATTTTTAAATTTAAATTTACTATAATATAATTTTTTAAAAACTTAATAAAAGTAAAAATTAAACATAATTAAAAAAATAAATTTCAATTTAAAAAAATAAAAAAAAATATATATATATATATATATATATATATATATAAATGTTTTACTTTTTTGGAAGTTAACTTCCATTATATATTTTTTGAGTCCAAATTCTTTATCACATATCGACTTTCGAAAACAACTTTTATGAAAAGTCGACTTACGCTAGTAAATTTGGTGTATGATTTGTGTTCTTTTTTCTTTCTCAAATGGCTAAAGGGTATATTTGGGTTTTAAAAAAATTTGGAGGTGCAGAAGGAGGTGTTGGAGGAAATTCCCTTAGACAGGATTTAGGAAGAAACAGCCCATACAACATTACTTACAGTTCCTGGCCCAAAATTAATTAAGAAAAAATAGAAATTGGGTGTTTTCAATATTTTGGTATTTTTAGGTGAATTTATTTTTGCATTTTTGTAATTTTTTTTTTTGTATTTCCATAAATATAAAAGTTATCACTTTGTTTTGTGCATGAAAAAAACGAATGTTCAAATTGTGTGATCTGGGAACTTTTTTTACTTCTAAATTGTACAATTTGGATTTTTTTTTTACTTTAAATTATATAACTTGAAAGATCTTTTCTTTCTAATTGTTACGTGACTGGATTTAACATCTTGGAAGGTAATATTTATATGGGCAATTTTATTTTGATAATTAAATTTTAACAACATTTTTTTTCAATATGAGCGATTATTTTTTAAATAATTTTAGAATATAAAAAATAAAAAAATAAAAAATTGGAAACCACTTAAAAAATGTGACATTAGGTTATAAAAAAAGTGTTCAAATTTAATTGTTAAAAATCATTTTCCTATTTAGGTTAGATATTATTTGTTCTTGTAGGTGGTACAAAGGATGGGCAAAAAATCTAATTTGTATGATCCAATCCATTTTTCCTATGATCCAATCCATTTAATATCCATTCTATTAAAAATACAGTTCATTTAAAATCAATTTTATTGGATCTAAATATCAATCTAGTCTACATTTTATGGATTGGATATTCATTCTCGAAATCTAGATTTTCAAAATGGATAATCCAAAATATCCATTCCAAATTTTCACTTTATATTTTTTGTTAGGTTAGGCTAAAGGTTGAGACGGACTAGCCCAAATTTAGTCGTATTTGATTGAGTTGGCGTGACCCTATACAAAATTTGGCCGAATTATGCCAAATTATGTCAAGTCGATCCCGATCGAGATTTGACCCAGTTAGTCCTGGACAAAATTTGGAAGTATTCGGACAAATCTGTCAAATTCTTTGGTATCAACCCTATGGACATAAATTTGGATCCACATCCATTATTTGGATCCAAAATGGATGTGGATTAGATTTTTGATAAGGATAACACCATAAAATTTGGCAGATTTTTTGTTGAGGCCAAATTTCAACATGAGATGAACTTGGATGACTTTCGAACAAATTTCGGTCGGGGACGACGTGACCAAATTTGGGCTAAGGTCGACTCGACAAAATTTCAGTCGAGATCGACTTGACTGGATTCGAATGAATTTCGGCCAGGACCGATTTTGCCTAATACGACCTAATTTTGGCCAGAGTCGACTTGGCCAAATATGGCCACATTTGGGCCAGGGCCTGATCAGTCAGGTTGACTCCACTAAATTCGTCGGTCGGGACTGACTTGACTGAACATGACCAATTTTTGATCACAGCCGACTAAGTTGAATATAGTCAAATTTCATTCGGGACTTACTTGACCGAATACGGCTAAATTTGGACTAGTGCTAACTCGACCAAATTTTGGTCATGACCAACTCGACTGAATTTGGCCAAATTTAGGTTAGGACCGACTCATGTTTTTATAGACCTTTAATTTATGGGTTAATGGTTTTTATGGCTAACGACTATATTCTTATTACTATTTACTTCTTTGTCTCCATTTTCTATCTATAAATACCACCTAGGTGCATGAGGAAAGACACAACACAACAACAATAACAAAGACAACAAACACTAGAGTTTTTCTCTGAAATGTTTTTCTTTTCTTCTCTATATTATCTTTAAGACAATGGTGTTCATAAGGTTCGAAGATCCTTCGCTACACTCGATCGATCTGACGGGTTGTTGTATCTTGGGAGAGAAACGAATATGATTTGAAACACATATGAGTGTGTATTTGTTTAGCCCTGTGCAATAGGAGCGTTTTCTCTCTAAGGATAGCGCTATGCGTGTCTCAACCCAAAATATTTCTACTCCTTACATTTATCTTTTATTTATTATTGTTATTATAATTGTTGATCTCTGATTAATATTAATTATTTTATATATTGTCTTAGTATTATTATTGATTTAATAATTATTATTATATTATTATATTATTTCATATTTATATTATTATTAGTATTATTTAAGTAATCATTTTCTAACCATTCTTACTATGTTTTGGGAAAGAACATGTATAGCCTATTTCTACTAGTGTTGTTGAGATTTTATTTGTCCACGGTACGGTTTGAGTGATTCAATTCAGATGTTTCCTAATAACTTTTATCTGAAATTTTTATCTTACTGTTATTATTTTTTTAGGTTTAATTAGTAATTTAATTTTTATATTTAGATTTTTTATTTGTTTTGGTATTTATGTAGTTTTTATTCAATTATCAATATTAAATAAAATTAAGATGATATTTTCATCAAATTGATATTAACATTATTTGAAAAATATTACATCTGTAATAAAATGTTTAATTAATAATTTACTCTTTATATTTAACTTTTCATTTTTGTTTCTGTAACATTTTTAGCATAATTAAGTTTTTATATTCTTTAAACTTAATGGATCTTTTGATGAAATCAATGTTAATATTGTTAAGAGTTTATTACACGATTTCAAACTCTCTTTTTCATCTTCAACTTCTTCTTCTTCGGTGACACAATTTTACTATGTCGTGAAGATAAATAAACATAAAAACCTAAACAATGAAAAAGATAATATTGACTCGAATAAATATTAGGACTCAAACAAGTCAAAAATAACTACAAAGAATAAAATGAATCAAAGGGGCAAATATAAACATTGTTTAATTTAGTTACCATTATTATCATTTTATCTTTTAATTAATTTTTTTTTTTCAATATATCTTAGAGAGAACAAAATTATTATTACTTGCAATAGTATTTTACTTTATTTGATAAAGAGGATATTATCAATGTGATTAGGTCCTTTCAAGTACGAGAGACATTTATATTAAAAGCATTATTTACAATAAATAAAATTTTGACTCATTAAACTAGTTTATTTTTTGTGATCTATGAAAATGAGAAAGTTAACCTTATCAAAAAAAAAATTTGACATAATCTTCATTGTCGGTTTGAAAGCTAATATAGAAATAAAGATAATAATAACTTTTAACTTTTTAAAAGTTATGAATGTCATTTCACATTAAAATCGACAAATATTTTTATTTTCTACATTAAATATATAGTACAATAAACGTATAATTCCTTTAAACTTTCTATCCTCGCGAAACTAGTAATTTTGCGAACAAAACTTTCTTCTTCTCATCGTATTATTGACTTTGGTATGTCTTCTTTCATTTCCTGTTGTTGTCATTGTTGTCACTTTCACGTTGGTGTGTGGTGTTTTTTCCTCTCTCACAATGGTGATTGGGATTGAACTTATTTAATTTTGTTGTAATGGTGTTAATAATATTAAGTTTTTGGTTGTTAGGTCATAACCTTTGTCACACATTCATAGCTCTACATAGATCAGAAAAAGAGATATAAACTCATACATGAAGCATACTGTCAAAAATTCCAAAAAGATTTAAAAGGAAAGGAAAAGAAGCATAAAGTAGTTTATTGAAAAATCAGTGTATATAACTTATGAAAAATTGAATGAGCAAGAAATTGAATAACACCACTAATCCTCCACTTTGGCTATGGCTAGTAGTCTCTTTTGAAACTTTTGTATGATCCAATGAACATATACTCATCTCCTTCACCAAGTTTTTTTTTCAGTAAATTTGGAAAATAGGCATAAGATATGCACCCAAAAGCTTTGAGATGTCGAACTGATGGTCTCCTTTCACTCGAAGATTCTTCAAGCATCTTATCTTGAACACTTTAGTTGGACACATTTTCAATGTATATACAAAATAGTAGCAACAACTTATATCCAGAATTATCTAACATTTATTTAACTTTCAAGATACATCTCACCATGTCCATGGTTGTTTGATTTTTTTTTTTCTAACCCATTTTGTGGAGGAGTATATCTAATTGTTAAATGATGATAGATTTCATGTTGCTCAAAGAAGTTTGTAGAACTTATGTATTATTGTCATCTATCTATTATTGAAGTCGTAATTTTATAACCACTTTATTTTTCGGCAAACACTTTGAATATTTGAAAGGCATCACAAACTTATGATTTTCTACTATAAGAAATACATCTATGATTTTCTACCAAAATCATCAATAAAGATAATGAAATATTTTCTATAGAAAATTAGTCTTTGTGTTTGTTTCCCGATTAGCAAGTCGAACACATGTTATTAAGAATATTTACAACAAGTAACTCATGAACATATTTTCTACATGGGATCCAAATTTCAAATTTTGCATCAGAGAGAATAATGCCATCCGATGTAAATTTTGAAATTTATGTAAGATCATTCGGTGTTTGATGTAGATCTTCTTGTATCTCTACTAAAAAATGTTCTTCTTTCTTACTTATTCTAAAAAATATTGACATTTTTTGTTCTCTTCTTCAACGATGGTTGCGACTAGTGCATTCCTGAATACATCAGTGACCCAAAGTGAGTTTTTCTTCTATCTCTAAGTAGTTTGGTGTGGTTGACATCTCTATCCAGTTGCATTGTGTGTTAATGGTCTTTATTGAGGTGAGTACTCTAAATTTTCATTTTTATTTTTCAAATTGATATCGCAGTTGATTTCGGAGACCTCGATCACTTATCTGACCAAGTCGAACATACACTAGTGCATACTTTTCTTTTTACCTCGCCTTATATGCCTCGGTTGGCCAGGAACCAAAGCATATAACGGCGCGGTGGCATTTTTGCAATTCCAGCCAAGTTTTATGCCTCGGTTCAGCTAACACTCGAAGCCAAAGAGAGTTATAGGCCTTGGTTCGCCCAAAACTGGTGCCAAAGAGAATTATATGCCTCGGTCCAAGAAGACCCGAAGCCAAAAAGGGGTATATGGCTTCGGTTGTTAAAGGAACCGAAGCCATAGGGTTTATTTAGGGTTTCAATTTCGCGAACCCCCTTATTCTTCTTCGCGCCTCTGCAACTCTTTCCTCTCTCTCTCTGTTGTTGCCAACCCAAATTTTTCTCATCTGGTTCACGTGTGGGTGCTCTTTCTCTTCCTCGAGAACATTGTTTTCCGTAGTGAGGACGCAACTGCTGCGGTGGCGCGTCATGTCCACCAACCACCGGCGTGGAAGCATTACCGAGGTGTGAGGCGCAGGCCATGGGGGAAGTTCGCGACGGAGATAAGGGATCCGAAGAAGAACAGAGCTAGGGTTTGGCTTGGAACTTTTGACACGGAGGAGAAAGCGGCGAAGAAGGAAGAGAAGGATGTGTCGCTGCCGGTTCCCCTCCATACTCTCCAAACGCTACGACACTCTCTCATCTGACGAAGCCTCCGCCGCCACTCACCAAATCGAGGGTAAAGCCTTCTCAGCCGCGGGTGCCCCCGCTGCGACCTCCGCTGATGGCATTGAGACTCTCCATGGTGGACTACGCGCCGGTGACGCTGTTGTTCTGTGCGTTGTTTCAGGTTGGTGGCGCGGTGGCTGGTGGCGTAGTTGATGTGTGAAGATGGCTTCGGTTCTCATATACCCGAAGCAAAAAAGTCCCTCTATAGCTCTGGTCCTTTGCAACCGACCAAAGGTTCCTCCTTTTGGTCTCATCTCAATATGCCTCGGGTCTAAAACCGAGGCAAAATGACAAAAATAACCGAGGCCAAAAGTCCTTCCTGCACTGGTGATAATGTCAATTTATATGACTGTAAATTTTGCATGTGTTTTTCCCTTCTTTTACATATATTACACACGATTCGTTATTATCTAATGTAAATAAAAAAAAATTAGATTCAAGTTTAAGTGCGACATAAATTACATTACTCACATTCACATTGAAATATAATCTACCATAAAAAATCATATCTTTAAAACTTAAAGAAACTCTTCTATATTATACTATATAGTATTTTAAATAGATAGTTATCAACTCTTCCCAACGTCTTACTCTTATATAGCTATAATAATTATCTTGTTCCTCACTTATTATATTTATTTCTTTCTGTTTTGTTATTCCTACACATTCTTTCTTAGGCTGACAATAGCATTGATATCAATTTAATATTAGGTAGCCATAATAACACACATAATTTTCTTACACTCACCCAATCAGAACACATTAGAGAAAGAGAAGGGAGATAAAACTAAATGATTTATGTATTCTTGAACGTTTAATAACTACAGTGAATAGCACTGATACAAGATACACAAAATAAAAAATAAAAATAGAAACAAAATGACTAAGTTATACAAACTTCCTAATAATTTTTAAACAAAGGAAAAAAAAATAGGGAATATTGAGCCACTAACTTTCTTACCAAATCGTCCTTCTTTCTTTTCTTATGGGAAATATGACAAATAGACCATTTTATACTCATTTAATGTCTAATCTATTTGGTGGAGAATAATCCACGGTGTCTTTTATTTTTTTTTTTTTAAAGTTCGTTAAGTCTAAATTCGTACCTCAATTATATATTATAAAATTATTAATGGACTTCCAACATTCTTGTAAAAATATTTATTCAGACAAATTTAAAATTGTAGAAGTATGCAGTTTTTTTAGTGAGTATTCATCATCATTAAAGAGAAAACATAGTTATGAAAAATAGTGAACCTCTGTTAATTGTTTTTCTTTTTCATAAATGTTTAGCAAAGCATAGAATAATTGGTCACCAGGATTCACCACAGAGCATGCTCCAAAAGCAGAACTTTGAGATACTGTTATGGGTCATTATCATCAATCACCAACTTCAGTTTTTTTTTTTTTTTTTTTTTTGGGTAAAGCATTACTAACGGTTACTTTTCTTTTACATTTTTTATATATTGAGAAATATATTAACGAGAACACTATTTATCGTCGAGAGAGAAGTGCTAGTAATGCAACAATTTCATATTTTACTTATTGAAAGTTTTCAAGACGAGTATAATCATAAAAAGTTCATTATATGCTACTCTATTTTTCTTTTATTTTTAATAAAAGTTTAACTATGAGAGTGTATCATAATAAAATCATAAAATATGAGAAATTCTTTTTTTTTCTTATAAATATAACTAATGAGAAGGTGTGGTTAAGTGTCTTGTTTGTAAAATAGATTTAATTTGATGTGTTAATCAAAATAACTCATAAAATGTGATGAATTAAAAGGATAGTGACCTAAATTAAAATTGTAATTTTTTTTTCGATTTCTGTAATTCGTAATTTCAATAAAATTAAACTGCAACAACGTGTGGATTTATGGGTCTATTTATTTTTTAGAAATAACGTTTTTTAAATTATAAATAATATTATTTTATCAATATATATTGAGAATTTGTTTATTAAATTACGATATAAACATATTATGTATTAAATTTAGAATTATTTTTTAATTTGTTTTAAAACCATATCAAATAACATTTTAGTTTTGTATAATCGAATTCTCACAATTTTGTTACTTTATCCTTCAGTTTTATTTATCACTTGTATAAGGATAATAGTCAAGAAAAATGAGTTTTTTTTTTTAACTAAAAATGATATCAGATCGCATTAAAAAATATAGGAGAACATATTTTACACAACCAAATAAAAAAGCAGCTTAAATTTAAGTTTTAAATTAAAATTAAGTTTGAAGTTCTAAAAGCAACTTAAAACTCATTTCTGCCTAATTAAATTTCCAAATAAATTTTTGAGATGCAAACGTACTTTTCTTTATTTTAAGAGCAGATACAAATATATTTTTGAGAGTAACTAAACACTGCATGTTATGAAGTTGAAATATACCCTCTAAACTAGGTTTTAAACCTCCAACCGAAAAGCATAAGTAACATAAATCTTTAAACACATCTCACTGCGTGAAGAATTAGTTTTTAACTGAAATATTGCAGATTAAAAGAGCATCTACAATTTTAAATCGTATTATTAATACAAATATTTATCGATGGTAACTAATTTTGAACGAGAGTATCTCTAATGAAATCTCTTCTTTAGATTATATATTCTTTTTATAATTATTGATTTAGTCTCTCAATTTTTTGAGTTAATTTAATTTGGTCTTTGAAATTTTAGAATGTTCAATTTAGTCCCTGAATTTTTGAAAGACACAATTTGATATCCTTATTTTTTAAAGTAGTTCAATCTAATATCTTTCGTTATATTTCAGTTACCGTCGTCGTCGTTTGTACAATGGTGAATTGTCACTGTGTAATAGAAATGTGAGTGAAATTGTTAATTAGGTTGGTTTGTTTGTTGGACGTAATTAACATCATTTTAGTTTTTTTTTTTTAATTTATTGCACAGTGACCGTTCACCACTATACAAACAACGTGAGTTAAAAATATATTGAGAGGTACTAAATTGATCAATTTTAAAAAATAAAAATACAAAATTAAACCTTACAAACATTCAAAAACCAAATTGACCAAACTAAAAAAATTGAGATCAAATCGATAATTATACCTATTTTTTATTAACAAAATTTTAAATATAAAACTTTACTTAAGAAAACTAAATCCACCGTCCCTTTTGATACTAACTTCTTAAGATGTTTTAAAAATTCCTTTATTTAGTACATTAAATTAAAAGTTTGTAAAGAAATATTTAAAGGTCACAGTGCAATAATAACACCCACATTTCCTAGGAAAAGACATCGTTTTCTGTCCAACTATCTATCTGCCACCTTTAAACCTAACCTGCAAACCCAACACACAGAGACCACCTATCTATCAAACTTCGCTTTTCTCTATTTTTTTTTTTTTTTTTGATGAGTTTTTCGCCCAAAACCTTCATTTCCCATTACACCCTTTTGGCTTTTGCAACGAAACGACAAAGACCCAAGAGCAACAACCGACCGCACAAAAGCAGGAAGTAGCAGAACGACGTTGTCGTGCTTTTCTTTTTCTCTCACGATGATGGGTCTGAGCAAGCTCGGAACCGCGATAATGGCGGTAACGGCGTTTACTCTGGTGGCCCTGGCCGCGGAGATCGTGTACGTGCTGTGGCAGCGGCGTCAGAGGCTCCGTCCTCGCGTGCGCGTGGAGCCGCAGGAGGCTTCACACCAGTGTTCTACCTCGTCTTCTCCGAGCGATGATGACGTGGACCTGGAGCTGGAACAGCACGTGATGAAGTGGCACTGTCTTAACGGTCCCTCTAGGGTGCTCTTCACCATTAAGGAGGAAGAGAGAGAAGAGGTTGAGTCCGATTACGGTAACGGTAACGGTTCGTCTGTGGAGTGTAACAAAAAGAAGTGGGTAAGTGAAGGCGTGGCGGTGGACGAGGTCGTCGTCGCCGTCGCGGTTGAACAGTTGTTGGACGAAACGACGCCGTTTTCGACGCCGTGTGCTTCACCTCCGTACTACACACCCTACACTTCGCCGAGTCGCGAGGAATGTCGTAAAGATCAAAACGACGGCAATGGATGAGTCGTCTCACACTCTGACACACTCGGTTGTTATGGTTGAACACCAGCACATCGTACGTTATGAAAAGGTATTAACATTGTAATTTAGAATGTTTAGATTGTGTAGATTTTGATTAAGATTTAGATTGATTGAATGAATGAATATGAATCCAACGTTTGGAAACGAAAGGGAAAGTTTGTGTAAAATAGGAAAAGTGCTTACTATTACTAGTGAAGTGAGCTTGAATCTGGGGTTCACTCATTGATTAGTTTTAATACCATTCATTGTTTCTTTACAAAATTCAAAGGGTCTATTACCAAATGAAGGAAAAAAAAACCCTACATTTTCAAAGTTACGACCAAATTAACTTCTTTTTAAATTAAATGTCAACTTAGCCGTTAATGTAGTTCATTTTTTCTTTACGTTCTTTTGGCTGTAAGTTAAGTTAGTGTGATGGTTAATGCTCTATAATATTATATTAAATGAAAAATAATGTATTTAATGTCTTGAAAATTTAAAAAATGCTTAGTGCTTATTTTGGCTCAAAAAAATTTAGATAATAATTTTCATACAAATAGTCGTAAGAAAAATTAATTTTGAAATTAATCTTATGTAGTGTTCTCATTTAAAAAAATATAAAGTTAATAGTAAAATTAACGTAGTGTTTTTATCCAACCTTAAAACTTCTTAAAGTTGCTTAATTTAATTTATTAACATTAAACTAAATAAATAGATATATATTTAAAACCACATATTATTAATGCTGGTAAACATTCTTCTTAATTACTTCATATCAATGATGTTAATTCACGGTTTCTTCACACAAGTGAATGAGAAAGAATTACTATTTGTATGGTTGTCTTTGAAATTTCTCTTAATTTTGTTGTTAAAAAGTTCTGTAGTATCTTAATGTAATAGCATTTATTAAAAATAATTTTTCTAATTAGAAATTAAAAATGATAGCATTTCTTTAATACTAAAATATCCATCAATTTTTGAGTTAAAGAGCGTCCTTCTTGCTTTCTCCTTCTCTCTCATCTCTTCACTGCACTTTCTTAAAAGCATAATGGTACGTACGCTTTTCCTTTTCCTTCTTTTGGATTTTGTTTTTGTTTTTACTTACAAAATGTTTTTTCCATTTCGTTTTGAAGAATCCGTTTCTTTTTCAGTGGGCCCCTTACTCATCTTTTTGGGCTTGCAAACACTGACTTCTACTGGGTAATTATATCTTACACACTCCTTTTTATTTATGCACTTCTTTTGGTATTTCCTTTTTGTAACTAATATTCCTTCAGAAATTATGTGCCAAAGTATATTTTAGCTATAGATAAATATTTTGAAAATTTATTTTCAAAATATATTCTTAAGAATACATTTTATAAATGTTGAATTTTAACACATTCCAAAATTAACTCTTTAGAGCTTAATAGTTTTATAAAATTAATTTTAGATTTTCAATTTTGAATTTTTGTGATATACGAAAACACACCTAACATTCTGTCAGTCATTTGTTGGTACTACAGCCATAAAACAAATAAAGTAAAAGACAAAAGAAATAAGAAATAAATGGATGAATAACTTGATAAAGAATAAGATAAAATTGTGAGATTTTACGTCAATCACAGATCACTTCGATTTATAGTATATAAATAGCTTTACAATATAAGTGTAATATTTATTTTAAGATTAAATTTTTTTTTCTCTTGATTTTTAATAAAAATTAAAATTAATTTATTTTGAAATTTTAGATTAATTCGGTCTCCCACTTTTAAAAATATGTCATCTTTTTAATCAAATCTTTTAAAATTTATTTCACATTTCAAATTTGTTTTACGATAGTATATGAGTTATTTACACTGTAACGTCCCAAAAATTGGATAACTTCAAATTAAATAAAACATCACATACATGAATATTCAGAGAGTACAGGGTTAGGGTATAAGAGTATTTCATACGTCAGATATACCCGTATTACAAAGAAAGGGCTCCACACGGCCCAAACAAAAATACACTAAAAGAAACAAGTAATTAAACTAGGTCTTGTTCGGAAACGAGAAGCATGACTAATAAAATCCTTCAATGTTGGGCCCCACAATGGCCCAACATCCATCAAATCCATCAAGCTGCAGCATTCCTACCATCATTACAACTGTCAAGGGTTCTCACATATGCTCACATCAACAAGGTTGATGATCATCGCAATAGAGAAGACCACACACAATATACAAGCAAGTAAAAGGGTAAGCTAGTATAAAGGAATATCATATTATAACAATTCACAAATAGTTTCAAGCCAAGCATAAATAACAAGCATCACACCAGAGCTATCAAAAATATATGAGACTCCAAGACTTGACTATCTGGATACGTGGCTGAGGCACCACCACGTGGCAGTGGAATTATGTCCTAGCAATGAGGCGTCACCGCGAGGCCTTCACGGAATTATACCCTTACAGGAGACACCACCACGTGGCCTTCGTGGAATTACGCCCTAGCCCTGAGGCACCACGACGACCTTTCGTGGAATTACGTCCTTTTGTCGAGACACCACCAGGAGCTCCCATTAAGAGGGTCCATGGAATTACGTCCAACAGATGAGGCGCCACCAAGATCTCTCACTACAAGAGTCATGGGTTACGCCCTACCACACTTAGTTCATGTTTCGCCAACCAATCAGAAAGTTCTCTCAAATACTAACATCATGTATACACAACCCATCATACAACTCATGCTTTCCAATTCATACCCAACAAAATAACATGCCATTTCCATCTCAAACTCCTATATAAATCATGCCATCATCACGTGACCCTTCTAGTAAAGCATTTGGGTCAGATAAACAAGTCACACATCAGTGAGCCACTCCACAATAACATCCAAACTTACCCGCTGCCTCGCTCAAGCAAGCAGGGCTCGCTCAGGCGAGTGGGATCCTCTCGCTCAGGCGAGTCCCATCTCGCCTAGGCGAGGGCGCGACTAGGGAACAGTGACCTCTGCGGGGTCTCGCTCAGGCGAGCCCCTTCTCGCCTAAGCGAGATTGCACCTCGCTCAAAAATGAAGCCAGGTCGCCTGGGCGACCGTTCGTGCAGGAAACTTGGGCGAGCCTTTGTCAGCCTCGCCTAGGCGAGGCATGCTCGCTTGGGCGAGAAAACCAATGTCCGCCATTGTTCTTTCGAGTGACAGTCACCCACACATACCCACACAATCCAACAGGCATTTTCAACCGATTATATTCACACATAGGTCGTTCAATCATCATATACTCATCAAACAAGCAGATTTTACCGAAAATATGGTAAGGTCTAGCTTCCCTTACCTGTACATAGCTAAAAAGGAGACTTCTGACACTCAACAGCCGATCGAGCACATCAAATCTAAGTGTAGATTCAGGAGCTGAAAACGCGTAAGTGGAATAGAGGAATAGAAGAGATCGATTAACTAGTTTGGAATGGGTTGACGGCAAAACCCTAGCAGAACGTTGAGGCTGCTCACAGAGGCAAGAAGTGTACTGTTTCTAAAAGTGAAGGAAAACTGGGACAGTTAGGGCAGATTAGGGTATGTTTTCACTCCTTGGGCCAGCCTTTAGGTCCATTAGGTTAAGGGCAGCCCTTAAAACACTAAGGCAGAAAACTGGACCTTACATACACCGTTTAACACATTTCCACTTCAATAATAACTGAGAAACACATTTAAAATATCAAATAAACTTAATAAATTTGATTAAACTATGAAATTACTGTAAATTATTAAAGTTGGTTAAATAAATATTTTTTATTTTATAAAACATTATAATAAATAGAATATAAATAATTTTTTTATAGAGTATCACCGAAATATTAAAGTTTGTTAAAATAGAATATTACTATAAAAATTTTAAGTTAGTTAAAATAAAATATTACTACAAAATTTTTAAGTTGATTAAAACAAAATATCACTATAAAAAGATTTAAGTCGGTTAAAATATAACATTACTATAAAATATTTAAGTTGCTTAAAATAAAATATTACTATAATATTTAAGTTAGTTAAAGTAAAATTATATTAAATCTCAAGTGACTTTCTCTTATGTTTTGTATATAATCGCTCCTATTAGATCTCACGTTATTCTCCTTAAGGATTTTGGTGATTATATTATTGAACTCGTTTGTCAATCTCGTATAAACACATCTTCGGTCAAGTGGTTGTCTTTTATGCTTTTTTATGCAATCGCTCCTCTTCTGCCTAAGCAACATTGGGACGAGCATAAGCATTCTTAGAATGTTGGCGTACTTCTCGTTAAATATAAGTCTTCTTAATTTTTGTAGGGTTAAATATATTTTTATTTTTTGATATGAAATTTAAATTCATTTATGTCTAAATTTTGATATATTTTTATTCACAAATTTTTATTTATATCGTTTAACACATTTTCACTTCAATGTAAACTGAGAAACACTTTTGACATGTCAAAATTTAATGTAATTGGGTTAAAAGAGTTGTATCTATTCAGTTTTAAAGTTTAGAGACTAAAATATATCAAAATTTCAAATTCTCACTTTTTTCTCGTTTTATGTTATTAATGCATTCAATGGAGTGCTAAGCTTATGGGGATTGATTCTGCTGTAATTTATTAATTGGATTATGAGGTTAGAATGAAAAAAAAATAATTTATTATTTTGACTATTGTTGTGATTTATTTTTATCTAGGTCTTTTGTATGTAAAAGTAATAATGTTTATTATTCCCCTCGTGAGTTTGTGTTGTTAACTGATGGGGGAGAGTATGAAAGTTATGAAGAAACTATGTCGCATGAAAAGAAATACAAGTGATTCAAAGTCATGCAAGAGGAGATGAAACCATTGTATGAGAATCATACTTTTGAATTGGTGAAGATACCCCAGGTTAAGAGAGCACTAACAAATAAATGGGTTTTCAAATTGAAATTAGAGGAAAATAATTCAAGCTAAAGTATAAGGCAAGATTGGTTGCAAAAGGCTTTAGTTAGAAGAAATGAATCGATTTTGAAGAGATATTTTCACTTGTAGTTAAAATGTCTTCAATCAGAGTTGTATTTGGCTTTGCAGCTAGTTTAAATTTAGAAATTGACTAACATGTGAAAACAACATTCCTTCATGGTGACTAGGAGGAAGAGATCTATATGGTACAACCTTAAGGTTTTGCAGTCAAATGTAAAGAAAATTGTGTTTGCAGATTGAAAAATAGCTTGAATGGGCTTAGACAAGCTCAAAGGCAATGATATAGAAAAATTGATTCCTTCATGATGAATCCCGGGTATGATAAAACTTCTTATGATCATTGTGTTCTTGCGAAGAAATTTTCTAATGGAATCTTTATCATTCTCTTGCTTTATGTCGATGACATGTTGATTGTTGGTCATGAAAAGAATGAGATTCAAAGTTTCAAGAGAGTTAAGCAAGTCCTTTGCAATGAAGGATTTAGGTCCTACAAAACAAATCATTTGCATGAGAATTGTTCGTGAGAGGAAGAATGGAGAATTATTCATGATAGGAAGAATGGAGAATTGTGGTTATCCCAAAAAATATATTGAAGAGGTATTAGAGAGATTTAATATGAAAAATTCTAAGCCTGTTTGCATTTCACATGCAGGTCACTTCAAGTTGAGCTTAAAGGAGTGTCCTACAAGTGAGAATGAGAAAGAAGAAATGTTGAAGACTCCATATTCATCTGCAGTTGGTACCTTGATATATGCCATGGTGTGTACAAGGTCATACATTGTTCAGGTTGGTGTTATGAGTCGTTTCATTGCTAATCTTAGAAAAGAGTATTGACAAGCTGTGAAGTGGATACTTAAGTATCTCAAAGGTACTTATAGAGTTTATTTATGCTTTGGAAGTGGTAAGGCTATGTTGAATGGTTACACATATGCATACATGGCAGGAGATATGGACTCTAGGAAGTCTACTTTTAGTTATATGATGACTTTTGCAAGGGGAGCAGTGTCATGACAATCCAAACTACAAAAATGTGTAACTTTATCTTCTACATAGGCATAATATATTGTTGTTATAGGTTACAGGCATACTATATTGTTGTTACGGAAGCAAAAATTCTTACAAGTTAGGATTATTATGAGAAAAATATATTTTGTATTGTGATAATCAAGGTGCAATACATCTAAGCAAAAACTCAACTTTTCATTAAAGGTCATCGAATATCGAAGTTTGATATCATTGGATACAAGATATGCATTACAGATGAAGCAATTATCACAAGGATAAAGCCAATTTTGTTGACTATGATCCCAATGAGTTGGTGAGGGAAGATTGTTTAAAATCTAAGTGTGACTCTAAATTTCACATTGATTAAGAATGAGAAAGTTAAGCATCATATAAGGATGAAAACTTATAAATCTATTGGTTTAAGGTTTTGATTTGAAAGTGATGTCAATCCCTAATATATGGATTAGGGATCCTTCTCTTGATTACTTGATATAAAAAATAAAAGAATAAACATAATTAGAAATAATAATATTTAATTAAAAAATATTTTGATTAAATTTAATATAATTAATATGTAAAATTATTGCTTTTAATTGAAAATCACACTTTAATTAATTATGAGTAATTAGAAATTTACAGCGATTAATTTAAAAATATAAGACAATAATTAATTAAATAATAATGAATTAAAAATTTTGATTTCATATCATAAAAGTTTAAAAACTAAAAGCATGCAAGACTCAGCGAACGATGAAAAAGATAATAATAAATTATAAAACTTTTTACTTTCTTCCGAAATATCTCCTAATTTAAAATATGTTATAATTAAATTAAAACTTCCTGTGGGTGGAACCCGAACAACGGAATGGAATAAGAAAATTTAAACGCTATTCCTGTTAATCGAATCCTATTCCTGTTAAACATGTATAGGGAATGTATAAGGGAGGTGAAATATACAATGATATTCACAGTAAGAAGAACATAATATGTAAAAAAATTGATATGCCGTCTCAAGTCATTGAAATCACCGATACCAATTTTTTTATATGAAAAAATTAAAAAGCCGTCTCCGGTTCTTTTATGAGAAAGCTATATTTTCTCTGATAAAATATCTAAAACAAAGATTTATCCTATTTTCAAGACCAAAATATTAAGTCTACAAACTTTACAGAGTGAAATTGAGACGTTTATGAAGAATATAAAAAATAAATTCATAAGATATGGATCTGCTAGCCATCAATTTGGGAACAAATGTGATCAAGAAAATATACATCACCGAAAGAAATCAGTGAAGCAAGATAAAGAACCAAGAAACCTCGATCCAAACAAATAAAAAAAAAAAAAAAAAAACTCAACGGATCCACCACCGTTTGTAAATCCAATCGCACTCCGTGGCCTCAAACGCAGCGTCCGGGGAGCTAGTTCCGTTACGCGATTTCAGCGGCACGTGCAACCCACACCGAATATTGGGTCTGATGGTATGGCTTTTGAAGAACAAGAACTTGAACCGGACATTCATGAAGAGCTTCACGTCAATGGGGAAAATCCCGGAGTCGTTGTCCTTTTCGAACTGGGAACCCTGTTCCGCGGTGAGTGGTGTCACGCGCTGGCCATTGAAGAGGGGGCTGATGAAGGTGGTGTTTTTTGTGTGCTGGAAGAAAGGCCCCAGGGTCTGGGAGGCGAATCGAGCATCCTCGTATAAAGCGACCGCTTCGATTTGGTCGTAGTAGACGCCGACTCTTTTGTTGGGGTTGCGGATGGAAACGTTGAGGGCGAGGTTGTAGTGGAGCGTGTTGTTGGAGTACGTGAAGCGCGTGAGTGAAGCATCGGTGACGTGGAATTTGAGAACATTGGGACGCACGATGAGCCAGAAGAGGAACACGAGTACGGCGGCGATGACGAGCACGGTCACGAGGATCTTGCAGATGAGGCTAATGATGCAGTCGAAGATACAGCCACAGCAGCAACTCAGGCAGCCGCATCCTCCTCCGCTGCGCGACGGACGGCGGTAGGACTTCGGCGGCGGAATGGAGGGACCGTAGTAAGCGCCGTTTAGTTGCGACATTGAGAACAGCAGAGAAAGATAGCGGAAATCGTTTGAACTTTTAGAACGTTGGTAAAGGGATCTGAAAATTGTGAAGGGAAGCTTCTCTTTTGAGTATAGTGAAAGTTGTAATGTTAGCCTTTATAGTGCGGTGAAAGCGTGTGAGGAGTTTCAAGCGCGTGAAGGGTGACTTCGTGGGTGTTGCGGAACTTTACCACGAACTTCAGTGAAAACCTAACCACTATAGGAAATTAAGGAAAACTGAAAAAAAAAATATAATATGATTTTTATAAAATTCTATAATATTTTTTAAATAAATTTGACATTTTAATATTATTTTGGTAACGTCTACTTTTTTTGGTTCTTCTGTCACAATCACATTAGGTGGAAGAATGTACGTTTGAGGCAAGTCAAATTGCTTCTTTCTCACCAGCGTGTTTTTGGAATTCATACAAATAAAATAAACCGTTGATAATATTTAATTTTTGTAATTAATGAATTTTCATGACTTATACAAAATTTTAAATCTATCTAAGTTACATGTACGCTTTCAAATATTTAAAATTATAAAATTCTTATATAATAGACTCAACAGAAAATTGTTTGAAATTATTATAAAATATTATTTATTTAAATGAGATTTGCTATTTTTTTCAAGCGGTTTAAGAAATAAAGTAACCGCGTGAAAAAAATCTAAACCTTATTGAATAAAGTTTTAATATGAATTTATGCGACTTTAGTGTTATTCGACACTCACTTTTTTTTTTTTTGTTTCTGTTTTCTAAATTATCACATTATTTGTTTTTGAACTTTTCTTTAAAGTTAAGATTTTGTTTCTATATTGAGGTTTTCTTATACGGTAGGATTCTAAATTTTGAAATCTCAAACTTAACTACACTTATTTAAAAAATTAATTTCATTCTGAAAACATTCTTTTAATTTGAAAAATCTTGACCATTATATTTATATAAAATCTAACACAAACACAATTAAAAAGATTTAAAATTTGGTTAAATATTAATTATATACAACATTAAGAAACTCTATTTAACCCTTAATTTAGTTTCATTTATATTTGCTATGGTTAACTTAAAAATAGTTATTAATACGTCAAATATACCAATGTATAAACAAAGATTAGTTGCATGAAAATGTTGATGAACACATTTCATCTGCAGAAAAAAATTATGTACAAAAAAATAGTTAACCATATTAGTCATATTCTTTCACTCGAAACGCATGTGTATGTTAGTGTACGTGTTGTCACAAATAGAGTCTCAATTTAATACACAAATTTCATCAAATAAAAGAGTCAAATACATATTATGTAGAAAAAAATCTCAACGTTTTATTATTTCATTTCACCTTATTATCATCATTTTTAACTTACACTGTTTGCATAGTTTTTTTTTTCATCCTCTTACCTTCTATTAATTCTACCATTACGTATCAATATTATCATTTATTATGACTAGTAGTGTCATATCTATTCACTTATTTTACTTTTTTTACAATAATTATGTTACTTTCCTTTTCATTAGTCTCTTGGTGGGGTTTCTTGTCTTTTAATAATTAAATTAAATTTGATTAAGAAAAATTAAATTATCTGTGAAATAAATGAATGATATGGATGATACTAATAAATATACTAATTAAGAGATTAAATAAGGGAATCAAGGGTAATAAATATGCAATGAAGAAATAAAAAATAAAATAAAATCAAAGAGAGTCTTATATTACTCCTTCTAAGCATGAAAATGAATTTTTTTCTTTGTCATTAAAACATCGCTAGAATTGCATATCAATCGTAACTTAATAGTAAATTGAATTTATTTTACAAATAAATGAGAATTGATTATCAAAAACGTACTTTTAATTGTATTGAATAGGAAATTAATAGTAGTTCAAGACCGACGTAAAATCAAGAATCAAAGTTCTAAAAGAAAATACCTTTTTCACCAACAATAACTAGGGATGGCAATTAGGGTTTGGTCCGCAGACTCACATAAAAAAACGTGGGGCGGGCCAGGGTAGTGAGCCCGCATAGACCTGCAGCCCGCACGGGCTAGTCCGCGGCCCGTAAGCCCGCATAAAATTTTTAAAAAAAAAACTTGCACTTGTGTATATTAATTACTTCTTTTATGGATTCTTGCATTAACGTTTCAAATTCTTGTATAATTGGGAAAGACAAGTATTATGTAATTTTTAATGTGCTAAAATTTGAAGAATACATTGTGTATGTCATAATATGAATATGATGAAAATGTTGAATTATCAATTTATCATCTAATTCCCCAAAGTCTTTACTTAATTTTGTGAACTTCTTAAAGTTTCCCAATTTTTAAACATTAAAAGTTTTATCATAAAAAAAATTTAAAAAAATAAAAAAAGTGGGCCGGCCCGCAGGAAGGGACGGGCCAGCCCGCATTGCCACCCCTAATAATAACCTTTCTAATCAAAAAAAACATGTTTTTGAAAGATTTGTTATTACTGGTAGAATTTAAAAAAAAAAATTGTTGTATATGATTTTCATCAGAAAAGTTTGTAGATGACAAGGAATATTTTAAGGCAGGCAAATTATCAATTTTACTTTTTTTTTATAAGAGAAAAAGATTAGGCTCATTTTGTGTTGTATTTTATTAAATTTTTTAAATAATTTTAAAAATAAAAAATCGGTTTCAAAATTTAGAACATTGTTAATCTTGTTAATTTTTCGTTAATATGTTCGCTATAAGTATATGGGCCTTTTTTTGCGTGAAATGGTATTGAAAGGATTTATAGATTAAGAGTAAAAAAATATATTTATTTATTTATTTATTACACTTTCACATTGTACCTATTACTGGATAATGATTGAATCAGATTAAAAATGTTAAAGGTATATTTGAAAGTAAAATTTAAAGCTCAAGACAAATATTTTATGAAGACTCAACTCGGGTTATGTAGTGGGCTCAATGAGAGTGCAGACCGAAGGTTGTACGGCCCAAAAGGGCATTCAGTTCAGGAGGTTTCTCCGTGCACCTCCAAAGTTTTCGTTAGTATCCCAAAAATTTTAATTCCATCTATGTTCTTACAGTAAAACTTAAAACGTAAAAAGTAATTATTCTCTCTCCTCTATTTATGACATGACCCAACTAATCCTGTACCTCTAATATTTCTGGATGTCAACGTACGGTTTAGGTTTAGACTTATGAGTTATGGATATCGACATCCGCAATATAATTTTTTATAAAAATAATTTTTAATTTTTTTAAAATTAAATCATTTTCATATAATTAAAAATAATTTAACCAACTACTATATCATGTTTATACATGTTATATTGTGGTTAATGCATTAAGTGGATCAAGAATCAAAACCAAAAAAAAAATTAAAATTAAAATTAAAATATAAAAAATAAAATAAAATAGGTTGCGGATGTTGATATCCAACAATACAAAAATGACATCCGTTTCAACATTAGTGCGGATGTCGCGACATCCGCAATACAATTTTTCATAAAAATTATTTTTAACTTTTTTAAAATTAAATCAGTTCCATATAATTGAAAACAAATTAATCATATACTATATTAATGTTTATACATGTTATGATGTGATTACTGCATCAAATTAATCAATAATCAAAATAAAATAAAAATTAAATGAAATCTAAAAGAAAGGGTTGTGGATGTGGACATCCGCAATACAAAAATGACATCAATTTCAACATTATTATGGATGTCCACGTTTGCAATATAATTTTTCATAAAAATTATTTTAAATTTTTTTAAATTAAATCAATTTCATATAATTGAAAATAAATTAACCAACTACAATATTAACCAACAACATCAAATGGATCAAGAATAAAAAAAAATCAAAATTAAAATTAAAAAAATTAGGTTAATTGAGAACATATCTCCAACAAATAAGAATAAAGATTTTAATTAAAATTTATCCAACTCATTAATTTGGTTCCTTCTAAAAGTTATAATAATTTTGTATTACATGTTACTTTGTTGGTAGACATTACTAATTAACTCATGACAAATTATTTTTTATGATTGACTTTAACTACTTAATTTTATACTATGTTGTCAAACTCACTTAAATTCAATAATGTTTCATCATTCTCTTAAAATGTCATCTACCCATAAAATAAAGGAATCACAAACTGGAATTCAAAAAACAGATTAAAACGTGCGTGTGGATATGAACAACGTAGTAAATCCCCTCCCTGGCTGGACTCAGAAATCAATTCGGCACTTGGTGGCCTTAAACGGAGCCACAGTTTCCCCCTTAGAAGTCAAAGGAACTTTGAGTTCACACATGCCTCTGGGATGCGAATTCCCCAACTGATAATCTCCAAGCCTGAACCTGATCCGAAACTTTATTTTTATATCAATCGGAAACACCCCATCCTTGGAATCTTCATGGAACTCAGAAACCTGGTTTCGATCGAACACCATCACACGTTGTCCGGAGAAAACGGCGCTGAAAAGGTTGGTGGCCTTCTTGTCCTGAAGGTAGGAGTTCCAGGGCATGTTGACGTCGGTGGTGGAAAACCTAACCCCGCCATAGAGCGCGTTGGCCTGAACGACGTCGTAGTATATCTTCAGCTTCTTGTTAGGGTTGCTTGCTGTGATGTTGAGTACGAGGTTGTAGCGAAGGGTGGTGGAGTTGGCAGTGTAATCGAATTGCGTGAGGCTAGCGTCGGTGATGTGGAATCTGAAGGAGCGGGGCGTGATGATGATGTATAAAACCAAAATCACGAGCATGGCGAGGACGATAACGAGAACCAGAAAGATCCACAGGGTTTTGCTGAGACAGAAGCAGCATCTTGTGCGGAGACGCTCCTTTGAAGGAACGGAAGCGCCGTCGATTGCTGCGGCGGTGTTCGGTGGCGGCTGTGTGTCAGCCATTTCTCAGGCGCGTGGGCGTGGGAGTTTTAATAAGCAAAAATATTGGTGAAGTGAAAGAGCGTTTTGGTAGCGTAGAAGACATGGTTGTGTTATGTATTGGATAAGGCGATGATGAAGGATGGGTCAAAGCAAACGCGCTTCTGACTTCAACTTGTTGAATAATACAATCATGCAATGTTTGACGTTTCGTTCTAGCATAACTCATTAATGCGTCTTTTTTCCTACTTGCGTTGGAATACTCCAATTTAGTTACTTAAGTTGGAAGTAAAATTTCTTCTAAACTTCAGTTCTAAAAACTAACGTAAATTATATTTTCAACCTTAATTAAACTTAACCTAACTTGCCTTTTTATTCAAAATGCAAACACAGTCAAATTATATCATTATAAAGCTATGAATTTTGCTGCGGTTTGGTCAACGTTTAGGATGTATAGTATTTCTGGGTACAAAATATTCTACGCGTTCCTTTATCTGTGGTTTTAGAAAGAAATACTCTATCCACTTTCATACCTGTTAAAAATTCACATTTCAATTTTTTCTTATGAGCACACATGTGAGCCTAATGGATAAGTAAAGTAACTATTGCCATTGCCATACCATGAGGTGACATAATTATGTAATTTCACGTTTGGTTTTTTCTTAAAGGTATTGATATCTTATATA
>Ga0214543_1003693_pt1 | contig 29547 bp, 10 predicted proteins | sample CNSS2metaG_FD_160094 | JGI IMG/M metagenome (GOLD analysis project Ga0214543, IMG submission 160094) | Root nodule microbial communities from cowpea collected in UCLA plant growth center, Los Angeles, California, USA - CNSS2 | ecosystem: Host-associated > Plants > Roots > Nodule | place: USA... | reverse complement strand
TCTGATTTGATGGATGAAATCTCTTGTGCTCTAGCTTACCCTACTTTTGTTGTTGTGTGTTCTGCTGTGTGGTACTCTCTTTTGCGATGATCATCAACTTGTTGGTGTGAGCAGATGCGAGGAACACCCGTGGACAACTGGGAGGTGGTAATTCCGCTGCATAGTCCGTGTGGATTGGACTTTAGTTTCTTTTGGGCTTTTCTTTAGGGCTATGGCCCATGTATTGTTGGTTTTAGATTTATATACTTTTAGTCAAACCGTTATCCTGTTTCTGTTGGCATCGTGGTATGCCTAGTTTCGTAGGGATGGTGTTAAGAACCCCAGGACTGCGTTGTTATACTATTTATGTGTGGCGTTTCTTTTAATTACGCGTATTAATTAAATGGGACGTTACAAAATTCGCTTGACACATGATTAAATTCTTACCTTTTTAAAAAATGTTAAAAAAAAATACAAAATAACAAATGACACTTCTTTAACCAGGTAGTAACGAAATGAACATGATTAGATTAAATTTTTAAAAATACTAAATTAAAATTAAAAAAAAATAATTGAGATTTTTCGATAAATGAACTAAGTTATAATAATTTAACATTTCATGTCACCATTCTTGTCATTTAAACGTTGTAATGGATTAATTCAAAGAAAGAATTAATAGCAAAAGGATGTGGTTTATTTTATCCCCTAGTGGAGCCACTTTTGTCACATCTAGCTAGTGTGACCCCATGGTTGTTCCAGAAAGCACACTGCAATGGTGAAAGCTAACAGAGAGATACACGTGAACTGAGGCCATCAATCAGACACTGAAAAAACATATCAACCGTTCATCTGTCACACATTAAATTCACGGTGGATGATCACTGTGCATCCTTCACAATTATGTTTTTGGAAGTGTCTTATTCTCAATCCCCCATCACATAATTCAGAACCTTCCTTGTATTTTCTGAAATACCTTTACCACCCCTTTTATAGATTCTTTGATTCTCATTCACCTTTTCAAATTCACAGGGAAATCACACATTGCACCCTTTTGAGAACCATATCCAAATTTCAGTTTCCTTTTTGGCTTCAAACACCATCACTGGACCACCATGCCCTGCTTTTTTTGTTAGGGTTTCTCACTCTCTCTTTTTCCATACTTTTTTTTTCTTTTGAAGAAAATGATAAGTAGGTTTGGAGTATCAATTAAGAAATTCAAAAATTCCACCAATATTTTTCAACAATGATATTTAATGAGCTTTTCTTTTTATGGATATTATATAATGTGGGAAAAGAAAACTTCTAAATCTTGCAATTTTAAGTTGATTTTCAGAATTTTGTTTAGTATTTTTTTTTTCTTTTTCATTTGGTTGCCTAGGTTGCATTGTTTTGGACATTTGTTTTCCTTACTTAAAGGCTAAACAATGTTAGGTCAATTTCTCATTCATTTTTCTTTCAATACTTTTTAGTCACATGGGAGAAAAGTCAAAAAGACATGCAGGTTATGCCTACTATCTAAGAAAGCTATTCAATGAGACAAAAACTTTAGATAGTTATGCACAATTTTCAATACAAATCAAAGTGAAAAAGAAGGAACATTTTACATAAAGAACCAACAAGGTTGAAAATAGACTTGAATTTGATTAAAATATCATACTAATATTAGAATATATTTAGATTTGTTTAAAGAATTGTCATTTTCTGACACATTCTTTTATGTAAAATTGAAAGTGAATCTTTGATTATTATTTAAAAAATAAAATTATCTAACCCTTTTACATCATTTATATAAATAGACATAGGATTATATGTTAGCAAATCTATGGATTAAATGTTATAATAATAATAATAATAATAATAATAATTAATTTCTTGGTGTAAAGGGTAAGAGTGAGGTTGTTGTACTCTATGTCTAGTTCATAATTTTATTTTAAAACGAATGGTTCCATTATAAGCCTTTGGCATACTCTATCAAATCATTTACTTCAATAATCAATAATAATAAATCCCTTAGTCACGAGATGAGGAAACTGTACCCATTGGCATTTTGTTATTAAATTTAGAACCACAAACAATAGAATCAAACTTCAATTGGACCACCCTAATTGTTTCAAACCATTTTTTTAACACGATTTCACATAGGACGTTTGAATGCTATAAATAAACACAATTTGATTAATCATCATCTAGGAGACAATTAATGCCACATGTATAACCTATTGAACCTTCAAGGCGTGCTCACACCGATCAATATTTTTTATTTCCTCAAGAAACTGAAAAAAATTATATAGAAAAGTTTTATGGATGTTGGTATAATTATGTAAACTTGGCTTTAAAGTTTTTGACATTGCTTTATGAATGTACCCTTTTTTCAATACCAACAAGATCAAGATCAACTTCAGGGTACCATATTTGAGGCAACATGTGTTGGTTGATCGATGTTCATTATGTTACGTTTGATTGAATCCAATTTTTCACTTTTCTTAACATGTGTTTTTCTTTTGGATTTTTTTTCGCACAAATGGCACTCTTTCAAAAAAAAAAAAATACCTCTGGCCCTTTATTTAATTTATCAACTAACACATTTTATTCTTCATGGTTGGAATTTGACTTTTGGAGAGTCCAATTCTGAACTCTGATATGCGTTTTTTTGTTTTATTTTTTGTTGCACCATACTGGAAGAGGGGGAAGATTCGAGTATTGTTGTAGATTAAAATTCCATTTTTAGAAACTCAAATTTTGACCTTATATTATATGGTTTATGTTGTATTTTTCTCACTATATATAATTAAGTTTTTCAAAAATCTAGAAAGATTTTTATGAATTTAATATTAGTCTAATTTATATAAAAAGAGATTAACATAATATTTTTAGTTATGATCTTTACTTATATATTTGTTATTATGATGGTGTGTTGACGAATACTCATGAATATTTGTGAAAGAAAGACTCATTTAAAAGAAATTACTTAAATATTACCTAAATCCATTTCACATACTGCTTTAATATAAAAAAAAATCTTAAAATAATAAATTTATAATTTTTTTTCTTATTTCACTTTCTCATTTCAAATCGAAGTAAAACTTAAAGTTAAATCCCCAAACAATTAACAGTGCCACTTAGAAAAATAATGTCCAAACACGTCCATTTGAGAAAAAAAAAATTCTAAACAGTTAATTCGAAAAAACAAGTTCATGCTTTTTGTGCTGTGGGTTTCTGTGATTCACGGTAAAGTTTGTTAGTAGATTCGGTTATAAAGTAACTGCCATTCCCTTTTCGTTTTAGTGTCCCACAAATATGCGTTTGTTGGGGTAGGTGTCCTTCAATAATATGATATTTTCACCCTTCGAGGACTGGGTTTGGGGGGTTTTGGACCCACCAAATTAACTTCTTTTTGTCATGTCTTGTGTTATAAGCATAATTGTAACCAGACAAAAAAGTGAAATATGATTGCAAGAGATTTTTTCTGTTTTTTTTTTTTTTTCAAAATTAATGCCTCTGGTTACTTAATTTAAATTTTAAAAGTTCCAAGTTTGATACGCATAAGATATTTTGAGGGATTTTTTCCACCATAAATTTTTGAAAAATAATTTTTTTAATTTCCGAATTTTGCAAAATATTGCTTTTAGTTTGCTTTTATTAACATGATAGAGATGTTGCTGATATGTACACGTCAACATAGGATCCGCTTGACTAGAGGCTACAAAAGTGATTTACCAATTTCAATTCAAATTTGAATGATTAATTGTGAATGAAAAAGTTTAATAAGTTAACATAATATTGTAATATTTTGAGGATTAATTATTATTGAGTTATTATTCTCTTTATAATTTTGATATTTATCACGATTTTATCTTTAAAAACTAATTTAAAAAATTGAAAAAAAAATATGTATAATTAAATTATTATTCAATGTTTTTTAAATAATGTAAAGTTATTAGATGTATTATTTATGAGATAAAAGTACAGTTTAAGTTATTCCAAATTCAAATCCAAATATGCAAAGTATAATATTTCTTTTATGTTATTAGATGTATTATTTATGAGATGTATTAATATTTTTTATTAAAAATAACATTTTAGCATATTACTCTATATTATTAATTCATGTATTCCATGAATACTAAATTTTAATATAAATATAAATAATTAATTTTATAAAAATATTTATACTTAATTAATTTTAATCTAATAAAAAATGAATTAATAAATATACTTCAATTATTAAAAAAATAAGATAAAATTTAACTAAAGACACAACAGTGAAACTAAATTGAAACAATCATATATATATATATATATATATATATGGGTACTAAATTGAAATCAGTACAATGACATTTGTCACACGTGGTATTATCCTGTCACATGGCACTAACATTACCATATGGTACAACAGGGACTTGACACGTGATAACAATAAAAAAAAAATTAGAGAGTGACACGTGCGTGCCGTTAATGGTGTTAATTATGTTTTTCTGAAAGAAACCTAATTGAGACATTTTTTCAACAGTAGAGACGCAATTGACATTTTTTTTCTCACAAGTACCAACTTAACACATTCCTATCAAAATGGATACCATCCGAATAATTAAAATTATTGTATCACAACAACATTCGAAGGGAGGGGACATTTCATATTGTTCTTAAATTGCCATATAAATTTTTAATGTCTCAAAAGTTACTCTTAATAGATTTCATGATTATTAACTGCTAGACCCTCTCCAACTAATGCAAATTATATCACTCTAGAAATCACTAGATTAGTTCATAGCAATGGTCCTTTGTCAGAAAAAAAAAAAGTAACTTTATCAATATTCTCTTGTAATAATAAAGTGAAATTATTTTTCTTTATTGAGTACACATTATTTATTTATTTCTCCATGAAACCAAAAGAATATCAACAATAGTGAAGGTTCCGCTATTATTGGCACATCGCATAGTTATTTCATTGAATTTAATTTTATAAGCTGTCAGGTTAATGAAGTAAGAGAAAAATAATAATTCAATGATAATTACTAAAAAACATGTTCAGTATTTGTTAACTTTTATTAAAGAAAAACTGTTATCATCCAATTTTATCAGTTTTCATTTTTGTGCTCAATTAAGCAATATTGGGCTGATTCAGGTCCATTTTTATTTGTTTTCTGTTTTCTTGTCTTGGGTCTTTCGTCCTGCACCTCCAAAATTTCTTCTACACCTTCAAACAAAGTTTAAATAAAAAATACCCTTTGACAATTTAAGTGAAGTCAAGCACATCACACTCCCAAAATTTCTTTCGAATGTTGACTTCCGATGAAAAATACTTCTGGAAGTTAAAATATATAATCGGAAGTCGACTTTTGGAAGTCAAAATATACAATCGGAACTCGACTTTTAAAAGTCAAAATATATAACCGGAAATTGACTTCTGGAAGTCAAAATATATAACTGGAAGTCGACTTCCAGAAGTCAAAAATATTACTGGAAATCGACTTTCGGAAGTCAAAATATATAATCGGAATTCAACTTTCGGAAGTCAAAATATATAACCGGAACTCAACTTCCGGAAGTCAAAATATATTATCAGAAGTCGACTTTCAGAAGTCAAAATATATTACCAAAAGTCGACTTTCAGAAGTCAAAATATATTATTGAAAGTCGATTTTTGAAAGTTAAAATATATTATTGAAAGTCGACTTCCGAAAGTCAAGATATATTACCGGAAGTCAAGATATATGTTGACTTCCGGAAGTCAAAATTAAATAAAAAAGATTCATTTTTAGTTATTTTTTTTAATTTAATAGTATTTTAGTTTTATTTATTTTTATATTTCTATTTATTTTTTCAGTATATTAAATAAAAATAATATTATATATATAGATATTAATATTTTATTTTATTTTTTAAATATATCTTAAGAAATATGAAAACATAAAAAACAAATAAACTAAAAAATAATAAACTAAAAAAACATTTAAAATTTAGAAAACATAAACTTTAAATAAAATTAAAAATAGTTAAAATAGGATTAATATTTTTTTAATATAAATTTTAATTATTTTTAATTTAATTTATTTCTTAAGTATTTTTAATATATAAAAAAAATAAAAATATATATATATATATATATATATATATATATATATAATTTTTTATATAATGTATTAAAAAAATAAACTAAAAATAAAATTTAAAAACAACACTTTAAATTAAAAAAATATAAACGAAAAAATAAAATAAAATAAAATATATTTTGACTTTCGAAAGTTGACTTCTGGTAATATATTTTTACTTCCGGAAACGGTAATATATTTTGACTTCCGAAAATCGACTTCTGATAATATATTTTGACTTCCGGAAGTCGACTTCCGGTTATATATTTTGGGAGTGTGATGTCCGTGACTTTATTTAAATGGACAAAAGATATTTTTGGGATTTAAAAAAAATGTTTGGAGGTATAGAAGAAATTTTGGAGGTGCAGGAAAAAAGACCCTTGTTTTTTTATGGAGCTTCTTCATGCAACTTCATATATTTCTTTTTTCATTTTGGTAAGTTTTAGTATTAATTTTATATTCTAAAATATATAATTTAGAATCTTTTTTTTATTTTATATTCCAGGACATACAATCCAAAACATGATATTTTGTATTTTGAAATGAATAGTTCGAATCCAAAAATTGTATTTCGATATGATATGTAATATATTTAATTATGCAATATTTTTTATTTTACATTTTAAAATATAAAATTTAAAATATAAAAAAAATTATGTTTTAGATTTACAAAAATTAATGAGGGTTCAGAAAGAAATTACCCTTCTTCAACATAAAATTGGGCCATCTTGAGTCCACTTTATATTTTAGGTTTTTATTCTTGGTTCAGTATTTTTTTTTCATGAAAAAGTCCAAAACTTTTTTACCCAGGCACCAATCCCCAGTAAATTTGGCTTCTTTTAACATTATTTCCTAAACTGTAACTTACACATTGGCAATACCAAAAGAAGATCACATTGAATCAATTTCAAGGAAATCAACACATAACTTTTATCAAAATGGTAAAACATTTAGGGGTTCTTAACATTTCTTAGATAAAAATAAACTATTTTTCTTAAAGGTTTTGGGTCCAGTTGTCCACCATCATTGCTTCTTAGTTATGGAGATTTCTCTTTGCACCTCCACGGTTTGCTCATGAAAGCGTGTAAAAAACAAAATTGATCATGCATATTGCATTGTATTTCTTCCATCCAATCTCCATATTTTTGTTGTTCTCTCTTGTTCGGTACTCGTTGCCACTGTCATCTTTGTCACCATCATTGCATTGTTGCATCACCAATTGTGTCAAGGTACGAGATTTATACTTGTGTTTTCACTTCTCTCAGTTATGCACATACTTTGAATTACTTGATTTGAAAATTTGTTAGATTGTAAAATATGAGAATAACTTCCAAATTATACAATATGGAAATACTTTCTTTTTTTGAAAGAGTATATTTAAGATTGTGCAATTCATAAGTGATTTTCAAATATGAAAGTTTATTTTGTATTACATAATCCAAAAGTCATATTTTTTAAAAAGACATTTTGTTGTAAATTATGTAATTTAAAATAAATTTTTAAACTGTACGATCCAAAAATTACTTTCACCGTGAAAATTACTTTCAGATAATACAATTTGAAAGTCTACTATAAATTGCACAATTTCAAAATCATTTAAAAAAAAAAACTCTCGGATTATATATTGCTGAAGTAATTCTAGAATTCTATTCCAAATTATACATTCATAGTCATTTTTTGCAAAAAAATATAATGACTTTTCAATTGTGTAATTTAGAAGTGGGCACAGAATGTCTTCTAATGGTCTTCTTGTTTGTTTCCCAACCAACTACAACTTCTGCCAAGCTTTTCGGTCACGCCTTCCCATAACAAGGACAAAGTAAGGATTTTAATATTTGTGGGGGGTGTAGGAAGAAAGAATAGGGTCTAAAAGTTAATCAGCTTGCGTATGGCTTAGTCCTATGGGCTTAGCCCATTGTAGTTTTTGTTTGTTTGATGGGTTTTTCTTCCTGCATTCCCAATATTTCTTCCTACACCTCCAAGTTTGACTGTAAAGACCATTATATCCTTAAAAAAATAAAAAAAAGTTACAAACTAAATATCTCCGTAGTCAACACTCCCAATAATGAAATTCGGTACCCCGGTTTCTGAAAGTCGGTAACACCGGCTTCTGAAAGCCAGTAACGTTGGATCTTATAGTTTAATAAAATAATCTTCATGACATACTACAACCATAACGAAATACTATAATCTAAAAAGATAAATATTAGATATGAGTATGGGATAGCGAAACGCATCTCGAGGATATTCAAGTCCTTCTTGGTACTCATATTTCACTTCTTCAACAACTTGTGGCTTGTCAACAAGGGCTCAGGGTCCCTAACCATGAACAAAAAAATTAAAATAGTCCAAAAAAAATTTCGCAAACCGGTACACTCGCATCCACCAATTGTCCTTCATTATGACATAGGGGAGCCATGGCTCCCCCATTTTTAAAATTTTTTATATATTTTTAAATTATATTTATATAATTATATTATTTATATTAAGTTTAAGAAAATTTCTAATAATTTTATTTATATATTTTTTAGTTGTATATCTTTATTGTTTAAAAATAAAAATCAATTTGATGGATGTTGATTGATAAAAGCGATTAGGGTTCTATCTCTGGTCATAATAAAATTATTTCTCAACAAGTCATCAAGAAAGTATTAAAGTAAAAAAGAAAAGTAGGGAGATAAATCGAGAACCGAGATTGAAGAATAGAGAGATTGAATAATACATTGTCATAATATCTCTCATAAATCATTAGTATTCTATTGTGATTTATGTATCTTAAATTTATGATTCTCTTATGATGTTTCTTTCAAATTATGTTTTACCCAAATTAGTATGAACCCAAATTATGATTTTAGAATTTTTTTTTATCAAATTGGCATGAACCTTAATTATATTTTTACCCAAATTAGTACAACCTTAAATTATGAAATTTAAAGGTTTTTGTGTTTTATGCTGCAAATAGTAAAATTTATGGATATATCTTGGGTTGCATTACAAATTCCACTGCACATAATGAATTAGTTGGATAAACTTGAATTGGAATATAAATTAGAATACCTATGTTGGATGAATTCAATGATTTAGAAATATTAGAAATTGAAAAGTGCATACATGAATCACTATATGAAAATGGCTTAAGTAAGTAAAGAAAATAATTTGGCACCCCTAATATTTTTATTCAAGTTCCGCCACTCCCCATATCTTTAAAATCGACAACACCAGATTCTGAAAGTCGATAACATCGATTTCTGAAAGCCAGTAACTCTGGTTTCTGAAAGTCGGTAACACTGGGTTCTGAAAGTCGGTAACACCGATTTTTGAAAGCCGGTAACACCGGTTTTTGAAAGTCGGTAACTCCGGTTTCTAAAAGCCAGTAACTATAAACCAAATGGGTAGCAGTGGAATTATAAAAAAAGTATGGGTTGTAGGAAGAGAAATCGGAGGTGTAAGTAACTACAAACCAAAAGGGTAGCAGTGAAATTACAAAAAAATTGGGGTGTAGAAAGAGAAATTGGGGGTTTAGGAAGAAAAATTGGGGGTGCAGGAAGAAAAACCCTTGTTTGATAATTGTATGCTTGGGTTAAACTTTTATGTATATTCAACTCAAGAAAATTCTTCCTGCAACGCCATGACTTTGTTTCCCATAATGTAAGAAATATATACTTTAACATTATTAATTCAAATTATAAACTAAACTATTCAATTCAAAATATTATAAAACAAAAATCTATTAACCCAAAACCAAAATAACAATAAATTTTAAACATTCAAACAATTTTCAACCAAAACAATATTGTGTATAAAAAGTAAAATCTTTTAATCAAGTCATTTCACATGATTTTTTTTAAACTTAGTGTAACTAATAATACAAGTTAAATTAATGTTAAAAATAAATACTAAACTAAATCAATTTTAAAATTAAAGCACAATAACATTAACTTGTCAGTAGTAAATTAATTTAACGAAGAATTAATTTAAAAATAATTAACGAATTAACATTAATTTAACCGACATTATTTAAAGTGAATATTCAAAAGTCAATACTAATAAAATAATATTTATAGTTTTAGAATTTCCTGCATATATGATATAAATTTGATACTATTGATTAATTAGTGTGAAATGTTATTTAGAGTTAACCTTCTGTTAATATTAAATATGTATTTTCTTCAAATAAATAAATATATTTTTATATTATTTTATAATTTACATTTTGAGTTAAACTAACTCTAGAAAATTGATTTATAAAACTGACAGATAGTCTATGTATATAGTTAAATTAAAAGATATGATATCTATAATTAGGAATGTCAACGGGACGGATATGATACGAGTAGTAACTCTCTTGTACCCTATCCGTTGTACCCGTATCTATATCTGTGTAGGTATACGTTATGCGGGTACCCGCATATTGTTTTAATATCTACGGATATTCACGGATACCCGTGGGTATTTACAGAAAGAAAAATTAAATATTTAACAACAAATTGTTCAAATCAAAATACAATGCATAATTTAAATAGTATTGAATGACAGTTTACAAATAAGTGAAGATTTTTTAAAACCAATTGACAAAAAATAACCCATTTAAAATCAATGTGTTAATATTTTAATCATTTTTTTAATTTTTTTAATTTAAATTAGAGTATATCGGGTACGGGTATCTACGTGTACAAATACTATAATATCCGTACCCGCCTTGTTAACATGCGAGTATAAAAAATACCCGTATCCTTTACCCGCGAGTATCCATTTTCAATATTCATTTCCTATTCGTTGCGGATTTTGTCCGCGAATACCTGCGGATATGAATTTTTTTGAGATCCCTATCTATAACACTGTTTATATTAAAACTCTGCAACATTATAATTTTATGGTCAAAATTGGTGGAAAGTTTTTTTAGTAAGCAAATATATATAATCATGGGTTAACTTTTGCGAACATTGGAAAAATGAGAGTCAAGAGAAGGATTAGAATATAATCATATAGAGTCAATAACAGTAGGCATTGTATTAAACATTAACAAAACCTAAAATTAAAAAAGGCATAACCTTAGTTATGCGACTACCTAATGCAGCGTATTGACCCAAATAGTCATTTTGTTAGTGAAGTAAGCAATGTCTTTCTTTCAATATTTTCAGAATTTAAGAAAAATGGTGAATGAAAGAAAATATATTTAATAGCTTTAAAATTTAATATTTTCTTCTATCATTAACTAAGACATTTGAAATTATATATAAGAATTAATATTCCCTAATTAACATAGTTATTCAATATTTTATTGGACAATAGCCATTCGACAACGTCCAAATGTTTGATTAGTATCACCGTGTTGTTGATTTCAACTTTAGATATCTAAACTAATGATCTCAACTTTAACTTTTTTAATAAAAAATATATATAATTAGTGGCAGAGACTTTATAAAAATGGTACACTATCTCTTCTGACATAGATTAATAGTCAATTTTTAATAAATACTTCAAATTAATAATACAATTTTTTTTTTATAAAATAAGTTTATAATTTTTTAAGAAGTCTTAATATCTTATTTTAAAGTAATAACGGAAAAATTAAATTATTTTAATAATAGATTATAATTATACTATATGTAGGCGGTGATCGGTATAGCCAACAACGGCCCCAACCGTCAATATATAATCTTAGACTAAAAGGAAGATAAGCTAATTATATAAAAAGATCATGTATACATAGCAGTCAAGACAACATACGAACAAGTAGTAATACTCTATAAATATAAGTGGACCCCAACTATTAAAGGAGCGCAATTCATTAATTCCTAAAAGCAATCTTTCCTGGTCTAAGTTTCGAGTTGGAAGCCAAAACCATTTAAAGGAATGAATAGTCAAAGGCGCGGAAAGAAATCCAAAGTATAAAGAGAAAAAAAGAATGACGTTTCATATCTTTTAAAGAAATTGAAATTAAAGTTTCGTCTTTCTAAAGTTGTTATCCTTTTCACTACTTTAAAAGTAAATCACTTTACTGAAAGAAAAACACCATCTAATAATAATTATAAATTGCTATATAACTACTTTAAAAAGAAAAAATATTCATTTTTATTAAGATTATAAAATTCAAGTTTAACTTAATTTTATAAAATTAATTTAGTAAAATAATATTTTTTCTTGTTTCATAGATTTTAAATTGATTATATTTCTCGTTGATTTAAAATTTTTAGCATATCTTTTTTATATTTAAGACATCGAGTAAAAAATTGAAAAGAATTCAATATATTTTAAATAGAATAAATTTTAAATACTTAACATAATTTAAATTTAATTTAATTTTATAAACTTAACCAAGTAAAATAAAATTTATCAATGATATATACTTTATATCATTATTACATCTAAGGTTAAAATACTCCCTTGGTCCATGTTTTTGTTGAAAAATCTCAAATAGGTCCTAAGATTTTTTTTAATCTCAATTAGGTCTATATTTTTGTGTAACAATTAGGCCCATTTCGTTAGTATGGTGTTAACGGTGTTAATGATATGCCACGTGTTAGCTCCTCATTTTTTTTGAATTTTTTAAATTTTGAATTTTTTTTTGAAAATTATTCATGGCACGTGTCACATCAATATTGTGTCACGTGTTAAGTCAGTAAGGTGACACGTGTCAAGTCAAATCAATTTGGTCCATATATTAGTTATTTTAATTATATTTCAGTCCATTTTTTTTTTAATTTTCAATTTCATCATCTCCAAATTAAGATCAAATTTAACTTTTATATAAATTTTATAATGATATTTTTATTAAACATTTTAATAATATTAAGTTTATTTTATATTTTGTTTTAAAATTTTAAAATATTTATTTTAACTTGTTACAAAATTGTTTTAAATAATTTATATACAAATAATGTTAGAGTTGGTTTAAAAATAACAATTTTATAAATTTAAATTAAAATTTTAAAACAATTTTGTAAAAATTTAAAATAAGTATATTTAAAAAATTAAAAAAAAATGGACTGAAATGTAATAAAAATAACAAATATATGGACCAAATTGAGATTCAGACAATGATTTGACACGTGTCATCTTACTAACTTGACACATGGCACAATACTGACGTGACACGAGGCATGAATAATTTTTAAAAAATATTAAAAAGTTAAAAAAAAAATTTAAAAAAATTATAAAAAAAATTTTAAAAAAAATTTTAAAAAATTCAAAAAAAATAAAAAAATTTTAAAAAATGTGGAGCTGACACGTGGCACATCCTTAACACCGTTAAGACCTTACTAACGGAATGGGCCTAATTGTTACACATTTTAAAAAATATGGACCTAATTGAGATTAAAAAAAATCTTAGGACCTATTTAAGATTTTTCAACAAAAACATGGACCAAGGGAGTATTTTAACCTATATCAATTATTGTGTGATTTTTTACCATTTCAAAGTGGAATAAAAAAAACACGTGTCAGATTTCTTTAGGTGACACGGTCTCCTTTCGTTGTAGACTTTGTTTAGTGCAGAAAAGTATAGCAGAATGGAGATTAAAAGAACATTGTAATTAGGAATCAAATCCAATTCTTCACATCCTATTCACTCATCTACTATTTTTTTTTCATGCTTTTTCATTTCTGGTTAAAATTTAGGTCCATTCCATGGTATAAAAAAGTTAAAACAAGTTTTCAAAAGTTAATAGTACAACTAAATAATTTAGAAAGTGTAATAGGAATGGCTATTACAAACTCACCCAACCCACAACCCCATACTACACACACTCACACCTACATACATGTAGGGATGACAAAGCGGGTCAACTAGACCCGTTTCAACCCGACTCATTGGTGATCCAAAAAAAATAGGTCGAGTCAGGTCAACCCGTATAATAAAAACGGGTAGAAAAATCAAACTCGACTCGCAATTGGACGGGTTCGCAAGTTAATGGGTTGACCCGTCACTACCAGAAGCCCTAATCTGAGAAAAGGCAAAGTCAGGAAAATCGAAGCGCGATATAGAGAAATCAAAGCATGATATGGGGAAATTAAGATAAATGAAGGCAAAATCTGTGGAAATCAAAGCAAATCAAGAAAAGATATGAGAAATCAAAGCAAATAAAGACAAGATTTGGGAAATCAAAGCAAAATCAATATAATCCTAAACATAATCAGAACAATAACAATGAAAAATACAAAAATTGGGACAAAATCAAGGGTTATGAGTGCGGCACCATGATAACATTGTGGCTTGCATGAAGTTGGCTTGTGTGAAGGTGGTTTGAATGGTGGTGGCTTGTGTGAAGGTGGCTCGCACGGTGGTAGGGGCTTGTGTGGTGGTGGTCGCTTGCATGGTGGTGGTCATTCACAGTGCTTTTGAGTGTGGTGGTGGTGGCTCACGAGTCGTGGTGGTGGTAGGACAAATTTGTCGTCTCTCTGCGTTATTTGTGGGTGAATCTCTCTATAGTGGATGGGTGAGAATGATGAAGCGTTGAGAGTGGAAGAGAAAGATGAAGCGTTGATAGTGGGTGAGGAAGATGAAGCATTGAAAGTGGGTGAGAAATATGAAGCATTGAAAGTGGGTGAGAAATATGAAGCGTTGTCCGTGAATGAAATGAAAGAGTAATGGAAAGGAATCTATTATGCTCAGTAGAAACGGGTTGTGGGTTGGCCTGTCCAAACCCACCTTGCAACCCGTCAGGTTGCCAGCTATGTCGGACCAGGTTGCAACGAGTTCACGGGTTGAATCACCTAACCTAGCCCGCCCTTTTGAAGTCAGGTTTGCGAGCTGGCCCGTCAGGCCAAATCCGATTTGACATCCCTACATACACACATGCATACCTCCCTCAATTTTTTTTCTATATACTCACTGTACAAAAAGAAAGACAATAATGAAGGTAGTCAAGAGAAAGAAAATGATGGCTCCTGTGAAGGTTTTTTGTCCCCTCCAATCATACCTAGACTTAAATGTTTGTTTGCCAAATCAAAAGACACTAAAAATATTAAATGGCATGCATATGAGAGAAGATGTGATAAACTGCTTCGTCATCCAGTTGATTTCATGCTATAGAAAAACATTGATCAATAATTCCCTTAATTATAGTAAGAATGTAGAAATCTCCAACTTAGTTTAGCTATAGATGAAATTAATCTATTCCGACCCAACCGAAGTCCGTCCAACAACATCGTCAGGAACAACGACCACGTTCCCGAGGTATTGTTCGCTTTGGAGCATGGAGCTCTATCACGGTTTTGTCATTAAAAAGTGCCTCGCAGGATAGAAGGTGTATTTAAACTGCCCCCGTCGAGGACAATGGGAGTTGTTCCTACAGAAGGTGCCAATGTTCTGACCCGACTCAAGTCTGTTCGACAACATCGTTAGGAACAACCACCGTGTTTCCAAGGTATTGTCCGCTTTGGAGCATGAAGCTCTGTCATAGTTTTGTCCTTAAAAGACACCTTAGAGGGTGGATAGAGGAATGCGTATTTAAAATGCGATTGACCATGAATCCTAAGGGATGAGGAACTTTATTGGGTTTACCGGAACATAATCTATTTGGTAATTTAACTGCTAACCATAATTGTTGGCGTGTAATATGATGGAATTGTAGCTTATTATGCATTATAGGCTACAATTGAAAAACATAGGCTTAAAATCTCCTTGTCATATGAATGCATTGGTATTTGGTTTTATCTAGAATAAACATCTAGAAAGTATAGCACCTTATGGCCTGTCACGCCGTCTACCGGTTTGTCAATGCTAGGCAAAGGATACGTGTTATTAGGACAAGCATTGTTAAGATTTGTGTAGTCTGTACACATCCTCCACTTGCCATTAGACTTCTTGACTAATAGTATGTTGGCTAACCAAGTAGTATAAGTGGTTTCCTTGATGAATCCTACCGACACTAGTTTCTGTACCTTTGCCTTAGCTGCCTCCCTTTTTTCTCTCCCCATCTTCATTTTCTTCTGAGCCATCGACCTTACTTCCCAAAATATGGATAGCTTGTGGTTGACCACTTTAGGGTCAATTCCTAGCATATCAATCGTGCTCCAGGCAAATAAGTCCGCGTGCTTTTGCAAGACTCCTCGTATCTTTGAAAATGCTATGAAGGCTTTGTCGACATGGGTGTATTTGTGCTCGTTATCAAAGTGGTACCTCTCCGTGCTCTCTATTGGTTCTACTCTCGTCTCATTATCTAACCGAGGATCCATGTCTGCCTCGTCCGCCCCTACCACCCTTTCGTCGTTATGCACTACATACCTTGAAGGCGACATTGGCCTTTCTCTCAAACTATTAACATAAAATTTGCGCGCCATAGGCTAGTTGACATGTACAATAATAATGCCTCTTGAAGTGGAGGGGGAATTCATTGCCAAATGATAAATGGAAACGACTACTCCCAACGTGTTTAGAGAAGGTCTCCCTAGTAATATGTTTTAAGATGTATGAGCATCAATAATAAGGTACTTGATTTTCATCGTTCGTGTCACTCTTCCTGCTCTGAACTTGGTGAAAAGGTTTATGTAACCCCTTGTATTTACTCGCTCGCCCGAGAAGCCCACCATCGACTCTGAGTACTACTGAATCTCCGCCTCTGAAATTTTCAATTTTTTGAACGTCCTCTAGTAGAGAATGTCTAATAAACTCCCTTGATCCACCAAAGTTTTTCTTACTACAAAATCTTCAATCTCTACTAAGATCACCATGGGGTCGTCGTGTTGCGGGTCTATGACCTGGAAATCTTCGTCCCAGAATGTGATAGGAGGCATGTGTCTCATAGGGTGTGTGGATACAACATTCAGACTTTGAATCGCCCGCACATATGTTTTCCTTGCTGATACAGGTGACCCACCTCTCGCAAAACCTCCAAAAATATAGTTAATCACTCCCTTTAACGACTTTTCCTTCGCGTCCCATTCTTCATCCTTCTTATATTCCACATTCTTCCTAATACCATTATCTCGCCCCTCCTTGTACCCTGACATCATGTGAGTCCTATCCTTGTGCCTCCTCTCTCGTTCTCCTCTGGAAGAGAATCTCCCTCCTTACGTTTAACAAAGTTGTGCAGGTGTCCAACTTGTATGAGCTCCTCGATTTTTTCCTTCAAGGTTAAACATTCCTCTATGGTGTGTCCAAAATTGTGATGGTACCTACAATGCTTGGGGGTATCAGCATTTAGAGGAGTTGGAATCTTTCGAGGGGTAGATATGAGATCGACATTTAGGGCCTCCTCCAGAATTATCACCCTGTTGGATATCAGGGGTGTGTACATGTTGTACTTTGGCTACCTCGTGTAAGACCCGTAGAATTTAATTAATTAAATAATTAATTAATTAATAAATGTGGGTAGTGAGAGCCTTTATGGTATTAAATATTGATTTATGTGACATGGAAAAGTATTAGCACAAGTGGTTGGGAGTACTTTAATTTATTATTATTTTTAATAATATGCTTGATCATGTTGAGTGATAATATAATCATAGAATTATATGAATTATCATGAAACATGAATTGGTTGAATTGGTTGTGCATTGACTTTGCAATTGAGTGGGTATGGGTTTGAACCTTGGTAAATACAAATTTACTTTCTTTTTGTTAAAATTAGTTTTGGCATGAAAATGAAAGGGTAGAGAAACCCTAGTTGACAATGGGCAACCAAGGGAGGCTGGAAAACAACCATTAAATGGACCTTCAATGGTAATTAAACTCTAGTTAATGGCAATTTTCGTTTTAGTGCATTAATCTACCATTAAGGTACTATTAAAAGACAAATTTTGGGTAAGAAGAAGGGTTTTTGTGGTTGTCATTATGTTATAGTAAGAGGAATACGAAATTGGAGAGTGTGCTGTGAGGATTGAGTGGATTTGGGAGCTTAATTGAGGGGAAGTGCAAGGCGTCCTAGTGATCAAAGAGGAACTCTCAAGAATCTCCATTTTTAACAAAGGAATCTAGGTTAGGGGAGCGGAACATGTTCTTTTAAATTGTAATATTTAATCTGTATGAAAAGCATGCCGATTGAATGTATGTAAACTGTCAATTTTGCAATATTCGTGTTTCTGAAAAAATCTCAGAAACCGCCTGGCGGGCTACTCGTAGCCGCCAGGCGACTCATGCTGATCATGAGTATTCCTGGGTTCCTGCAAGGAACTGTGTGAGATCCAGGAAATTCATAAAATTTAAAATTTATGGAATATAAGAAATGAGGGGTTGAGACTACCTTAGGAGAGTTCTTTAATAAATCCTAAACAAGAAATAATGGGAACCTAAGTGGTTTAGAGCACTTAATTATGTTGAAGGGACTTGGGTTCAAGTCCTGAGTATGTCATTAGTAGATTTATTTAATTTTGTTTTATTTTGCTACTATATTGTGAATGTGAAAGCATGATTTAAGTTCATACGAATGGGTAAATTGACATGAATAATGTGATTGGTTTGTTGGTTTGCATGTGGTTGAGGGGTTGGAAGCATGTGGGTTCGAGCCTTGGGTTGGAGAAAATGGATCACCTATATTTTAATGTTTTGTTAAGTAATGGAAAATCTGGAAACTATAGAAATTCCCTAAGAAAGCAGAGAGGTGTCAGTTAGGTGTGAGAAAGCAAAGAGTTAGAGAGGGAGTTGAAGAAGATACCTTTAGAGGAGGCTTTGGACAACAAGCACCAATCGTTAAGTTGCAATAGGAGCAAGGAAAAATCAGGTAAGGGGAGCTATTCATGTTTGTTATTCGTATTTTACTGTTCTGGAATGATTCTCTGGCTTGACAGTTGCGTTTTTATCATTTTCGCGTTGGATTTCGTAAATTCTGGGAAAACTGCCAGAACCGCCTGGCGGCTAAGAGTGCTCCGCCAGGCGACGCAACGTTTCACAGGGTTTTTTCTGGGTTCTGTGATGAACCGCCTGGCGTCCATGGAGGACCCGCCAGCCGGCGCACACTGGAACTGCATAATTTGACCTATTTTTGATGTTTTTGTGATATGGTTGAACTGCTATATTTACATAATACTGATGATACGTGATTGGATGATGATGAACTGGGTGTGGGAAATCTGATAGATATGGGGTTGGGTACAAACGCATGATCTCTATGGGTTATATGTGAATGCTATTATGTGAGGTATGGGAATCGGCAATATGTTAGTAATAAGCCCCAATCAGTTTGTATAAAATTGAACCATATGTGATAAATGTATGAATACATGTGGTCGAATCTGTGAGGAGAAACTGAATTGGGAAAATTAGGGATAATAGCTTTTTGCAGACATGAGGGAACCTGAATGGTTTTGGAATCACTGGTGCGCCGCCCGGCGGTATCTGATATACCGCCATGCGACCCCGAGCTGCCAGCAGCGTTTTGGCATGTCCAGTGGGTGGTGTGCACAGAGGAGAATCAAAGATTAAGGTTATGGGTGTTGGGGGATGATTGTTAGTATAAAATGAGGGCACTTGTGTGATGTAAGAGTTATCAAAATGGTTTGGGTTGATGCATGAACCTTAATTATGGAAACATGGAAAACTTGGAATGAGCATTCCTGTATGATAGACTTGTATGGTTTCATGTGTGTCTTGAGTGCTGGCATGAGATTGTGTCTAAATTGAGTGTCGGTTATATAAACGGTTAAGGTGACATATTAGTGCTTAGGAAGAATGTGTGGAGGTTAATGTTGTGTATTCTTAATAATCTGTGGTGTTGGAATTGTGTGCTATGAAAATAGTGTTTCCATAAAGAGGTGGAGTAATGGTATTATTGCAATACTGGTTGTGAGTGTCGCCTGCATAACTATGGAACTAATCAATGTGTGCTTAAACTCCAAAATGTAAACATGAGTGCTTGCCTTGATTGATTGTTTGATGATTCGATGACTTGAGGTGTTATATATATATATACACTTGAATTTGAGGATCTGGATGTATGATTGTTTGACTGGATGTGGTTGAAAACCTTGGAAGTGTATAAACCAGTAAAAGATTATTTTTACTGGTGTGGCGCCTAGCGGTAGAAGGAGCTCCGCCAGGCGATAAGCCACAAACAGTGAGGGTCGCTGGTAGAGTGGCGCCCGGCAGTAAAAAGGACACCGCCAGGCGATCTGGAACTGTCTGCCTAGCGGTTCGTAGGGAGGCGCCAGGCGGGAGCGTAGTGGTAGGGGTCCTTTGCAGATGGATTTGCATGGATGTTTTCTTTCTTTTCTTGATAGCTTGGTCAGGGATATGCTGGATTGGTTACGAGCGGGGAGGTTCGTAACAGAGTTGTGAGATGCGTGATTGATGCGGGCGGGGAGGTCCGTATCTATTGTACTCTTGCGTGGGGATACGAGCGGGTAGGTTCATATGTTCCGTGCTCACACCTGAGGCTACTATGAGCGGGGAGGTTCACAGTAGGTGTTCATGCATGTTGGACTACGAGCGGGCAGGTTCGTAGAGTTGGACTACGGGAGGGGAGGTCCGTAGAGTTGGACCACGAACGGGTAGGTTCGTGGGAGCATGATAATCCCTAAGGACCAAGGGTGTGGTTGAATCTTTCTCATATAGGTTATGAGATTGGAAGTATATTGTGATAACAAGATCACCAAACTAAAATTAACTAAGTTAGATTGGGTGAGGGCCAGTTCTTATTATCTTATGATTATATTATTTTCTTTTTCAACTCACCCTTTCTTGTTTGTGTATTTGTGTTTGGCGATGATCACGTGACTTGTTACGTGGGAGCAAATGTGACTTCAGGTGAGAATGCTGAAGCATAGAGACGGAGCAGAGGGCTTACGATGGGAGATTTTTCCATATCTTTATTTCATGTATTTTTGTAATAGACTTTATGATGTTTTCTTTATTATGAACTTGTAATAAGGATGAAGTACTATGATTGAGTTATCACGGTAAAAGTTTTTATTTTCCCGCGCATAGGAACCTTATATAATGTTGAATTTCCAAAAGAAAATTCGTGATTTATGCTATATCTAGTAATATCCATCTCGGGTGTTACATTTGGTATCAAAGTATATGATTTCAAAATGATTTTTGGGCCTTGGGAAGTGAGCTTAACGCGATTGTGAGAGTAATATAAATTGATTGAATTATAGAGCTGATGAGATGTGTGTTATTGCATGGTGTGTATTGCTAATGCATTTTTCCGAGATGAACTATAATGGTGTATGATACCTATGTTCCAGAAACTAGGAAATGGCTGGTGGAAGAGGTAGAAGAATTAGTGCCAATAACTCAGCTGATGAAATTGCCCATGCTATTCACCGATTGGTTGACGCTATGCAGCCGCAACAGGTGGTGCTACCACAGCCTGCACCATGACCTGTCAGCATGGATGATTTCATGAGGCACAAGCCAGCCAAGTTCAATGGCAAGGCCACTCCTGATGACGCGGATGCGTGGATCAAGGAGTGCGAAAAGATATTCCGTGTACTAGGATGCTCAGATGAACAAAAACTGGCCTATGCCACTTTTCTATTGGTGAGTGATGTTGAATACTGGTGAGTTGGAATGCAGCAACAAATGGGGACTAGGGAGGAGGAAGTGAGCTGGGAGAATTTCAAAAAGAGATTCCTGGAAAAATATTTTCCAAATAGTGCTAAGCATGAGAGGGAGGCTGAGTTCTTGACCTTACAACATGGCAATATGACTGTGCAGGCTTACGTTAACTGATTTGAATATCTGGCGAGGTTTTACACACAAAATATCACAGAGGAATGACGTTGTCGAAAATTTGGGACGGGTCAACGACATGAACTGCTCAGGGTTCTGGTGTCACTCAGGATCCGAGAGTTTCCTCTCTTAGTGGAACAAGCGAAAAGTGTGGAACAGTTAGAGATGGGGCCTAGTCGAGTAGCCAGACCGCAGAGAAATGTTGTGGAGGCTAGACAACAGAAGAAGCCATATAATCGACCTTAGACGTCGTCACAAGGGTTGACGTGTTTCTAGTGTGGGGGAGCACATTTGAAAAGAGATTGCCCCAGACTTGCTCGTAACGCAGGGAGTAGTGGAGGAGGGCGGAAGTGTTTTATGTGCGATCAACCCGGTCACTTTGTGGACAGGTGCCCTAATAAGAAGACGGTCGTAGAGCCACGACCACAATTGCCTTCTACAAAGAGGCCAAGAGCAACGGGGAGAGTGTTTGCGCGGACTAGCGTCGAGACAAACCGATCAGGTAATCTTATACAAGATACGTGTGTAATGATTGGTTAGAATGTATGGGTACTTTTTGATTCGGGAGCTTCACATTCTTTTATTTCCAATACATGTGTGGGGAGGTTGGGATTAGAGGTTCATGACTTGGGGTGCGAGCTAGTAGTCTCGACACCGACGTCTGGGCAAGTTACAACCAGTACTAGTTGTGATGGATGCTCGATCGAAGTGGCGGGCCGTAGGTTCAAGGTGAACCTTATCTGCTTGCCGTTGGAGGATTTGGATGTGATATTGTGGATGGACTGGCTGTCTAATCACCATGTGGTAATGGATTATGGACGACGTAGATTGATATTCCCAAAAACTGAAGGGGTAAAATTGATCTCATCTCAAGAAGCTATGAAAGAACTAAGAGAGGGAGCTACCTGTTTCATGATGATAGCTCAGTAAGAGAAAAAGAGTAGTGAAGAGCATATCCGTAACATATTGGTGGTGGCTGATTTTGCGGATGTGTTTCCTGACGAAGTTCCTGGATTACCCCCAAGCAGGGATGTGGATTTCACTATCGGCCTCATCCCTGGGGCAGGTCTGGTGTCTGTCGCTCCTTATAGAATGGCACCAGCTGAATTAACAGAACTCAAAAAACAGATAAAAGATCTGTTAGGGAAGAAATTCATCAGGCCAAGTGCATCTCCATGGGGAGCCCTAGTACTACTGGTTAAGAAGAAAGATGGGAGTTTCAGGCTATGCGTCGACTACCGTCAGTTAAACAAACTCACGATTAAGAAGAAGTACCCATTACCGCGGATAGATGATCTATTAAATCAGCTTCGAGGAGCTGGGGTATTCTCAAAGATTGACTTGAGATCTGAGTATCATCAGATTTTGGTCAAGCCAGAGGACGTACAAAAGACGGCATTCCGGTCTCGTTATGGACATTACGAATATGTCGTGATGCCGTTTGGGGTGACAAATGCTCCAACGGTATTCATGGATTATATGAATCGCATATTCTGACAGTGTTTGGATAAGTTTGTTGTTGTGTTTATCAATGACATCCTTATTTATTCCAGAGATCGGGATGAACACGCTGAGCACCTGAGGGTGGTGTTGGAAATACTCAGGTTATATGAATCATAGAATTATATGAATTATCATGAAACATGAATTGGTTGAATTGGTTGTGCATTGACTTTGTAATTGAGTGGGTATGGGTTTGAACCTTGGTAAATACAAATTTACTTTCTTTTTGTTAAAATTAGTTTTGGCATGAAAATAAAAGGGTAGAGAAACCCTAGTTGACAATGGGCAACCAAGGGAGGCTGGAAAACAACCACTAAATGGACCTTCAATGGTAATTAAACTCTAATTAATGGCAATTTTCTTTTTAGTGCATTAATCTACCATTAAGGTACCATTAAAAGACAAATTTTGGGTAAGAAGAAGGGTTTTTGTGGTTGTCATTATGTTATAGTAAGAGGAATACGAAATTGGAGAGTGTGCTGTGAGGATTGAGTGGATTTGGGAGCTTAATTGAGGGGAAGTGCAAGGCGTCCTAGTGATCAAAGAGGAACTCTCAAGAATCTCCATTTTTAACAAAGGAATCTAGGTTAGGGGAGCTGAACATGTTCTTTTAAATTGTAATATTTAATCTGTATGAAAAGCATGTCAATTGAATGTATGTAAACTGTCAATTCTGCAATATTTGTGTTTCTGGAAAAATCCCAGAAACCGCCTGGCGGGCTACTCGTAGCCGCCAGGCGACTCATGCTGATCATGAGTATTCCTAGGTTCCTGCAAGGAACTGCGTGGCGGAGAGCTCCGTGCCCCCAGGCGACGCGTCTTCGTTCACCCAACTATGGGTACCCCTGCTATTGTGTTTTCGATTGAAACGAAGGAGATTGGACAAAGAAATGCGGAAAGGGAGTGAGGGAAGGTTTTAGCAGGTGTTACAGCGTGCCGCTAGGCGACAACGCAATACCCAGAAGCGTTCTGGGGATTTTTGAGTGTGCTGGGTCCGAGTTTGATGTTGTGATGACCTTGCTATGGAATAATATTGAACAATTAGTGAAAATGATCCTGTTGTACTATCTCTAGAGTCGGTGAGGAACTTGTGAAGGAAAGGAAAATGGGAACAAATGAGTGGACTGGAAATCTGTAATTCTAATTGTATTGGGGCTGAAGTATAAAATATGACAGAGGTTAGTACATATTTCTCATAAGCCTAGCTATTAGATCGGATGATTGACTTATGGAAATTAACAACTTGTGCATAAGGAACAAATAGCATATTAGCTTATAGGGCATAATATATGGCTAAGGTGTGGGTATGAATGGACTAAATATATTACTATCAGGTAATAGTAAGGTTTAGTCATAAGCTAGTATGAGATGCATGAGTTGTATGGTTGATGAGTAGGTTTGATCTTAAGTAAACCAAACATTGGTATAATGGGATGGAGGAACCACATGAGAGTAAGAACAGTGGTAATACAATGACTAATAAGGGAATTTATATTCTGGAGGTGGGTGATTGCGCGACAGAGGATTACAAAATGGTTGAAGTGCAGAAAAACCAATATAACTCGTTGTACTGGTGTGGTGCCTGGCAGTGGGGTTCAACCCACCAGGCGAGAGGCAGTGTTCAGAGGGTCTGGATTATCGCGTGCGCCTGGCGGTGAGGGCAATCCCACCAGGTGGTGTCTGTAGCATTTGGCATTTTCTGAGGCACTTTGCGCCTGGCGGTACGCGTCCCCCGCTAGACGGTGTGGAAGCTGGTAGCGCCTAGCGCCTTGTGAGCAACGCCAGGCGATTTTGGATGCAACAGAATTGGGTTGTTGACTTCGTTTGTGTGATCTACAAGGCTTCTAAGATATCTTAAAGGTCGACTTGCTGGTGTTCCTTGAGTTGTGGCTCAGAACGTATCTCTTGAGTCAGGATAGGGGTTAAACACATGGTATTCCTTGAGTTTTGGCTTGGAATAACATCTCTTGAGTTGTGGCTCGGGATGGCAGATGAACACAAGGAACTCTTGAGTTGTGGCTCAGGTTGGCGAGTGTTGTCGGTGTGAATGTGTTGGTTGTGACCCACACGGATTGGAACAGATAGATTGCCCTCCTTAGTTATTAGTTGACGAGTTTGGTAGTCTTGGGACGTTACGAACTATGTTCGTATTGGGAACTCCACCTGGCCTTACGGTGTGTGATCCGTAGCATGGTTTCCCGCACATGCTCTATCGGTAGTGGCCGATAGGTATGGCAACAAGACATCTTGAGGTACTTAGTAGAAGACGTAGAACACAGTTAACATGGTTGTAGCCATGTGGTATGAAATCAAAGGATGGAATTCCTTTAGTGTGATTGTGTTATATATAATGTATTGTAAATATATGTTTATTCTGTTAGCTTACCCCATCCGCTTGTGTTTGGCGATGATCGTATACGGGGTATACGTGAGCAGATGATGTTGCAAGTGGATCTAGTGAGGCTTAAAGACGGAGCATGGGCTAGCTTGGGAGATTTTTCTATAGAGATGTTTTTATTATGAATTTTTACAGACTTGTAATCTTGGTTTATGAATATGGATTGGTTTTATAATAGATTTTGTACCACACCTAGCCTGACTCGACCAAATAAGTAAACAATGCATGTACCAAGGCAGCCAAGCACTCAACCTAGGCCGAGCCAGCCTAACTTGTATCGGTTCTAACCTATACATATCGTCAAAGAAGGTAGCCGGCCTAGGCCGGCTACGCCAGCAAACCCGGTAAGATTAAAGCCCGGGCCGGCAACTCCAATAAACTTAGTGAAATAGAAGCCCCCGCGTCCAATAGGTCTTAAGGGCCTAGGTTAGGGCCCAGGCCCACTCATAGCCCAAGCTAGAGCCCAAGTCAAGGCCCGACCCATGAGGTGATCAGACATCATTAATACTCTATAAATACGCGTGGACCCCATTAATTAAAGGTACGCATTCATTAATCACTGATTTGACTCTCTGAAAGCTTTGACTTACTTGAGCTTCAGAGACTCTTCTGCAGGTAACCCCTCTTGGGTTCAAGCTGACATGTATCAACCAGGAAGAGGCCAACTGAAGAGATAGCGGACTATATGGTAAGGTGACACTTGTGCCTAACTTATCTTATTTGTTCTTTGCAGGAACAGATTTTATAAATTGAAGTTTGAAGTTACTTTATAATGTATTAAAGTTTTAATTTCCCAGTGTTTTTGGGAAATAATGTTTTAATAAATGACGCTAACGTATTATTTTTCAATTTTATTATTTAAAATTCGTAATATCCGGTCGGGATGTTACACCTCGAGTCTCTGAATTAGTTGCCCGACCTGGAGACTACCATCCTTTCCTTTTCCAAATGTCTCTTATCTTGAGTGTCTGATTTAGTTGTATTGGGAAATTCTTTCAATTCTTCCATCTGCATGAACTTGGTAGCCCTTGTCTTGAGTTCATCAAAATTGGTTACAAGTTTTTTGCATAGGCCATTGACAAACTGGCCAGGCTTCAAGGCTGTTATGAGGTGGTGCATACCCTTTTTGAGGTTTAAATTGCTTATGTTTAGCAACACCTTCCCAAATTGTTCCATAAATTCCCACAAAGACTCTCCTTTCTCCTGGTGTATGTTTACTAATGCTAAAGAGGTAAGATGGTGAGGTTTGCTGGTGCAAACTGAATACCGAAACATGTGATCAATGTTTCGAAGTAATTGATGGAGTTGGGTGGTAGCCGTGTGAACCAATTAAGCACGAGCCCTTTCAAAGATGTTGGAAAACCACAACAGAGAATTGTGTCCTCTAAGGTATACAATCCCACTTGTATGGGGAAGACGTCCACATGTTCCTTCGGGTCAGTAGTGCCATCATACTAGCTCATAATTCCATCCATAAAGGGGTGGCTCCTAGGTGCTTTCATCCTCATACCAGCTTGGTAGGTTTGGTCTATTCCCTAGACCCCTCTCGACCTGATGTTTCCTCCCGTTCTTCTTCACCATGAGACCTTTCTTCTCTCTGGGAGGGTTGGTCCGACTGTCTTCAAATTCTTTGATTTTTCGCCCTGAGAGCAACAATTTCTTCTTTGCTCTTATGACTTAATTCCTCTAACTAGTATTGCATTTCCTTCTACATCTCCTATTGCATCTCTCTTCGCATCTTAGCCAGTGTCGCGCTTTGGTCTATAATTGTTCTGGTCGATGCCATGTTTCTTGAGAATGGCTTGGCCCTACGATGGACGTAAATATCTTGGGAACGCGATGATTATTCCTAATGATACTGCTGAACAAACTTGGATGGGGTCGATATATATATATATATATATATATATATATATATATATATATATATTCTATTTGTGCTATCTAAGTATATTTTGTACTAAATTGGATGTATTTTGGTATAAGAGTAAGTTAACTTAGTACATTCTAATAAGCAACACTAAAATCATAAATCAATTTTGAATTTTGCAGTGGGCTGAGAAAAAATAGAGAAATTATTTTCAAAATATTCAAAATTACAAAATTTGTTTTTATAACTCAATTTTTTTTTTATCTTGAAATACAAACTCAACTATTGGAAAATTTATACTCCACTTAAACATACTTGGTCCAAATAATAACATTACAAATTTCAGTTTCTAGGACATGAATTAAACTTTTATTTACACATTAAATTGTTTGCTTATACATGCATTTTTATATTTTAGTAAGTTAATGTTGTATCAACACATTTTAAAATACTCAAAGCACCTTTATGCTTTTAACATGTTTTTCTAACTCTTATTCAATAAGCCTATCTATAACAAATAATCATTAAAACAACATTTTAAAACACTCATACCAATTAAAAAGTTAAATTTAGAAGTTAAATAAGTACACAAATTTACACACACATATAAAATAAAAATAAGCCTTTTTATAATTTTTTTAACGATGTTAATATGTTCTTTTATACAACAATGTTTAATATTTTATCAGTTTTATGAAAATGGTCGAGACATGATAGGATATATTCAACTAATGTTAATTTAACATCTACCAAGTATTCCAAAGCGTAGCATCATCCATAAATTTGATAGAAACAAGCAAGTTTGGTTTACATAACGTTTTTTAATTGATGATAAATCAGGACAACCAAAGTATCTCCTTCAATATGAATAGAACACAAAATAATTACATGATTAATACAAATAAAAAAAATAATGTGAAACAAAAGAGAGTTTGGTATAGATAAAATATATTTGAATTAATGATAAATCACATCTATTACATATCTATTACATATTAAGAAATCTATTACTACTAAAATTACTATATTACCCATTTTCTTTTATTGACACGTCATTACATATTAAGAAATCTATTACCACCAAAATTATTATATTACCCATTTTCTTTTATTGATAAATGTCATAAAAATTAGCTTTTTCATCATTTTAAAACTTTAGTACAAAAGGACCCGGGTTCAAATCCTACAAAAGTTAATTTATTTTTATTTTTTTATTTATTTATGATTTTAACTATAATATTAATTATAAATAATATTATTATTTGTAATATTTTATAAGTATTAGTATTTCTAATTATTAATAATATTATTATTATAAATATTATTTATAGTGATAGTAGTAAAATTATAACAAATATTAGTATTATAATAATAATAATTGTTATTATTATATGTTACTATTATATTATTATTATTATTATTATTATTATTATTATTATTATTATTATTATTATTATTATTATTATTATTATTATTAGTATTAGTATTATTAACATTATTAGTAGTAAGTTATTACTCTTATTTGTAATGTATATCGAGACCACCTAACCGGAATCAACCAAGTAAAAGTAATGGGGTTAAATATGTTTTTGGTCCCTTAACTTTGAGTGAATTTTGGAATTAGTCCATTTTGAAACTTTGGACCAATTTAGTCTTTAATCTTTCGGAATACGTGGATTTAGTCCTTTTAATCAAATTTTGTTAGGTTTATTTGATGTTTCGTACACATGTTAGAATTCTATTTCAGTTGTTTATACTGTTTGACACATTTTTGCTTTAATGTTAGGTCAAATACTATTGTGAAACGCGCTTGAAATGTCAAATAAACTTAACAAAATTTGATTAAAAGGACTAAATCGACGTATTTCAAAAGATGAAGGACTAAATTGGTTCAAAGTTTCAAAATGGACTAATTCCAAAATTCACTGAAAGTTAAGGGACCAAAAACATATTTAACCCAAAGTAATGTATATCGAGACCACCTAATATTCGGACATCACCAGTATAAGCCACCTAGCCAAGTAGTCGGTCAAGACCGACTACCCGAACACACCTGCTAAGTTCTCCAAAAAGCTAAGGGGACCCC
>Ga0214543_1003686_pt1 | contig 29573 bp, 11 predicted proteins | sample CNSS2metaG_FD_160094 | JGI IMG/M metagenome (GOLD analysis project Ga0214543, IMG submission 160094) | Root nodule microbial communities from cowpea collected in UCLA plant growth center, Los Angeles, California, USA - CNSS2 | ecosystem: Host-associated > Plants > Roots > Nodule | place: USA... | reverse complement strand
GAGACTCTATGGTGGCGTGTGATAGGCGTAATTCCATGAGTCTCGTGGGGAGACTTTATGGTGGCGTGTAGTGTATATATTAAGATAAGGATTCAAGTAAGGATCGCATCCCGAAACTCTAAAGGGTCAGTGAGTCTCAAGTAGAGCAAACTGACCCAAGTGGTGAGAGTAGCGGGAGGCCCTAGTCTTTGGCAGGATAATGGCCTTAGACGCTTGAAGGCTAACCTCGTGAGTGGTAGGGTGAAACCCATTGGCAATGGCTCTGCAGAGCAGTAGAGGCCACCACGAGTGCAGGCATCCAGTGAATCCGATCTTAATATATGTATCCGGATAATTGAGTCATAGTGTCTTGCTTGTTTGCCATAACATGATCTATGTGCCTCTGTGTGGTATGCCTGGAATGTTTATGTATTTATCCCTTTATGCTATGATAAGTATTATATTACACTAGCTTACCCTTGCATGTTTGCGTGTGTTCTTGTTATGTTTTCTCTTTTGCGATGATCACCTTCTGGTGGGAGCAGATGGGAATACTTCTGGAGGTAGGCCTGATGGTCGTAGCGGCGCAGCCTAGTGGACCAGTTGTTACAGTTTATCCGCAGAAGTTCTATGGCCCTAGTGCCTTGTAATTACATGCTCCTAGAGCATCTCTTTTGCACAACTGTTAAACTTTAGAATTTGTTTTGTTTATGGCATAGTTGTGTGCCCAGATTTCCTCCTAAGTACTCCTATGGATGACTGTAATAGTTATCTTCCCTACGTTTAATGTTCATCTGAATGCTTCTCGTTATTATAATTGTGTGATGTTTTATCGAGCAGTTTAATCTTCTAAAATGGGATGTCACACATACAAAAGTTTACAATATTTCAAATAGATTTCATTCTATTAATCAATCACAAAATAATTAAACAATTTTTAAAATACATATAATAAATCCGATACATCATTTATTCGTAATAATAACGCAAAATTTAACATTTAGTTTTATACATTTTTTTTACAAATATTAAAAAAATGTAAATTTACCGTACACACTCTATTCCTAATAGCTATTATTGTCACTATATTACAACAATAATAATTAAAATTTTTTATATTAATAATAATGCATTAAAATTAAACTTCTCCAATCAAGACAAAGTCATTGAATAATTCCATTAGTAGAAGGCTCTGTGTCAATAGGCTAATACAGTTTCTTCTCAACATATTTTAAGTTATTTAGATGTCACTGACCACGTTGTTAATGAGCTACACAATATTTAATTATTTTATTAATCACCGTCTTAATGAACATAATTTATAGCTAGCAAGTAGCAAATCATAAAAAAAAAATAGTATAATTATTTTTTCTCGAACGTATATATCATTTACGATTTTAACGTTTTGTTTGTCTGTGGGCCTCAACAAACGCTGCTTTATCCGTTTTCCGCTTTTCTATATAAATAAGCAATTAAAAGTCTCTGACTTTTTGGTGCGGAAAACCAGATCAATAAGTAAAAACTATATCCATATTTACCAAATATAAAAAACAAAAATATCACAGAAAATATTGCCACTATAATTCTCTTAAGTTATCTTTTCAAATAATGCTTCTATATATGATTATTAATATTAATCAATAATGCCATACCATTAACATCATAAATAAACCAAAATAGTTAACAAATTAATAATACTTTTTTTTGACTAAATTTATACTAATTAAAAATCTCTTAGTTAACATATGAAAATTTGAAAATACTATTATTTTAAAATAAAATAAATATTTTATGACATTTTATATTCCTGGATAAAAAATTGAAAGTTTTGAAGCAGGCTTAAGCATTAACCTGGTCATCACTTTCTTCTTATTCTTGTACTTAGTCTTCTTCTTCTTCTTTATCTTTATCTTTGGATTAGAGTTAGACTTGTTCTGTTTCTTTCACAATTCACTCTACAATTGCACTCTCTTTCTCGATCTATTTAACTATTTATCTATGCTTCTTCTTGTGGTAGCCGAGAAGAAAAAAACCGTGTTCTGTTGTGCTGTAACTTAGTGTGCGCACCCCTGGTGTAGGAAATGGAGTCTCACACGACTTCTTTCGTGTCCAAGGCGCGCATCGCGATCCATTCCGCTGCTGCGAAGGCGGAGCGTGTTCTGTCGGACTTAAAAACCGATCGAGGTGAGTGCGTGTGGAACGTTGTTTTCTCTTTCGTTATTGCGTTGGAATGCGATCCGTTTTTTTCTTTTTCTGTTTTGGAATTTTCGATTGCTCTGTTTTTTTTGTTTGAATTTCGTTGAATTAGCATTGACGCGGTATTTTGATCGGTGAAGATTCCGATAAGCAGTTTCACGACGAGTTAGGGAGGCGGCAGGGCGATGAATCTGCTCGGAACGAGCACGAGTCCAAGGTTTGAAGATGCGTTCCCTTGCTGTAATGCGTGGATTGTGTATTTTTGTGTGTGTGTAATTAGTGTTTTTGAAAACATAGATTTTGAGTTTAATTTTATTTTGTTAATCCTAATTTGTATATTTGCGTTTACGGGATGTCATGGTGAAATGTGTGAAGTACTGATTTATTTCACTTCTGTGGGTGCTTAAATTTTTTCTTCTTAAATTATGAAATGGAACTATATTTGTTATGTTTTTTTTTTTTGTAATTATGAAATGGGATTATATTTATTTTCTTTTTAATTGAAGCTAAAGTTTCGAAATGAAAATTAAGATGCTGTGTTTGTTTGGATTAGCTTATTTTAGAGGTTGTTGGTTGTAATTCTGATTTATTTTTGGGCTGAAAAAATAAGTTAGTCCAAGTGTACACGTATACTAGGTTCTATGTTTGATATGTGGAAGTTTGTCACTTTATGTAACAAATGAAAATTTGCAATAGTTATTTGTGAAAGCATTTTAATTTTAATTACTTTTTTATAACTGTTTGAAAATAGAAATAGAATAAAAAATAAAGTGATGTTTTTGTAATTATTTGTGAAAGATAGGATCTGTTTTGTCCTCAAACCATACAGGTGTTATGGTTCTAGGTTTCTTTTTGCGTTGACATGATCAGCACAAGATCTCATGTTTGCTTGTGTTATGTCTGGGATGAGTGTAAAATTACCTGCATAACTGACACTTTTGTAATTGAATGGTGTAGTTTCTCAATGAACTGAAGCATATAAAGTGGAGACCTCCGCATATAGGAACAAAGCAGGATTGGCAAGATAGAATAAACAACATTCGAAAAGGGAGAAAAGAAGTTGAAGTAACAGATAAAGTTGGCAACATAAACATGGCCTCCGCTCCGTTTTATGATGAACATTCGTACATTCTCAATGAGCAGAATGATCTTATTGCCAAGGTAAGAAGATTTGGGTTATTCGATGATTTTATCTTCCAATTGAAGTTTCCAAGCAGTTGTCCAATATATTAGGAAAATCTGATAATGTATGCCAGTTGTCAGCCACGAACATTTTCGACTGCATCAGTGTGATTGCTCATAAGCTAGGAAAATATTTAATGCATGCATGGTACATAGTTGTGTGTGACAAGTTACTAGATGCTTGATAATCTTATGGTTAACTGCCCGATAACTGTTTCCAGTAAACTGAACATATTTTTAATGACGTGTGATGAAAAAAATTTACTTTAGGCTTCTGAATCAATTCCCTAGGTTGAAGGCTTAGCTGCTGCGACTGAACACCCCATCCCTCCATCGTCTGTCCTGAAGCAGTTGGCTATAGCTTTTGAGTAAGTTATGCTCACCTTTTTCCTGGCAATCCATTGATTGCTTTAAGATTGTTTTGAATAGGCTAGATTCTTTAACCGAATTCTGGAAACTAAAAGCCCTATTTCTTACTCTCAGTTGTTTAATGCATTTTTATAAACCTAACAGTAATAGCTGTTAAAATTTTCTTCATAACGGCTAAAGCAAGAGACCTTAAATATTAAGATTCTTGTTTTTGTTATTCAGAAAGATTTTCAGCTTAAATTCGACTAGCCTCTTAAAGTTTTGGGCCTTTTGACTAGGGCTGGAAAGAGAACAAACTCAATGAAAGATTTTGTAGCTTCATCACGAGGTTCATCACCTGCCAAAGAGAGGGCAGGCTTAAGTCTCTCTTCGATGAAGGCTTTAGTGTTGCGTGAAAAGGAAGCCAAACTTACCTCTGAGTTCAGTAGTGATGAAAAAGTTCTGTATTTGATTAATTCATTGTTTGATCCAGGTATATGAAATTTAGATTGCTTAGTGATGATATAATTTCACGAACAAACCTTTTTTTATGTCTATACTTTTAATTTTTGGGTGCATTATTCTGTGATGACCTTCCACATCCTTTGTAATCTTTTAAGATATTTGCAGAGGGAAGGTTCCTTAGAAGGAAGATCAACTCTGATCCAGAGGAAACTTCCATATCATCTTTGCCAAGAGATATTCATGGTGCTCCTCCTGAAAGCTTAGTTGCTAAGCTAGCTGAAGTAATTGGAAACTTCAAGACGCTCCAAGAAATGGCTCTTTTTTGGTGCAGGGTTGTTGCTGAAGTAAGTCTAACTCACTAAGAATTTCTATTTTTAATATTATGCAATTTCTTTCATTGAGGAAATAATTTAAAAGAACCAAAAAAGAAAGAGGATAGAAAAGCTGTAAACTACTCATACGCTTTATTGTTAGGAATATAAGTGTGAGTTTAAGTCCTATATTGGGTAGAAATGAGAAAGTAGAACACCATATAAGGATGAAGACCCATAAACCCATTGTCTTAAGGTTTTGAGTTGAGAGTGATGTCAATTCCTTATGTGGTTGGGCTCAGGTCTCATCGGTATTGTATCTCCCCAGTGAAACTCCCTTTGTAAACCTAACACTTTTAGAGTCCTTCAAAACTTATGAATTATCGTCATGTTATTTACCTAAGTTTATAATGTTACAATTACCTGTTCATGGAAAGAAATCCTACTTAAATTTACAGTCAAACATTTGTAACCAGGACTGAAGTAGGCCAGAGTAATGTCAGCAAGTTATTTTCTTTCTTAATGTCAAGCTAAACGAGTGTGCATTGAATTTTTTACTTATGCAGCTGAGAAAACATTGGTCCAAAGAGAAACACTTACCTGGAGTCCCGCAAGATGACATTCCAGATCTGAAATATTGTCTTCTGTATCAAAAGTTTCAAGTAATTAATTGTTGCATTTCTCGGAAAAGGCGCTATATTATTGCCACTGAATCACTAAATTCTATGATGGTGGAAGCCAATTTAAATACATTAGAACCAGCAAAGTACGCGGACAATATTCCTGCAATCCCTTTATTACATGCAAGGTTAAGAACTGGAGAGCTTGTTCTTCGACTTGGGGCTGATTGCCCATCTGGAGATCTGATGTTACTTGAAACAGGCGAGCCTGCATTCTCTCCTGTGACCCAGGTTTGATAGCTATTTGTCCTTTAGTGTTACATATTTGAACTTGCTTCAGTATTTGATGTGTCATAAGTACTGACAATTTCGTTTAGGAGGGACCCTTGCTTACAGAAGATTTGATCAAAGAGACAGAGGAGTTTGTGCTCCGGACAGGAAGGTGTGTAAACTATCCAGATATAACTGCTTTTGTAGCGAGCTTTTTAAGAGAGCTTTTATTTCCCCAGAATGAATGATTTCCAAACATGCACTAATGGTGTAGATGTTTACTGTGGTCTTCCTCCCCTGCACCTCTTTCTTGAGTTTGAGCTGATGGACTAGTTGATCCACAAATATTCACTAAATTTATCTTTGCTATATATTGATGACTGCTTTTTTCTTCGTGTCTGATATGAAAATGACATCTTCATTTTACTGCATATATGCATCTATGATCTAATAAGTTTTAGACTTATTATAGTTGGGTTGGCATTTCTTGATAATTTTCTTTACCTTGTATGGTCAGTGTTGGTGCTGGATGCTCTCAACTCCTCTCTGACATGCAGGCTTTCAAGGTCAGTCTTTCCCTTCAAGAGAACTTTCCTTTCTGGTGTTCTTAATTCTTTTGAAATTCGTCTAATGTAATGATGTTCTAAGTTAGTTATTTTTGTGATAATGTTTTAGGCTGCAAATCCTGGTTGCATTTTGGAAGATTTTGTGAGATGGTACTCTCCGCCTGACTGGACTGAAAGTGAGGGAAGTACTGAGGATAAAGACTCTTCTTATTGTGGAGAGTCAATGTCTACCAAAGGTCAACTAAGTCTACGTATGCAAAAGGAAGGTAGGTGTACTAGCATCTTGCCAATGGTCATTGATAATCCATCTCATTTTTATGATCAATATCTATGTTATCTGGCCACATGGATCTGATTTGGCCTGCAACAAAAATAATTGATTCCCTGTATCTCATAACCAGTTGTGAAAAACTTTTGGTAATTTTCAATGCCAATCATTTATGTTTATTCACTTGGATTTTGAGGTTGTAGTTTTCTGTTCTGAGGTGTGTGGAAGGAATGAATAAAATCCATACTGTATATAGCAGAAATTATTTAAGCAGTGAGGGAACTTTTGTGATTTAAAGGATCCTATAAAGAAAAAAGAAAATCTCTCTCATACCCCAGGATCTATAGTGAAGCATACGTATTGTTATATGTAATCACAATATACTGTTGAGCATTTATGAATACGGCTGAGGTCTGGTTAAGCCACTGTTGAACTCTTCTATAATGCTCCTTATCTAAATGAAAGAGTAGTTCTTTGTCTTCATGTTTTCTCCAAGTACTCTAAGGCTATGCAATCCTGTTTATTTTTTTGGTTCACTAATTTCTCTTCTTGGACTTCTTTTTGCCTTCATGCTTATCATGATTACAAGGTTCAAAAACTGTTAGTGTGTGTGCCATCTTTTATAATTTTAAAAGTTGTTTGATGTATAGTATTTTATACTTTCATTAGATTTATATGGATTGTCACGTTTCTGTCTCTCCATCTTCATAGCGTTTATAATGCCTATTTTGAATATCGTATATATCGGGTAAAAGATGTCCAGATAAGTGAATCCTCACCGTTAGCGCAGTTGCATTATGACGTTTTGTAAGAAACATGAACATTTTTTTGGCCACTTTATTTCTTTTTGTATGTTCTACAGAAATTTTGCTGAATTCTCCATTACATGTTGATGGTAGGTAATTTGTGGCGTGAATTATGGGAAACGTCTAAACCAGTTCCAGCTGTTAAACAGGCACCTCTCTATGATGAGGATTTGGCAGTGTAAGTCTAAATAAACCATTTTTATGAACTTGGATATCTCCCTTGTGAAACCGTCTCACTCAATTAAGATTTTTATTCATTTGCAGGGAGGGTATTCTAGATGCATTTGAAGACATCCCACCTTCGGAGCTTTTTGAACAACTGTTTGTTTCTCTTGTTAGTTCCCTCTCCCTCTCGTTTCTTTTATCCCACATGAGTTATTTTTGTTATGTAGAAATCATGAAAAATGGACCAACGTTTAGCAGAACTTTGTTGGTGATTAAAGTAAGACAGAATTGCTTCTTATAATGGACTTGGATGGTCCCATTTGAGGTGCATGAAAAGATTAAACCATTTGCTCTTATCTTTATCATAACCTTTTGATATAATTATTTAATTGCTCTTAATTTGTACGTTACTTAAAAAAAATGTAGTATATATCAGCTAATTGATTAAATGAAAAATTATACAGTTCAGCTTGTGTTTCGTTGACTAGATATCAAGGGCAGATGGTAGTGAAAAAGTAAACTATTCATCAATGATTACAACATTGGCATGCCTTTCTGATAATAATTTCTGGTCTTAACTATACAGCTCGGTTCAGGATTTGCAATTGCTGAAAATATGCTATCTGGTGATCTTGACATTTCAAAATCGTTAAATGACTGCAAGGACTACATAGTTACCGCTTGTCAAAGCAACAGATTCGATGAGAAACTCGATGAGCTTATTCAGGTTGGTACCAATACACTAAAGTGACTAATTTATAAACTTTCGTTGTAGCTCCTGATATCCTTGAGAGTCTCTAATATTCTTACCTTTAAAAGGGAATTCTTTGTAGTCTTCCTGTAGTACATACTCCTCCCTCCCACTTCACCTGACTTCATATGGTTAATTTTTCCCTGATTTATTTTTTAAAATAAAATGAAGAAAATTTCTAAACTTATAAATTAGTTGTAAGAGTAGGTGGTACTGGGAATTTCTGAAGTAATAAGTACCGAAAATTTACCCCACAATGGAATTGTCAAAATGTATCCGGTGAGTTAACTCGAATATTGCTCCATCCATCAATTTGAAGGAGTCGTTATAAATAAAGTGAAACTCGGGACTGATAAAGTTCTATAAGACTTTACACCCTTACTCTTAACCTAATGGGATTATTTAATTTGCCTCTTTTTAGTGTTTGGGTTCAATGTGTTGACGCGGATCTGTTCATCCGAGGATGAAAAATTAGTTAGTTTGGAATGTAGACTGATCATATTGATAGCAATTGTTTAATAGTAACTCCAATCGAAGAAATAAAAAATAATAATTATGTCCCTCTGTAGATGTATGAAATGGTGGAGAAAATGATGGTGAATCCAGACGAGGCAGTGAAGATAGTGAAGATGATGGAAGAATCAAGTATGAGTGGTAGTGTACCAAAACGGCGGATGTCTACTGGTGAACCAAAGCAGCGGTTAAAGCAACTTAGCCATATGTTTGGTGGCAAAGATAAAGCATCGAGCAAGTCTGTCTGGAAAGAAGAGGTAACCGATGAAATAAAACTGGTTCGACATTCTTTCTCAAGTTTCTTTGACAACAGCAAGTCATCTTTATTTTCAAAAAAGCCTCCTAAGCCTGGAAACCTATACCTTGTCGAAAGTGATTGGACAGTTATTTAGACCAAGTTCACCTTTTCTTCTTTTCTCCACCCTTTCCTCCTGCCGGATAACTGTACATTAATTAATTTATTCTTTTTCCATGTCTTCATTAGTAAATAGTAAATTTTAATGTATTATGAAATGCCCCAATTATACCCACACTCAATTTCTTGTTCAGTTTTGCTTCTTGGGTTGGGCTTGTACACGGATGATCAGTCAAAATAATGAAAGTGTTTATTCATTGTTGCATCTGCAAATCATGTTGCAAATTTCTTCCTCCACCATGTCTTCTTCCTGCACACTTATACTTTCTAAAGTTACCATTATACTTCTATTGAAATTAATGGTATGTAATTCAAATTTGGAAGATAATTAAGAACGTAAATTGTTTTTTAAATTATATAATTTGGAAGATAATTGAGAACGCAAATTTTTTTTAAATTATATAATTTATAATTTAAATTGTACAATCCATAACTTCAAAGATAAACTGAAATTTCAAATTGTACGATTTGAAATGTAAATCTTGAAGACAATATTAAATGTGAATTATATGATTTATAATGTAAATATATTTTGGATATACAATTTGATTACAAAAATTTGGAAGACAATTCAGAATTTGGGATTGTATGTAAATTTATATTTCAAATTTCAATTTCTCGAGATCATGAAAACACATTCCATACTTCAACCATCCCATATTTCAACCCGTTGTGGCTTTGCCTGTATCACCAGCACTTCCTCAATACTTCTTCACTAGCTCCTTACAAGCACCTACACCAAAAACTTCCGGAGAAACTAGACCACAACACACAACTTCAAATAAACAAAGAAGGGTAGAAGTGAAACTCAAAAAATTGATGGGGTGCAGCAAGGAAATGATTGCTTTCTTTCGGAATGAAAGGATAATGTGGAATGTAGAATGAAATATTCCGAATGAAATAAATGAGTTGATTTTTTAGGTGTTCCTTAGATACATTTTTCTAAATCATGAGTTCAAAGATACATTTTTCCTTATCAGATAAAGTATTTCTTTATGTTTTTTATTATCACCGATCACTTTTTTTTTTTAATGGCAAGCAATCCTATTAACATAAACAAAGTTGCAATTTATGTTAGGTTATATTTGTACACGATTACTAAAGCTAATAGACAATTGTGAATCTATAACCTTATTTGCTTGTATACAAATTTATAAACTGCGTAAAGGGTCTTGTGCTTATACCACGGTTAGAAAGTGTTAAAGAATAGTTAGAACCCACAATAATACAACACTAATCTTTGATTAACTCTCCCTAAAACTGTTTAACTTTTCATGGATCATCCAGCATAAAAACACAAAAACAGAAGAAAGAAAATTAGAAAAAAATGTAAATTACTTTTTAATAAAGTTATAACGAGAGTAGTCAAAGTGAGACAGTCTTTCTGATCTGTTGATCTTTTTATTATCATGATGTTTTTTCATGCACTTAAAAAAAAAAAAAATTAAAACCAAAACTAAAAAGGTATTGCTTGTCAAGTTACTTTAGGTGTAGGAAATTGTGACCTACACTAAAAAGGTCATCAAGGTCCAAAATACAAAATTGAATTACAACGTTACAAATTAAAATTCATAAACAAAATAAAAATATTCCAAAGTAAGGTTCATTGACAAAATAAAACAAAAATAAAATTACACTATATATATATATATATATATTTAAATGTGTAAAAAAAAATAGAATGAAAATCATGATTTAAAAATCATTGAATTAATTCAATTTTTTATTTATTTGAAATTTGAAAAATCAAAGTGTCATAGCTCCCAAACCAAACTAATTTTGACCTAGTTTTGAATAGGGTTTTCAAGTCGAAAATCAGTTTTCTCTCCATATTTTTAGCATGATTTCAGTACTTGGTAATAGTAATTTGAAGGGAAACAATAAGCAGCTAAAAAAAATTTAAAAGCATAACCGATAGTTTTAAAGGATTAGAACTCTGAATCCCATTCTTACTTGTATGTGTTTTAGATGGATTGTTCTAAGATACTAATTATGTTGCTTATGTTGGCAGAAATAACAACATAAGATATTAGTTGTTCACTTATAACGTTATAATAACAACGGTTTCAGTTGAATAAAAGAGCATACACATGTTGCTTTGTTCATTAATTGTTGTTGGAAGTCTCAAAATTAGTTTAAAGTCAACCACATATCTCATATTTGAGATGGGTTGAATTAAAAATAATAATAATTAAAATATGGGTTAAATTGAATTTTATTACTTAATTTACGAATTAAATATTTTTGAGTCGGATTAGGACAGAATTAACATATAATTCATTAACAATAATTTGTTATTATTTTTATAATTTTTTATTATGACTATTTTATATTTATATAAGTTAATAATTCAATCCTTTTAAGGATATGATATTCAATGATATTTTAATAGTTTAAATTTTAATTTCTTTTTTGACAAATTATATATTATAATTTTTAATTAATATTTTTATAATAATTTGTGGTTAAATAGGTGAATATTTTGATCGTAGATAAACCAAATTTATTCACTTGGTTGTATTATAATAAATATATAAAATAACTTAAAAAAAAAATATTCTTAAGTCGATCAATTCACAAAACTATGAGGTTAGATGAGTCAGATTATAAAATTTTTAATTCATTACATGAAACAGGTTAAATAACTTAAATTTAATTCATTCGGTTTAAACCGATCGACTTACTTTTATACTCCTAACTATTATACTCTTAAATAGTTGTAAAATGATAATATAAATGGTAAGAGACTGAATATATCATTACTCAGTTATTCAAACAATCTCATTCTTAAAAATAAAAGATAAGAGAAAAATAATATTATATACAAAAGTCATGATCCATCTCACACAAACTTTCGTTATCAGATCCAATTTCAAAATCATTCATATATATATATATATATATATAAAGAGAGAGTAAGTTACACCAATATCTTTTTTTACAGCAAGATAATCCATTCTTTTCCTCATATATAATATGATTAAATATGTTTTTATCCCTTAATTTTAAGTGAATTTTAAAATTATTCTATTTCGAAATTTTGGATCAATTTAGTCTTTCATTTTTCGAAATACGTGAATTTAGTTCTTTTAATCAGATTTTGTTAGGTTTATTTGATGTTTTGTACGTATTTCAGGATTGTATTTGAGTTATTTATACCGTTTGACACATTTTTGTCTTAATATTAAGTCAAATACTATTATGAAACACACTTGAAATATCAAATAAACTTAACAAAATTTAATTAAAAATATTAAGTCCATGTATTTCGAAAGATGAAGGACTAAATTGGTTCAAAGTTTCGGAATTGACTAATTTTAAAATTTATTGAAAGTTTAGGGATAAAAACATATTTAACTTTAACTTGTATAATAACTTTACAATAATTTTTTCTCTCTACAAGAGCTGACAAATCCCCAATCTCCATTTTTCACAAGTATATGTAAACAAGAAAAAGTCAAGTTGAAAATCTAAAGAGACATTCCAAACATTCCCCAAAATGTCATCTTAATCATTTTTTCCCCTCAAACTGTAATATCTTTTGAAGGTTTTCTCCAAAACTAAAAGCTACCCTACCCTCTCTTTGGGGTAAAAAAAGGGTATATCCCCAGTCAAGTCCATGACCTCATATAATCTCAACCATATTTTGTAGTTGAGACTTTGAAACCCTAAAACTTTGTGCTACACAACAATATTTGTGGATCACAAAAAAACTGATACTTATATTATAATCGATGTCACTAGAAACCTATGATATATATATATATATATATATATATATATATATATATATATATATATATATATATATATATATGTCATACATATATTTATATAGAATTTGAGATAAGAGAGTTGTATTGAATAGATAAAGAATGTTGAGAGTGAAAAGGTGCATGTTGCAGGGAGGCCCATGCAGAAACAGATGAAAAGAAGAGTCTGAGTAACGTGAATATCCTTCTCTGACAAGGCAGTGGGTCCTTTAAGATGATGAGTGGTTCAGCTTTTTCTCTTTTTTTCAAACAGTGGCAGTTGCAAGCATTTATGAACAACAACGCGTTTGCATGGTTAAGAAGATGATCCAATTTAAAGCATGTTCGTATACATCTGCAATAATTCATCTCCATTGTCAACACCCTTCACTTTTTTTTTATAATATTTACGAAAAAGAAAAACACATAAACCTAACTAAACTACGTAGAAAGGTATTGTTTTATGAAATAGTGATAATAATGATAATGATGATGATAATTGTTTGGACCTAGCATTTGCCTTAGGGGCATTGCTATATAAACCCTAGTTCCTTCACTTGTAGTCCTCACCAATAATAGCCATCTTGTTTGCAAGTGATTGCTTCGCTTTGAGAGAGAAGAAGATGGTTTCTAGGGTTCTTCTTTTTGCGGTTCTTGGTGCGCTTGTTTGCACCATTGATGCAAGGAAGCTTGGGAGTGAGAAGGGTGGTTTTAGGGATGAGAAGAACTTCTTTCACCGTCCAGGGTTTGGAGGAGGTGTAGGAGGAGGAGGAGGGGGTGGTTTTGGTGGTGGTGGAGGAGGAGGGTTAGGTGGTGGCTCCGGAGGAGGCTTTGGTGCTGGTGGTGGTGCAGGTGGAGGTGCCGGTGGTGGAGCCGGAGGAGGCTTCGGGGGCGGTGGTGGTGGAGGATTTGGCGGCGGCGGTGGAGCCGGTGGAGGAGCTGGTTTCGGAGGAGGGTCTGGGTTTGGAGGTGGTGCTGGTGCTGGTGGTGGCCTGGGAGGAGGTGGCGGCCTCGGAGGAGGTGGCGGAGGAGGGTTTGGAGGTGGCGGTGGTGCTGGCGGTGGAGTTGGCGGTGGCGCCGGAGGAGGATTTGGCGGAGGAGCTGGTGCCGGAGGTGGATTTCGTTGAAAAGTTTGCATGAACACACACATGGCTATTCTTCTTATCTTTGGCATTAATAACATAAGATGTAACTTTAATATATGTTTACGTTGATTGTGTCGTTTGTTTCAGGCAATTTATGTGTCAAAGGGAAAAAACTCTTAAATCGAATATTAATAACTTTTTGTTTAATCAGTGTTTGTCTCCTCTACTTCTTCTTCTACTCTTATTTTGTTCATGAAGGAACCAAACACAGTGCTGAAATTGCATGCATATGTCTCAATCAAAAGAGAAAATGAAAACAAAATCCATTATATATATATTTGATTAACGTCTTCTAACATAATTTCAGTATATCATTCCTAAATAGTACTTAAGTAACCTTAATTCTTAAACTATATGAGATTAGACTTTTGAACGTACATAAAGAAAAATAGTTTAAAACACAATTGTTGTTGTAACATGAAATACATGAAATTTTTTGGTACATTATTTGGAAATTCGAGACCGTATCCATCTATCTGGAATATTATTTCCATATATGTGTTCTATTGATACTAAATGATTTAAAAAAAAAAATAGAGTTGACAAGAGAGATAAATTGTAGAAGAATGTAAGGTAAAAGTGTACAACTATTGTAAATAATAGTGCAATATGAAATAGACACTTTTTTTTTCTTATTGAGATACAACCATTTAAATTGTGAGAATGTATTTTCTAAGAATACGTATACCCAACAATATATTTCTTTACTTTTTAATAACGGTTTATTTAGATTTCTTCACAAATTTCTTGGAGGTAAAAAAGTAAACAGAGAAATTTAAATTAAATTCATTACAACATTTTGTATTTTAGACCACACTAAATTATAATTAAATTCATTACAACATTTTGTATTTTAGACCACGCTAAATTATACAACGGTTGAATAAATGTGGTCTAAACATATAATAAACAATATTTTTATAAATGTTGTATAAATATAATGAAAGCCCGTGATTATATAATTGTTACTTTAAACTATGTAGGCAAAATCAGTGAAAATGTAATATATAAGTATAAATAAAGTCTAAAATCAACCTGAAAAACTGTTGTCTATTGTAAGAATTTTAAATAACGGTTTTAAAAGTATTGTTATACTAAAAATCATTGTTTATTATCTATAGATACACTCATCTATACTACACGCCCTATGAAACTGTGATCTAATATTTATACCATAGTTTTAATAATTTAGATCACAATTTTATATCGATATGTAAAGTGATTTTTGTTGTAGTGATTTTAATTTGTGTACAAACTAATTTTAATTTATAAAAAAAAATATTTATTTATTTTTCTCGTGAGGAAACTTATCAAAATATAAAATTCATTCCTTTTGCTTTCGTTTTTTCACGAGTGAAAGAAAGTTGGGGAGAAAAGAAAATAGAGGATGCAAAGGAAAATGACAGACAGAAAAAAGAAAAAGAGGAAGAATAAATGTGGTCATTAAAGGCAACTAACTGAATGGACCGTTTTCTTTGACTTTAATGTTATTATTAATGTTTGTCTATAAAAATAAAATTACATGTACTTTTTAACATATAACTGTTGCTCTCCAAGTTCCATTTTTGTAGTATGTCTTGATCTTAAACTTTTAAAATAAAATTTCAATTTTAAATAGAAATAATACCAAAAAAACATTTATGTTCAATCTTTTGCAGGTTTTGCAATAGAAAAATGAATGACATTTTAAAATGGGGCATCAATTTTTTTTTATCATATAGAATATTGTGTAGCCATATATTTCAGAGTTCATATTTTAACTATTTTGAAATGTTTCAAATGGAGAGGTATCACAATTTCAAACCAAAATAATTGTAAAATAGATAAGATAAAGTTTGATATAAAGCATGCAAATAAAGTTATCACAACAAATATTCAAAAATATTTGTTTGAAGCACATGAAAAGATTGAACAGCAAAACGTGAAAAAGTTAATGTGGAGCCATATTTATGAAAACCATAATTCGAAGGCATCAAAATGACCTAACCATCATAAATATTGAGAATCAACATTTATTTGATTGCAATTCAATAACTCACCACCGAAAATGTAGGATATACCTCTCTTTTCCTTTTGCAAAAGGAAGAAAATGTTTCAACCTACCAACTTAAATATGAGTAAAATACAAAAAAGTCATTTAATATAATTTAATTCTACTATTACATTTTACTTCTTCTTGATTTTAAAAAAGGTTCAAGAAATATCAATTTAACAAGAGGCATTTAATAAAACAAAATTTACAGAAAATATCATATAATTGTTTTTTGTGTCACTTTCCAACAAGATTTGGAATATTTATCTTTAGTAATTTGTGTAATGATTTTTTTTTAATACGTGGAAATAAAACTCCAAATCTTATAGAAAACAACGCAAAAAAAGTATTATGATTATATATCCCTAGGTTTTCAATTTTAAAATGATTTCTTTAAATAAGATGAACGTAATAATGATTTTTTTTTTTTAATTTACACAACTTCTTTTATTTGTTGATTTTGGTTTGTAATGGAGTCGAATTTTTCATATCTAGTAAAATAAATTATGCCGATTTTTTACAGAGAGATTTGTATGAAATGCTACGAAGTTTCTTACATTTTTTTTTTAAATTTCACCATATATTCGTAGAAAAAGAAAATCTTATTGAATATAAAATTTTAAATAATAAGTTAAAATGCAGCACTATCATATTTAATTTTTATTAATATATATCGGTTATTTAATAAAATATTAATTAGTTTTTAACATTGGATTTCCCTTTATTATTTAATATTTTGTCTAGATATACATTTATTAATGAATGAAATATATTTTACGTGTTATTATAGTTTTATGTAATTAATAATGAAAGATAAATAATGTGTGATGGTGATGATAACTAGACTTTCAGTTCTTACCTGCCTTCAAAAATTGAAACCAGTTTTAAAGGATAATCAGAGTAATTAATCAAAATAAAGATTTAGACTCGAGAGTTTGAGAGTTAAAATTAATAAATAGAAATTAAAAATGATGATTAATATTAAACATGTATTTCAAGATTGAAGAGAAAATTAACAATACTCAGTCCAATTTTCTATCCAGGTATAATGATATTCCTATGATGTTTAAAAAGATTGAATTTGAATGAAATACCAGTTTATCAGGAGACAGTTTAAGCATTTTATTAATACAAAATCAATTAATTTTCATAAACTTATAAAATTTAATAAAATTCTAAATTTGACCTTAATTAATCTTAATATTTTAAATTTGACTGATACATGGCTGTGATAAAAATAACTTTCGAATTGTATAATTTAAAAGGTATTTAGTTTTCGAATTAGTTATTTGACTTTTAAGATTATACAATGTTAAAGTTATTTTGAATTTCTAAACTATGTAATTTGATTTTTTTTTTGAAAAAAAATACTTCTATATTACAAAATCTCGAAGTTATGTTTAACCTCTAAATTATATAATCTAAAACTTACCTTTTACTTTTAAATTTTACAATCTTAAGATTTTTTTATGGGTACAAAGATGTAAGAATATGCCTCTTATGTATTAATTTTCCAAATTGTGACATTGTTTTTTACATGACCCTAATTTTCTTACAAATCAAAAACTGCACTACTAAATCATGTTAAAGGATACACTAATTCCAAAACATCCTCATAGAAAAAAATAATAATTATATCTCTAAATCAATTTAATTATGAGAAAAATGTTAATGTACTAATTATGGTAGAAAATATAGATTAAAAAAGATCAATTAATAAGTAATGTATATGGATATTTTAATTAATAAATAAATAAAAATCTTTGATAAAAATAAAATTTGTTTTACACTTAACGTAAAGTGATAGTTCTGTACTAAAAAGAAAAAATAAATAAATCAATAACTCTCTGAACAATTGTAATTTCTGAATTAAGTTTTAAAACCAAAAGCATTAATTAAGGCATAAATCTTGCAAATATAATTAACTGAGTTCTAAAATTTTTGAAATCGTCACGGTTATTGTTTTAGTTTTAATTATTGTAACCCTTATTAAAAGGTATGTAAACATATTTAAATTAAACTTAATTACTTCCAAACACATTGTGTTTGAAAGACCTTTATATTAAATATTTTTAGTGCCTTACCCATGATGATTGAACTACTTTAAATAGTTAAGCTAGTTAATTTAATTAAAACTCTTTCTGGATTAAAACATAAATTAAAAATTATCAAATTAACACCATTTGAAGAAGTTGATTAAAGTCATTCAATCTTACCTTTTTTTTTTCTAATAGAGAAGAATTTGATTAATTTCGTAGGAAAAAGGTAAGCTACCGAAACACAGTCTAACATGTTAGACATTTTTTCAATAAACATTTAGAATTTCAAAGATAAAAAATTTGAAGATCATAATAATATATTCCACTTTGACATAGATTATAGTCATTATGAAGAAATTTCTTGATCCTGGTATAGTAACTATGATGTTTTCTGTTCTATCCATTTTCATTTTTACTTTATATAAATACATAAATCTAAACCAGTTAAAGATTTGATAAAAATAAAAATATAGTTAATAATTTTTTTAAAAACGAGAGATAAGTAAAAGCAATTATATTGTAAATAATATTTTAAATGCGTTTGACATGTGAACCTCTCACACTCTCGTGGCTGTAGATAATGTCATCATATTGCTATCCACACCCCCTTTATTTAGAAGCTTCTGCAAGGCTTTGATCATAATCAGACTTTTACTTCCTACACTTCCACAATTTCTTCATGCACACCCTAAAATTTCTAAAATGACTATTTCATCCTGTGTAAAAGTGACTTCTAATTACATGTTCCGGAAAATTCTGAATCAGGACTTTCGAAACAGAACTTTCATAACATGAAATACTTTTATGGAATAAATTTCCAAAATAAAATCAAATTATACAAAAATTAGAATAAAAACACTGAAAAACTATATAAAATAACTTCACAACATCAATGATGGAAGTTGACTGAAGACACTCTTAAGAGGAAATAATAAATTGTGTTCATACACAAAATTGACATTAGCTTTACTCTTGTATATATTTCTTATTCGTTCTTATTCATAATTTTGTCTTTCTTATTTCCACTTTATTTCTTTTAAATAAGAGACACTCATCGGTCCATTCATCTATTATGGTCAGAGAAATGAAACAAACTTGTAAAAAGTGCTGCACATGGTAAATCTTTTCTCTTAAAATATTACAAAGATCTCACTGAAATTCTTTTGATAATCCAAAACATTGACATTTTGAGAGTTTAGATTACACAAAAAGGGATAACATACAAAGTTTGTTTATTAAGAAGTGCATCTAAAAAAAATTACCCCTAAATGCAAATGATCAGAGTCGAACTTCAATGCCTGCCTTCAACAAATGCTCTTTTACAGACTGAATAGGCACCTGCAGTTAATGGAGATCTAAATTTCAATGCCTTAATAGCATCATTACATCAATCAAAACCAACCTAACTCACAACATACATCATAGAACACAGGTAAGAAATCAAAATCATTCCAATCAGCACTAAGAAAATAATGAAACAGAAGTAATACCTCCTTTCTGTGAAAAATGCCAGCAGCAAGTGCTGCTGATGCATTTGTTTTATTGAACACCTCAGAAAAGTGTGCAGGAGCGCCAGCACCACTACTTGCAATCACAGGGATACTTACAGCGTCTGATATCAACTTAATTAAATCTACATCAAATCCTTTCCCTTGACCTGAAAACATTGCAGAAAATTAGAATAAAAGTAACAATTTATTAAGTATATAATCAAATTACACCCAAAGTCTTCTACTTTTTCCAATAGAAAATCGTTTGTTAGAGGAAAAGAATGGAAAGTACAAATAGTAGGAGAATAAGAGATGCAAAATTAAGAAAATTTAGACATAAAAGAAAATAAATAACTAACGAATGCAACAAGACAACCCTATCTCTTTCATATAAGAAATAGCAACTCGCTCAAAACAGCATTTACTAAGAATGAATAGAGGCTATAGCTATACCAATAATTAATCCCCATAACAAGTTTAGGGTCAAGGTAAAGGGCATGTATCTTATTTTCAGTCCCTCAAAATTTGGAAGACTGAACTAGTAATGAGTCATGGCACTCATGAAAAAGGTTTAAGAGACCAGATCCAAACCAAGTGAAAGTCATTTTTATCCAACTTTAGTGTCAATATATTGCATATAAGAAATCACTTATCTTTTAAATTATTGAAAATGAAGATATATAAGTAAACAAATTATAAACAAACAAATCAATAGGCACCCAAAGAATGTGATAGCAAACGGTAAAAGATCCTCTAACTCAATTATCCGAATACATGTAGTGAAATCGAATTCACTGGTTACTTGCACTTGTGGTGGTCTCTATTGCTCGCATAGTCATTATTAATGGATTTCACCCTACCACACACAAGGTTAGTCCATGATCATCTAAGACCATTATACTGTCAAAGACTAAGACCTCCTGCTACTCTCACCACATGAACCAGTCTACTTTAAGTGAGTCATTAGAATGTCAGGATACAACCTTACTTGAATCCTTAAATCACTACACACTACTTTATCACCAAAGGAATTCCTCCATGAAATCCTCACATACTCCACATATTACATCAGAATAATTACCATTTCAAATATCAAAACAATCACATATTATACAAAAATATACCAAGTCAAGTCCCATACATTATATCATCAAAGTACAATACACATCAGCAAGGTCATCATCACAATTTAGTACATCATTATATTTCAAAAGTTCATATCATCCCCACACATTCACATAGTCACCAAATATACTACACAATAGTTTAACAATGCATATGTACATCGGTTGGGGGTTTTAAAAAAAATAAAACTGCAACTTGTACAAAAATCTAAAAATTATGTTCTTACAATCAATTGAAAGCTAATTGAATCAAGAACTCGATGCAGAAAGAACGAATCCGATTGGGTACCTATAGAAAAAGTGATGCACTAAACAAGTGACAAAGGTCAAAGCTAAAGGAACCTTTAAAAAGAAACTACTCTCACTATAAACTTCCAAACAGAGATCACAACTGTCAAAACAAAGCATCATATGTCTAGGACCTGCTGTAAAAATTTCAGATCGATTCGACGGTTAACAAAGCAGAAATTCAAAATTTGGCGAGATAAGTCAAAGTTGGAAAGCTTAGCTCGCCCAACAAGATATTGGGCTCGCCCAGCGAGTCTTCATAATGCAAAAACTCGAATTCTGCAATTTGACAACGTCAAATGAACCTAAAACCCATTTTAAATCCCATGTAAGTCAAAAACATTTCCAATTTCACGTTACAGTATCAATTTCCATCAAATTTATCTTAAATTACATGCAAAGGTTAAAACAAACAAATCATTTCAAAAACTTATAAATCCTAGCTTCCCTTATCTTGACTGAGAGCTAAACTTGAGGAGGAGAAAGCCGTAACGGAAGGAGAACCACAGCTCCAGAAGCCACTAGAGGGCTGAAAAATATGAACATAGGAACGAAAATGAGGTTGTAAGGAAGAACCCATGATAGAACCAACACCATAGAGCTGGAAAAAGGGAAAAAAACAGAAGTTGGGATTCGACTTACTTGGAGGAAAGAACGTTCGGTTAACTCGGAAGAGGACTTAGCTAAAGCCCTAGCTCAGATTATGTTGTTTAAGGACAGCAAAACTGAGTGAGCTCTTTTGAAAAACAGAGAGGAGCTGGAGTGGAATGAAATCTGAAGAGTTATCTTCTTTTTTTTTTAAGAGAAATGTTTGGGCTGACTTGAGCCTCTTTAATCAACTGGGCCCAAAAATTAAAACAAAGAAAGTGGGCTTTACATTCTCCCAAAAAGTAAAAATTTTAGACCTCGAAAATTGAGGGAAAGGTTGAAAGCCTCATAGAGTAGGCAGAACTCCTATGCTAATCAGAGAAGGAGACCTTTGGAGTTTGCAGCAGGGGAACATGTTTTCCTGAGGGTGACCCGAACCACTCATGTGGGAAAGGTTATCCGCTCGAGGAAGCTTTCTCCTAAGTTCCTTGGTCCATATCAAATCTTGAGGAGGATTGGACCAGTGGCTTACAAGATTGCCTTACTCTTTCAGTTGCCTAATGTCCACTAAGTTTTCCATATCCCCCGCTAACAAAGTAGGTGTCTGTGCTTGACCCGTCTCATGTGCTAGAGGTTGAGGATGTGCATGTTAGACAAAATCTCTTCGTGGAAGTGCAACCAATTGGTGTTGAGACCACCAAATCAAACAACTCTGAGGAAAATCCATCAGTCTAGTCATAGTCATTTCGGATAGGATGATAGATGACTCCACGTGGAAGCTAGAGGAGGATGTGAGGAAGTCATACTCACACCTGTTTTTTGGTAACTCAATTTTCGAGGTCGAAAATTTTTGTTGTTGGAGAGAATATAAAGCCCACTTTTTGTGTTTTAATTATTGGGCCCAGTTAATTAAAGAGGCCCAAGTCAGCCCACACATTTCTCTTCAGAAAAAAAGATAACTCTCTTTAGTTTTCATACCACATCTCCTCTCTTTTATCAAAAGAGCTCACTCAGTTTTACTCTCCTTAAACAACAAAATCTGATTTAGGGCTTTAGCTAAGTCCTCCTCTGAGCTAACTGAACGTTATTTCCTCCAAGTAAGTCAAACCCCAATTTCTGTTTTTTTTCCTTTTTCCAGCTCTATGGTGTTGGTTCTATCATGGGTTCTTCCTTACAACCTCATTTTCGTTCTTATGTTTCATATTTTTCAGCCCTCTAGTTGGCTTCTGGAGTTGTGGTGCTTCTTCCGTTAGGGCTCTCTCCTCCTCAAGTTTAACTCTCAGTCAAGATAGAGGAAGCTAGGATTTATAAGTTTTCGAAATGATTTGCTTGTTTTAACCCCTGACATGTGATTTAAGATAAATTTGATGGAAATTGAGACTGTAACGTGAAATTGAAAATGTTTTTGACTTACATGGGACTTAAAATGGGTTTTAGATTCATTTGACGCTATCAAATTGTAGGATTCGTGTTTCTACATTATGAAGACTCACTGGGCGATTCCAAAATCTAGCTGCACAAGCCCAATATCTCGCTAGACAAGTTGAGCTTTCAAACTCTGACTTATCTCGAAAATTTTTGAATTCCCGCTTTGTTAACCGTCGATCGAGCTGAAACTTTTATAGCAGGTTCTAGACATATGATGATTTGTCTTAACCGTAGTGATCTTTGTTTGGAATTCTATAGTGAGAGCAATTTTTTTAAGGTTCCCTTAGATTAGGTTGTTGGCAGCTTTGACCTTTGTCACTTGTTTAGTGCATAACTTTTTCTATAGGTACCCAATAGGATTGATTCTTTCTGCATCAAGTTCTTGATTCAATTAGCTTTCAATTGATTGTAAGAACATAATTTTTGTACAAGTTGCAGTTTTATTTTTTTTAAAAACCCCCAACCGATTTGCATATGCATTGTTAAACTATTGTGTAGTATATTTGGTGACTATTTGAATGTGTGGAGATGATATGAACTTTTGAAATATAATGATGAACTAAACTGTGATGATGACCTTGCCGATGAATATGTGTATTGCACATTGATGATATAATGTATGGGACTTGACTTGATATAATATGTGAAGTATGTGAGGATTTCATGGAGAAATTCCTTGTGAGGATTTCATGGAGAAATTCCTTGTGAGGATTTCATGGAGAAATTCCTTTGGTGATAAGGTATTGCGTGTAAGAATTTAAGTGACTCACTTAGAGTAAACTGGTTCATGTGGTGAGAGTAGTAGGATGTCCTAGTTTTTGACAGGATAATGACCTTAGATGATCATGGACTAACCTTGTGTGTGGTAGGATGAAATCCATTGACAATGATTCTACAGAGTAGTAGAGACCATCACAAGTGCAAGCAACCAGTGAATCCGATTTCACTACATGTATCCAGATAATTGAGTTAGAGGGTCTTTTAGTGTTTGCTATTACATGCTTTGGGTGCCTATTCATTTGCCTGTTTATAATTCGTTTGCTTATATATCAAAATTGTTTTGTCTCTAGCTTACCCTTTCTCTTTGTGTCTATTTCTTGTTTGGATTTTTTTGTTTGCAATGATCACCCATGTTTGTGTGAGTAGATGTGGGAACTTTTAGTGATCGTGCGGATGGCGGAGACGGTGCTGTTTAGTGTAGGCACATTTGTTATCGCTCTTTTCAGCCCCTTTTGGAGCTGTTTATTTTGTAATTCCTTGCTCTATGAGCAATGCTTTTGGACAACTATTTCATGTTTAAGTTCTGCTCATGGCATTGTTCTGTGCCTATGGTACTCCTACTTTAGTATATATTTGGATGACGGTAAAACGTTGATTTTCATATACTTTATGTCTCGTTGCTCTATATTAGTATGATCATGTGATGTTTTATATACTAGAGATTACCTATTAAATGGGATATCACAATTTCCATACTAGTTTGAAAAAGAAAAAAAAAAAAAAAAACTGCTCTTACAAACAAAAATGTTAACACACTAAATGAGGTCAATTTCATGAATTACATGACATCATTTGGCTTGGTTAAAGACTAAGTGTTCAAAGAAAAAATAAACTGCACTTGGAGAAGAAACATAGACTGCACTTGATAAAGAAAAAATTTAGTCAAATATAGTTGAATGATGCAAAATTAAATTTACCATCACAATCGATGCAATTAAGTAGTATTTCTCCAGCACCAAGTTCTTCAACTGCTTTTGCTAGTTCATAGGCACCAATTGGCCGGCCTTCTCGCCCTCCATTAACCTGACAATAAACATAAGTATTGACATGAGAACATGCTTCAGGAAGTGAATAGTCAAATAACTATATTCCATTCTTTCCCTTTAAAGAAATTCCAAGAGCTTCATCCGTGAATATAGATCTCATGACAACCACCGACTAAAATATTTGGATGCATGGAAAATTGTATTTCCCCTCTCGAGAGTAGTATTGTGAATGTAACCAGCAGCACTAATTACATACAATACAAGTAGAGGGCATCTTATATTACCAATAACTTTGACTAAGACAGACTCAAGAACTCTTGATAATTGTAATAGTCAGGAGTGCAGGGTCTCATTATTTATACCTATACCCATAATCAATCTACCAAATCTGTAATCTAGTCATGCCTCTTTCAGCCTCTCTTAAAAGTTGTAACTCCAGTGTTATCCACTATTTGATATAGAATGTTTAAATGAAAAGAAAACTAAAAGGTTAAGAGATCTAGTTCAGTGGACATGATAAAAAAAATTAAGCAAAGATAGAAAATAAACTTACTGTACATTGATACCATGCATACTCTTCTCCATTTGGACCTGAAACCAACATAAAGTGGCTTTAGAATATTTAAAATTTAATATATTTAACATAAAAGTGTATATTCACTATTTTACATCCAAAAATCTCTCTCAACTTGTTTATTTTAACTAAATCAGAAATAGAAATCAGCAAGATCTTCACCTGGATTTGAAACCCTTACTGTCTTCAATTGAACATCATTAGGATCCTTTACATACACTCTACGGGGATCAATACTAACAACCACTGCCTGCAAAATGAAAATTAATAGGAATGTAGATAATTGAGAATTGAGTAGAAGACTTCTAATTATTTGTGATATGGTTATGCCCAAGACAGTTGGTTACCTAGTTCCATCAAATACATTATTACTTGTCATTTTACATGAAGACGTGGCATAAAATACTTAAAATTTACTATTTATTTCCTATCTTACAAGTCAGAACATGTTTTCCGAAACTAGTAATTTATCATATTCTAAAGAAAGGTTCAAAATTAAAGTTATTCTGAACATCTAAACAACAGAATAGAACTCACTAGGCATATTGTGATCACGTATTATATTCAAATGTATTACATTACCATTATAATTAGGGGAAACCAGATGTAAAAGCCAAATTAGTTAAATACCTCTTCTATGAATAGTTTATCATTATTAATATAAACACTGCTACTATTCGTTACAAAATTTTATCAGCAATTTGATACATTATATTGAAAAACATGGTAAGCATTCAGAAAAATTATACCATAAAATGGGGTAAAAAGAGGCCTAAAGTTATATGTATGTTCAGGGATTCTCAAATACACACAGGCACGTGCATAGGAAAAAGGAGCAGACATGAAATCAGCTTTTGGCTAACCTGATTCCCATAAACTCTTGATATCTGCTCCAAGCTTGTCTTCCCAGTCTTTACCTAAATGTGACAACCATAGAAACATCAGAAATGACACATATATTAGTGCATATTAATAGAAACAAACATGGATTGAGTTCTATACTCCGGTTCTTAAATATTCTTCTGCAGCATAAACTGCATCACTTCCAATGGAAATCTTATCAGCCCCAGACCTAAAGTATTCTGAAGCAACTTCCAAACTAGAATAGTACCTAAGAATATAATTAACCAAATGAAAAAGTTCTGAAAGTTCCGAGTGAACACAATGATAAGACTACACTACTGGATATTTTAATTGAAAAAAGTGTTGCAAGAAAGTCAATATAGATCAGCAATAATACCTTCCAGTTGAATCTGTGAAATCTCTAATTCCTCCACCAACAGTTAACGGTACAAAAACATTTTCTGATGTGTATCGTAATACCTGTGAAGCATAGGGAGTATGAAACCAGAGTGGATAGTGCATAAAATATAGTCTAGCACCAACTAAAAAACTTCCATTTTGGTACATTTCACAAACCTGTAGCATAGGTAAATCACCAAGAGGGAAGTCCCGAAATCCAGTAATGTTTAGAAAGCTGACCTGCACCCAATCTTTAAGTTTAATAGGGAAGAACCAGTTTCATAAAATAGAACAAAATTATCAAAAGCGTACCTCATCAGCTCCATCTTTATAGTACTGTCCAGCAAGATCAACTGGCTTGCCAAGATTCCTTACCTAACAATTAAAATAGCTTCATAAGATAATACACAAACAGGTTTACCCTTTAATACTAACAAGGCAACAGCAAAAAAATGAAGTTTAGATGGTTCTTGTTCAATAATCAATTACACCTACTAGAAGTTTGTATTGTATAGATTCCATTGTCTTGGCATATCCTCTATTTGAATTTTAAGCAAACTCGTAAAACCAAAAAATAAGTATTATATCTTATACCTCGTTCTCATTTGTATGTTCTCTTACATCATACTGGTCTCCTTTGGTTACAACAAGGTCCCCTTTATCGTTTGCTCTCACATCAAGACAAGCAATCACCTTAATAAACAATGTTTTGTAAGGAAATCAACAGAATAAATGCACCCAAGAGGCAGCCCAAAAATACATATTAATTAATTTAAAACATGACTATTTCCATGACTATTACCCTTTTTGCAAGTTTTGAAGCTTTGCCTTCCCCAGGCTTCTGTCTTCAAGTGAATATTACAAATGGTTAGCTACCATGTGTCAAAACAAAATTATTATAATAGTTATGATAAAGAACAAGTGCATAGAAAGGTATGAAGGCCACCTTTGTCATGTTTGACTTCGGATTCAAGAATCTTCTCAAAATAGAGAGACCAACATCTGAGAATAATATTTCAGGAATCAGAGCAAGAATATCACAGCCCAAGAATGGAAAAAAGAACAAAAAGATAGCATGTTGTTTTACCCATAGAAGCAAATATATCAAAAAAGAGTCACTGTATTCCCCCAAAAGAAGATTGAAATTTGGAGCAATTCAGATTTCACAAAAGTATTCCACCAAAATTCATTCAAGATTCAAAATGCAAATCCTATAAAAAAACAGAAAGAGAATTTTCAATCTGAATGGAATTAATTAGTTTCCTACTTCATCCTTAAAAAAAAAAGTACTTTCCTATTTCTTTTCCAGTCTTTTCATTTCAATTTTTTCTTTTGTTAATCAATTGAAACTAAGATCATCCTTCATTCTTCCTCTAATGGAACAAGGTTGTAAAGTTGAATATGTGTATATTACTTCAAATTTCAAAACAGTGTTGATTCAGAAATTTTAATTCTTTGCACGACAAGAGTCCAAATACAAGCTAACGAAGAATATAAGTTTCAACAGAGATGACAGCCTCCATGATTTAGGGCTCTGTATATTAGAGAGAGAAATAAAGGATTGGAAAGGAAGATAAAACTTGCCTCCACTCTTCTCTGGGTGGAATTGAACTGCATGCACATTTCCTCTTCTAATAGATGCTATAAATTTGTCACCGTAGTCACATGTGGAGGATATCCACTCATTGTTATCGTCTGACTGAGACAATTAAAAAATAACAGATTATTTAAACACCTTCATGAAAATAAGGAGTAAGAATATGACAACCAAAGCAACAAGGAGATTTTCAAAGAAAAGTGGAAACATACAGGCATGGCACGGTAAGAGTGCACAAAATAGACATGGTGATTTCCAACGTCATCCAAAATTCCTGAGTCCTTCGTGATTTGTAAAGCATTCCAGCCAATATGTGGTACTCTAAAACCAGTTGATGAGTCAAATCGCCCAACAGTTCCAGGTATCAAGCCAAGACCTTTTACTGATTCACAAGCACATTATCCGTCAATACTTAAATAAAAGTGTGAATAAAAACAAGGTAGTTTGGTCCTGTAGTGCTCGGGAAAGTAAGCTTTCTGTTAAATCAGAGACCGTTGTCTCTAGATGTCAGAAAAGCTTGCCGAAAATTACTAAGCCTACAGATTCAAGTAAATGACTCAATAAACTGAACTGTCAAGTCTAGATGGATTGGATTCTTTGTTACCCGGTTACCCATGTTATGAAATCAACATTCATGACTTAACAAAAATATATGAGCATGATGTACATTGTCCTTACAAGTTCATAGCCAAACAACTTTAGGGGGTTCCATATACTAAGTCAGTAAATATTTCAACGTGCTACTAAACAAAAATACCATTTGCAGAAGAATAGCATGAATTAAACACTAAGGAATTATGAAATGCACAAATACCAATATCTCCAAATCTAAGTGTTTTGGGTTGTTAGAATTATTACCTTGTATCATTACCTATGTGTAGGTTGTTGAGTGTGGGAAGCTACCTACTCCCATATCTACTATTGTATGTAATCATGCCTAGTATCTTTTCATTATAAATAGAAGAGGAGGAGAGTGGTAATGTAGACCACTACTCATATTTTAAAGTCTCAGTCTCAAGTTGGTATCAGAGCGGGTCGATCCCGTTCTGATTTCTGTCTCATCTGGTCCGTCACCGCTGTCCGCGGTTGATCGCGTTAGTCACCGCCGCTGTCCACGGCGGTCTAAGTTCGGTTAACCTCGTTTCTAAACTTCTCAACACTGTCCGCCACTGTCTGCATCCTCCGCCGCTGTCCGCCGCCGTCCGCCGCCGTCCGCCGCCGTCCGCCGCCGTCCGCCGCCGTCCACCGACGCAGTTCCGTCCGGAAACCACCGGATCTGAACCGCCTCTCCGCGCGACAGCCAACCCCGCCGGTGTCGCAGGCAGCGCCGTCGCCACGCGCCTCCACGCGCGCCTTCTCTGTTCGCTGCAGCCAAGCGCGTGCCGCCCACGCGCCGCCTTCCCGTCGCCTGTTCGTCGTCGCGTCACCTCCGTCGCCGTCGCCGGAGCCTCCTCTACCCGTTTTGAACATCAAATCTCTGTTCCGGTGAAGTTCAGTAGCACCTCTTGTGGAAATCGTCCCTTTCAAATTCGAAAATCATCACTGTTTCACTGTTTTCGTCACTGTTTCACTGTTTCAGTAGCACCTCTCTGTTTTTGTTTATTCTCTTGATCATATCATGGCCACTGGAGGAACTGGGAGTGCTATTTCATT
>Ga0214543_1003682_pt1 | contig 29588 bp, 10 predicted proteins | sample CNSS2metaG_FD_160094 | JGI IMG/M metagenome (GOLD analysis project Ga0214543, IMG submission 160094) | Root nodule microbial communities from cowpea collected in UCLA plant growth center, Los Angeles, California, USA - CNSS2 | ecosystem: Host-associated > Plants > Roots > Nodule | place: USA... | reverse complement strand
TGATTAAAAAGAAACTTTTAAATAATATATTACGAGTTTTTTTTATTTAGTGTAAGAAGTTTTGATTCATATTAATTTGACTCCATGGATAAAACATATTCTATGATTCGAACAAAAAAAGGTTGTTTGTCAAACGAATTCAAGAATACCATGTTAATATATTGATTTATTTCTTTGGGTACATTTCATTTTCTTCTATCATCCAAACAAACCTAAGAGACTTTACAATAGACTTATTAGTTATGACGCGATTTCATATAAGCCTTCAATCATGTTCCATTAAAATTGAAAAATTAATATTTACAGATTAGAGTTCTATTCGATCGCTTTCATAAGTAGGGATTAACGACAACTATTTGAATACATGAATTGGTCTGGAACGCGTTGAAAACTTGTGAAGCAGATCCAGCAAATTATCTTAATTTGAAAACGAAAGAAAGCGATTTTCAATGGTTTTGGAAAAATAGTTTTTAATTAATTCCTGTCAAATTAATTGATGAAAAATAGTTTAACCTTTAATTTATTTAAAAAAAAAAAAAAACACCAAAGAATTTCAAAGAGCATGGTTTGATTAGTGACATAACGAATCCAAAGAAATGGGATATTTTCTTAAACACTCAGTTTTATTCAAGATAAACTTAAACTTACAAATATAAGATGATGGAAATACCCTAATAATTAAAATGAAGAAGAATGATAGGGTTTGATAGCTAAAAACTATTACTATAACATTAAAACACCATGTACAAGATTGTATCAACCCAAACTCTATATTAACATTAGTGAAAAAAAAAAAAAGTTATTTACTACACAATTTAACGTTTGACATGAAGAATCAGACATGAAAGATATGATGTGGAATTTTTGTAATTAAATATAATTTTTTTACTTAGGACATCTTAAGGTTAGACATAAATGTCTTTAGTTGTAATTTCCTTTGTTCAACTTTCTCTTTGTCATTTTCTTCGCTCTACTTTAGGTTATATAAAATAAGGGACAAATTCCTCTTCGAACTTATATAGAATAGTTAAGTTATTTTCTTGATTAGCTTAGTTTTATTTTTATGTTATATTATATTTCTTTATTACAAAATTTACTTAAAAAATTTATCGTGTTGATTTTTTTATTTTTTTTATTTCGAGTTTTGGTTTGACTCAAAACCAAATGATTTTTTTAAAAGAAATTCAAAATTTACGTTATAACGTCGAAATTGGAATTTAATGTAAAGTTAGTAAATAGCGAAAGATATAAATTGTCCTTTATGTGATAGTAATCAATAGAAAATAAATATTAATTGGTCTATAACTATATAACACGTTGATATTAAATCATAATTTACATGTGGCGATCCACATAAGATATGGAATCGCTGATAAAAGAACATAAGATATGGAATCTATCGACTGCATTAATTGAATTACCGACATAAAATAAAGTATATAATCTTTTTTGTCACGGATAACTTTTCTATAAGTTGGTTCATATGAAATTTTTAAATCGAGGTTGAACTAAAAAACATAAAGTAAAATATTATATATTTTATTTTCATAATCGATATTAATAATCAAATTTATTTCAATAATAAATAATATTTGCTCACTAAATTCCAACAATATTTTACTTAAATATTAGTTTAATTATTGGAGAGAACAAAATATTAAAACTTAGTACGTCATACAGAAAATTATATCAATAAATGTAAACATCATACATGTCAATGATTTACATTCCATAAACACGAAAATATGGGTATGATTCACATTCCAAAAATATGTTCATATGAGTATATATCTGTTTACTTTTTGTAAAGACCAACGTAGGGAGAAATTGTGCTTTAAGTTATTGGGCGTTGCTTTGAAGCCTTTTCAAAATAAGGGATTTTGGCACCCTTCCACGTAGATATAATAAAAACATGTTATGTGGTATACTTTAGTTAATACTCAAATTGGAGATGAAGAAATTTGGTGCCACCATCCACCTCCGCCTTCATTTTACAACTATACTATGTGATCTATCGTTCAATCCACATACTGTAGTTACAGGATGGTGATCAGGTGTTGACACCTAGTCTCTTCATAATTGCTTAATGCTTGAAAGAATGGTATTCAGGTTTGGCATGAAGTACACCTGGTTAATTCCTTTATTCAGTAAGCATGGTATAAGAAGAGTATCAACCACTTATTTTTATGCAAATCACTCTATGAATGTAGAAGAATCAGTGGTGGTTGTCTAATAGATAGAGCAAGAAAGCTAAGAGCAACAAGGGCAGTGATTGGCGCATGGGGACTCAGACCGGGGCGCAGCGTAACTAAGAGAGCCATTCCATTTAGGGCGAGACAGAAGACAGGACGCACTCTTTAGGTAGATAGAAGGCATTTCTCTATAAAAGTATATCTCTATCAAAAGTATATCTCTATCAAAAGAGTGAACGTGGTTTGACTCTCAACTAAAACAACATGTATATTTTCATTAGATTTATGTGAAAGGATAGTGAAGCACTTTCTATTAAAAGTACACCAAAGAGACACCCTAAGTTCTTTGGACTAATTTAATGTTCTTATATTTTTTCAAATAAAATGTTAATTTATTGAAAATGGTAAGTAGTTTTCATATAATAATTTTTAAAATAGTATGTTGTAAACCGTCCAGGGAAGGACCAACCTCGACATGGTCATTTTGGTCTCTACCTAAGAAAAATTTATTGTAAAATGACGAGTTTCATTAAAGATCTATCTGGGCTGAGAAAACCTTATAGGATATAGGTCGAGCTATAAGTAAAGAATATGACGAATTAGAGAGCTATTATGTGGACTTCATAATAGACCATGGTGGGCGGAGTAATGTTGTTAATTTGTAGTCACAAGTGCCATCAAGCAAGCTTCGTGGTGAATGTTTTGTTTTTTATTTAGTTATGATTTGATAATTTTATTATTTTTTATCCTTGTACAACTAAAATATTTTTGAGATTGTAAAACGACTTTATAATTCTTTACTTATAAATAAAATTGTTAACTTCTTTGGTCAAAGGACAAAACTATTTTGACTTTAGTGTTCTCTACTTCACTTAAGGTCAAGAAAGTTCTTCGTTTTTTTATCTTTGATAATTTGATAATTGATAATTTTATTACTTTTTATCTTTGTAAAACTAAAATATTTTCAAGATTTTTGAGATTGTAAAACGACTTTATAATTTTTTACTTATAAATAAAAATGCTAACTTCTTTAGTCAAAGGACAAAACTATTTTAACCTTAGTATTCTCTACTTCACTTAAGGTCAAAAAAGTTCTTCGTATTTTTGTCTTTGAAAAAAAAAACGTTTATTTTTTGGCAGGAACAATATCCATTAAAGATAAAATATTATAATTTATTAAGTTAAAACATTGTTTCAAATAACTTATGAACACTATTACTTTATGTTTGTTTCTAATAGTCATCTAAGGTTTTTTCACTCAAATAAAAGAAAATTTTTAATTTTTAATTCAATTTTAAGTGAGTTATCATTTATATATTTTTATAGTTTTTTATTTCAATATTTTTTTTATAAATAAAACATATTTATATATTTATATACTAAAGCACTTGAAATACTCCGATCCATATATAAAAATATATAAAAAGATATATACAATGATTCCTCAACATTAGGTCTCCATGGTGTATGATAAGACCTATACATTTGAAAAGAAAATATACTTGTCCATCCTTTTCAGTAATGACATTTTACATTTAACAATCATACAAAACATTTAACATTCAAACAATCATACAAAACAAGTGGACACTTTATTTTGTGGTGAGTTAGTGTAACATGCTAGACTAACCTGCTACTTCCTCTTCCATGTACTTCATACAGCCACAAATAAGTTTCAAAGAGAATGAATGATTAACACATTTGTGAGTTCACAGAACTTTCATCACTTCACACTGCACTGCATTACTTTCATTACAGTTGTTTCTTTTATGCAATCATAATAAATTTTTTTTTTTTATAAAAAAAAAAAAAAAAAAAAAAAAAAAAAAAAAAAAAAAAAAAAAAATACTATCTTGAAATTTAAATAATGATAGATAAAAAAGAACATTTTTATTTTTTTGTTAAGAAACCCACCACTAAAAGAACTGGAACAGTATAAGATAATAAGAAATTAAATAGTTCTACGTTAATAAACAAATTATTATTCGATTATTGAACAAGTTAATTAAAATGAGAAGTTAAATACACTATATTATACTATCCTTTTCATTCAATAGTTTTGAATTAAGGGAACATGCACATGCAGCTGGCTACAAACTTTAATAGTTTTGTTACAAAAATTTGATTCTTCTCACTTAAATAGTGTATTCGTCTTTATCACAATTCATATATATAAACATTTTTTAAACGTCACATGGATCCAGGTGCAATAGAACTTTCTTTAAATTGATTGTATATTGCAAATGGCAACCTAAGTTTTACTATTATAAAATCGCACTTTTATTCATTAATTGCATTAATTATGTTTTTGAAAAATTCTATCTGATTGCAAGGAAAATTGGTTGGTTAGCAAGGCCAATTAATTATAGAACAGTATGCCATATCAAACTGATATTATGTCAATTTGCATTAATAAGATAAATGGATTTAATGTAATGAAACATAAATGGTGCATTATTATTAAAAGAGTTAAATTGACGTTTTAAAAATAGGGTACAATTAAAATATATTGAGTAAAAGAAAACATTTTGAAGAGATTGTAATTAAAAGGATCGGTGCAAGAATAAGGGTGGAAATGATGCATGTGGGCAGTTCCAAGGTGGTAGGAGACAAAGTCTTATTCATATCACATGATTTGTTGCATAAATTATCATCATTTCTTCTTTTTCTGCGCCTTCGTTTCTCTGCAATGCCCACGCAGAGTCTGGAACATCTTCTTTAATGCTTTATTTTTAACTTCACCAAGATTATTACAATAAATAATATTTTTAACGTAAATCGAATTTTAAGCTCTAGATTGTTAGTTAGATTATGATAATATCATTTTTATAATAATTTCTATATATAGTGATACTAAAATCGTTTTGGTCATTGTCTACCTGTAAGAAACTTGACTTCTAGCGGGGTTCAGTATATCACATTCAGAATAAAAGAATAAAGGAATAATACATTATTTTATTTTTATATTAACATTAAAATCAATAAAATACTAATATTAAAATAAAATAATTTATTTTAATTTTTTTATATGTGTATTTATCATGCATGACAAGAACACATGTATTTATGTTTTCTACTTGAAAAATAATATTATGATTCTCATTTTTCACTTTCATATCTTATTTTCTGATCTGGTTTAGTGTGAATCATTGATTCTTTAAAAAAAAAAAAGATAGTGGCACATTAATCAATTATCCACACTAAATCATGTTAGGAAATAAAAGATGAGAGTGAAAAAAATGGAGTCATAGTATCATTTCTCCTTTTAATTTAGGTTAAATTACCCTTTTGGTCTTTTTATTTGTCATAAAATTTCATTTTGGTCATCGCGTTTTTCATTGTCTCAATTTGGTCCTCATTTTCTTCAAAATGACTCAATTTGGTTCTCACCGTTAACTTTGACCAGACGGGGTTAAGGTCAATGCCATGTGTCAATTTCTAGTTTTTTTGAATTTTTTTAATATTTTTTTTTATTTTTTTATTTTTTTTATTTTTTATTTTTGACACGTGTCATTTCACCGTTGTGCCACGTGTCAAAGTGACTCAATTTGGTTCCTATATTTATTTTTAGTTTCAATTTAGTCCCAATTTTTGTAAAAAATGAAGCAATATTGTCTCTCCTTAGATTGAGACTCAATTTAATCTTTGTATACAACTTATGATGATATTCTTAATAAAATTGAAATTTTTATTAAATATTTATAGAAATATTTTTAAATAATTTTTTTTTAGTTTTATTATTAAACAAAGTTAAACCCCAAACTTAATTTTAAAAATTAACAATTTTGTCATCATATATAAAGGCATCAAGTGTATCATATTATACAAACTTGGTAAAGATTAAAAGTCAAATAACTTGTCACACATAAATTTAGGAACTAAATTTCAAGTTCAAAACAAAATCAAAGTCTAATGTTTTGTGTAGAATTTAAAGTTAATTTAAAATATTTAATAAAAACGTTAATTTTAATAAGAATATCACCATAAAATTTATAAAAAAGTAAATTTAGTGTCAATTTTTGACACATGGCACGATTGTGAAGTGACACGTGTCAAAATAAAAAAAAATTTAAAAAATAAAAATAAAAAAAATATATATAAAAATAATCAAAAAAACCAGAAATTGACACGTGGCGTTGACTTTAACACTGTCTGGTCAAAGTTAACGGTGAGGACCAAATTGAGTCATTTTTAAGAAAATGAGGACCAAATTGAGACAACGAAAAATGCGAGGACCAAAATGAAATTTTATGACAAATAGAAGGACCAAAAGGATAATTTAACCTTTAATTTATGATGGATTTCTTAAAAAATTTCATCAAGAATTGAATAATAATAAACTTGAGTCAAATCCACGTAAGAAAATAATATATTCTGTAACCTAGAATTTCAAGGTAACGGATTTATTGATTTTATTTTATTTTAAGATGATCATCATTTACTGGTGCGAACTTAAATTCGTATTTGGATTATGAATTGAATAGGAAGTTTAGTTGATCAAAGATTTTAAAATAGGTAAGTAGTTCATCTCCTATTAAGAATTTTTGACTTTTTTTCATAGGGTGTTTTATAAAGGGAAGATGTTGTTGCGTAAGATTTGATATTTGGAAATCCATTGGTAGCTGATTTCTTGATAGTGCTAAAGGAAGGTTTTGCCAATTGACACATTACCTTTAAGTAAAAGGGTTAATGCTAGTTTATTCAGCTGTATACTCTTTAGATGCGACAAGAACGTGCATTTATGTAAAACTGGATTGTTTAAATATTCATATGCTTGTTAAGGAATTGAGCATGTTCTTTGCAATTAGTGTTTGCAAGTGTTTGAGAGAGGAAGAAAACAAAATCAATTATACTCTATGAAGTTGTCTTGGAAAAAATATTTCTTAATTATAGAGGATAAGGGCACTTAATTAAAATGAGATCGTTGAAGCAATTGATAGTGATAAGTATATTTTGTAAGTAATTGCATTATAAATAATTGATATAAGTTTGGTGATGTTTGTTTATATTGTTAGTGAAAGTCACGTCGCGTGGTTCCTTCCTGCAGAAACTGAGAATCCCATGCTACGAGATAATGGAAGAGAAAAGAAGAAATGACAAGGATAGGAAATGAATGATTTTGTAAGAGGACTTTCGTGCACTCAACCCATTACCTCAGTGGATCATGTTAGGTACCGTGTGTGCGCCAGATCCTATCCTATTAACGCAAAATTAAATTTAAAACTCGGAAAAACAAAGTCACAAACAATTTTCGAGAACACATGTTCTTTTTAGATCCAACATTTCACTAATTAAATCAAAAATTATAACTATTAATCAGGATATAATTTTTTATTTAAAAATAAAACAGTCTAATATTATGATTCACGAAACAATTGATGTCATTTACAATAATCTCTCAACAATTATTTTACTTAAAATCTGTGACTTGATCCATTCAGTTTTATCATATAACAATATAACAATTGTGTAACTTGCAACAATTTTCTCATTAATAATTATTCACCATCAATCAAACTTGTGACCAATTTTATCCCGCTGTTAACTTGCAACACTGAAGCTAGCACACAAGTTTCATCCCGCTGTTAACATTAATTAACAAAAGAGACCAATTTTACAGTTAGAAAAAATCAGTGAAAGAGTCATGTTAGATTTTCAGAATGTTCCGTAATCAGTGAAAAAATTGTTTATACATTGTAAATGTAATAATCTATTTGAAGTAGAAATCCATACATCATATGACTCTATCGTTCGACATTCTAAATGATCCTAACAAAAATAAACTTTGGTATTATAAAGTATAAGAAAAATTAAAAGTAGTGAAAGGTAGTGTTAATGGAAGTAAAAGTTGTTTTTGTGTGAAAGTATTATTATCCTGTGTGAGTATTGTTTTTTCATGAGTATGCAGTGATCAACTCTTCCACATTAATTTTTTATTGAATATTTTTTAGAAGACATACAAGAAGATCATCATTACATTTAAGATTTAGAAGTTTCTGAGTATAATAAGAAGAATAATTTTAATCTACCGTAGGATCAAGATGATAAATTATTGAAGGAATAAAGAGTTTGAGCACCACTATCGAATATCTTACATTGAAAAAGTTGTTATGAATGTATAAGAAAATATGCATTTAATAATTCTTCTATCATTATCAAACTTTTAAGAAGTTGTTAAAAAAGCACTTCATATGTGTTTTAGTTAAAGGTGGAGAAATTTTTGATCACAAAATCCATTTATTGAAATTGTTGAATAGGCAACTTTTTTGAGTGCATATGAAAAGTACACCCGTGACAACTTATCTTCATGAAAGTCCATTGCGAGAAATACTCCATATTTATATAAAAGACTAACTTTGTACCTTATTTTTGACACACTTTGGAAAGAGGAAAATTAATTATTCATGGTGAAGTCTCTAAACAATAAATACTTACAAATATTACAAATGTCCCAGCTAGAACTATGATGACATGACAAAGATCATTTTGAAATAATGCGATTGTCACCAATATTTACTTCTTCTTTTTTAAATATCGAAAAAAAAAATTTGAAAAAAAAAATTATATGTGAAACCAAATTTTATATCCAAAGTAGTTTACGTACTATACATTTGCCCAAATACTTTATTATTTATATAATATAGTCTTTTTAATAAATGATAAAATCAATTATATGTTTTTTATTATTAACAAAAGAGAAACTATGTTTTTTATTGTTTTAGGTCGATAGAGATGAAAAAAAAGAATAGAATTATCTAAATTTTTATAGCATTTGTTTGGAAGTAAGTCTATATAGTTCTATTCTAATATAATAGCCTATGTTATTGTTAAAATTGTTATGTGTGTGTGTGTATTAATTATAAGATGGTTTGTAGACGTTAGAAAGTTTAATATAAATAGATAACTAGTTAAGCGGAAAAAAAAATGTCTTAACGTGAAACTATTATATCTAATCTGTTAATAAGTGTAGATACATCCCTTGTAACATTCAAACGGTGAGAAATAGAAAATATTATATAAAAACATTAAAACAAGAAATACGAAATATTATATAAACAGCTGAAAAATACTCACCTTAAAAAATTATTTATAATCTCTACGAAAAAAGGAGAAATTTTTGTGAAAGTGAAGCTTTTCTTCAAGAGGAAAAAGGAAAGAAGGACTTTTCTTCCTGAACTCCCATAATCTTTAAATGAACATATAATTTTATAATAACTATTTTACCTTTTTTAGAAATGTGTATTCCGGATTCGCTATTAAAGAAATCTTATCGAGCAATTTTATTTTTTTTCAGAATATGATTTTTAGAACAGAGCTTTTGGAAACAGGGTTTCTTGAGTAATTTTTCAAGAACATATTAAATGCATTTGAAAACAAAAATTTTAAAATATATGAGATGTTTTTTAAAATTATTTTTCTAGAAAGTTCTCCCCAAAACATATATGAGATACATTATAAAATAAAATTTCTTGTTTTCAAAATATATATGATATCTTTCCGAGCAAAGTTTCGAGAACAAGCGTTCGAATAATTTAACTTGAAGTGCAGAAGTGCATGTAGTAATCATTAGGCGCAGGAAGAAAAAGGTAATAACTAAGCTAATCATGGTGGGCAGCGATGAGCCCATTACAATCCATCCCAACACAATTTTACGGCAATTGCTTCTTGTATCCCATCAATTTCTACTTCCACCCCATCATTTTTGAAATTTCACTTTTACCATTGATTGATTTATATAAAAGTTTTCTCCTTCCCAGAGACAGTGGTGACTGGTTTATTGTATGTTCTTGTGGTGGTTTATCGGGAAGCTTTGTTAGAGATGCGTAATGAGTTAAGGTCTCTCTGAAAATTAAAATTCGAAAATAAATTTCCGAAAAGTGTGATCCGGAATAGATAGATATATGGGAGGTGAGAAATGATTTCCGGATTCTTCCGAAAGAATAGTATGGTTTGGGAAAAATCAAACCAAAAATAATTGAGGTTATTATGCTTCCGGTAAATAAATTGCATATTGTATTGTTAAATATGTATTTTGGAAAAAAAAATCGGAAGTATAGGCGTGATTTCTGGAAAAGTTATTTTAACAGGTAGATATATTTTTAATGCATCAGTTATATTTAAAATATTAAATAAATTTGCAAAATTTATTTAAAATAATTAAATTTATACATTTATAAAAATTATAGTCTAAATTAATTTAAAGTTTTAAAGAAAATTACTTCCAATTTTTTTCAAAAGTTGAGTAATTAAAAATATATTTAAAGAAATATTCATTCCAAAATTTCTTATTCAGAAGTAAAGTTAACAATTTTGAAATATATTTGTGCACATACATATTGGAATTGTAATAGACGGTAAGCAAGAAGGGAGAATATGTGCAATCCATAGATGTTGAAGCTAAAAGTGGATGTTGAGTTCAAATCCAAATACCTCTAAAACATATGATTATTGCTGCAAAATATGGGTTAACGTGAACGATTTTTTAACCGTTATTGCAAACTATGTAATTTTTTTTAATTTTATTTTAGTTTAATTCTCAGAAAAAATAAAATATATTTACAACATAGATATTCTGATAACTTTGCGAACAAGATAATGACAAATTAAATAGTCATGTTTATTGTAATTTGGATAATCCATGTCGTTAATTTTCTTTCCCAATTTCTTTTCTATCCTTTTATTTTTCAGCAATTTACATTTTTTCATTTTAAGTTTCTTCTTTCGGGTTCACTCCAATCATCTTCATTTTTGTCATTTCTCTTAACTACATTTAATTCTTATTTGCACCATTCCATTGTTATCTAAAAACACACAAAAAATACGATTATTGAAATGAAATGCATGATTTTTTCATTAATATTCACATAAAAAGATAATCAATGAATTAAATATATTTGTGGAAATTATTCACAACATAAACGAGTTATAGATCAACTTTGTGTTAATTACGGAAAATTGAATTAAAACACTATAATTTAGATTAAAAAACAATTATTTGTAAGTTCAACCGAAAAAGAATTCACGTCAAGTTAATTTGATTCACCAATAATATATTTAATTTGGCTCATCAGAAACATATCGAACAATATTAAACCAAAATCCTCGAAAAAACATTATCATAATTTATAAATAACGCATGAACATTAAGATTTTTTTTTAATAATAATGTTCCCTAATTTACTTGCAACGAGTAATAGATACATGGATCACGTATAAGGGATCTCACACCATGATATTTGTCATAACACTATCACACAACACATGCTTTTATCTGATAACATTAACAAATAATCATATGTAAATCTTTGTTTTACCCGACACTCCTCTGTTTCTTCAAATATTATTTTGACCTCCTCTCAAATTTGTCAAATAATAAAATTCATACAATAATTTTATCCAGTCATGAAATTGCAACAACAACATAGCTCAGGAACAATGTCCAACCAACAAATCATACACATGACTGGGAAACTAAGAAGACAAAAACAACATAATAGAAAAATATGACAGCAAAAAACAAAATCATGTCTGAAATATTTACCTACTACAGTACCTTCATCTTCCACGGGCTTCAAAATGGAAAACTCTTCCAAGTAACAATAGTTATAAGTTTAGAAACTCATGTTTAATAAACAAAGCAATAAATAGTTAAGTTTAGGAACATTATCAGTTTATCATCACTCAGAACACACCATTAACATCAACCACACCATAACCTTAAACTGGTTTAGTTTAGTTTAGTTTCACCCTGTGTTGTTCGAAAAACTGGTACAGATAGATTATGCTATGATTGTTGAGCATTAATTAAGGCGAATCTCATCCAATCTACTTTTATCATTTAACCGTGACCTCTGCTGAAATTGGAAGTAATCCTGGTATTTCATGCTTTCGAACAATGGTTTTTCCTTCTCCACTAGCTCCGCCAGAGGCCCAATTTCCTTATCTAGCGCAGGTCCATTCGCCAACACAACACTAATCCTAGTCTCTTCGTTGTTCAGGATTGCTCGGTGCAACACGCTCTCGTACCTCCCGTTACTCATAACCTATATTCCAAGGATTTCATACTTTAATTACATCAAACCAAATACAACATTTCTACAACATCACTAAAAGTATGCTTTTTGAAGATGTTTAACATGGCATACCTCGAGTTGATCTGAAAGCAAGACGGTTATGGAGTTAGGAAGAGGATTCACTTTGACCCATTTGCCATGGTGCTTAACCTGAAGCCCTCCGATTCCATTCTGCGTCAGCAAGGTCAATAAGCCTATGTCGGAATGTGGAGGCAACCCTAGAGCAAGGTGTGGTTGTGGACATGGTGGATACAGGTTAACAACGAAGAGTTGATGCCCAGAGTCAAACTCGGTGGACTCAACAATGGAATTGGATCCTAATCCCAGACTCTCCGATATTCCTTCTAGCAACTTCCTAGCCAATCCTCTGATTTTCTGGCTATACTCATAAGCAACCTCCCTACAGTAACAGCAGCAAAAAGCTCAAGAACACAGTGCATAACATAATGTTAGAAAGTTTCACATCGATCAGAATTAGTTCAATTACCTGTAACCGGGTGGTTTGTGGGGGAAGTTGAATTGAGGAAACGTGGTGGCCTTGAGATAATCTCTCCAATAGTGAACCTGCTCTACTTGAGGACAAAAGCTGGTGCCATGTCTGATGGGTTGAAAAGGGCTCTTGTTGTCACCATACTCATTCTTTTCCTCTATCGGCAAATCATGAAACTCGCGGGATTTTTTCATCAACTTCTCCACCAGGTTCTCGGGAATTCCATGATTTGTGAGCTGAGTGAGAGTGATAATGAATAAGATTACTGAGTTGGGAGTTTTTGTAATAAGATTTAGAAAGAGAAAGTTTCCGAGTTTCTTACCATGAAGACACCCCACTCAGCACAGGCCTCGCCGAGTAGGTGCACCGCTTTGGCGTGAGTCTGAGGGTGGTGCGAAGCGAGGTGAGAAAAATCAATGACTGGGATGGAAGATGCAAGGTTTTCTGCAACATCATCATCATCATCGTGGATTTGTGAGATGGAGTGGTAGGTGGAAGGGATGAGAGAAAAATCTCCGTTTGATTTTGCAAATTCTTTGATGCTGAAAATGTTAGGTTCTGGTTGTGATGATGAGGGAATGGAAGCAGCCGAGGCCATGGATCTTTTTGTGAGTCTTGAACAATGTCACAAAATTTTTGGATGTTCATTCTTATCTGGTAATACAAATCCACAAAACGAAAAATAATAAACATAAATGTTAAATAGCTTCATCAAAATGTTATCAGTTATTTTTTTAAATTTTATATAAATTTAATAGTAATATTTAAATTAATATTAAAAAAAATATATTAAATAATATAAATAATTCAAATACTATTTATTATAAAATGAGTTTTGAAACGTCACGTAAACTTAAAGGAAAAATATGAAAAAGGTTCAAGTATATCAAAATAACATTCCATTAAGTAATTGTCGAGAACGTGAGATATTGAAATTCTTGTAAGATCTATTTCAATCTATTTTAAGTGGATCTTATTATATTGTATCATTTTAATTTTGTTTTATTAATTATATTTTTAAATAGTAATAGGTTTCTGTAAAATTAAATTTTTATAGTTGTTGATTTATACTTTTTTATTTTGTAATTTAAAAAATTAATTGAATTAATTAAATTACATATAATTAAAAAATATAATTTGCTGTATATGGATTGGAGTATCAAATATTCCATTATATTTATAAATACTTATCCTATACTATAAAAACAAATATAATTTAAAAAATAAAAAAATTGATAGCGAAGAACTTTATCGTACCATATCAATGTATTTTAATTAATTTTAATTTATAAAATTTAAATCTTAAATGCTTATGATTTTAACTAAAATCATACGTGGAAATACCTAAAGTGAAGAAAACTTAAAATACTGACATAAAAATAGTGGTATTATTAAAGAGAAATGTTTTTTACACTTATTATAACCATTTGACACTCACTTTAAAGATATATAATCATTTAAAAAGGTGAAAATTAGTATTAATAAAGAAGAAAAGAAATAAAAAATAAAAAGTAAATATAAGATGAGTGTAAAAGATTGACAAAGTAATGAAACTCATTATTAAATCATGTTGTGTAATGTATAATTCAGCTAAATAAATATCTATGAAATATAAAAAAACAAAAAAAAATAGTAACAAAATTCTTAATGAATAAAAATATAAAGTATAGTAAGTGTTCAAAAGGTTGAAAAACAAATAAATACAATAGAAAGAGAAAAAGTGAGTGGTATTATTAAAGAGAAATGTTTTTTTACACTTATTATAACAATTTGACACTCACTCTTAAAGATATATAATCATTTAAAAAGGTGAAAATCAGTGTTAATAAAGAAGAAGAGAAATAAAGAATAAAAAGTAAATATAAGATGAGTGTAAAAGATTGACAAAGTAATGAAACCCATTATTAGATCATGTTGTGTAATGTATAATTCAGCTAAATAAATATCTATGAAATATAAAAAAAAAAAAAAAAAAAAAAAAAAAAAAAAAATATAAAAAAAAAAAAAAAAAAACAAAAAAAGTAACAAAATTCTTAATGAATAAAAATATAAAGCATAGTAAGCGTTCAAAAGGTTGAAAAACAAATAAAAACAACAGAAAGAGAAAAATGGAGTTGCGGGGAATCGAACCCCGTGCCTCTCGCATGCGAAGCGAGCGCTCTACCATATGAGCTACAACCCCGTTGATGTTTTTAACCCACTTTCTTATTAAGTTACTAATACATCATGAATAAGACTTCTCCACACAATCTAACACAGCATGACAATTGTTTTCATTTTAGTTTCTTTGTAATACATTTTTTTTTTCTGTGAATACCTACTATTTTTAAATATTTTATATTTTAGTTAAAAACTAAACACTAATTTTAATATACTGAAATTCTTTAAATAATTTACTCTTCTCAACAAATGTTTCTTTGTACAAAAAATCAAATCAAATGAAAATTCTTATGTTATTTTTTATTATAAGTTTTATTTTAATTTTTAACATGAAAATGTGATTAAGTGATCAAAATTTGTAAGTTCTTTATATGAAATAGAAGCATATAAATCAATTATTAAATATTATGGACTCTATCAAATGGTTTATCGTCTTTATGAAACGTCCAATGAGTCTTGGTGTGTGTTTGGAGTATAACTCATTCTTAGCAGCACATCATGATTTAAGATTAAATACTATGTTTTTTATAATGTAAATAAAATTTACTCAAAAACAATTATTTGCTATAAATTGTTGTCATATAAAATAAATCATATATATATATATATATATATATATTAAAATACAAATATTAAACTTGTAGTTTTAATAAAACAATACTAAAATATGTAAAAAAAGTTAGTTGATAAACAAGAGAAAAATATTAGTTTATTTATATAAAAATATAAAAAAAATTAAGACCATTACCAACATGTGAATAAATATATTTTAAGGCACTAAATAAACAGTGGTTTAAATGTTAAGATTGGAATTCAATGGTTAAATGTTTGATTAATATAATAATAATATTTTAAATGTTAATATATATATATATATATATATAGTCATTTTTAATTTTACTTTTAAATAAATAATTGTTTTTTTAAATTAAAATATTTATTTTTATATTTTTTTATATATAAAAAACTACCTCGTGCTTATGTATATTTTTTTTTCTTCTTTACCTTTAATAAATAACTGTTTTTTAAATTAAAATACGTGTTTGATTATTTTTAAATTAACCGTTTTATTAGATTTAATTGTTTTTTATTTAATTATTCTTTAATAATCATTTTTTAATAAAAATATTAACAAAATAAAAAAAATATTTAAAACAAAATTTTATAAAATATTTATATTTATTTTCAAAGTAAAACAAAGTAAAAATGTGCATCTGTTTTCTTGAATATACTTAAACATAATATAATCCAAGGTCTCACGAAACTAAATATATCTAAACTCATGAAATTAATAAGATAGTGAGATTCAACATTTTCTTAATCTCATTAAATATATTATTAATATTATTATTATATGTTGTTTTCTTTGAAAGCTAAAAAAAATGTAATTTGCTAAAACAAAGACAAAATGTTGGATAAAGATTATCAGCACAGCATCGTAAGTAGTAAAACGAGAGATTTAAAAATGGTTTCCAATAAATTATTTACATCATGCAAATCAAAGAAATCATACCAAATATATCTAAATATGAAAATTGTTTTATCTTTTAAAAGACAAGTTGGTAAAATTTATTAAATGACATTTAACACATATTTATAATTTTTTTTATCTTTGAAAAACTCAAACCAAGTCACTATAAAGGATTTACAATGTCTAAAATAATTTTCAAACATGGTTAGGGTTTACTATAATGAAAGTGTATTGCTTACATTGATTATCGTTATTTGTACTAAGGTAAACATAGACATTATCGCGTCTGTGTGTGTACGGTTTATGATTTAGGATTTAGGGTCTAGGAAAGAATAATTATTGATAATTAAAGAAGAAGAGAAGAAATATAAACATCCGAGATTTTATACAAAAGTTATAGAAGTATAATAAATTATTATATTTAAAGGATAAAATTAGTATTTTGAAATGTGGACACAAAAATGAAATCCCTTTATATATTGTTATAGATATCTCTCGAAGTCGATATGAAAGTTCATACATGTATATTATAGATTCTCAGATAAGTAAACAGAGTTTATATAATGAACCAAATTGGAACCTTTATATATTTTATACATAAATATTAACACATATCTTTTTGTGGTGGTGTGATTTGGAAGAGAAATATCAAATATACACGCACAATAAATTTAACTTACAACAGGATTATTAATCACACTATTTTTTAATCTGAACACTATTTGAAAGAAGATATGAAAATTTAAAATCCTGAAATTTTTTTGATATTTTAAGTGACAAAGTGTTAAAAGTGTTGATCATTGTTTACCAAAATATATAATTTGTATTAGGTTTAATAACTAATTTAGTTCTCTAATTTCATTCGAAGTTTTAAAAAGATTTTTATTTGTTCAATTTAGTCTTCTAATTTTTTAAAAATCTCAATTTAGTCATTTATGTTAAATTGACGTTAACGCCGTATTCATACAGTATCACGTGTCATGATATTGTCACACACGACAGTGTTTGTTTTCAATTTAGTTTATTTATTTATAATTTTGATCCAATATGGTGCTCTCTTTATTTAAAATTAAGCAATTTGGTCTTTCTCCCATTTGAGACCAAGTTTGTAATTAAACTTAATTACAATTTATATAAACATGTTAAATTATTTTTTAAACATTTATATATCAAATTATTCACCTACATATTTCTTTTTTACATAAGAAATTTCTATTTAAACTTATAATTTTTTTAAATATTAAAAAATGTAAATGTAAAGTGACACTTGTAATTTTTAAATGTTCAATGTGACAAATATTTTTAACGTGACAAGTGTCACTTTATATTTACATTTTTAATATTTTTAAAATATTATAAATTTAAATGAGATTATTTTTATGTAAAAATATAAAAATAAAATAATTTGAATATTTAGATGGAGTGATTTGATATATAATTTTTTTTTCAAAGATTTAATATGTATATATAAATTGTAATTAAGTTTAATTATTAATTTGGTTTCAAATTTGAGAGGGACCAAATTGTTCCATTTAAAAAAAAAAGAACTTAGATCAAAATTATAAATAAAGAGACAAAATTGAAAACAAACATAATCAATTGTACAAAACGTTAATGTCAATTTAACTAAATTGAACATTTTTAACATATTGAAAGACTAGATCAAACAAATAAAAAATTAAGAATCTTTATAAAAATTCAAATAAAATTAGATGATCATATTAAATATCAAACATTTTGTATTACGCCATAGAATTATCTGATGAATGGAAAAATCATCTATTCCCATGTGCCATTATATATATATATATATATATATATATATATATATATATATATATATATATATATATATATATATATATATATATATTTACATATGTATTTATTTTATATTCTCAAAAAGAACATAAATAGTAAACAAGAAAGAAAGTGAGAACGAGAAACGTATGTATAGATTAATTAGGACAAACATTATAAACATTATTCGATCGATGCGGACTCTATTAATTTGTAGTGTGACTAAGAGTTAAAAGAGTCATAAAAGAATTGGGTAACGGAGGCATCAAAACTGGATAACGGAGGCATCAAAAAATGAACTCTCCCTGATAAAATTTCCTCATCCTTCCCCAATTCCACACACGCCGTTAAACCTTAAGTCGAGTGGCCTCACTGATTCGAGCAAATCCCCTTCGTAGGGTCATCGCGTGTTCGCCGCAGCTGGACAGGTACACACGGTGGTTCTGTGACGAGAACTTGACCAGGTTCCTGCTGGTTTTCCACTGACGGCAGCGTTGCCATTTCCGGCGAGCTTCTCGCCTTCGCTCAACCTCTGCATCACCGGTTTTGTCGCCGGACCGAGCCATAACGGATCATCCCATCTGAACCCTAATTCGTGATAGATTTCAGAGGTGCAGCAGTGAAGGATTTGTCTCCTTTCAAGGTTCAAATTTACCTGACTTTGTTTGCAATTGATATGATGTATAATCAGATCAATGTGTTTGCTCTGTTCTTGCTTTTCTGTTGAGTCGCTGTTATCGTGCCTGTGCCTATTTGAGCAATCTGGTTTTCCCGAGTTCATTTTTCTTTTGGCCTTCATGTTTGTTGGTGTGTGTGGTTGTCTCGGTGTGCGTTGTGTTGTATCTGCTATTTTAATTATTTGTGCTTGCTGCATTACGGTGGCATTTGGCATTTAGGTTGCTACTTGTTGCTTGTTTTCTCGGTTGAAGAATGTGCTACAATGGGCCATTCTTGTTACTGAAAATGTGGGATTTAGTGGTTTAACTGCAATGCCCTCAATCTATTTGGCAAAATGTCAGCTCCATTCTGCAAAAAACTCGACCAATGGTTTAATCCAAACATGCCTTGAAAGATAGCACTAGTGATTTTAATTTTGAAAATTGTGGCATGGACCGCCTAGGATTATATTTATTTTTATTTATTTCTTCCTATTTAAGTGTTGCCAAATGTCGTGGTCTGAAGAAAAAAAAATATTAATGACAGATCAACTAGTTCTTCCTGATGGGATGTAGGTCATTCTCCTACAATAGTCTCTTTCCATCTCTTCTAAGGGTTGCAAAGTCACATTGGTTACCACTCTCTCAAAGGTTAGGATTATTTTCCCTTCTATTCCTATTTGGTGATTTATATTTTGTTGAAATACTAGTTTTAGATAATCTTTTTGTCGCAATAGCTGAATTAACTCATCTCTGTTGCTGCTTCAGGTCAAAAGTATTTTATTTTTATGATTCAGGTCCAAGCGTACTACAACATTGTTGCAAAAGTGGTTCTCTGATGAACTTTCAAGGTAATCTTTGCTTTAAAAATCTTTTAACCGGTGCTGGCTTGAACTGTTTGTAGTAGTGTGGTAATTCATAGAAGACAGCATTCCTGTTTTAATTTAATAACTGAAACCATTTGTTGATTTTTATGCACTAAATAAAATGTATCTATATATTTCCTTTAGGTCAGGAGGACTTTGGAATGTATCTTTATTATTTCCCATGTAAAATCTTGGATCAGTTGTCATTTAACGTTATCCATTGGTGAAGTATTTGGAACGGAATTCATGTCTTCTTTAAACGTAGCAAATGAAAAGGAAAACAACTTTCTTTTTCATTCATTTCTCTAGATCTTAGTTTCATTTATTGCTTTGATCTTATGGACATTGTTTTAAGTAAAACATAGAATTTAATCTTTTGTAGGCTTCCCACACTCATAGTATCGGTTATATAATATCAGTTCTTTTGAGCTAATGAATTGGAATTGTAGCATTGAGATCATATGCACGTGACTCACGTAGAGGCTATGATCTCTTTGGGCGTGGAAGACCAGGAGATGAAGAATTCAAGAAAGCCTGGGCAAAGGAGATGGGTGAAGATAACACGCTATGGACAGGAAGTGAGGATGAAAGTGATGAAGAAACGGGTTCTAAGAGTAATCTAGATAAGGAGATAAAGAAAGCAAGACTGGAAGCTAAAAAGCATTCTGACTTGATTGATGCCGATGACAGTGATGAGTTAAGAAGTGTCTGGTCTGGCAGTGATGAAGAGAAGACACTGTGGACTGGTGATGAAATGGATAGTGATGAGGATATTCCTACAGAAGCTTACCCAAATGAAAGTAGTGACAAGTACATAGATAAATTGTTTGAGTTTGATGAAGTTCCTAAATACAGAACCATCTCAGAGATGTTGAAAGCTGAACAAGAACCTGAGGAGTTGTCACCAGGAAAGCAAGCTAGGAAGATTGCTGTTGAGAATGCCTTGAAGAAATTAAAGAAAGGTCCAGATGGAAGGTACACTAATGCGTGGGAGGTTGTGAGTGATATAGATATTCTAATAGGAGCATTTGAAAATGTTGTTTCAGGACCAGAATATGAAGAGCTTAGACAAGGAGGACCTAAACAACTAAATATTCAGTTTTTCAAGGACATACAAGCACGTATGAGAGATCCAAATTACAAGTTCTCGCCTGAGTTAAAATTGAAACCAAAGAGTAAACTGGTTCCCACAAAGAAATGGCAAAAGGCAGAGTCAAGAAGAAGGAAAGCAAGAAAGAGATAAATATATAATTTTTTTCTCAGTAATGCAGAAGTTAGGCTTATGATTTTCTTTAATCTTTGTACAGTACATGCTACTTAATGCATTACAATAATTTATATATTGATTGGTATTTTTTTTTCAATTGTTAGCCAAGTAAACGCTGACTGCAGGTTTTGTGGCTGTCTTAAATGGTAGTTCCTTTTTAGATCATAAACTCATTAATATTTGTACTTTTTGTTTTTTTTGGACTGAGGAAATATTTTTGTTCTTCATAATATACGACATTAAAGAGGGTGTTATTTTATTTATTTATTTATTTGGATTAATAGTCTTTTTATCCTTTTATTTGTTATTTATTTTTTAAATTTAATTCTATTAAAAAAAAATTAATTTGATCTCAATTTCTTTTAAATACACAATGTAGTTATTTTTGTTATTAAATTGATGTTAACGATGTTTAATCAGTGAAATGTGACCTAGTAACGTGACAGGTTATTTCTAGAAAAGAATATTTCTAAACAACCATTCCATTTGCTCTAATTTAAATGGGATAAGATGAAAAGGTAACAAACATTAAATTTCAGAAATATCCGGTGAAAGTAAAGGGTGGGTTCTAGGTTGCAAAAGTCAATTTTACTCGCTTACTTGTTTGGGTATTTCCGTGTTGTCCAAGCTACCCAATGGTATGGTTAGCCATGGAGGGAGGAATGGGAGTTCAATGGAGAAGACTGTTTAAAATATATTATGAGTTAAACAGAGAAGAGGATGAGAAAAGTTGTAATTTGGATATTGAAGAGGTTGGGAAACAGAAAAAATCACAGCTGAGGAAATTATAGACTTGAAGCATATGAGAAATATATAAAAGTAAATATAAATAGATAATAAAAAATAAAACTAGAAAAGATAAATAATAAATGTCTATTTCCTTATTTTAGTAAAAGTAGAAGATACACCAATTCTTCATCGATACATTTTTACACGACTTATTTTTATTAGGAATTTAAAAAAAAAATTACACCAGTTTGAAAAATAACGTTTAAATTATCCTACGGGAAATAAACCTTTTATCTTTCATCTCCCCTTTCTCTTGTCTGTTTCTTCTATCTTCACTTCTCTCTCCACCTTTCCTTCTTCTGTTCCTCTGTAAATTCTGGTTTCACCTTATCTTATATATACACTAAAATCTTATCTTTCTCCTTACTCTCTTCCCCCATTTTCTTTCTCGTTTTTTTTTTCCTTTCTTTTCTTTTCCTTTTTCTTCTTTCTCCACTTTTCCTTCTTTTTCACTATAAATTCTGGTTTTCACCGCCCTTTTATTCCCCCTCGTGCATTTATATAGGTTATTTTTTGATTTATTTTGAAATCTATTATTGATTACTAAATAAGGTGTATGTCTCTTTTAGGTACGAAATAAACTATGTGGTTCTTATGTACTTCCTTTGTTTTTTTTATTTAATTTCCATCCTGTTAGTTTGTTATTTATTTATTTATTTTCATACTAAAAAATAACAATCTTAATATGTTTTCTTTTTGAATTAGTATTATTACTTTGATTATTTAATTAATAATTATATATATATATATATAATTGTAATGTGTATATATTTATAATTTATAATAACTAAACCTTCATTTAATTTATAAATGAATATGACAAAACTAATCAAATTGATGTGACAAAATAACCGTCACATAATACATTATTTAGTCGATAGAAAAATTTAACTAAATACCTCAATTAAAGTTATAAAATTTTTTAGGACTTAATCAACTAAACAAGTTAAATAGAAACTGAGTAAAAATTCTCAAATTTATCATAAATTTAAAACTTAATTAAGCCAGAAGGAATTATCATAATCCATTTTAAAATGTTCATAATACGTTATAACTTTATTATGTAATTTAAAAAATGTTACAAAAGTCTACTAAATTATGTTGGATAATATATGTGATATCATCTTTCTTTGCTTTTCTGTTTATTTGAATGAATAAACAATGTAAAAAACCTTACCTAAAATTCACTTTTCTTTCTTCGTAAATTAAACATACCAAACTCACCCCCTCTCTCCTTTCTTTACTTTTTTTTTTTCTTGTTTTCTACCCTTCATGCATACCAACCCAAGCATAAAATGGGTGGATAAATTAAATATTCAAAATAATACTTATATATGAAAAATAAATACTCATTCTCTTTACTTTATTACACAAATAGTAGTTTTAATTTCCATAACTAATACTTATATTTTTCTACTTTAAGAAAAAATCTTTTACAAAGTTATGTCAACATATTGTGACAAATCTTATATTATAGAAGATTTTCTTTGCTATCCACTTTCATTTTCTAATTTTACTCTTAAAATTAAAGCTATTTTAAATTAAAACAATTATTTCATTAATTATATTCTTTAAATGATTATTATTTTTAAAAAATTTAACAATTTTTTTCTAAAAAAATAATTACAAAATAAATCAAATTACTTAAATAAAATTATAAAAATGATTTATATGTAATTTTATAGTCACAATAATAAAAATAATAATAATTTTATTATTTTTTATTATTATAAAAAAAAGTGAAATACCCTACACGTTTTCACTAATTATAATAACATTAATTATATTCACTCTCCATTTCTAATTTTTTTAGAATATATCAAATGTATATGGTCAAGAATTTTAAATTATATAATAAAAAAAAATTTGAGTCGAAATTATTAAATAAAGAATAAAATAATTATATGTTAACTAATAGCTTTATCTTCTAAATTTCAATACAGTGAAATTTGATTTCTACATTGTTGGTAAGGGGCCCAAGAAAGGCCCATATTTTAAAAGTGTATAAATACTTGGGGCACTGGAATGTTCGAGTTCAAAGTTCCAGAATAAAGAGGGGATCCATTCAACAGCGGCAAACACTCTTCTCTCAACTCACCAATGGCTATCATCTCCGATTTCAACGAAGAGGAGCAGAAACCCACCCGCTCCTCGCAATCCCAATCCTCATCTTCTTCTTCTTCATCCTTCACTGCCCCTTTCGACCGATCAAACCCCATCGCTTTCCTCCAGAAAGTATTTGAATTCGTCTCCGAACAGAGTGACTTTCTGGCCACGGAGACCGCCGAGAAGCAGGTGGTGTCGCTGCTGCGCTCCGCCGGGAAGAAGCGGAGTGACCAGCTCAAGGCCTCCGAAGAGAGGGAGAAGCTCAAGGCCTCCGAAGAGAGGGAGAAGGCGGAGAAGAAGAAGAGGGAGGAACTCAAAGCCTCGGAGGAGAGGAAAAAGGCCGAGAAGAGATTGAAGGAGGAGAAGGAACACAAAGCGGATGAAGACAGCGGCGCCTCCAATGGTAAACTAACGGAAACCGTTTCGTTCTTTTCCAATGTGTGATTATTATGTCTTGCCCTAACAGTTCTTTAATTGACGGTGTCGGTGAGAGTAAGGGCTTGCTTTGTTGCGAGTTATGACGGAATGTAATGTCCTTGTTTAAACAAGAATTTATCGTTTGCAGATCGTTTATTTGTCTTCTGTTTAATTTATGTGTACAGTGGCAACGCATGCAATGACCATTGCATATGATAGGTTGTGTGTCAATTTACGGTTTGCTATAATTTGGGGGTGACATTGGGGGTTGATACCTAAAGGCACACTATCTAGCGATAGTGCATGGGTCCGGCATGTTGGACAATTCCAGGGGAAGAAAATCAGAGGGAAGATTTCACCCGTGGGCCATGAGCCAAGAACATGACAATAACTTCCACCCAAAACTGAATAGGTTTGTTGATCTTTCTCATTTATATGGTGTTGAACTTCCACTTACGTGTCAATTTCAACACCCCTCACCAGTGTCTCTTAAGGGATTAGTTCAGCAACCACTGGATAGAAATTTTTTATTAGGAGAGTTCACTTGAGATCATGGTAGAGTATACTTTTGCACCTCCCAATATAAGAATTTTCACTTTTGATCGGCATTCTGTCCAAAAGTGCACTGATTGGCGTTTTAGACAAGGGTCCTGCTGACCAGATACCTTAGTTAAATCATCAGTGAATAGAAAGTTTTCATCGGGAAGAATATATTGTCATTCAATTTGCTAGGAAGAGAAAGGGCTAGCACAAAATTACTTGTTCCATGCATTCTATCCTACTGTTGCATTGACAGAGTACTTATGAATTTGGAACAAATGGTTTTATTGTGATTCAACTGTTTGTTTAATGTATACACGTGCTGACCTTCGTTGTTCATTAAACACACATACCTGTTTTTGCTGCCGATATTTTCTTGATTTTTTTTTTCTTTCAATACTTAATCAGTTCCAAACAAGGGTAATGGCATGGATCTAGAGCAATACTCTTGGACTCAGACTCTTCAAGAAGTTAATGTGAATGTTCCAGTGCCTAATGGAACCAAATCAAGGTTTGTCGTCTGTGAGATAAAGAAGAACCATCTAAAAGTTGGACTCAAAGGCCAACCTCCAATTATTGAGGTAAGTTTTTCCTTTTATAGCATTCATTACTGATGGTATGATTACTTAGTTGAAATTTATTATCTATGTGCGTGCTATTTTTAGTGATGGCTATGCTTATAAATGACTTTAAAAATTTCAGGGGGAGTTGTATCGGTCTGTCAAGCCTGATGATTGTTATTGGAGTATAGGTATTTTACTACTTACAGCGATAGATGAACCTTTGAAGTTACATTATGTGCATGCATGAGCTAATAATGTTGGGGGTGTGGTTTTGGATTTTTTTATTGGTATTGGAATCATGACCATTTCATATCTTACACTTTACATAAAACCCTATTTTTCAGAGGATCAATGTGCACTTTCTATTCTTTTGACGAAGCATGATCAAATGGAATGGTGGAAATGTCTAGTGAAAGGTGATCCTGAAATTGATACCCAAAAGGTTGAACCTGAGAACAGCAAACTTTCTGACCTAGATCCAGAGACTCGTCAGACTGTTGAAAAAATGATGGTAATCATTGATGATATTTACACTTATTGATCGTATTAGTTGCGGTTGTTTAGTCTCTGTTATCATCATCATCATCATCATCATCATCATCATTTCCTAATATCCCTTTGATGTTAAGAAACCACCTATTCATTATTGATACTGTTAAAATATAAACCATATAAATTTTCTGATGTTTTTGCGTGTGGTTATGTATCTTATAATTTGATGAATATATCTTAGTTTATTGAAGTTTGTGAAACCATAATTTGATCTTTCTAGTATAGCTGTAAGATATATGCATCTCCGCATTTTGCTTAAATCTGAAAGACGTATACTTGCTAATTGGATTACAATTCTCTTGTACTGTTTTGCAGTTTGACCAGAGGCAGAAGTCTATGGGTCTTCCAACCAGTGAAGAGCTCCAGAAGCAGGAACTCATGAAGAAATTTATGGCTGAGGTGATTCTTTACTCTCTTGTTGACTTCTCTCCTCTTGGATTAATTTTCACTTTATCAGTTGCTTTAATGATCTTCTGTTTATGTTTTGGCCATTTTTTGCAGCATCCGGAGATGGACTTCTCAAGGGCTAAGATATCATAAACGGTCCATCATTCTTGATATGTATTTTTGGGCCTGGCTTCATTGCTTACAAGCTGCTCCTGCTCTCTTATATTATAATAGTTATACCGTTGGTCGATGCTTAGTATCTCGTAACCTATTTTGGGCTGTGAACACAATGAACTTTGTTCATGATAGTTTGTTCTTTGGACGGAGAATTTGTTGCTAGATATTTTATTTAACTGCTTGGAGATGATCAAGTATGTGTTCAATTTAGGGTTTGGTGTTAGAGTTGTTATGTATGCTTACATAATTTGAATCGCTTATTCACATTGAAACGTGTCTTTCAGAATTGTCTTTCTAACGTTAGAACAAACAGGTTTATTGTATCAATTTTCATGATACAAGTTCTTCTATAATTTTTATTAATTGTTTCCAATTCGTTGAAATTTAGAAAGGAAAAGGGTTGTCTTCAATATATGAAAAGCGTAATAGCAGCTTATTATTATTTATTCTAGTCAATATTTTAATGGCAATGGTTTATTCCGACGTTTAAAATGTTAAGTAATTAAGATATTATTTTCACCAAGATTAAAGTGATAATATTAAATCTTGGATGGTAGACAAGAAAATTGGTAACTTAAACATTTAAAATATTGTGAATAACATTTCAAGCAGCTATTTTAGAATATAGAAAAAAATGAAAGAAAAAAGGTCAATTAAGATGAATGTAAGAAAAAATCATCAAAATTAAATTGTTAAAAAAATATTTATTTATTTTTCTTACAAAATAGTGTGTAGATTAGTATTCGGCTATTTCTCGTGTACCTCCATAAATTCTCCATCTGCTCAAATGGAATGACCAAAATACCCTGTAAGTTAAGAAATTATTAAAATTAAAAAAAATAAATATGAGAGTTACTTTTCTTGACTATTTTTTTAACCTAGTTGCCGCACACCTCTTGCACCTCCATCCATAGCACTTTTTCCACCTTCATAGCTCATTTTTGAAGGAAGGCGAGACGTACGGACTGAACCTATCATAACGAATCACTACTCACAACGCTGCAATGGAGGAGTGGGAGGTACGGGGATTAGTTAAATTCTAAGGAAGAAAGATAAGTTTTATATTTACTTTTCTATTTTTTAATAAATTTTTAACTTAAGTATGTTTGGATAGAGTATTTTAATGAAGTAATTCATTTTTTTTTTTTAAAGAATTTAGATTTCTTTGTAACAAAATATTTTGTTTGGATAGAGAAATTAAAAAGTATTTCAAATGCAAGCATTTTTTTAAAGGATTTTAATTAGCTAAATTAGTAGAAATTCAAATACCCTCAAAATAGGTGGAATTTGAAATTCTTCTTACTCAACCTCACATTCTAGACGATCCGGACGAGCACGACGACTCGGACATACTCGACGATCCGGACGGGCTCGATGACCCAAACAAGCCCGACGACCCGGAGGGGCCTGACGACTGGGACGAGCCTGACGACCCGGACAGGCCTAACGACCCGGACAGGCCCGACGACTCGGATAAGCTTGACAACCCGGACTTGCCCGACGACCTAGACGAGCCCGAAGACCCAAACATGCCTGATGACCCAGACAGGTTTGACGACCCAAATGGGCCCGACGATCCAAACAGGCTCGATGACCCGGACGGGCCTGACCTAGACGGGCCAGACACCCAGATGAGCCCAACGACCTAGACGGACTCGACGACCCAAACGAACCTGACGACCCAAACTAGCCCTTCCAAATCATTGAGCCCAACAACCCAGACGAGCCCGACAACCCAAACGGGCCCGATGACCCAGACAGGTTTGACGACCCAAACGGGCACGACGATCCAAACGGGCCCGACGACTCGTACGGGCCAGACTATCCGGACGGTCTCGACGACCCGGATGGACTTGACGAAGGGGTCCGTACGAGTTGTCGGGCATGTTCGAGTCTTGGGCCCGTCTAGGTCATCGGGCCTATCCAGGTCGTCAGACGTGTCCAAGTCATTGGGCCCATCCGAGTTGTCGGGCTCGTCTGGGTCCTCGGGCCCATCCTAGTCGTTGGACCCGTCCAGGTCTTCGGGCCCATCTGGGTGTATGGGCCCGTCCGGGTCGTCGAACCCGTCTGGGTATTCGACCCCGTCCGGATTGTCGGGCTCGTCCATCTCATCGGGCCCGTACATGTCTTCGGACTCGTCCAGGTCATCGGACCCATCTTGATCGTCGAGCCCGTTCGGGTCGTCGGACCCGTCTGGAGCATTACGCCAATGACCTAGACGGGTTGGACCGGGCCATATTGACAAACTTGACGGCACAATCGTGTAGTATGGGCCGTCAGGCCTCTAGATCATCGGGCCACCGAGCCTGTCTAGGCTTCCTAGTCGATCCAGCTCGGGTGGGTCGTCAGGTCTAACCAATCCGGTTTCGTAGTTGGGTTTGCCCGACCCATCTGGGTTGTCGAGCATGTTTCCAAATTTATCATGAACTCAAAACATAATTAAGCGTAAAATAAATATTGTTAAAATTAAATTTTATCTCACAATAAATTCAATTTTTTTTTCCAAACAATAAATTGAAATTTCAGGTATTTTAATTTCCTTATCCAAACAAGTTATTTAAAAAATGAATGGAATTTAATTACAAGCAATTCAAATACAAAGCATTTCAATTTCTAAGCATTGTTGAAATGCTCCATCCAATCACAAGGTAAGGGTATTTTGGTCATTTAAATTGAGATATGGAGGTGCAAGAAAATATTACGGAGGTGTAGGAAGAACTAGCGTTATATTTTTGGTCCAGGTGTAAAGTGGCCTTATCCTAGGCCAGCCCTGCTGATGAATTTACTGATTATCACACACACACAAAATAGTCACACTATTTGAGCATTAAGTTGATACGTTATAAATGTCATATTTTTTTTATATCTTTTTATATGTATACATTTCTTAAATATTCAAAGATTCATTCAAGTTGATAAAGTTTAAAATAGATAAAAAAGAGGTTGATTGTTTTAAGTTGAGCGATATTTATATTGAAAAGTTAATTTCTTTTTCATTTACTCGAAAACTTTATCGTTGTAAATTTTGTTCTCTCTTTTTTTTTTTTAAATTTCCAAGTGGGATACTTTATATATATATATA
>Ga0214543_1003680_pt1 | contig 29590 bp, 15 predicted proteins | sample CNSS2metaG_FD_160094 | JGI IMG/M metagenome (GOLD analysis project Ga0214543, IMG submission 160094) | Root nodule microbial communities from cowpea collected in UCLA plant growth center, Los Angeles, California, USA - CNSS2 | ecosystem: Host-associated > Plants > Roots > Nodule | place: USA... | reverse complement strand
ATTTAAGTTAGTCATCTAATCTTTAAAAATGTTTAATTTAGCTGTTCTAACATTAATGTGATGTTTATACATACTTTGTATTATTTTGTAAAGGGTTAAATATGTTTTTGGTCCCTCAAGTTTCAGTGAAATTTGGAATTAGTCCCTCATCAAAACTTTTGACCAATTTAGTCCTCCATCTTTCAAAATGCATGAATTTAGTCCTTTTAACCAAATTTTGTTAAGTTTATCTGACGTTTCAAGCACATTTCATGATAGTATTTAAGTTAACATTGAAGCAAAGATGTGTCAAACAGTATAAATAATTTAAATACTATCATGAAATGCGCTTGAAATGTCAGATAAACTTAACAAAGTTTGGTTAAAAGGACTAAATTCACGCATTTTGGAAGATGAAGGACTAAATTGATCAAAAGTTTTGATGAGGGACTAAACCCAAATTTCGCTCAAATTTGAGGGACCAAAAACATATTTAACCCTTTTGTAAAAATTTTAATTGTTTTAATTTTTTATTTTATTTCAAATATGTGTCAATTCTTTGAATTTTTAATTTTAAAAAAATAATGTAAACTAAAAAAATCACCACGTGTCGTGTCATGGTTATGCTAAATGTTCTATTTAGGGATAGCGACGGGTCGGGTTGGACACGGAAAGTGCCTACCCACAATCCGACCCGCCAAAAAAAATTCGCCCGTTACCTGATCGTTTACCCGCTGGGTATCCGCTTAAAAAATACCCGCGAATATTTTTAAAATCCGCAGGTACCCGTGGATACCCGATACCCGCAAATATTTAAAAAAATATGTATTTTATAAATTTTTTAATATAAAATTATAAAAATAAAATGTAAATTAAATTAAATTTTAATTATAATTATAATTAAATTTGATATAATAAAATATACTATTACTTCTAATTTTAATTAAATTTAACTTAATAAAATATAAATTAAATTTTAATTTTAATTTTTGCGGGTAACGAGTACCCGCGGGTACGGATAGTATGATACCCGTACCCGACCCGTTTATAAGCGGGTATTAAAATACCCGCTACCTGCGGGTAGTAACTATCCGTCGCAGATTTTATCCGCGGGCACGAGTATATTTGCCATCCCTAGTTCTATCTTGTTGAAATGATCAAATTTCATCTTTTGGAGATCAATTAGTAATTAAGTTTAATCACAATTTATGTATTGAGGTTAAAATACGTTTTTTCAGGCTTAATTATTGTTTTGGTCCCCTAATTTTTTGGTTTGGTTCATTTTGGTCCCTTTATTATTTGTTGGTTCAATTTGATCCTCTAATTCCCACAATTAAGTTAACGTTAACACTGTGTCTGTAATGTCACCTGTCAATTTGTGAAATTTCTATTTTCTTTTTAATTTTTTTGAATTTTTCCTAAATTTCTTTAAAAAAATTTAAATTACCATATGTCATGTACATGTACACACATGCACACACATCCACCCACACATGCACCCACACATGTGTGCTCACACACATGCACAATCAATATTAACTTTAATATATTTAGTTTATTAAATTTCTTATTTCAATTTGAAAGTTATACTATCCTATTTAAGAAAAACATAAATATTAAATTTAAATAAAATTACCAATTATTTCTCAATTTCACATTTTATCTTTGAATGTGTTTGAGAAGGTTTAGGAAGGAAAATGTATTTAAATTTTCATTAACCTTAACTCTTAAACAATGTAAAATTATTGAACATATTGAAACAAATCTTTACGAAAGAATGATCTAATAATAATGATATATTTGGTATTTGAAACCACTTTTTCATCCCCATAAATGATACCAACATTCGACCTCAATTTGGTTATGTTAAATTGTTAGTCACATATGAAGCATTATTCGTTTTAGAACTTTGTCATGATTTTATTTTTAAAAAAGTGCATAAGAGGATTAAAGAGAAAAATGCATTTAAATTGTACTTGGCATCAACTTGTGAGAAAGGTAAGATTATTGATCTTATCAAAGCTAACCTTCTTTCGATATCAAAAGTGATTCAAATGATAAACCTCTACCCTCAACTTATACCTTATTTCTATGTGCTCAATAGTTCTACATCTTTTAAAGAGACCAAAACAATTTTGTTTTTATAGAACTGGTCAGACACTCTTAGCTCCTTTTGAAGGCTTGGTCTTCCCGTCAATTTTGTCTCTAACTTGTCTTGCTTCACCGGTTAATACATATTATACAAATTTGAATACATGTTTTTTCTTGTATAAATCTTGTTCACAGGATATTTTTTAAGATAAAAGTCGTGATAATACTCTAATTAAACTTCAAATGATTCATCCATGTTATTGTATGTTATTGTATGATCGAAGTTGAGGGAGGTTGGAACATTAATTTAGAATATTAAATAATGTAAAACATTTGATGTATTAAAGTAATATTTATCATGAGTTATTTGTATGCCGATGTAGTTGGTTTATCTGCCAACGGGAGCTTCTAAATGGAAAGCGACATTGTCCCCGATGCATGTCATCAATGATTTTTACATTTTCATCATGAAACAAAAAATACATATTATAATCATGTAATCAAGCACAAACATGAATCAAAGTTAAATAATTTAGAAAAGAAATCATTAAAATAATTAAAATAGTTAAAATTGTTTATAAAAAAGTGCTTCATAGAGCATCGTTTTCATTACTTTTTCATATTTAGAATTTTCGTACCTCCTATTACAACTGCTTTATTGACTAAGCTGTGCCTTGTTTAATGAAGTGAAAGCCTAAAAATAAACATTGCAATTATTGTATAGTAATTTGACTCACTGTTTGAACTCCTCATAAGCGTCATGACCTAGTTTTTCCTCTTTCTCATTCACAAAACAGTGGTAGAAATTATACAGATTTTGCAGAAGTAATCACTAACACATGCATATGCATGCTGCAGAAAATAAACGTGGCCAATGTTTCTTGATTCAAATATTAAAACATGATAAATTCTAGTAACGAAACATAGTAATTTGTCACAAAAAACAAAAAACTGAAACCTAAGAAAATAACCTAAACCTTCAAAGAAATCTATAATTCCTCACATTAAGTATATCATTCACCTTAACTTTTTGCTACCATTCTTAAACTGCAGGAGCCTTACCTTTACTACTGATCAAAACCATCTTACTATGATTCTTCTCAGCCCTTTTTTCAACTACTTGATGATTTCCTTTTGATTTACTTGCTTTGTGATCTGAGCAATGCTTGTTCTTCACTTCCTCCTTCTTCTGAAACTGTGTGATGCCTCCATATTGACTCGGACCAGAAGAAGCATCAGAAGCCATAGAATCATCACTTTCCACATCTGCATCAGCTTCTGCATCATTTTCATAATCATAATCCAAGCTATAACCTTTCTCCTCTTTATCATAACAATGTGCATCCTCATCTCTTGGAGACCCAATATACATTGTCCAACCAGATTCATTGCTGTGACATTCCTCTTCAGCCCCCACCATCACATGAGGTGGCTCCATCCTGATAAACCCCAGAAGAAAACAAGAGGGAAAGGGTAGGTTTTTCAGTTATTTTCAGAAGGATAAACAAACCAAAACATAGAAACTACAGAAAAATTGAAGAAAGGTTAGTGTATAACACTCACACACACACATATATATATATATATATATATATATATATATATATATATATAGTATAATATAGTCTTGAATAGAAGTGAAGATGGAGTTTTTAACAGACACCTGAAAGAAAAACTCTTATCCCTCCATGTTTCTGTTTCTGAGCACAGATCAGTTTTCCCTAAAGACAGAAAAGATAGAGAGCCAGATTGCAGCCTCAAAAGCCAATGAGAAATATGATCATATTAATGGCATGGAATGGAAGAGCCTCAACTCACCACAACACCTGGAAAATCTCTGCATAACTCATTAATTGTTATCTGACTTACCTTGCAGCAGAAAAAAGAGAGAGAGAGAGAGAGAGAGCTAGAAGCTGTCAATGAAAGTGAAACAAAAAGCATAAATATACATAGCACAGTTCCTTGAATTTGAAAGGACAAGGGGTTGTTGTTCACTTTGGTCATTGGTGTTTCATAAGAGAAGATGCTATCATCATTATTTATTTCTCTGCATCCGTCATTAAATAAGAAGACAGCTTTAAATGCAGAGGTGCAGATTGCTACAGGCTGCACAACCAGAGAGAATATATATATATATATATATATATATATATATATATATATATATATAAATAAGAGGCATTGTTTAAGAGCACCTCTTCGTTACCTCATTTAGCTTTTAACTCCTTGAAATTTTTTTGTCGCTTCATGTGAAACAAACAGGGCCTTTCTCCCTTCTTCACTTCTGAAAAACTGCTAATTTTAACTTCAGTTTTTGAGATTTTTTACACTAAGCCCTCACTGTCAAAGCAAGGGGAAAAATTCTTGCTGTAAGATGTGAAGCAGACTTTTCTGCTTCTCTCTGAAACCTTTTTTGCTACCTTTATAGCCTTTCTAGTTTGCTAGATTCTTGGCTAATTTATTTTTGCTGACTATATATTCATATATAAGCAGATAATGATAATTTCTCCACAGTTTAGTGCAGCAGGTTTATCAGTGACCAGAAATATAGATGTATAATTATGTTTATCTATCTATATTTATACCTCGATCTCTCTCTATATGTATATATATTATTTTGGATAAATCTATTTTATATTTTTATTTCATTAGATATATCTATAAATTTATATTTTCTTTATTTTAAGTTCTAAGTTTTATAAATTTATAATTTTTTTATTATTATCTTAATCCATTTGGACTCTTGAATGAGTCGACTATTCTGAGTTTCATGAATTAGAGATTCAGTAAATAAAATTTCGAATCACGAGAAACCCTGTACCCAACCTTATTTTTTGTCTTTCAAAAATTCTTTGACAAATATCAGCATTTCTTTTTTCTTGTTCGTTTTTTTTTATTTGTAAGAAAAATATGTTTATTCTGTGGGCGATGAGGTAAAGTGTGACATATTATGAATAATTGATATTTTAATTTAGTTATACGTTTTCATGTTCGATATTTAAAGATATTTTATTAATATTTATTAATAAAAAATTTAGTATATAAAACAGTAATATTTTTATGATGGTAATAATTAATAAACTTTTTATGTTGACAAAATATATATAATTTTAATTTGAATTTATACAATAATAATCATATTGTTATGAATGAATATGAATGATTCTTTATTGATATGATATATTTATTCATATGATTGATATGATTGATAGTCACATGATTCATTATTCTTTATGTAAATTTTTATATTAATTAGTTGATTTATTTCCTTTATGAATTACATGTATCCATAAATATGACTCTTCTTATCAGTAATAATATACACAAAGTTGCTCCCTATTATCTCATTCTCTAATTTTCATCTCCTTCTTATTTCTCTTATTAGCTTCATTTCATAACACGTTATGAGCACCATACTTCAACCAACTGAGGACTAGTGAAAGTTTTTTCTCTTTAAGGACAATGTTTTGCGTGTCTCAATCCAGGCTCTTTCTAATCTTTTTTCATTTACAATTTTATCTTATATTCTTATTCTTGGGATAAGAATTGTTTGACTTTATTAATTTTCTTCTCCATCTTATTATTATTATTATTATTATGATTGTGATTATTATTATTATTATTATTTTATGTGCTAGTTCTAAACACGTGAAAAGTTGCAAAATTTGGATTTGTGACCCTTGATGTTACAAGGAAGAATTATTTATATTGGATATTAAATGTTGAAATATGTTTAGATGCAATGGGTGTTGGTGATACCATTAAAGAAATAAATAAAGCATCTGAGCAACTAATTTGTTCATGCGAGAACAATATTGTGAAGAGATTTCACAAATTTTATGAATTTATTTCATGTCTTTGTATGGCTGAACAAAATAATGAAGCTTTTGATAAAAAATCATGAGATCCATCTAATATGCTCCATTCCCAAAAGTGAATGTAGCAATAAATATTATGAATCTATTTCATGTCTTTGTATGGTTGAACAAAACAACGAGCTTTCGATGGAAAATCATGAAACCTGTCCAATCGATTCTGTTCTATTCCCAGAAGTGAATGCAACAACATTTGATTTATATTTTCATGATCGTGATATTGATTATGAATATGGTTATAAAGAAAATTTCAAAGACACATTTTGTCACCTGAAGTGGCACAATAATGTGAAAAAGGAAAAAGAAAAATGTGAAAATATTGGCAAATAAGATAAAAATATATATTATCATTACGATGGTAAAGGCCATTTGAATTGTACTTGTCGTACACCAAAACATCTTACAAATAATGAGAAGAACATAGAAATACACTTTGCTTATGAAGATGGTGATTCTGATTAAGGCCACATAGATGCTACTCATCCTGATATTATTATTTTATTTTCTAAACCAAATGGAAGCATGAATCACCTCATTGGTTATGAGAGTGTTAAAAAAATGATTTTCTCATATTGATATTTATATTTATATGAAGAATGAATGTTGGAATTAACACCAATGATGAGGATATGTGTCTTATTGATAATGCAACAACTTATACAATTCTCAAGAGTAATAATTTTTTTCTTGTTTGGTAATGCGGAGAAATGTTAGTATTATTTATAGTACTATAAATATATGTGAAGGCTTTGAAAGAGCTATTATACTTCTACCAAAAAGTTGAATATAAACTTATTAAGTTTCAATGATATTTGTCTAATTGAGACAAATAATGAAAAAAGATATGAAATATCTTTATATCTCTACGATTGAGTTAAAAAAAATGTGTATTGGAGAAATTATCAAACTTCTCATGGTTTACACATATATTAGTACAATTGAGATGCATGTCATGGTAAACCAGAAGTTTACGAATCAATATGAATGCCTTGTTTGGCATGATCAGTTGGATGGTTTGTACTACACATATATCAGTACAATTAAAATGTATCTCATGGTAAACCAAAAGTTTACGAATAAGAATGAATTCCTTGGTTGACATGATCATTTTTTATGATGCAAAAAAAAAAAAGGTTGAAAAACTCATGTGTACACACATTTAAGAGTCAAAAGACTTCTTCAAACCAATGAGTTTTCATGTACTATACCTTCACAAAGGAAAGTTGATAATAAGACCATCACAAGAAAAAATAGAAATGAGTCAATCTTATTTTCAAAACGAATGCAAGGTGATATTTGTGGTCCAATACACCCACCATATGGATCATTTCATGGTTTTGATTGATTCATCAACTTGATGGTCACATATTTGTTTATTATTAACTCGCAATCAAGTATTTGCAAAGTTATTAGTACAATTAAGAGCTCACTTTTCAGATTATCCGATTAAAAAAAATTTGTTTTGATAATACTGGTGAAATTACATCTCATGCTTTTCATGAGTATTGTATATCAATTGGAATTGAAGTTGAGCATCCAGTACCACATGTTCATACTCAAAATAGATTTGCGAAATCATTACTAGAATGTCTAAAATTGGTTGCAAGACCATTACTTATGATAGCTAATCTTTTGATGGCTACTTGGAGATATGCAATTTTCCATGTTGCATTATTGATTCACATCAAGCCAACAAGTTATCACAAATGCTCTATTATGCAGTTGGTTTTTTTTTTGTCGATGACCTAATATTCTTATGTAAGAATTTTTTAGTGTGGTGTATATGTTTCAATTTCCCCACCAAAAGGAGCTATGATGGGTCCTCAGAGACGATTGAGAATATATGTTGGATATGATTCTCCCTCAATAATAAAATATCTTGAACTACCAATAGTTTGACTTATTTACATTTTGACTTTTCGACTATCACTTTGATGAATAAGTTTTTCCAACATTAGGAGGAGAAAAAAAACAATTGGAAAAGAATATTGGTTGGACTGAATTATCATTTATAAAATGTGAACTGGAAGTTCAAAGGATAATTCATTTATAAAATTAGTCAATCAATTACCAAATGTTCTTCTGGTGTGTTTGGATGAGACAATTCAAGAGGGTGATTCATTTATTTGGAGAATTTGAAATTCTTTGTAATGAAATAATTTGTTTGGATAGAGAAATTAAAAAGCATTTAAAATGCATGCATTTTTTTGAAGTATTTCAATTAGCTAAATTAGAAGAAATTCAAATACCCTCAAAACATAATTTTATCATGAACTCAAAACATAATTAAGTCTAAAATAACTATTGTTAAAATGAAATTTTATCTTACAAGAAATTCAATTATTTTATCCAAACAAAAAATTGAAATGTAAGGTATTATAATTTCTTTATCCAAACAAGTTATTTAGAAAATGAAGGAAATTTAATTGCAAGCAATTCAAATACAATGCATTTCAATTTCTCAATGTTGTTAAAATGCTTCATCCAAACACAAGGTTATTGACAGAAAGGGTAATCAAATCATATATACCAGCTGCTAATGTTTCGAGTATATTTGATATTAATTAATAACACGCCTGAAGCGTGGTAGGCCTGTTAGTTCCAAAGACACATTTGAAGCATAGTAGGCCTATTGATTCCAAAGATAAAAACTTTTAAATGAGAAAGAGAGCTAAAATGCAAGATGACCTAATCGAAAAGGTTGAAATCCCAAAAGATTCATTTGACATAATTAATGATTCAGTTCCATAAGAACCTTAGGTACCTGAAATTGTTGAAGATGATGAGATTTCAATAAATTATGTCATGAATCATATATTATGGAACCAAAATGAAGTCAACATTGACGAAACTTTTACATATAATATAGCAATGAATGCTATGAAAGACAATAAGGATCAATAATAAATTATTATTGAAGATTGTCGACAAAGAAATGATTGGCCAAAATAAAAATATGCAAAGAAACATGACTAGATTTGCTTGCTAAACGAAAGGTTTTTGGACCTATAGTTCGCACACCTGAAGGTGTCAAACCCGTTGGGTACATATGGATTTTTGCATAAAAATCAAATTAAGAATGATGAAATTGTTAGATACAAAGCACAATTGGTTGCTCAAGGTTCTTCATAAAACCTGATATTGATTTGTGAAAGGACATATTCTCTGGTATTTGATGCAACAACATTGCAATATTTGATTATCCTAGTTATACAACAAGGTTTGCAATTACATCTAATGGATGATGCTACAACCTATTTGTACGGTTCTCTTGAGAATCATATTTATATGAAAATTCCTGAAGGATTTTATTTGCCCAACAAGGAAAAATCTAAAGAGGGTCATTCAATAAAATTGAACAAGCCCTTTTATTGATTAAAGCAATTAGAACGTGTGACATAACCGTATTATTGAGTACTTATTAAAAGAAGGATATAGAAATGATCCTATTTGTTCTTGTATTTATATGAAAAGATCCAAAAATGAATTTGCCATAATTATTGTTTATGTAAATGACATAAACATTGTTGGAACTCCTAACGAGCTCACAAAGGCAATTGATTGCTCAAAGAAATAATTTGAGATGAAAGATCTTGAAAAGATAAAATTTTTGTTTGAGATTACAAATTGAATATATAAACAAATGTGTTTTTTTATACATCAAGAGACTTATATAATTAAGGTGCGTAAAAATGTTCTAAATGGACAAGTCACGTCCATTATGCACTCTAATAGTTGTGAGGTCTTTAGGTGTTGATAAATGCTTTTCTTAGACCTCAAGAAAATGATAAAGATCTTCTTGGTCCAGAAGCACCATATCTTAGTGTCATAGAAATACTAATGTATCTTGCCAATTATACTCGACCTAATATTGCATTTGTTGTAAATTTGTTAAGCAAGATATATTTCTTCAACTACAAGAGGAAAATGGTTTAGAGTAAAACATTTACTTCATTACCTTAAGGGCAGTGGCGGAAGAACGTTGTGACAGAGGGGAGCCACGACTCCCCCAACCATTTTTTATTTGATTTTTTATTTATTTAAAAAATAATATTTATATATTATTATTTTATTTATATTAATTGATTTTTATTTTATTTTATTTTCTATATATTTAAAAAAATATATTTATGTATTATTACTTTATTTATATATTATTGTTTTATTTATATATTATTATCTTATTTATATTAATTTAGTTTGGAATTTTTTTTTAAAATTTAAAAATTATGTTTTTTTTCTATTATAATTTCTTATACTTTTTTATTTGGTTTTTCTCTTCCGTGCCTCCATCTCTTTCTCTCGTTTTATTTTCATCTCAATTTTTATCGTTAATCCCTTATTATTTTCAAAATCAAATTGCACTACGACAAAATTGAAGAGTTAATGAACATTTTAGACCGAACAATTTCTTCTTTTGAGTAAGTTCATTTCTTTCCCTTTTTTTTGAAGCAATTTGTTTCCCTCTTGTATGTGACTTTTCTACGCTCTAGGCATATCTCTATTTGTTAGAGAGATCATAAAATCATGCTTTAATTGTTTATCAAACTTTTCTTTGTGTAGATAGAGTTATATTAGGAATCTACTCTAAGGGAAGAGAAGTTAATCATTTAGAAGTTATTAGTTTTCTTAAAATATTGAGTCTTGCTTTTAAGATTTAATTTGGGGTATTCATAATTTTATTTTTTTGTAAATAGGTGAGAGGTGACAAATTTATATTAGAAAAATTATGATAAAGAGTAAAATAATTGATTCTTTTTTCAAGAGGAAGGCTTATGATGAAGATGAAAAAAATGCATTTACGTCATCTAAAATTGAGAAACTTCATGAGAATCCAAATATTGAAGAAAACAAAAAACAACTCTCTAAGGTTTCTAAAGTTACATATAATGAATTTGAAAATACTTTAGAACGTGATCCGGGAAGCGTCTTCAAATTTGGCAATACCCACCAAATCAAATTGATGAGGTACGAAGGGCTTATCTAAAATGGGGTCCATATCAAATGCATCTAGAAAATTATCCGTTGTCTGGTAAAGATGATCATCCAAGAAGATTTCAGTACACATGGTTTAGCTTATTTTCTTCATGGTTAGAGTATTCGCCATTAAAAGATGCTGTATATTGCTTGTCGTGCTATCTTTTTAGTAAAAAACCAAGCGGACGACCTAGCTCAGATGTTTTCATTGTTACAAGTAATTGAGTTTATTTTTATTGAATTCTAATTAGCAATAAGTTGGTTGTCATCAACATGTTTTAACTTTTTGAATGTTTTTGTATAGGTTTTAAAAGTTGAAGGAACACTCTAACTAAAGGTAACTTTTGTTTTTTTGTTATATTATTGTTGATGATAAACTTTATGCTACTCTTTCATATATAATATTGTTATATTGTTTGGATTCTATTGTCATGAGTGCTTATTTTGAATAAAAAAATGATGTAAAGAAATTAGTTTTTCTTAATTAAAAAATAATAATTTATATATAACAAATATAATTTGGCCCCTCTAAGATTTTTGGTCAAGTTCCGCCACTGCTTAAGGGTACTACAAATATGAACTTATTCCTTCCAAATGATTCAGAATCAGACCTAATGAGTTATGTATATGCATGTTATTTTACATATTATCACAATGTTATAACGGTTTATCATAAACAAGATGTTTGTTCACATGTGGTAGCACAATGGTTTCATGATGGTATATGAAACAAACCATAGTAGCATCATCGTCTAATCATACAGAATTACGAGAAAAAAGAATATGTGATGAACAATATTGTATTAAAGAATACAAAATGTTGTACTTTGTTTTCTTCACTAGGTTTTCTTTTATCCCAAGGGATTTTTCCTTGTAAGGTTTTAACGAGACACATTCTCTTATCAATGGACACTAATTGAGGAGTGTTATGAATTAATGGTTGTCCATTGATTTGATAATTTACTCATAAATTGAGATGATTGATGATTGATACTAATATGATTCATTACTCTTTATGTAAATATTTGTATTAACTAGTTGATTTGCTTCCTTTATAGATTACAGATTACATATTGTATCTATAAATAGGATTCTTCCTATTAGTAATAATATACACAAAGTTGCTCTATATTTTCTTATTCTCTATTCTTTCTCTTCTTCTCTCTCATTAGCTTCATTTCATAATACATATAATATATTTATGACATTTTTAAAAATTATTGTTAATTTTTTAATATACATATATCACGTGTAATATATCTTATTATTTTTATTGTGCATAGAACTTCCTTTATTACAACTTTCTTTTATAATATTTGAAAGCCCTTCTATTATATGAAAACAATACTTTTTATGTAATTATACATTTATAATAAGACTTCCGCATTTAATTAATAATATTTTAAACTAATACAATATACTTATATATCGACATTAATCATATAACTTAAAATTAATTTCAATTAATAATATACATATTTTATAAATAATAATATTTTAAATAAATATAATATACTTATATTGACATTAATTATATAACTTAAAATTAATTTCAATTAATAATATACATATTTTATAAATTGTAGGATTTAATTATGTAAAATTAAGTGATTGTAAAGAGACTTAGAATTACAGGGTCATGAAATCTCAATATAATTTATTTTTATCAATTTTTAAAGTATTATATATAGGATCTTAACCAATAATTTAGGGAAACCAAAATAATATATTTAAAATTTATAATTTTAATGTCGTATTTGATATGATCTCATTTTAATATTAAATATTCAACTAATATTTTATTATCAAGTGAAATAAGAAAAATATTTTTTTTCTATTATCAAGTGAGATAAGAAAAATATACTTTTTTCTTCTTCAAGAATAAAAAATGACATACAATAAATAAGAACAAAAATAATAAATTTGTGTATAACTTCATTTGATTTTAGAAAAAAAAAAGTGAAAGTGAAAATGAAATATGAACACAGTGTATAAAATATTTTTATTCTCTATTATCTTTAATTTTATATTTTATTATTATTAAATATCGTATTTTATAAAAAAAATAAAATAATACCTAATTTAATTTTCATCGATTTCTGACCTATTTTACGTATAATTTAAAATTTTCAAAAAAAAAAAGTTAGAAATTTAAAAAATTAAAGAAAATTGTGGGGGAGGCCATGACTCAACGGTCTGTATAAAGGTCCGTCCGTGTGCGCATGAATTTTTCTTTTCTTAGTTTCTTTTATTTCTAAAAGAAATGTGTTTAATTGTATTCATTGTGGGTGATGAATGATAAAGTGGAGTACGGGGATCACTTTTACGTTAAGACATTTCCTTTAATATTTGAAAGACCCTCTATATATATTTTCTTAAAATATATTTTTTATACAATTATACATTTATAATAAGAGTTCCACATTTAATAAATAATATTTGAATCTAATATAATAATTTCATATTGACATTAATTACATAACTTAAAATTAATTACAATAATTTCAGACTGAAAATGAACAATTATATGTGAGAGAGAAGAGATGAAAATGAAAGAACACCACAGTGTTTCAGCAAAGGGAGTAAAAATATGTAATTTAAAGTCTATATTACCATAGGCGGATCTACTGTTGGTGCAGGGGGCATGGCCCCTAAAGTTTTTAAAAAATTTAAAATTAGTATTATATATTATATTACGACAAATTAAACTAGGTAGTTTTTTTTATTTCTTTTATAAAATATAATATTTAGTTTTAATAAATAATGAAATATAAAATTAAATACACATATTGAGATATTTTTTATGCTCTCTCATTATCTTTTGGTTTCTCACATATTCTCACCCTCAAATGTCTTAAACACAACTCATGCTTTCTATTATTATTTTTCATTCATATATATATATATATATAAATTTTTTTGTCTCACTTGATAGTAAATTATAAGTTTAATGAATAATATTTTTCATCTTATGAGTTTTTTTATATATTTATTATTTTATGAATATAAAAAGAAAAATTATATACTATATATAAATTGTGACTTAATTATTATATATTTTTCTTTTAAATAATTGTGTCTTTCAATTTTTTATTAGATTTTGATAAATTATTTTTATTTTTATACTGTTTTTGTTAAATAGATAAGGATGAATTATTTTTTAAAATGATAAAAGAAAGATATTATGAAGATGAAAACAAGATATTTCTTTATTATTTACATATTTTGAGATGTAATAATAAGAATTCTAATGTTAGATTATAGAAACTTTGTAAGATTCAAAGAATTACACTTACTTAAAGATATATAGTTTCACATTAACTACTTAGAACATATATAAATTTTAAATGTATTATTTTTTCTCTTTAAAATTTATAGTCAAGATTCGTCGTTATATAAAATAGGTTTTAATAAATCGATATGATAAGCTATTCATAATACGAATTTACATCGGTTAAGCATTGACAATGCAAATGTTATGCTGCATCACATTTTACATAGGTTCAAGAATAAATTGATGTTGCATCTCTTCATCTAATTACAAAGTTGCCACAATCTTTTTTTACATATTTTTTAATGAATGGATGTAATACCTAATCATGAAAAGCTATTTTTACACTAGTGTTAGTTATTATTTATTAATTGCTTAGATATGATAATTAGTTTTAGATATTTATTTCGAGATTTTCTGGATCTTTCATAATATTTTTTCAGTTAACTGATAAGTATAGGATTCTAGATAGTCTTAAACCTCTATTTCTCTTTATTGTATTATTGTATGAACACCAATACCTAAAACTCGAGATTATTGTTTATTTTGTCCGCCTCGTACCTTGTCTCAATCGTTACACTTAATAATTCATAGTCAAAAGACTGAAATTACATTATTTTCTTAATTGTTGTACATTTGGCATAACACTTTCTTTTCTCTTGTTCAGAAGTGAGAGTATTTATATTTTATACGTTACACCAAACTTAAAGATTCCAAAGATTGGTTTTAAAAAACTCATAGCGGAAAAGTAGGACTTGTATAAATAATTAATAATAAATTACATATAAAGTAACATGAATGATGTAGAAATAGTCCACGATGGGACAATTATTCGTCTATGCATAGCCAAATAAATTAACAATCCCGTGGAATAAAGATCAAATTTATTTTACCTACAAAAATACAATCACGACGAATAATTGAATCACCCTACACGTTTATCCGACACTGAAGTGTGTAAAATCAAACAAAGAAATTGAAACCACCCCGCATTATTAATGGAACAGTTTGCTGGGTTTTCATTTTTTAATAATATAACAAGTTGTTGGGTAACATATATACCTGATCAAGTCAATGTAAAGACATGGTCCTAAGGCTTCAAAAGTATAGTATAAAATTGTCTCTATTGTTACTCTCTCTCTCTCTCTCTCCACCCACAACAACAAATAATTCCCACAATTTTATCAACACTTACCGGCATGTTTGAATTATTTAAATACAATTTCAGAAAAAAAAAATCAAGTTTAAAGTAAAGAAAAATTACAATGAATGTTATCCTAATGAATTTGAGTTCAAAATGTTCACATTTGAAAGAGGTTTAGAAGATGAATGTTTTCTCCTTGTATCTCGATTGAAAATTTCTTTTGATACATTTTCAACAATGTAAATATATTTTTCTTTTTTATCCTTGTGAGACTCTTTTTCAGGGACAAAATCAAATTTTAAACTCTAAAATAGACACTATCTCCAATATGATATCAACCTTTCAATAGTATCTCAAAATACTTAGTGAGAAGGATCGTCTTTTTACAAAAAAGTAGCATACTTTTTTGAATGGAGTTATCCGTGACAAAAGATACATTTTTACCTCAGTATATAGAATAGGAATACAATAGCCTACCCTAATTAAAACCATTTAAACTTTTTTTTTGTGCATTTTTTCAACTCTACTTTTAAAATTTTATATCAAAACAACATAAAGCGGATTCAGTCAAATGGATTTTTGTACGTTGATATTACAAACAAATTGATTGGCCACCAAGTGTAAAGTATAGGATAATTTGAGCCATTTTTAGATAGCTACATAAGACAATATTAAGCACAAACACAACCTTAAACCAAAGCTCTAAGACTAAATGATAAGAGTTAATCTTGTTTATATGTGAATGTTCACTTCATAGAAGCTCTAAGAGAAAGAAGAGAAGATATGAGTTCAAGATAAACAAATAAAATGAACAAAATGATGGAAAAGAGAGGAGATGGAAGAGGATGGGGAAGGAGGCCTGCCACTTGGGGGATGGACCAACCCAAGATGAGTGCATCTTGTTGTCACTTGAACCAAAGTTAAAGATAAGACTAATGAATAACTCACTTTAGAAAGAGAGACAATCACAAATGCACACAAAAGTGTCTTAAATTCAACAATCAACAACTCTTTACAAGTAAAGAGGAAGTCCTCTCAAATAAGCCAAGAAAGAGACCTCCAAACAATAATAAAAGGTGAGGTATACACTAGCAAAATCACAAAAATATCTTTCTAGAAGTCCTAATGATAAGATAGGGAAAATATTCTCCATCATTGCAAAAATTTTCAAAAAGGTGCATTCTCTCACTTCCATGTGTGCATAATGGTCTCCATTCCAATATGATCTCTTCTCCAATTTCAAAATGCTCTCTTATCCACTTCCAAGGGTTTCTCCTTAGCAAAACTAGGGTGATGGGTACAGTCCCTTGGGCTACACTCCTCCTAAGCCCTTCACTCGTGTAAATATGACAACCTTAGAAATGGGAGGTGCTTCTAAGAAACCTACAAAAACACAAGACACAAACATGAGTTATATATTTATTTAAGACAAAACTAAACAAAATAAAAGAAAGAAGGTGAAGAAACTATTATATATATTTATAATTGTATTGCAAAAATAATAGCGTTGCAGTTGTTGCAACGTTAGCAAGCCTCCCTCCTTTTAGGATAGTGCATGTCATTGCAGCAAGATCTCCACCACATGTTGATCCCACATCCACATTTTATATATTATTTTCCACACTAAGCTTCAGTTATAGAGCATGGATTTTTTTAAATCCATTCATCACCTATAAATAGGAGCTTAAATCCTCTTCCAAAACACAACCTTTCTCATCTCTCCTTTTCTTATTTTCTTCCTTCTCTCTCTTCTCTTATATCCTGGGATACTTACTCTTTAAAGAGTACTTATCTTGCTAGTTTCTACTATCCTCAGGATATATCTGAGATGTTCCTGTTGTACCCTGGGGGATTTGCGCATATACTACGGATAAATCCTTATGGGCAGTGTTTTTACACACCTCAGGAAATCCTTTTATTTTATGCTTTTATCAATTTTATGCAAATTTGCTAACAGAAACTTCCCTCCTCAACATGTTTACTTTTCTGAAACACTTTCCTCCATCTTTGGTAGGGGTTAAGGACTCATCATGTTGCCTTCTTTTAGGTTTTTGTTTCATGTGGGCATTATCAACTCTTAATGGGTCCACTTCTTCGTTAGTCCAATTTGGTCCATGTGGTTTTCTTGTACTTCTTCATGGGAGGTCTTTCATTACTCGTTGTGTTGCATGTGGTAACCATTTGATCTTTTAATAAAGTATCTCAACCTTACGATGAGTGATATATATCATTGTAGTTATCAAATAGATGTTAATTTTCTATTACGCTATCGTATAGTGCCTTCAAAAATGAATTTTTTTGTTACACAAAAAACTAAATAAGATGACAATAGAAAAGGGTTAAACCTAACCTAAGTCGTCTCCCAAAAAATTTAGTATAAGAAATCCAATTAGAGAAATTCTATTATTAGAATTTGTAGAAGGGTTAGATGAAAGAATAATAACAAGGTTTGTTTAAAGCAATAAATTATGCAAAATACAAAAGACTTAACCAAATATGATGAATACATTTTAATTCTTTAGTTTTCTCATAATAGGATTCTCCATTGGTTTCCATATAATAATTATTCAATCAATTTCCAAACAGATTTCAAGTCAATCAAATTAACTTGTTAGGTTTCTTGTTCTAGTTAATCATATAATCTATTAATTAACACAGACAAGCAATACTCACTAGTGCCGTTTTGGCTTTTAACTCGGGTGATATGCTTTAGTTTTAATGAAAACGAAGCATATAAAATCGTGGTGAGAATTTTGAAACTTTCGCGAACTTATAAGCTTCGATTGTTGGTATAACCGAAGCCTATTCGATCATATGCTTCGGTTCCAAAGAAACTAAAGCCTATAGTTCAGAAAAATTTCAAAATTGACACCTCTTTTCAATTATTTTATTTTAGCGCAAAGATATAAGCCTCGATTGCCCCAAAACTGAGACCTATATATGCTATATGCTTCAATTGTTTCCAAACCGAGGCCTATAAGTTTGCTAACATTTCAAAATTGCCACTATTTTTTTATTATTTTATTATATGCACCGAGGCCTATACATACCATATGTTTCGTTTGTTTCAAAAGCGAGACCTATAAGTTTTCTAAAATTTTAAAATTGTCTCTCTATTTTTTAATTATTTTATTTTACACAGAGGTTTAGGCCTTAGTTATCAGTACAACTCAGGCCTATTGCCTTTTATGCTTCAATTATTTTAATAACCAAGACCTAAAATTCTGCCTAAGGTTAAATTTTGCAAAAATTTCAAAGGCTTCACTTTTTCTTTTTCGCTCACTTTTTTCTTTTTCATCTTCACTACTACTTCTTCACTCAATAACTTCACAATTTCTTCTTATTCTTCTTCTTCTTTTTTGCACCATTCTCTGTCATTCTTCCCAACCTCCATTCTATGGTGCGTAAACGAAGAACTTTGTCACGTCGCCACTCAAAGTCTAATTTTGATGAGTGTTTGTTTTGAATTTCTTGTGTTTTTGGTGGAGTTCATGTCTTTCTTGGGTTTTTTTCTTGTAAAGTTTGAGTTTTCTTGTTGCCATTGGTGTCCAGGTACCATTGTATTGTGGTGGAATTGATTAGTTCTCCAAAACACGTCATACATTCCTATTATTATTTTTTATTATTTATTAATGGTTTTATGCTTCGATTCTCTAGAACTAAGACCTAAGATTGAAGTTTACGTCTCGGTTGATAACTAAGGCAAAAAACCCACCCCTTTTTACCTCGTCTAGATATGTCTCGATTATTTAACTGATGTATAATAGTCAAAACAACCGATGTCAAAATTCTTTCCTACACTAGTAACTCTTATTTATACTTTACATGTACAGTCATAATGTTATTGTATCTACTCTTCTACCTCTTATTATTAAGCAAATAAGTGTATTAATCATAATTAATCAGTCAATCAATTCACTTAGCTTCTCTTTATAATCCAAGAAAGATTACTATAGTCTTAGTATGAATATAGTGCAATGCAAACTACACCTATGCATGCAAATGGTGTAAATATTTTACATTTCACTTAAAGAAGAGTTATTGGAAATCTAAAACGAATTCTAATTGAAGTTATCAGATTGGCTTTTAAGTTTTTCTACAACAATCTTAAGACAAATATCATAATTAAAAAAAAAAGATGAAAGTAAATCTGTATATAATTCAATGAATCAATATTTATTGCATTTAGCATCAAAATCCTTTATGAAATTACAAAAGAAATCAACCCAACAGTCTTAGCCTTTCATGTTGAAGACAATGCAATACATATAATGAAAGAGGAAAAGTAAAACAGTAATGAATGTTGAGATGAAAAGATCAATGATTTGATGAACGTATGATCCTTAAAAGCTTTGTCATTTCTCCTTTTATAGTGGTTTGGATGAGCCTCAACAACAGTTCTATCATGTTAAAACTATGTATATTTCTTTGACTAAACTTATGTTGATTGAAGGTTTTCCTCTTGTTTCAATAGATCTCAAGCTTAGAGGGATGGTGTTTCTATAAGAATACTCCGACGATCAAGTAAATATTTTTGGGTTAAAACTAATGTGATAGTAAACAAGTGATAGTTGTAAGTACCTTATATATTTATGTTAATCTTAATGAATATTTACCTAGGATGACCCATGTATCTTAATCGTGTTAGTACATAATAATTAGTTATTATTTGGTTAGTTACAAACGTCATATGCTAACTATACCTATGCCGAAACAATCTAGGCATTTCTTAATTCTTCTTGTACTTCCTTTCTTAATATTTCTGAGCTAACTTAGTTTATATTTTAGGATTCTAGATAGTTTTAGTTTAAGATATTGAAAAATGTTCGCTTAAACCTTTCTCTTTCTCCCAATATATGAACGATAGAGGAATCTCAACAATAATTAGAGTTTTCAAAATGGGTTAGAACCCGTGAACTAACCTGGCTCACCACTTGTTCGGACTGGGTTGGGTTGAAATTTTTTTACAAATTTCAATATGGGTTGATTTTTTATCGGACTCATCTAGAACCCAAGTTGAACCGTGGTGAGCCGGGTTAGCTCACAAACCCATAGGTAAAAGGGTCACATAAGTGTTTTTTATTAAGTTGTGATTTACATTTGAGTCATATTAGGTTATTTTTTGTAGCCAACACATAAATAATTTGTATTTTTTTTATTTTGATTTGTATTTGGATTGTATTAAAGTTTATTTAGATTTTAATTAGAATTATAATTTAGTTTTGACTGAAAAAAATAAAAAAATTGTATTTTTTAATTGAGTGAATCCGAGCCCGTTTAACCCGCCAACCTATGGTGGGCCAGACCGGATTTAAATTTTTTTGACTCGCTAAAAAGTGAATCGGGTTATATTAATTCATTAAATAATCAATCTGTGATAGGTCAAGTCAGATTGGGTCGAATTACCGGTTTTAATAGCTCTAACAATAATAACGTATAATAACTAAAACTCGAGATTAATTATTTATTTTTTCCGCCTCCTACCTTATTGGCCTTGGTCTCAACCGTTGCTCTTAATAATTCATAGTCAACAGATTGAAATTACATTACTTAATTGTTGTACATTTGGCAGAACATTTAAGATTCCAAGATTGGTTTTAAAAAACTCATAAGCGGAAAATTAGGACTTTACATATAAATTAATGATAGATATTATATAAATTAACAGGAATAATGTAGAAATAGTCCACGATGGGACAATTATTCATCTATGCATAGCCAAACAAATTCACAATCCCATAGAACTATGGATCAAATTTATTTCATCACTCTACAAAAATACAATCACGACGAATAATGAAATCACCCTACACGTATATCCGTCACTGAAGTGTGTAAAATCAAACACAGAAATTGAAACCACCCCGCATAATAAAATGGACTATAACACAAATAATGCAGAAGAAGAAGAAGAAAAGTCTAGAAGAACAATGAGTTGACTAAAAGGGTTGTGAGAAGAAGAGAGAAGGTTGCGACTATGGAGGTGGCGGAGCCCGGTGATGGTGGTGGTGGTGGAGTTGAGCCTGGCTCGGTGGGGGTTGATTCAGGTGATGGTGCTGCTCCGGCGGAAGGTGGGGTTGGAGTGGTTCCAGAAGCAGGTGGTGATGAGGGTGAAGATGAAGAGGCAATGACGTTGACGCTGAGTTTTTGGCCACTGCTGCAATGGCCTTGGATGGTGCATGCAAAATAGAACTCCCCAGTACGATTGAGAGTGATTCTAGCAGGTGATGTGCTCAACACTTCCTGATTTTGATCCACGCTGCAACTGTCAAAGCTTGCCTTGTCGTTAAGCTCTGCCACGGTGTGGCCTGAGCTGAATCTGAACACTGCATTAAACAAACATCATAATTTAAGCAACTCAAAAACCTTAAAGACAAAATAGGTAGTTTTTGTTTTCAACTTAGATTCAGACTTAGAATCTCAACCATATACGATGATATAGTAGAACTGACCTAGGATGTCGCCCTCTCTGAATGTGATGGAGGAAGCCCAATCGGAGTAGAATGAAGCGCCACCGGTGGGAGCACTTGTCCAACCAGTGCTGTCACCTACTGTGTGTTCTGCAGCTTCTGTGGCTTTTGGAATTGTTGCAGAAACTGCAATTGCTACAAGAATCAGCGTGTTAAGGAACCGAGCCATTGTTCTTGAGCTTTGTGTTATCAGATCGTCCCTGATTGGTTGATGAATCTGTTGTTGAGAATTATAAGAATGGCTTGGAAGTGGCTTCTATCTGCGTTGAATATATAGAGAGGATAGAGAGGGTAGCCTCGAATTATTAATGGAGAAACTACATGGAAGAGTTGGCTAGGTTGTCATATTTTAATAATCTAACAAGTTGTTGGGTAAGATACCAGATCAAGTCAATGCGAAGACATGGTTATATAGGGCTTCAAAAATATAATATAAATTTGTCTCTTTTGTTTTTTTACTCTCCCTCTCACCACCCACCCCTACATAAACATTTCCCCAATTTTATACTCATTTGTTTGAATGGTCTGCCTAGAATTTCCAAAAAAATAAAGTTAAAGTAAAAATATTTAAATAATTTTATCTGGGGAACGTTAGTTTAAAATAGTGATATTTGTAGAAATGAAACTAATTTCAGTAAGGAGAGAGTCAACATGAAAAACCATTATATTTCAACAAATTAAAATACATGGATAGTTGATTGAAATAATAAAAGATACTGCAAAAATACGAATTTCATGATCAACCCTAAAACGGTTTTAGCAACTTATAAGATTGATCACAGACAACAACAAATAGAAATACAGCCTCAGATTCTGTCAAATCATTCAAGAACCATACAAAAGATTACTAAGATTAGATTTTTTGAAACTTTATATCAAAAATCAAAAAAGATTCGAACACGAGCACACAAATTTTTATATTGGTTCATTCAAAACTGAGTTACATCTAGTTTATCAAGACAACCCTAGTCTGACTTGTACTTTTTCAAAAGATTTACACAATTCCACATTATTACACTTCTAAAATATGCAAAACAAATACCAAGAATCTTGAATCCCACAAGAGCCTCAACAAGCGTAGCAAGATCCCACTTTCAGATTTGGAAAATCACTAAGCAACACCCAGAAACTTGAGAAAGATCAAACCTGGATGATCGTTCTCCCTAGCCAACCAAACCTCTTTCTCCAAGTCTCTAAACCAAGCAAAAGGTACTCCGAGAAAATCAAAGATTCTTCACGAACAACTGCACATCTATGTGATCTAGAGAGAGAATTTTTCCAAAAGTTTAGAGTGATTTTGCGCTCAAAATAGCAACTGTTACAACTCTTTATCAAATCTTCAAGCATCAAATCATTAGTGCTAACAATCTCTCCCTGATTTGATAAAGTCCATCTCCATTGAATTGATTAAGCAACATCTTCCATTGACTGTCAAGCTTGTGAATCTGAAAAAATATTCCAAAGTAGTGCACACAAGATAACAAACACACAAATGCACATGCTCCCCCTCTCACTAGTATGTGTAGTATGTGTTAGAATTTTGGTTCATTAATTCTTTTTAATTCCTTAATTCTTCATTTTCTTAATTCTTCTCCCCTTTAGATTCATCAAATGTAATTAAAGAAATTAAGAATGAGATTAAGAGCAAACCATTTCATTAATAAAATGCCACGATACATAGGCGCAGAAATGATAACAAAAAAAATAAATGAAACTTGATACAATTAACATGCTAAATTTTAAAAACAACCAACTGAAAAACTGACAAAACTCATAAATCAACAATACAACACCACAAATGCAATACATGACCCTAGAAGCCAACCCAATCAGTCATCTTGATGATTGTTTCCGTTTTGGAACAAGGTCAATAAATCATAGATGTTGTAAAACCCGAGGAAATTAAATAAATAAATAAATAATAAATGCAGGTAGTAGGAGCCTTTATGGCAATTAATGTTAATTGTTATGATGTGGAAAAGTATTGGCTCAAATGGTTGAGAGTACTTGATTGTGTTGAAAGGATTTGGGTTCGAGTCTTGAGCATGCCAATTGTGTGTTATTTAATTGATTATTGTTTTAATAATTACTTGATCATGGTGAGTGATAATATGGTCCTAGAATTTTAGGAATTATCATGAAACATGAATTGGTTGAATGGATGTGCATTAACTTGACAATGGCATGGTTATGGGTTCTAACCTTGGTAGACCCAAATTCAATGTTTGGCATGAATGTGAAGTGGTAGAAACCCTAGCTAGTAGAGGGGCAGCCAATGTGATTAATCAATTGAATTTAGAGTAAGATAGAGAAAGACATAGGGTAGCCTAGGGAATACATTTCCGAGTTTCTGGAAGTGTCAAGTGCATTATTTTATTTTATTTTTGTCAAAAATTTTGAGTTTCTGGATTTTTGGAAAATTTCCAGAAATCGCTTGGCGGCTCATTCAAAGCTGTTAGGCGACACATACAGTTTTGTCTATTTTATGGATTTCTACCAGAAAACGCCTAGCGGCATGAACGGTGTGTCGGGCGACGCACTCTGTTCAACCCAAATTTTTGGGTTTTTGGATGAACTGCCTAGTGATGATGAACAACCGTCAGGCGACGTGGGCAGTTTTGGCTCGATTCTTAGGTTTTCTATGTTCTTGACTGGTTCTAATCGAAGAAGCATGACCTTTATGCTTTGGTTGATGATTAGATGTCGTTAATTGTTGAAATACACTATGATCGGAGTTATTTGGAAGGTATTGGATGAAAAGTGCTCTAGGGTTAGGAATTTGGGGGCTTTAATTATTTGAGATTAACAGTAGATTAAGTGAAGTGGAAATGTTACTAAAATGCTTTGGGCCGAGAAATTGTACAAGTTGTAAGTGTGATATGTGGCAGGGTTGTGAGAACAGGTAAAGAGATGAAGTTTGGGAATTATTGGAACCTCGCAGGTGCAGGAAATTCTGGGTAGTAGCCAGGATCCTATGCACCGCCTGGCGATATGTTGCTTACCGCCAGGCGCCAGCACAGTGATTTCTGCACTATGTTGTTGGGAGGGCAGACGCATGGATTGGACTTTTGGTGAGGCGAAATTGTCTTTATGTGAGAGAACTATTAACTTTGGCGAATGATCTAGTGAGATAAAGGAATGAATATTAACATGACTTAAATTATGGGTTAAGTTGTGATTGGAGGTGTCTTAGTAGTAAAAATAATACTGTGTATTTCTAATCTATATTGTAAATGAGGTTGGTTGTGTAAAAAAAAAGGACTTAGGCATTGGGATGGCTATTGAGTGTAATCAATGTGCCTAAGGGTAATATAAGGTGGCAAGGGATTTAAAAGAATAAATTCATAATGACAAAGGAGGGTTGTATTAAGGGTTAGAGGAATAGTACAATAATGGTTAGTGGAATTGATAAGTATGAATGCATGACCTTTTATCCTTGGGACAACCTAAAGCTAATGGAATGCATATGGGATAGGACATGAGGGTTGAAAACAGTGTTGGCCATAGTTAGCATAGTATCTAAATCTTTGGTAAGAGTTGAGGAAGACAAAGGTGTGGAAGAAACTTTGTAGGTTGTGAAGAATCAGTACAACTCGCTATACTGGTGTAGCGCCTGGCGGCAAGCATTGGATCACCATGCGATAGCTACAAATTCAGTGGCTTTGGGAGCGTGTGGCACTTGGCGGCAAGGCTCATTCTACCAGGCAATAAATGCAAGATTAGAGGCTTCAGAGGCGCTTGGCGCCTGACGGTTTGTAGTGTCCGCCAGGCAGTCTAGAAGTGAATTTCACCTGACGGCTCAGGAGTAGTGCTAGGCGATAACGCAAAGGTAGAGGGCTTGTTGCTTTTGATGTGCATGGTCTACAAGGCTTTGGTGATACATATAAAGGTGCGGTAGCTGGAGTGTTCCTTCAGTTATGGCTCGAAACGTATCCCTTGAGTTGTGGCTCAGAATAGGGGTTAAACACATGGCATTCCTAGAGTTGTGGCTCATAATGACATCTCTTGAGTTATGGCTCATGATGGCAGATGAACATGAGAAACTCTTGAGTTGTGGCTCGGGTTGGCGAGTGTTGCCGGTGTGAGTGTGCGAGTTGTGGCTCATACGGATGAGTCTAGATAGATTGTCCTCCTCATTATTTAGCTGACGAATTTGGTAGTCTTGAGACTTACAAACTATGTAAGTATTGGGAACTCCACCTAGCGTTACAGAGTGTGGTGTATAGCAGGTTTCCCGCACGTGTTCTACAAGTTGTGACTTGTAGGTGTGGCAGCAAGACATCTTGAGGTATTCATCTAAAGACGTAGAGCATGGATGACATGGTGGTGTCCATGTTGTGTGGAATTAAAGGATAAGAGTTCCTTTGATGTGTGTGCACATATTTGAACTGTATGTATGTATGTATGTATGTATATGTTTTATATTGTTAGCTCATCCTATCTGCTTGTGTTTGCGATGATCGTGTATTGCATTACACGTGAGCAGATGATGTTGCAGGTGGATCTAGTGAGGCATAGCATCGAAGAGGGGCTAGCTGGGAAAAGTTTTATGGAGTTTAATTTTATTTTCTGTTATGGTTTTGAATAATTTTGTAAACACTTACGTGGCCAACTTTAATATTTTATTCGACTTTATACATTATGGATTTTAGATCATTTTCGATGTAATAAAGGTTTTAAATTTTCTCGCGTTTTTGGGAAATGAGTTTTTAAAAAATGAGGTTTTACTTTTATTTCTTTATTTTATTAATTATATTCGTAATATCCGACCAGGATGTTACAAATGTCATTTTGTCGTCCAACTCATGGAACGTCTCATTTTAAAAGGTATGGTATGGATCTTGATACATATTGAGTTCATGCAATTGATGAAGGATCAGACTCTCGAAGTGGGAATACCAGGGCCTCTATTTTTTTGACGGATGTAGGGGATAATCTCCATTGGTTCAATAATGGGTTCCTCTTCATCCTCTTGATTTGTCCTACTTGGGCCAGCTTCATGATCATTAGTACCACCAATTAAGGTAAATCTCATCGTATGCACATTGAGGTAAGAACTTGATATTGAATTCTTGTAGAATCCTCTAACACATCTTCTACATCAACGCCAAAGTACTCAATGAACTTGGAGATCAACACCACATATGGGAGTCTAAAGTCCATGAGTCTCTTGGCCTTCATCGTGTTATCTTGAATCACGAAAGTCTAGTCCATCTGAATGTTGTTTTAGATGTAGTACATGGGAATCAAATCACCCTTATTTAAGGTTGAATGGTTGTTTCCATGGGGTACCATGATTTTGGTGACAATCATGGCAAGTAGCCTCTCATCCACCTTGAGACCACCAACATGGAATGTCCTGATTTCACCTCCAGGGTTCTTCAAACATTGCCTGTAATACTGCACTTTGTTGAATTTTCTATTACGCTATCGTCTAATGCCTTCAAAAAATGAATTGTTTGTTGCACATAAAACTAACTAAGCTGAAAATAGAAAGGGTTGAACAGTTTTCTCCCAACAAATTCGGTATAAGAAATCCACTTAGAATAGTTCCATTATTAGAATTTGTAGAAATGGTTAGATGAAAGAATAGTAACATGGTTTGTTTAAAGCAGTAAATTATGCAGAATGCAAAAAACTTAAGCAAATATGATTAACACATTTTAGTTCTTTAGTTTTCACATAATAGGATTCTCCATTGGTTTTTATATAATAATTACTCAATCAATTTTCAAACAAATTTCACGTCAATCAAATTAACTTGATAGGTTTCTTACTTGTTTGAGTTAATCATATAATCTATTAATTAACACAAATAAGTCATACTCACAAGTGCATTTTTGGCTTTTTAACTTGCGTGATATGCTTTAGTTTTAAACAAAACGAAGCATATAAAAAATCGCAGTGGCGATTTCAAAATTTTTCCGGACTTATAGGTCTTGGTTATTGGCATAACTGAAGCCTATTCGACCATATGCTTCAGTTCCAAAGCAATTGAAGCCTATAGTTCGAAAATTTTTCAAAATTGACACCCTTTTTCATTTATTTTATTTTAGCGCAAAGGTATAGGCCTTATTTGTTCCAGAACCGAGGCCTATACATGCTATATGCTTCGGTTATTTGAAAACCGAGGCTTATAAGTTTGCTAAAATTTTAAAATTGTCACTATTCTTAGCCTACACAAACTATGATCATGCATAACAAACCTAAATGAGTTAACGGACTCAAAATCTTAGTCTACCATAACTTTTCTTTGCGATCCTATAGATCAACCCACACGACATGTCCTCCTTTGCCACCCTTATGTTTGAGTTGAGAATTTTATCATCTAAAAGTAAATAGTCATTAAATATGAAATATGAAATGAATTACAATTAAATCTATATAATAATATTAATAATTTTTTCTTGTCACGGTTTTCCTAATTTTTCTTAATGATGTATAATCTTGAATAATTTAATTATAATTAATATGATGAAATTTTAGTTACAATGAAAATCGGAAACAATTATTTACAACTTTTAAAATATAAATACTGAATTATAAAAAAGACTAATTAAAAATTGTGATGCTTAAAAAACATATAATTAAAAACAATGATGTATAGTGTTAAATATATAAATACTAATTTTTAACTACCAGTTTTCCTTCTTAAATATTTTACCCTCTTATCCTGGGTCTTATACCTGTACTCACAATTCTGACAAATGGAACATATCATAAAGGTTCAGATAGATAAAGCTATCTAGTAGGTGACATTTGCATTTGATCAGGTCAAATAAATGTAAGGGTTACTTTCTCAAGAATTGAGATGACCTGCTTCTTATATTTATATTAAATATTATATATATATATATATATATATATTACATTTATAATAAATGATTTTATTCAAATATATAAATGAAGTTTATATGTTTGATAGTTATTTATTAGATATAAAACTTAATTTCATTTAATAAATATTAATACTTAATAATATGATCTATGTTAATTAAATATTTATAATTGATTGATGAAGCAGTTCATACCAGAATTAATTTAAGAAGAGTTATTTAATATTATTTATATTTATTAAATAAAGTAATTAATATAGGATAGAAATGTTATTTATTTAAATATTGTTATTAATATATATTGATGCTGTCATAAATGAATATATAAATAAATCTTAATAAATGGTACATTTAAGACTTGGTTGTAGTGTAAATTTAACCCAGCATGTTTATTAACTTTGTGCACTATTTACCTTTCTGACTGCATTTCAATTATAACATTTATTTAGATTTTCTTTTCATCCAAAAAGAAAATATCTGAAACCTTACTTAAAAGATTGACCAATTCCACTGAAACCGACATTATAATTTACTTTTATATGTGTTTCAATAAATTAAAAAAATAAATATAAATATAATTATACTTTATATATACAGAGAGAGAGATAATTAAAATTTACAAGATAGTGACACAAAAAATATCTATTCATGTATGATATATTTATTAAATATAACAAAAGTTTTTTATTTCACAAATATCACATTTAATTATATCATAAATGTTAATTTAATATTTTATTCAATTAATGAAATTGTTAATATATATAATTCTATTTTGTTTTCCAATTTTTTTTCTTAAATTTTAGTGTTTGTGAAATTTAATTATTTTTTATTTGGATCGTTGTTATTTTTCGTAGTCTTTATTAATATATATATATATATATATATATATATATATATATATATATATATATATATATATATTTTTTTTTTTTTTTTTTATTTTT
>Ga0214543_1003676_pt1 | contig 29622 bp, 20 predicted proteins | sample CNSS2metaG_FD_160094 | JGI IMG/M metagenome (GOLD analysis project Ga0214543, IMG submission 160094) | Root nodule microbial communities from cowpea collected in UCLA plant growth center, Los Angeles, California, USA - CNSS2 | ecosystem: Host-associated > Plants > Roots > Nodule | place: USA... | reverse complement strand
TAAAAAAATATATATATATATATATATATATATATATATAAAATAAATATATAAATATATATATTAAATATATATATATATATATTACTCTTTATTAATGAACCCAAGACATGTATATTTCTCCATCAATCTAGTCATGTGTTAATTTCGTAAACCCTTTTCTCTATTATTTTTTTTCATGTCTATACAAAATAATTTTAATATGTTTCACTCCTTATCATTTAAACTCACCAAAAAAAATATAAATTTTATTAAACCTAACTTTCACAATCATCTTTATTTAAGTATCTCTTGGTAGCTAGGGTGTATTTGGTTTGGTTCAACATATACTTCAAATTAAAAAATATTGTTCCTTTTAGATCTGATTATTGTATGAAAGATTGGATTTATACTCAATTATCCAAAATGGAACATGACACAGTGTTGTTTAAAATATACTTAACTACAATCTATAAAAAAAATTCATCTAATAAAAATTCAATTTTTTATTCGTCACATTATTATATAATGTATATTTTTTGTCATACTTAAATCCTATTGATTATTATTGATTACTTATATTTTGTATTTTATTAAATTTAACTTTTTTTATAAACTTGTTAATTTATATATTGTTTTAGTTTATTAAAATTTGGAGCAAATTAGAGTTATACTCAATTGATTTTATGTTGTTAGGGGTGAATTTTGTATCTGACAATTTAGGTCAATTAAGATAAAAAAAAAAAAAGGTATGATAACTAATAAATGCGACAGGATGTAATAAAAAAAAAAAAAACGTTTTAACAAAGTGTTAGGAAAATAAACATGAAAGTCCAGTCAACATAATTTTACTGCTATTCAAAGGCCATTCGTCATCTTCCATGAATAGAAATCCTCGTGGCAAAACATACAACCCACACATGAATTAATAAAGAAAATGTGATTAACGAGTTTTCATTTTTTATGTTTACTTTATTTTTTAATTATCATTATTTATTTCGTATCACATTATTTATAATATTCATTTCTCTATTTCTTATTTTCACTCATACACCAAGAATTAAGTATAACATTTACAACTTCTTTCCATTAATAAATATTCTATCAATTAAAGTCAAATTTTCAAGTTAAATACATTATTTGATTCACAGACAGACAAGTATTGTTACCCTTAATTTAGTTGCTAATATAAAAATTACTAAATTAATTTTTATACGAATGATTTTTTTTTTTTACAGTTATGATGTCTAGATAATTTTGCATTGGCGTGTAACTTACTTATGTATTATTAATTTGATATTTAGAGACTGTATTATTTATATGACATTTATATATATGATAACTAATTTTAATATATTATTAATTTGATCCGTATAATCAGTACACAACATATAACAATCGAAATAAAAATAGACATAATAGAAAGACAATATTAAAAGTAATAAAAGAGAATAAAGGATTTTAGATGCACTACGAAAAAATATACATGATTGACAATATATGTATATATAAAAATTAAATTGGAAATTAATAAGTGTTTAACCTAACACAAATGAAAAATATGAATAAATATGTATGAGTCTAGATTTTTTATTGAATTTCTTGATGTTGTCATTTATTGAGTATTTAAAAAAAATATTTTAAATATTTTTTTAATATATTTTAAAATTTCAAAATCAATAACTATCAGAATGTTTTGAAAACATAATAGAGAAAAAAAGAAAAAAACTCAACACATAATCTAAGTTTTTTATAGAGTGTGAATAAATTAAGACATAAAAAGACGAGATTCAAAAGATTTAGAAATGAAGTGATGTTTATACCAGAAGAAAGGAACTTATTTTATTTTATCATAATAATATTAATTTTCACAAAAATTTAAATTAAAATCAATTAGTAATATATAATTATTTTTTAAAATAGTTATTAAATATAAAATTAAAAAAAAATATGTAACTTTTTATAAATAATTAAAGACAAAAAAAAATTGTTAAAATAACAATTAAAAAATAACTAAAAATAAAACTAAAATAATAAAATTAAAAAAATCTCTTTTATATATTATTATAGATAATAATAATAATAATAATTTATTATAACGAAAGAATATAATATTTAAGAGGGAGAGTAAAAATAGTAGGAAAGGGGTTAATGTGGGTCACGTGCCACTGGCACATGTAGTGGAGCGTGCAACCACGGGACTTCCACTCCACTTTCTGACATACCAAAAACAGAAACAAGAACAACACCAGCAACCGCAGGCCTCGTATTTGTGGTCATTAAGGTTAATAACATATTCTCATCTCACATCACACATGTTATCGTCTTCATTCCACTCTTTTAATATTTTTTAAGATACTTATTAATCATTATTTCAACATCTTCTTACTAAAAACTCCATTTTCATATCTTTTCAAACATTTACTTTAGTTCCTCATCTCTTTAATTTAATATTTCTTTATTTTGAGACATAATTTTTAATTCCATTTATTTATTATTAACATTAAATGAAAAAAGATAGCAATAGTTTCATATGAATTAGTAATAAAAGGTTTAAAATTGTATTAAGAATTGAAAATGTTAAACCAAACAGAAAGGACAAAATATTTAAATTGAAATAAAATAATGAAAAGAATTTTTGTAACTGAATATTTTAAAATGTAAGTATTAATTTAAAAACATAGGGCGAAATAGTTAAGAAACTGTACCGATAACTTTTGTAACAGCATCTTTATTTAATATTTGATTCAATAGCAGAAGTGAAGGAGAGAGGATGAGAAGGGAGATTATTTTTATTTTTGACATGTTTAAGTGGAAAGTGAGGCATAGTGAAAAGGTGAAAGCGCGTGAGTGTGAGTGGGAGTGTGTGAGTGAGAGAGAGAGAGAGAGAGATAGGCATAATAACACAAGAACACAAGTCTGATCCAAAACCCGCCCACAATTCCCCATATCATGTCGTGTTCATGCCCTTCTTCCTTTTCCTTTTCCTTTTCCTTTTCCACAAGTTTCTGAAAGTGGTTGGTTGCATTACCATTTACTACTTTCTTTCTCAACGCACGGAAACAAAATTAACAAAACCACCCCAACTCAATCCCTCTCTTCTGCATTCTTCTTCTTTTCTGCTCACACACCTGTAGGAATGGGCGACATGTACCACTTTGACAAGAATCTCTCTTCGCAGGACGAAATCTCACTTTTTCTTCGTCAGATTCTCCTCCGTTCATCTCCTTCTTCTTCTTCTTCACCCCACTCCGTCCCCGGATCCTGCAACTCCAACGTCTCTCACCAAAACGTCAATTCTCACGCTTCTTTCTCGCCCTCGCACCTCCAACACGCCAAGATCTCCAACCTTGGTTCCACCGCCTCTTTTCTCTCCGCTTCTGCCACTTCCGCTTCCTTCAAGCCCCACCCTGCTTCTGCGCCAAATGTGTCTTCTTCTTCCCTTTTAGTCAGCGAGAACGAGAATGATGACTATGATTGTGAAAGTGAGGTACACATCACACTTTATTTTTATTATTATTATTATTTTCACTCTTTAAGTTTGAGGTTCTCTTGGCAGTTTAGCTTCTGCACAATTTTTTTTTATTTTTTTTATCGTAATACTGTCGGTTCCTAGTTAACACTGTAACACCAACGTGTGTAACTCTTTTATTTTTTTTTTTCTTTTGGGTATTATGGGTTATTATCTTGTTGATGATGATATCCCGATAACTGTGAGTATAGCAAAAAAAATAGAAATTTGTTTCCTGGACTGTTTTTAGGGTGGATCTTTGAAAATGTTTTGGTTGGGGTGGGAAAAATTCGTTGCTTTTGGGGAGGGGCCTTTGAATTTTGAAGTGGAGATTGCACTGCTTCTTTACAATTGCTTCGTGATTTCTGAACGTAGGAGGGTGTCGAAGCTTTGGCCGAAGAACTTCCGACAAAGCCCGTTCCTTCAAGGAGTTCATCTAAGAGATCAAGAGCTGCAGAAGTTCATAATTTGTCTGAGAAGGTTTGTGAATTTCTGATGATGGCTGTTTGTTGTACTTGGTTTGGTTTTATTTTAATCATGCTTGTGTAATTTTCCTTGTGGGCTTTTGTTCGGCCTTGAACTTGTTGAGCAGCGAAGAAGGAGTAGAATCAACGAGAAAATGAAGGCCTTGCAAAATCTAATTCCGAATTCTAACAAGGTACGCAAGTTTCTTCAACCTTGGTTCTTACGACAGGTGCATAGTTCTTTGTTATTAGTTGGTCTCGGTAATTAATTGCTTTATGTGTGTGGCAGACGGACAAGGCTTCAATGCTCGATGAAGCTATTGAATACCTTAAACAACTTCAGCTGCAAGTACAGGTCAGTATCTCTTTTTATTTGCTGCAAACTTTGTCGTATTTGAGGGGGCTGAAAGCTTCATTTTCTTCAGTACTTTCTAACTCAAGTTGCAATTTAAATAAACATAATTGTTGGTCTGTGATTTTTGATGTTCTAGTTACTGTTTACCGTCTTGACTGAAAGTCTTTTTATGTGAACAGTATATGTATGGGAAACTGCACAATATCGGAGAATTTGAAAAAATCCTAGCTGGAAATTGTTGTCTTCTGCTAAAATATGAATTGTAAACAATTCGACGTTGATACATCTAATAAAGAGTTTAAGTATCAAAATTTTATCATTTGAAGTGTCATAGATTTTCGTTGATGCTGTGATAATCCAGTGAACTTGCCAGTAGCTTCTTGTTTGAAAGTTGTGAGTTTGAGAATAGCTTATATAAATCTTCTTTCTGAGTTGAAATGGTATTGAATATTGAATTTTGACATGGTAAGCCTCTAGTTGGTAGAGTAAAAGGAAACCTTTCTAGAATTAAGCTTAGTTTGATTGTGAAAAAGGACGACATAGACAGGTCCCATCAAAGAAAACATGTTCCAAATAGTTTGGTCCTCCTGAGATGTGTTTTTTTTTTTCTACATACTGAAAAGAGTAGTACTGAAGTTGATGAGATTTTATGATAAAATTTCAGATGCTGTCAATGAGAAATGGGTTGACTTTGCATCCTATGTGCTTTCCAGAAGGCTTACAAGCAGTGCAGTTGTCTGAGATGGGCATGGAACTAAGTGAAAGAAACAGGTCTACCCCTTTAAACATAACAGCTACTCTGCCTCTCCACCAAGAGAACAACCCCTTGCACTACACATCCAATCTACAAAGCAAACACATTCTGCCAAATCAGCCATCTGCACCATATCCTTCATTTATTAACAACCCAGAAACTTCTTTTGGGCTGGAATCCCGAATCCAACCAGAAACAAAACCTCTTCAACACAAAGGAGGATCGTCTGGGGTAAGCTCACCAACTTTCTAGTGTGTCAAATGTTGTTAAAAACATTATGGTCATTGTAATTACATGTTTCCCTTGAATTGTGAAGCCAATACGAGGAGAAGACATTTTGCATTACCAGCAACCAAGTGCTATCCATTCAGATGCTAATAATACATTAGGTGGTTCTCAAGGTAAGTGCAATTATAGAATAAACTAAATATTCCATTACTATATATATACAATATCCCATGCTCAAATAATATGTTTTCTGAAACCCCAGTGGTGAAAGAATTCGAGTCAGGCACAACAGTATCACTCTCTTTTGACACGCAAACATGTGAACCATGCATTGGCGCGAGAGATCAGTCAGGAGTGATCATAAGAAATAGTGAGGCCAACATTGTTGTTACATCGCAGTTAAGTAGGTAACTGGTATATATAGCGCTAGGTATATGATGATGGTTAAGGATATATATAAATATATATGCATATGGCATATGTGATGATATGTATGTATGTATGTTGATGCATGCGACAAAATGTGTTGAAAAGCTTTTCAGCACACGAGACTGCAATGCAGTGCAGAGAGGAAAGTTGGTGGCAGTGAGAACTCGAAGACCGAGATTTTTGAAGTTTACAAGTCTAGTCTTGCAATGCTTTTTGAATTTTGGTTTCCGCGTAAAAGTAGGAATCCCAATCCTTTGAGTTGAGCATTTTGTAATGTTCTCAAAAAGCCTATGGCTCTGGCCTACGTGACATATACAAATTATTTGTAGCTTCTCCAGTTGTTACATTATGCAATGTATAATATTATTATTATTATTATTGTATGCACAAAAAACAGCCACTAGTTGTACGGAGTATCTATAAACTCATGACCGTGAAATATACTCCTACGTTGATTTCATTCACTTCACTGTAAAACTGGTTATATAAAAGATCAGAACATCTCTTACAATTTAAAATCTAAAGACAGTAGATTTGTAATTCATGAAAACGAGATATAAAACTAGGTTGGGATATGATGTTAGAGATGAGGTGGTTGGAAGACAACAATGGTGAAGAATCTGACAATGGGTAAAATGGTATTGATATTGTCGGTCTGCTGAGGGAGAAATTGAATACAAATATATTATCAGAGACAGGTTTTGGATACTGTATTTGGCCACCAAAAAATTATCTTCATGGATAAGATCTCTTCCCATATAGTCAATAATAACGACAATTTATATATTTTCTTTCCTTAATTGTTTAATATCAAATTCGATTTGAAGGATTCACCTTAATAATAATATTTTAATATAAGATGCTGTCTTAAGAGACTAATGGTTAAATTAAGAAATTGTTTTAGCATGTTCGCATTTCGATCACTGAGAGTGATTTTCTTTTCACAGAAAAGTAATTTGCATGCTTTTAAGTGCAGCCCATTTCGTTTCCCTGCACCTGGTGTTCATGCGCGGTGCAATTAGCATATATAATTGAATATAAATGTCCTTGCATACTTTTACTTGCTTAGAATGAAAAATGACTTTCTCAAGGAAATAATTGTTTTTGAAACTATAAATATAAATATATTCAAAATAATCATTATGTATCATTAAAGTAGTAATGAAAGCAAGTCATGTACGAAAGATAAGATAAAGACATTAATGAAAAGGGAGCTCGTAAATAGAAGAAGTGTGTGTTAAATATTAGTCACGTAATAAAAATAGGCTTTATTATGAAGCAATTACTCATATTACATATTATGCAGAGATTAATTTCAATCCAAACCATTTCTAGACAATGGTATCTTAAATTCAATAATATCATATGTCATGTGATTTTTAAGATTGATAAGTGGATCCACATGAATGTCAGTGAAAAAAAAATTTATGATTCTTTCTTCTACTATCAAGAATGAGTTTGTGACATGCTTTGAGTTTATAGTTCAAGCATTGTGATTTCATAACTACTTCAAGGGCTTGTATTATATACAATATTGATGATTCATTCTTCTCCAATTCAAATGACTATCACTCAAAGGAAACAAAACACGTGGATTAAAAGTGATTGTGAATTAAAGATAAAGTATGTAAGTATATTGTTTCAAACTTAATGATAATGAATTCATTAGCTAAGGGTTTACTATAAAAAATATTCATTAATTATGTTGAAAGAATGAGTATTGACAAGACATTATTAATGATGTTACAAATATATGTATACATCTTAATTATATTGCTTGTATTGTATGATGCTTACAAATTTAATAATAGTTAGATTTCACCAATTATGAAATAATAGTTCGTATACATTATTGTTTTTGTGAAATGGTGCAACATATATTTGAAATGACATAATGGACATAATATATACCATTAAATAAATTTATTTAATATCAATTATATGTTTTGTGATTAGGGAGCTAAGTTGATCTGATGATAACAACTTCCATAATCTAATCATTTTTATTCAATTAAGGATGGTAATTTGATAATTTAAATTTACATGTTTATAATTAAATAATAAACCTTAAAATTTTCACATAAGCAAACAAGAACATCTTAAATTATTTTAATCTAAAATTTACTTATGCAATTATAAAATGAATTTAATAAAAATATGTCTAGTATAAGGACGATTAAAATGTAAAATTATATTACACTTATTCAATGTTATTACGAAGTTATTAAAATATTTTTTATTCTTCTTCTAATTATAATAAGGACAACTTTTGTCATAAAGGATTCAAAGAGAATTTTTCATAAAAATGTGATTTTAAAAAGAGGCAACTCATTTCTGTTTTTTAATATTATCTCAATTCTTACTCATTAAAAGAGAGAGAAAAGAAAAATAGAAAAGAGACAAATTTTCATAAGAATTTCCGTACCATCATAAAGACAAAGGAAAAAAAAAAGGTAAAGGAAAAGAATCATTTTCAAAATACTCATTTAAAACTTTCTAAAATGTGTTGTTAATCCAAATAAATCTTATTTATTTTTGTAAGATTTGATGTAGTAGTACAATAGATATGAAAAACACATTATCTAACATTGTTAAATCTTAATAATTACACGATCCAAGAATCTATGCTTACAAAATCAACCCACGAAACATGTAAGTTGAGATTCGAAGTCGTTTAAGATAGAATAGAATAGCATAGCCATTTGCCTCTTTCTATATTCACTTTCAACTTTAGTCATAGTAAGCATTCCATATATACAAATCAAACTAATTAATATCTGTGGACCCTATGTTGGGTTGCTAAGAATTATGTCCACCCAACAACAATTAACTTACCTAATCCAATTATACTTTCCCCATGCATCTTAAATGTTCCAACAATTTTAATTAAAACGCCAATAACTCCATTAAACATTTCAAAATTCGCAAAACAACACCAATACATTTTTCTAGACTTAAAGTTCAAGATTTAGGAATTGTGAATAGAAAATTGACCAAAGCTGATTAATCATTAGTGAAATTCACATTTACAAGACTAATAATATTTTGACTTGCAATCATTATTTGCACCGTTGATATAAATGAGTGTGTTACTCAAAAGTTAAAGCGAGTATTTGTTTACATATATCTAGAATTAGAGTATGCAAAAACTAGAGTTTGAGTTAACGACGACACACACGTAGCATTCTCCGAATAAAGTGCGTAGTTCCCACACAGCACACAGAGACACAACACAAGAGAACACAACACAACACAGTGACAACACTGCAATTGATTGCATCCAGCATCCTGCGTTTTCTCTGGGTCCCACCATGCCAGCTGCCACTGCCTCCATTCCTCACCCCTTTCCTTTCTTCACCTTCTCCTTCTTCTGCTTCTTCTTATTCTACTTTTTTTTCACTCTCTGCTTTCATCTTCGCTGAGGAAGGAAAGAAGGAATGAATGAGTGAACAGCAATGCCCGACAGCGGCGCAATGAACGACCAGCTCTCCAACCCCACCTCCATCTTCGGCCTCCGTCTCTGGGTGGTGCTCGGCGTCTGTGTCGGCGCCGCCATCGTCCTCATCCTCTTCCTCATCTCCGTCTGGGTCGCCTTCAAGCGCTCCAAAGCCAACCCCGTTTCCATCCCCGACGTCTCCAAGGAGATCCAAGAAATAAGGGTCGACCACGCCCCCACCCCCAACCCGACCCACCAACCCGACCCTTTTCCCGAACCTGACCCACTTCCGCCCACCGACGAAGAATCCAACCCTCTCGGCTACCACAGAATCCAGTTCGAGATTGGGAAGAACCACCGAATCTCCTACCCCGAACGTGCCCTGCTTCGCTCTTCTTCCAACGACCCTGCCGGTGCTGAGCCTCGCCTCCTCGATCAGGTTCCCACCGTCATTCCCGAAGTTTCTCACTTGGGCTGGGGCCACTGGTACACTCTCCGGGAGCTTGAGGATTCCACCAACGCCTTCGCCCCTGAGAATGTTATTGGCGAAGGAGGTTATGGAATTGTTTATCATGGTATCTTGAACGACAATACTCATGTTGCCATCAAGAATTTGCTCAATAATAGGTCTCTTCCTTTTCTTTTCTTTTCTTTTCTGTTTTTAGTATTCCTCTTTTGCATCATCAACCTAATAATAAAGATTGATAATCGCAGGGGGCAAGCTGAGAAGGAGTTCAAGGTTGAAGTGGAAGCTATAGGACGGGTTCGCCACAAGAATTTAGTGAGGTTGCTTGGTTATTGTGCTGAAGGAGCTCATAGGTATTCTTTTCTCTTCATTTTTCAGCTTCCTCCTTAATTCGCTACCACCGTTTTTCCTTTTTTATCGTTGTTCCTGTGCGATAATTATGAAGTGACAACTTTTTTCCCTCCCAGAATGCTTGTTTATGAGTACGTCGACAATGGTAACTTGGAGCAGTGGCTTCATGGGGATGTTGGGCCTTACAGTCCTCTAACATGGGAAATTCGGATGAACATTATTCTGGGAACTGCCAAAGGGTAAACAGAAAAATTCGTTCTTTTCAAATTTCTTCCATTTTCATCCAATCTTTCTCAGTTTCCGATTATTGTTATGCCGTAGGCGAAAATGCTTTTCCAGGGTTATAACTGTTTGTTTTTCAACAGGCTAACTTATTTACATGAGGGTTTGGAACCAAAAGTTGTTCACCGTGATATTAAATCAAGCAACATTCTGCTCAGTAAGCAGTGGAATGCAAAGGTCTCAGACTTTGGCCTCGCCAAACTCCTTGGCTCTGACAACAGTTATATCACCACCCGTGTCATGGGTACTTTTGGGTTTGTATAATCTTCCTTTTCGTTGCTCCATTCCTTCCTTTAAGTATTGTTCATAACGAGTTTTGTGGCAGCAATTTTACTTAGCCTTCTATTCGCAGATATGTTGCTCCTGAATATGCAAGTACTGGCATGTTGAATGAACGAAGTGATGTTTATAGTTTTGGAATTCTGATTATGGAAGTTCTTACAGGAAGGAACCCTGTTGATTATAGTCGGCCTCCAGAGGAGGTTTGTTCGATACATTTCAGTGCTGTGCATTTTCTTCATTTGTTTGTAACGGAAAACTCTAAATTTTCAGGTGAATTTGGTAGACTGGCTCAAGAAGATGGTCAGTAACAGGAATCCAGAGGGGGTGCTGGATCCGAAGCTTCCCGAGAAACCAACTTCAAGGGCACTAAAACGAGCCCTTCTTGTAGCCTTACGTTGCACTGATCCTAATGCACAGAAGCGACCTAAAATGGGGCATGTGATACACATGCTTGAAGCTGAAGATTCCCCTTACAAAGAGGTAACATTTACTTCTTCTGAAGTTAATTCAACCTCAGTATAATCAGCGAAGTATAACATGTGTTTGTTCTTTCGTTAATTGAGAGGATAATTAAGATGTCACACTTAAAAGGAACAATATTTAATATTCAATCAAAAAACTAAATAACAACCAATCCCTTGTCTTAATATGAAGTTTCCATATGCAGCAGAAAATGGATTTGTAATTTGGTGTGATAGTTCATTTGAAGTCTTAATATAAATTTGTATTTATTTATAATAGGATCGCAGAGCTAGAAGGGATGCAGGACAATCACCCAATGACAGAGTAGGTGATGGACTGAAAGAGGAAGCAGGTGTATCAGTTGATGATGGCAAGGTTGAAAATGGGATGGTTGTCAATGAGACAAGAACGAGCCCTCAAATAGAAAAGCAATAAATTTGCTTAGCTGTGTCTTTAATGACCCTTAAACTTGTGGCTCCCTTTACAACCTGTCATTGCTTGATACATTCCTCTACATTGTTTGCTCCTTCTATACCTCAGCATTCTAAGAGATGATGCCAATGTAAATTCTAGCCATATTGTTCTATTCACCTAATAAACCATTATTATGCATCGTTGGATATCATGTTTTAATCTGCTCCAACACTATAAAAGGGAGTTTAGATGTACACTAGGTTTCTTTTCCTGTTTTTGGATCTGTGAGGTCATTCATTATACACTCTGAAACACTAGTTAGAGTGACTACAAGTAGTTCGCATTAGAGTAGAGTAGATGACAAATGATTTCCCCTTCAACAGACTGGTCCATGAGTTCCATATTTTGTCAAGTGGGTATCTGATTTTGAGAGGCTTGGATGGTTCCATTAATGGAGTCACGTTTCTAAGGAGCTGGCCAACATAATTGAACTACTTTGTCTTGTGTGTACAACACAAAGCCCCACCATTGCTCATTCTGGATCTCGCATATCTTCATCTAATCTACACTTTATCAGGTCATAAAACAGTTCAGCCATTACTTACTCCACAAATTTTCAACTTCATTTGTGGAAATTAATTATGAAAATACATCTTTTTTAAGAAACAGATTGCAAAAAGGAGTTCTTTCACGAGACAAGAGTTTGATTAGTATTTTAGGATGTCAAATCGTTTAGCAAATCGAGTGTGCAGTGTGATGAAAATGATAGTATTATGGGACTGCTGGTCGCTAGAGGGTGTTTCTGTCGCAATGTCTGCATGTCATTGATATACAATTAAATACAAGGATGGTTAAGAGTGCGTTTGAAGAGTTTCCAATGAATATTATTAAAGTTTAATACTTTAATCACTCTACATTTCATAAATACAAACAAGATTCGGGTTTTAAGTCTAATTTAACTGTACAGAACTGATTTGTAAGGTGAAATTTACATCTATTTATATATTATAAAATTGTCTTATTTTATAAAATTGTCTTATTTTTAGTTGATGTAAAACTTTCAATGATTTTTAAAAAGTTTGTGTATTTTAATTCATTGGAACAACAGCTGCAACTGGTGTTAGAACTTCCTATACTAGAGGAATATGTGGAACAGTTTTATCGTTTATGTGTTATATTAAATCACGTGATCGACAAAATATAAGTAAGGATTGGAACAAAGTATGAGGTTTCCTTGTCTTTACTAGTAAAGAAACATATCCATACCTTTGTCTTTATTTATGATCACAAATAAAGATGAAACAGATAATCAAGTAAAATTTCTCTATAATTAAGAAAAAATCAAATACAAGTAAAAGTTCATTCACGAGCCAATCTAAGTGAATAACATGATCCAAATTCAAGTAAAATGTCTAAGAATAATCAAATTACGATAATTATTAATATAATCAACAATTAATTAACTGATGGAATAAAATCAGAAATAAAAAATCCTTTTAAAAGAAAATTTTCGAATAAACGAATATAAATAATAACATGCTTTCCCACACTCTTTTTTAATTAACCATTTCATTTTTATCCCTTTAATAAGTTATCTTTAAAACATGATGAAACTCCAAAATTTACCATGATTCCATTATTAAACTATCCATAACTCAACTCAATGACTTAACTCCAAGCTTAAGCTTTTTCTTCCATTACTAGATATACTTTGTATTCTTTTTTCCTTTATTCTTGAGTAAGCGGATTCATTATTACCTCAGTTCATTTGTTTTTTTTAATTTTAATAGCTAATTTTAGTTATATATATATTTTTTAATTTTACTTAATATAGTATATTTTAAAAATCTTAATAATTGTTTAAAATTTACAAGTTAAAAAAAATCAAATTCTGTGATCAAATCTAATCCAACTCAATTAAAAATAAGTTGAATTGAATTCAGGAAAAAACAAAATAAAATCTTTTAGTGGAGTCCTATTATAGATGCATCCAAAGTTACACTGCTATGGGGAAATATTCGAATTCAATACTATTCATGAGACAAAATTCCTAATTTAAATCTCATAATCCCCTTTATTAAAATGAAAGTATTGTAAAACAAATTTGGAATTAAAAGGAAAAAAAATTCCATGTGAAAAGAATATGATCATGATAACATAAAGCTGCGATCTAATTGATTAGAAGAAGACTTCGATAATTAGTTTAGTTTTGCAAGAAAGAAAAAACACAAAAGGAATTAATCCTTTAAGAAAGAGTCTTTAATTACATCCTATTTGTTTGGTTTGAACTCATTTAATTCAGGACAACGATATTTTCATATCTAAATTTTTTTTATTTCATACCACACTATTTTTCAATTTCTTTTTTTCTATACTCATAAAATATTTACACTTTAAATTATTATTGTACCTTTAATAATAGGTTGTCAAAAGAGTCGCTGGGTTGAAAAAATAATTTCCCTTTCATTTATTATAGAGTCATTTTCCGCGGAAGTAAGTATTGAGCTTGATTATTGAACTGGTTTACTGACTTGTCATGGATAATTATGCTATTGGTTGGAAAAAAAAAATTTATCAACGGTTGATTTTTATTAAAAATCTAACATCTTATCTTTTGTGAGGAACATGAAACCCTAGTTTTTGATCATGTATGTATGAAAAGTTGTAAAGAATAAAAATGAAATGAGAAGAGCATATGATGCAGGAAGTTTATGCTTGAACTGCAGCAGATCCTTTTTCCGTTGGCGTTCAGTGAATACTTCCATCTTTCATTTTTACTTTTACTTGCTTTGAAATTCGTTAGCCACATTTTATGGAATCACACATACACTGGTTTTCTTGAACCTGATTCAGCTTCTTTCAGTGTTGGAAATTAGACTCATGAAAACGTTGAGAAGCTGCCATGTGTGCGAGATGAGAAATGATATTTTCACAAAATATTTAATTTAATGTCAAATTGTTGAAAAGAAACATGGAAACTTGACGTAACCCTTTTGTCTTTGATTTGGGACTATTTGTTGTTAGAATTGTCACTTCTCTCCAAAACGCATCAAAACATTCACGTTTTGCATGCATGTAAGGGAAAGCCATAACCACACCGCTATATATATATATATATATATATATATATATATATATATATATATATATATATATATATATATATATATATGCATTTTGATTCAATGGGTTCTCACTCACGCTTGCTTCAACTTAAGAAGTTTTTTTCTTGATTATATATAGAAAAAGCTTAGTTTATTGAACAACACAAGATCAACCATGGCATCGAAAGAGTCCAAGAAGAAAAATTCGGGTCGGAAAATACCCGGACCCACAAACCCGATGGTGACGCCTTTGTTGACGGATCAATACCAATTCACCATGGCTTATGCCTACTGGAAATCTGGCAAGCATCGAGAACGTGCTGTGTACGTCATTCAACCCTATACTAAATCCTCGTCATGATTTTTATTTTTTTTTTGGTTTAGATGGGTGCAGTTTGATGTATACGTTTGTTTATGATGATTTTTGTTTTAGGTTTGATTTGTATTTTCGGAAGAACCCCTTTGGAGGGGAGTACACTGTCTTCGCTGGTTTGGAAGAATGCGTGAGATTCATTGCTAATTTCAAGCTCACCGAGGAACAAATAGATTATATCAGAAATAATTTGTCTGTTTCATGTGAGGTATAGCGTGTCTGATTTTCATCATGGCTGCGACACTTTCGTTTCAGTGTTTGATCGTTTTACTCTAAAATTTATCAATAACAGGACATAAAGAGAGCATGTATAAGTTGAACAGATAGATTACAATTGTCTGGAATAAACTACTTAGCCAAGATAGGTCTTCCAAACATTTTTTTTTTCCTTAGCAACACATTCTAAGACCTTTTTCTGGCAGAGTCTCTTATATGGAGTGATCTTCTTATAAGTCTTACTAAATACACAAGTCTCTTTTGACGCTTCTGTGATTTTTCTGGTATATTTTTCCTTCAAAATAAATTGCAACTTTGGTAATTATTGATTAAATCATAGGAAGGCTTCCTTGACTATCTCAGAGGAATTGACTGTTCTGATGTTGAGGTGTATGCTATTCCCGAAGGATCGGTTGTTTTTGCTAAGGTACCCCTGTTGAGAGTTGAAGGTCCGATTGCAGTGAGTATCTTCTACTATTAAATTCTCTCTTTCAGTTTACGTCACTTTCCAATTCTTGTTTCTTGCATTAACTTGACTTTCTACTCTTCAGGTTGTTCAATTGCTAGAAACACCTTTTATCAATCTCATTAATTTTGCATCATTAGTTTCTACTAATGCTGCAAGGCATCGTTTTGTTGCTGGAAAATCAAAAACTCTGCTTGAGTTTGGACTACGAAGGGCTCAGGTTTCTAAGTCCTTCTGAAAAAATAGTTGATGAAAAAAATTATAAATAATTTCCTTTCTTAACGATAATATTATTTTTAATGTAGGGGCCTGATGGTGGAATTGGTGCATCAAAGTACAGTTACATTGGGGGATTTGATGCAACAAGGTACTATCTATCAACTAACTTCAGTTCTAGTTATGTTTGCTCATACTCAAGTTAAAACGGCATTCCACTCTGAGCAAGTTGTTTGGGTTTAGTGATTTTTTGTATCTGACCTTTGGTATTTTGTTACTTTGCTTTTTCGTATGGCACATCAATAGCAACGTTGCAGCAGGAATGTTATTTGGGATTCCCCTTCGTGGTACTCATTCCCATGCATTTGTTAGCTCCTATATGGTATGTGAACATTTCATTGAAATTCTTGACATATTCTGATGGTGTTTCTGATGAGTCCCTGTTTGGTGAGAATATATCCTACTCTTTTTTTTATCTGCAAATGATAATTGTTAATATGTAGCTTTTATTAATAAAAGATTCCAAAACTGCAAAGATCAAATTTCTTGTAAGATCAAGATATGAGAGTGGCATTGAGTGATAGAAATGAGACTGATATTACAAAATCATAGAAAGGAAAAGATGAGGAAGATCCTCTCACTTTATATTAACAGACTTTCAGTCAACAGTCCTCTCTTTATCACGGCCTTTATGATTTCTGTTATCAGCACTTTTATGCTTTGTTATAACCTTAGTCATTTTCTGATGTATTTCATTTGTTTGAAGCAGAACCTCGACGAGATTAAAGACAAAGCGCTTCGTAAAAAAGATGGTTCAAGTACATGTCAAGATTTTGTTAGCCTAGTTCGAGACTGGCTGAGAAAAATTGAGGTGACTTGATTTTTAATTGACTACACATTTTCAGTTTTCTATATCTTTTAGATGTATTCTTTCTCTTGTTATACTCCAACATCCTCAGTTTCTTCCATTTCTCCACATGAACATTGTTATAGCATATATTTATGCTTTTGCAACAACAATAATCTATACTGATTTGTCACTGTGCAGCGGTCGGATTCTCTTCGTAGCAATTCTGCTGAGACCAATAAAAGTGAGCTGGCAGCATTGACATCTTATGCATTAGCATTTCCTGATAACTTTCTTGCCCTAGTAGACACTTACGATGTAAGTGTATAATATTTTCTTATACATACATTTCTTGATATTACACATTATGTTAGGCATATGAACGTCCATGACAAATGGTGGAGTGTGTATGAGAGAATAGTAGGCTAATGAAAGCACCATTGATAAGGAGAATGATAATTATTATACCACTATTCCTAATTCTACAACTAAAAGAAATAAAAATTAACAATTCAGATTCTTTATTAATAATGACAGAGGGATACAAAAATATATTTAACAAACACGTCAAACAAATTCGTATGAACCTGCTAAAATCAGATATTAAATATTAGAATTAAAAGACAGATATAAGGATATTAATTATCTCTATTGGCCCTCATAACAGTAGATAATTTTAGCACCATTTTGATCATCAGTGTTCAATGGTTGAGTAAATCTTGTTTATCCTATCCTTATTTTATGTCCTTTGCGAACAAATTAGTTCAGGTTTAGTTTAACTATTTTTTCACATGGTGACACTTACATGTGTTCACAGGTGATGAGAAGTGGAGTGCCTAATTTTTGTGCAGTTGCATTAGCTCTCAATGACTTAGGGTACGTCAAGATGTTTTCCGTGCATGCTTATCATAATCACTTGATCATGTAATAGTTATTCATTACTGAGTTTAGGTGATGTTCTGAGCAGATACAAAGCAATTGGCATTAGGCTGGATTCTGGTGACCTTGCATATTTGTCTTGTGAGATCAGGAAGTTGTTTTGCTCCATTGAGAAGGAATTTGGATTGCCCGGTTTCGGGAAGATGAATATCACAGCCAGTAATGACCTTAATGAAGAAACAATAGATGCTTTAAACAAACAGGTAAATTCGTTTACAAACTGGAATTGTAGATTATATGCTGTTGGTTCAAGGAAAATATGACGGTTTAGATTGAAGCACAATGTTGCTAAAACAACAATCTATACCTGAATTCATAGTTTTTTTATCCTAGTTCTTTCATTGGATTGCATCTCTTTCTGCAGGGTCATCAGATTGATGCCTATGGAATTGGTACATACCTGGTTACGTGTTATGCTCAAGCTGCTTTAGGAGTTGTTTTCAAGCTGGTTGAGATTAATAATAAACCTCGGATCAAACTTTCTGAAGCTGTCTCAAAGGTTTGAATACTAGACAGAATATATAACTGGGACCATTTATTTGCATTTAATTAATTATAATCTTATCATCCTTTTGCTATTTGATCTGTTTTTAGGTCACTATTCCATGTAAGAAGCGAATATATAGATTGTATGGGAAAGAAGGTTATGCTTTGGTAGACATAATGACAGGAGAAAATGAACCCCCTCCAAAGGTATTTTCTTCTCTGTCGGTTACTAGAATTTATTACATGGTTCAGAACCGTCACATTTTCTTAAGTCACGATTAATGTTCCCATCACATCTAATTAAGATTTTAATTCATGAGAAAAAAATAAATAAAACATGGTCACGTGTTAGACAAAATAAGACTACAGTAGTCTTATCATCCAAGTGTAATTTACAAATGTAATCATATATATTTTTTAAGAAAATTTAATGATAGGTGGGAGAAAGAATCCTGTGCCGCCATCCCTTTCGAGAATCCAAAAGAGCATATGTGGTGCCTCAGAAAATTGAGGAGCTTCTAAGGTGTTACTGTGCTGGGAATTCAGGTATGAACTATATCAAAATTCAGTTGTCACAGAAAAATAGGACCTTTGACATACTTTAACACTTTTGAGGGCATCTCATGACATTAGGGTTTAAATAATGTCATATAATATGCTCTGTTATTTGTTGAAGATAAAAACGAAGAAATTCTGCCTCCTTTAAAGGACATTAGAGAGCGATGCATCCAGCAACTTGAGCAAATGCGACCTGACCACATGAGGAGACTCAATCCAACTCCGTATAAGGTGCAATTCTTTATTATTTTACAATCTTCATTTTGAAATGCTTTTAACACTTTTACTTCAAATTTTGGTCAGGTTAGTGTGAGTGCAAAGTTATATGACTTCATTCACTTCTTGTGGCTCAATGAGGCACCTGTTGGAGAGCTGCGATAACAAGATAAATAAATGGAGATGCACCTGATTATGGAGGCTAAAGAAATTGTAATAGCATTTGCGTTCTTGTGATTAATTCTTAATATATATATATATATATATATATATATATATATATATATATATATATATATATATATATATATATCTGTTTTCATGTGGATGTGTATACATTTTTCTAGGCTGTATACCTATTTTATGCTTCTATTTTGTATTTAATTATTTTTTAAAAATTTAATAGTTCAATCTTAAAATCATTATCTTGTATATTTAACAATAAAAATGTACGATATGTTTTACTTATACCTCCCTTTTCCTTTCGATCCAAACGTCGTGGCATTGTCTCGTTTAGAAAGATACATCACTTAATCATAAAACTAATCAACATTCTTAAAAAGAATCAATTATTAATTTTTTTATAATAAAAAATTCACCCTAAAGTGTAAAATTACAGTAGGCACACTCTAATCCATTGAGGAGCTTTGAAAATAATAAAGACAAACGTAAACATATTTACAGAACATGTGAAGTTGTTCTATGAACATCTACACAGCTACACAATCTAGTACAGATTAGTATAGAAGATTGCTAAGAGTTTTCATCAGAGCCCAGTTCTGCCAGCGTGATTTGCTCAATCATACTTGATAATCTATTTATAATTCTTAATCACTCTGCTAAAAAAACCCTTGCTTAAGTAGGATTCGGGTGGACACTAAACCTGCAAATTAAACTGTTATCACCAGATCCTCCAGTCTCACCCAGCCATAAGCACAACGGTCCCTGATCTTCTGCGCTGTTGAAGCTGCTGGATCAATCATAGGCCTAATTTTCATCACCTCTTTCTCTATAGTTATTCTAGATTTGCCCTCCATCTGGAAGAGTCACGTCCAAAAACAGTATGATTAATAATGATGAACCAAGTTGTATAGTTAGTTAATCATTATTCATTTATTTAACTCAAGACATCACAGTTAACAAATTATCCTAAAAATCCGAGTGGTTTGCATAAGCTTTCAACAAATTATCCTCATCATTTAGTGAGTACCTTTTCTATACAAGAAACAGCGTCAAACACGTGGCAAAAATACGAGAGCTGCTTGTACAAGTCTGCTTCAGTATACTGAAAAATCACATAAACATTTAGTATATTAGAATACGCGTATTAAAGCAATTATTAAAATTCAACAAGTTCTTGGAGTGAAACCTTTCTAAGCAGACGGCCATTGCAACGAGGATAATTTGGACAAACAGTTCCTCTCTCGGAATCACCAACCAACCGCAGGCTGATACTCCGCGTTGTATGCTTGCACGTTTCATCATCACACTGGATGCAAAAACAGCCAAGGATAATAATGACACCAAATTTTCACTGGCTATTAATTTTCATAATATATTTAGAGAGGTGACTTACCGTTAGTAAACCTTTATAGTACATCAAAACAAACATCTCTGCTTGCCTTTTGACCTATGAAGTATAATGAACTGTAAGTATATTCTCGGGAATAATATTCTGTGCTAAATCAAATCAACAATGATGATAGGTGTTACTAAATGTTCTATTTTGAAGTCCATTCCAGAGCTGAAACTGGTGTCAAAACTCTCCTAGATGAAGCGCACTTAAACAACAATACTTGTAGAGATGCCTTGAATCTTAAATTAGTCAAACCTGATTCGCTATCATCGCTGGAGAAATTTTGACATCATCGGGGCATTTAGGACAACACAGCTTACGCCAGAAATTGAAGTCAGATTCCTCGGTAGATACGCTGGTTGTCATTTCACTTCCCAACAAACAGCAAATAGATTTAGAGACGGGTGGGCAGTCAAATGTACCAGAGCAGCTGGGGCATGACAAGACCAACGGCTCACATCCCCGATACCTGCAATTAATTTATCACATCCAATCCATGAATTAATAATTATGGATAGGCAAATCATCAGTAAAATCCATTGATCATATCACAGCTTTAGCAAGAATCCACCAAAGCCTAAATAGATAAAATACTGTCAAAAAATGTATAGCTTGTTCAAATCTCTGCAGAGTATACTAAATCTCAGAATTGAAACAGAAAGGCTCTAGCAGTAATCAGGATAAAAAAATCCATACTCAGGATATCTACATGTAAAATTTATATGATATCCACGATGGATACATGCAGGTTATGTACACGAATATTTTAATTACTTACTTATTGATGAGAGGATAAGAGTATCAAGATATACAAACCATACAAACTACCAGATACCCGCTACTGGTTTATTATTGGTAAATTTTATTTCAATATTTTTAAAAAAATCAAGAAATAAAAACAAAGTTATTAGTAAATTTATTTGAATATTTTTAAAAAAATCAAGAATATTAACCATTCAAGAATAACCCATTGTCATTCCTAACAAGTATCTATATTAACACTGGTAGTGCATATCTGCATTTATGAGATTTTTGACAATTGGTGGGATCTAAATTTAAAAACCAAGACATACCTCTCCTCATCATTAGCAGCACACAAGAGTGAACTGCTAGAATCATCATTAAAAGCTTCACTTGATTTATGATGAAACTGAAACAATATAGTTTTCCAATTTAGATAACTTATACAAAAAATAAATGTAAATACCTGGATCTGAATGCTGAGACAAACTAGGAAGTATATTTTACCTTTGAGGAATCAAGCCCTAAGCAATCAGCCAGTCTTTCTGGGCTTGTCCCCTGAATTGATGCACAAAGGCGTGATACTACGGGATGGATCTACAAGAGCAAAACATAAAATACTCAATCAGGGTACATTACTCGGTAACCATTGTTATTCATAAAATTAGCCATTGCATTCTAAAACCTGTTGTGATAAATAGTAATCAATGTCAATCAGCCATGTCCCTTGTTCCCGTTTAAGTTCTTCAGGATGTCTAGCACGTTGAGCAATGCCACCTGCACTGCCTGAACTGCCACCCTAATCAAAGCAGAACATAATATTAAAAATACAAAGGTGAGACAGAACAAAACATACGTCGAGTACTTCATGAAAAAACATTTCCCAGGGTTACACTATGTGTCCTTTGATAGGAAGTGAATTACTAAATGACAAACCTGCTCATAACAAATTATATAAGGGATTGTATCACCAACAGAACAGCCAGAAGAGTAACCCTGTTGCTTCAATCTTTGTGCCACCTATACGTTGTGATCAAGAAAAGCATCCTCAGAAGTCAGAATCAAGTAGGTAGTAGCAAAAGAACATAGATCAGACTATTTGAAGTAACAAATGAAAATAGCTTGGACTAACAAGAACATGTGGCTGGTTCTTGGCATCAGGATAAGCTTCAGGTGGTTTAGTCAATGTCTTCGTAATGACATATTTCTCTAATGGTACTTGTCCGTTCCTCATTTCTTCTTGTACCTGTATTAAGATTAACATCGATCAGTTTGCAGGGAAAACAAACCTCAACTACAATATAAAAATCATTAATTAAAGTGAAAGGCAAAATTTACATGAACAAAACCCCCCAATGAACTCCAATTCCTTCACAAACGATTGATAACTAGATCAACAAAAAAAACTATTCCACATCATCAATTAATCCCATCAAATGCGAGTTATACACCCAAGCACTCAAGATTTTGGACCACCCTATAAATAACATTCCAATCTTCGGGCAGAAAGTAGTGAGCCCAAAACTCCAGGAAGCTTTTCTCTAATCACATGGTAGGTTATTACAAACAAATGTCTAATACTTCAAGAAATCACAATTTACCTTCATGAGCGAGTTGTGGATTGACTCCACTACATCTTCACATGACCTGGGAACCATAATATAACTCGTTAGTAAAAACATGCATCTAGGAGGACAAATTGGCAAAAAAAGTAACATACCCTCCAGACAAAATTTGAGTCAAGCAAAAATCTCCTAATTCTTTAGCTAATAAGCTCCAGTCACGACGAACAATGTCAAGACCTTTACGTTCAATAACCTGCACCATGCAATAACCTCACTGTATGATCTTTTAAATATGTTTGGTAATGTAAAAGAATAAGTTATCACAAGCATACCTCATATGGGGTGCCATCTTTAAACAGCAACTTTACAGCTGCATACTTCTTTTTCTTGAGAAGCAGCATTCTTTTATATAAACCATCAAGATCAATTTCCAAGCATTTATATTTCTTATTGACCTGATGACAAATTAAGCAGAAAACACATCACGAGAAGATAGATGAAAAAAAAGGAGGGAAAACTGCCATTTATTCTTGAAATATGGAAATATGCCAGAATTATCTGTAGTTGTAAACAGTGCAAACTAAACATGCTAAAACAATGTTGCAGTCGTGTCCAACTTAAATCACCTAAGCAACTGATTAATGACAAAAAACAAAAAACTATTGACATAACTTCACATTATCTTTTAAATCAACTCTAAGAAAAGAATCTTGAAATATATTTTACCGGGGGATAACAATGCTGAAAAACTATGGTGTTAGCTCTAAAACACCATGTTGCACGGCATAAGAACAGAGGAAACGATATGCAAATCTAAACCACCAAGAATTAAGAGATTTTCACAGCTAATAGTCAAATCTTACCTCTTGAATAACTTTTACAGCAATTTTATTAGCTTCCTCAATATCATCTAGCCCACTGTAAATCATTATTGAATCGGTGTCACCATAGATCACCTATAAAGAAAAAAAACATTGCACAAATTAAGAGCTAATATTGACCACCAGTTACATCAAATAAATATAACTAATATACCAAACTCTAATACTTCAAGATGAAGAGTACTACAAATAACCTCTAAATTCAAGGCATTCTGAACTAAATCAACAGTACTCTGCAGTATCTCCCTTCCCTGTATGGCCAATAGACATGCAACTGAAAATGTGAGCATTTGAAAATATGTTTCAGAGTACAGTAATCACTTGTTACGCTGAATAAGCAAGTGTATTCTTACTTGTAAAGTAATAAGCTCAGCCAAAGGCTTAGCATAAAATCTGGAATTGGAAAATCCCAGGCACCCATACATACTGCATAACACACCATTAAATTTAACACAGAAGGAACAACAGCATTTAATTTTGAAAGATGCAAGAAAAGGGAAAAGAAATATCACCTGTTAGCAGTAAGCTTAAGTGCTTGCTGCTGAATATCCAGTTGCTGAACCCTTAAAGGATCAGCTTTTTCATTCTTCTTTTTTTCATTCTTTATCCACGACTTTACCTTCTTCCTCCTATCTACCAGATTTTTCAGCACCTAGCACAACATACTCAATTACACACACATCTAAACTCTGTAGTCTACACGAAAGAACATGAAAATAGCCTTGTACATTAAAGAAGTTATATAAATTAAGATATATTGATAAACTGCATGAAAAACAGACGTGCCACTTACGAGAACAAAAACAACTAAGTATTCAAGGACCTTGTATAAGGAATTGTAAGACAAGATTATTTAGTTTGAGGCAATTTAAAATGAATCGTTATGAAATGCTGTTTTCAAATAAATATGCTTTGTAGGGAAAAAAACAGCCCTGGCCTGTCCTTACTGTGCTACTGCTTTACGTACTTGCAATGATTTTCTTTTACAGTTTTGTACCTCATTCGGTAATAGCAAAGGATATATCATATCATTCCTGATCATTGATCAGATCTTATTTGGATGCAGAAAATTGTCGACTGTGATGTATGAAATTAGAAAAAAAGAGCATTGCTTTCTCTAGTTCAGTCCATTTGTTGCCACGTTTTACATCACTTTCCACTGAAACAACCATGCCAACATGATTGGGCATCCATTACTAATTTTATAGTTTTTTAAACACCAAAAATACTGTTGAATCCTCATTTTCAAACACTGGTTTTTCACGTAAGTAAGAATAGCACCCAAGGCACAAACAAACCAGATGGAGACAACTCTAGAAAATCCAGTTACAATGCAGTATTGTAAAGAAATCTTAAACACCCTATCCATACGCAACAAAATAGAAGCCACAGCCTCGTCCAGTATAGTAAATAATATATAAACCACTTCAGTATAAATGCATCACTGACAACAAATTTAATTTATCAAGACAAACAATCTAGAAACCTTAAAAACACCCTATCCATAAGCAACAAAATAGAAGCCACAGCCTCCTCTAGTACTGTTAAGAATATATAAACCACTTCAGTATAAATGCATCACTGACAACAAATTTAATTTTTTAATTGGAACAACTCAAATACAGAGAAAAGGCAACTAACTTATTAAAAAGATGTAATTCTCCTAAATTAGGGAATAAAATTTGGTCGGGCTCCATATCTAAATCATACCCAACTAGGAAACAAGCAAATGGTACAAAACTTCAAGTTCAAATTGATTAAAAGATAAAATATTTGTATGTGTGTGCATCTTTTACCTCTGGCAAGACTCCAGTTATTTTACTAGATGGTAGACGTGGAAAAGATCCGTCCAAAGATCTTTCAACAGTTGTAAAGCAAATATTGTATTCCTGTAATTCAATTCAGTAAGTTGCAAACAGTAGAAACTGTAACAATTTGCCACTTGTAACGAATTAGACAAAGTAAACCAAGCTTAATTTGAAGACAGCGGCGTTAACCTGAATAATAGAAGGATAAAGACTGTTGAAATCCAAAAGGAGTATATATTTGTCATATAGACCCTTCTTTGGCTCCAAAACCAGTCCCCCGGCGTAAGAAGGACCCTTTTTGCTTTTCTTATTATTAGGTTCAGAAGCATCATTGTCATAGTTTACATCGTCAACATCTACATCGTAGTTGCTATCTTCAACATCATGAGTTACTCTACGTTTCGTCAATTTCGTTTCTTTAGAATAGTTTGAGAACTTGTCTGGCACCATATATTTCATTGCATGGAAAGTATGCAGCAAAAGATATTCAACTCTCTGTGCTCGAGCACCCTGAAATAATAAACTAAAAAATATTAGCTGTTGGCCGCTGCCTGGTAGGTTAAGCCCAATATCAAATCAAGATAAAAAGTAAATACATCGGAATCTCACCTGAAGAGTTTTCCCCCACAGATTACCACTTATATTAGTTAGCTGACGTGTGAGTGGAAGAATACTTAAATAAAACATCAGTTCCATAGACAACCATGCATCTGTTTCACCGTATTCAATCTGAACAAGTCAAGAACACCATAACAGTCAGCATAGAAGCAAATAAGCTAAATATTTTTTCAATCATTCGAATATTCCAAATGAAAAAGGTAAAATCTTTGACACCCTAATATTTAGCAAGATCATGTAAGTTGATAAGATCCCATAGCTTATCAACTAAGACTATAAAGTCCTCAAATTCAGCGCGGTTATTCATTATAGCATTAAAATATTCCGTACTACAAAATATTTAAGTTTCAACAATTCAGCCCAAAACCAGTCAAGTTTAACTCCAATCCAGTGGTATTATCAAAAAATATCAAGTATGGAATATAATTTGTTAATATCATTAACCATACAAGCATTGTAGTTCAATATTTGTGGATGTCAACTATTGCTGAATGTATCTAAATTCCCATTAGCACTCACAAGATCAGCCCCAAAATAGTGATGCAATGAATTGAAACAAAATCCTTCGATAATGAAGTGTTTATCATTTAAAAAAGATAATCCACAGTGAACATTATATAACAAGCACTTCAAATAGTTCTCCACAACAAAAAAAATACAGAGCTGTTTGAGTATATTGGAACCTACAAGCTCCATTAGCGATTCCGCGGATTGGAACATTTTTGGAACTTCATGTGGAGCAACTTCCTTCCGAAACTTGTTCAGGTGTGATTTTGCAAGGTGACTTAAAGAGTAACTAACCTGGAAGAACCAATAATGATGGTTACTAAGAAGTAAAAACCACAATTACTGCTCAGAGCGGGTTCTTAACAACTATTTCACCTCCTTTAATAGGTCACGGGAACACAAATATGTATCACAAAGAAGCCTGCCAGCAATGCATGACATGATACCAGGATCTGCTCCAGAACCAAAAACCTTACTTCTTCTTCCAAGTTTAGGCATAGTCGATCGGTTGAGGCGTCCTAGTTTAGACCACATGCTGCTTGCCACTTTGCAGGCCTGCATATTTTTTATTAGATGTTTTTAGGTGTAGCACCAAGTGTAAAATGCAAGTCAGAAGGAAAGCAGCAGCAGATTTTTGCTTTAAAAAGCCTAATGGGTTTAAATTATAGTATGGGCCATTGAGGGAAAATGAAAATCACTTGCACAAATGATGAAAATAAAAAAAATAAATAAAAAATAAATAAAAAAACTGTATATAGAAATTCAGTAGAAAACCTTAAGCTCGAAAACACAAACAATAAACTGAAAACAACTGACTGAAAATATAGCTTTCTTGATAATAGTGTTTTGGGCAACATGAACTGGGGCATCAGCTAATGAGTTTCATAGAAAAAAATATCAGGAACTTTGTCTATTCAACAGTTAGACAGAGACAACAACCTCTTAAACAAATATACCTAGAGAACGATGACGGGTTAAAAAACTGCAGAATTGCAACACTTTCTTCAGGACAAATTCAGACTTCCAAAATGAATTTTAATTTTCCATTAAACACTGAATGAAACCCTCTCAACTAACTATCTTCCCAATATAACCTCTTCATAACCAATTCTGACAAAGTAATTTTGATCTTTGTGAAAATTTTATACTATTTTACCCCCTTAAGAATGAATTTCTACCTCATTGAATGAATTGTTCAAACCACCTAAATCAATTATTTCTCATCCACATATCGTCCATTGTTTTTCAGTATATATCATCCATTTGACAATGAGAAATAATGAGAAAGGAATGTGCCAAATTCTATTAACTTTGTGAAAAGTCAAATAATTGACATAAAATTATCAGAGGAAAAGCCAAAATTCCCACCTGACATCTGTGGAGAAGAACATCCAGGTCAAATCCAGATATATTATGTCCAACCAGAACATCGCTATCCAACTTGTGCAATTCTAACATCAAGCGGTTCAATAAAGCTCTCTCACTGAAAACAAAGTGTTATTAGATAGGTCAATCCTAGAAGCAATCATAATTTCGAAGAAAAGTTTCACAGTTTTTAGATCATATTCAAACTAAAAAAAAACACATAGCAAATACGTAAACACCATCTTGTAATGTCTCTACCTGCTTTCAGCACACAGAATATTTGAACCAGCTTTTAAGTTTCTGTCCGTGACCTCTTTGTTGAATCCCATTGGAAATATACTCCCATCAAGTTTACGAACAACAGTAAAATGGGTCAGCCTTCCAGGTCTCCTCCATTCTGAAGCCATCATAGGCGCGTCAATCTAAAATGTTAAACAGCAAATATCTTAAACTTTGATAGTAATGTTTAAACAGTCAATGAGGATATACTAATAGGAACAGATAATTGGTGACAGTTATTTAAACACTCAATGCATAACGAAACCACAGTAATGATAAGCAAACACTAAAAAAAGAACCATAAACAACCTTAACCATGTTACAACAGACAACGGATGCTGATACAATCTCATTTATGTTCTGCTTTTCATTTATGGTGGTTTTCAAGTTTATTGCTGCAACAACCACCGGAGGAATATTAGAAGTGATTTTCGAAGGAGGTGATGTCCTTATGAGTTTAGGAGAGCCAACAGTTACTTCAAATTTGCACCAGCTAACCTGTAAGCACAAACAAGATACTTGGATTAAAACAAGGCAACCTGTATATGGAATAAAGGACAAGAAATATAAATTACTTCAACTTGATGCACAACTTAAAATCTCACCCTTCGGGAAGATGAGCTCGTAGCAAACCTTGAAACCTGTAGCCATGAAGGCCCCTTTATCTTCCGTTTAATCAGAAAAAGCTCAAGGGCACTGCAAATAGTAATAGTTGGTTCAACTGTTTGTCTAACAAGTCAAATTGTTCAATTTATGGACACTCACGACAAGAGTGGGGAATATCAGTGTAAAAGCCTTTGCATGATACTAACTTCAAATAACAGAGTTCATATTTATGTTAACAAAGAATAGGCTTTTAGTCTCTAGAGTTAAGGCAGCTACTCAGTCCTCACATCACATCAAAATAAGAATTAAAATGTAATATTCTATTTTAGAGACCCAGCACGTTTCTGAAATGCATAGTTACGGAGAAAATAATTTATCTTCACAAAAAGAAATCTCCAAGTTTCTGCCAGACTACTCTCCCAAGTATCATTTCCCAATGTTCCTAAGTTTAAGAAACCCATTCAATGATCAACCTAAAAGTTACATGTTCTTATTATATCGAAAACACCAGATATTTGTTAAAAGAGCCTGCTTAGAAAACAGTTCTTTGTTACAGATTGCGGGACAAAAGTTATTTGTAGAAAATAACTGCTGGCAGTTATGGGTTAGAAGAATACATCCGACAGAAGGCTGTGTAACTGAGGAATGTGAAGTTATTGAGGACAGAGAATACTCTCAGTAGGAGACTTTTGTCTCTGGGTGAGCAAGTGCGTTGTTGTGTGTGTGATTACAACGTTCTATGCTATATATATATATATATATATATATATATATATATATATATATATATATATATATATATATATATATATATATATATATATATATATTTTTTTTTATGT
>Ga0214543_1003675_pt1 | contig 29625 bp, 20 predicted proteins | sample CNSS2metaG_FD_160094 | JGI IMG/M metagenome (GOLD analysis project Ga0214543, IMG submission 160094) | Root nodule microbial communities from cowpea collected in UCLA plant growth center, Los Angeles, California, USA - CNSS2 | ecosystem: Host-associated > Plants > Roots > Nodule | place: USA... | reverse complement strand
AATTTTTTATCGAATATTTAATTAACTTATACTTCTTACATTTATTATAGAATGGAAATTGAAGTAACCAAATATATTTATTACATTTATTATTGTGCGTTTTCTTATATAAACCGTGAAAATAGATGAAAAATATTGTAGGAAGTAGTTACAAGAATGTATACAAAAATGAAGTACATAATTGATACATATTTGATAAAATAGTAATTGTTATAAAGATTATCCTAAACTTTAAAAACGAGGCATAAATAAATATAATATATAAATTAATTGATCAGTTGGGATAGTTGATAAAAGGTATAATTAGTCGCATAGTACCCAGTTTGGTACTGAAGTTTCTAATTGGTACCCGGTTTAAAAAAAGTCTCAATTACGTACCCAAATTAGTTTAAGTGCACCAATTGAGTCCAAACCGTTAAATGTTCAGAAACGGCGTTTAGAAAAATGTGAGGTGGCAGTGCAAAAGGGATACGTGTCAAATAATAACACATGAGTGGTTAAAATTATAATTGTACAGTGACCACGTGGTATTTACATTTAAAGGAGATTTGCCTCCATTTTCGTTGTCTTCTTCCTCCCTATCTTCTGCCCTAATCCAGTTTTTTCTTCATCAATATCCGCACAGTAAGTGGTGCCCTAATTTCGTTTGTTCTTCCACTCGTTTTCCAATTCCGCAATGTCTCGTAAAGAAGGTTGTTCGTGTTCTTCGTGGGGTTCCCAACAGCAAAGCGTCTCCTCGTTTTCGTTTCGTCGATCCACATCTGGCAGCAGAGGGAGACGCCGTCGTCTCTGGAGAGAGTGGAGGAGGAAAAACTGCGAGAGGAGGAGTGGGGAGGGTGTAGGATAGGAAATACTGGAATTGGCCGCCAAAAACTGGGAATGGGAATAATGGAGTGAGGGAAGCAAAACCCACCAAAAACCCTTCTGCTATTCCACCACTTTCACTCTCCTCTTCCTTCTTCCATCTTTCTGAACATATTAAAATTATTTTAGAAAAATACTAAAATTATAACACTTCGCGAACAATCGTGCACCACTTCGTGGTGCCCTAATTATTTTAGAAAAACACTTCAGTGTTCCAAATCTGCCTTCAATTTCTCCACCACCTCGCGAACAATCGTGCACCACTTCGTCTCCCCTGCCTCAACTTTCCCCAATTTCACATCTTTATCACAACCTTCTGCCACTTCTTTTTAACTTCTCGCCCCTAATTTTTATTTTCGTTCTTTTCTTTTTTTATTTTCGTTCTTTTCTTTTTTTATTTTTTCATTACAAAACATATTTAATATTCTTCCCCACATTTCCACGTCAGTAAAAATTAATCACCACGTGTTCCAAGTTTAATTCAGAGACCAACCACTATCAGTCAACGTTAACTTTTCTAACGGCGTCAACTGAAATGGACTCAATTGGTGCACTTAAACTAATTTGGGTACGTAATTGAGACTTTTTTAAACTGGGTACCAATTAGAAACTTCAGTACCAAACTGGGTACTATGCGACTAATTATACCTAATAGTTACTTGTGCTTTTTCATTACATTAGTTAAAATTAAAGAATAGTGTGCCATGCATTTTTTTAAACTTAATTTAAACTAATCAAATCTATATTTTATAATATATATATATATATATATATATATATATAATATTAATTTTAACTATAAGGGTAAAATAGTAATATTACATTTTATTTAATAATTTTTTTAATTTATCACATAAGTCAAATCACTCATAAATTTTCACAAACTTTATTTCTAAATTTATTCACTTTCACCTCCAAATTCCTTGAAAAAATAACACAAACTTTACCCCCAAATTCATTCGCTCATTCTCCTTAAATCCATCTTCACAAGTGAACACACTCTTACCTTTTGTTTGGATAAAGCATTTCAATAATTATAAGAAATTGAAATGCATTACATTTGAAATTCTTGCAATTGAATTCCCTTCATTTTATAAATAATCTGTTTGGATAGTGTAATTGGAATACCTTACATTTCAATTTCTTATTTGGATAAAATAATTGAATTTTTCTTATGAGATAAAATTTCATTTTAATAATATTTATTTTAATATATAAATTTTGAAATTAAATTTAACATATATGATTATCAACTTAAAATATTTAAATTCGGTCAAATTTCGATCGAGCCTACTTGGCCAAATTCGACCAAACTTTGACCATCGTAAACACAGTCCAATTTGGCAAAATTTAGGTTGGAGTCAACTCGGTCACATTTGACCAAATTTTGGTCGGTGTTGACTCGACCAAATGGAACAAATTTAAGACTATGTCGACTCACCTAGCCTGTCTGCGTCGTTGGGCCAATCCGGCTCATCTTGGTTGCCGGGCCAACCAAGCATGTTTAGGTCGTCGGGCCGATCGGGCCCTTCTGTATCATTAAGATGATCGAACCCGTCAAGGTTGTCGCTCTTGCTCGACTCGTCTGAGTTGTCTAGCCGGCATAACTCATTTAGATTGTTGGCCTAACCCTACCCGTTTAGGTCATCAACCCGACCCGATCCGTTTGGGTCATCGGGCCCTTCTTAGTCGTCGGGGCCAGTTTGTAACTTCCTAGCCAGAAATTACTTATTAAAATAAAATAAAATAAAAATTTAATTAAACAACCTCATTTATTATCAACAATTCCCAAATTGCGGGAGAAATTTAAATCTTTAAGTTCAACACGCCAAACCAGATAATATAATTCGCGGCAATACTGTAATACAAATATTTTTGTCTATGAAATTATTACAATAAATCCATATTCTAACAAACTAAAATTAGTAAAAACTCCCAAGAGGTCCCCACTCCGTCTCTATGCATCAGCCTGCTCACCTGCATCAACATCTGCTCCCATGTAACAAGTTACATGATCATTGCCAAGCACACACAGATAGGGTGAGCTCATTTAAATAAAACCAAGCAAATTTAAATTTAATATTAGATACATCATTTCAACATTAAAACCCGGGTTAGTATTTTTCTCCCTATTTCCTTACTTCTCCACTTCCAGCACTTGCATTAGACATCTATCATTTCTATACCCTTTAGGTGAGATCAATGATCGATCTTCGCTACACGAGTGTCTACTCGCCCCTCCGACTACAGGTCACCATCTGATAGTCCACACGTGGTAATAACTTTGCCACAGCATCTCACCGTGACACCAAGTGGAGCTCCCCAAAACAAACATAAGTTTGTAGTTGTTCCCAGACTACCAAAGCTCTATTAGAGTGCACTGAATAGGGCAATCACCCGAAACCTCGCCGTACGAGCCACAACTCGCACACTCAATTGGACTTCCTAAACCACCAGGCTACAACCTAGAGAGGTCAAGTGTTACCCCAATACAAGATACACTCGTAACTGGGCCCTCAGCCAAAGCCTCGCATCATGAACATCACCTAAAGCTGTGTAGAAAACCCTTCTTCGCGCACCATCACCGGACCAAAACCGTCTACTGCGCATCACACGCCGCTAGGCGGAGTCGGGTTCCAGACCGCCTGGAGGAGATCACACACCGCCAGGCGCTAAGTGCCAGCAGAATCATCACTACATCGTCACTGCCTGGCAGACTCCACCCTGCCGCCAGGCGCCTCGCTGTTTGTCACCACCTGGCGCACCCATCTCGCGTCGCCAGGCGCAAGCCTACTTCCAGACCTTCTGCTTCACTATTCCGCCTGGCGAGACCATCCTGCCGCCAGGCGCCCTGCGCACAGAGTGACTACTGCCACTGGTTTGTGACTCTACCGCCTGGCGGCTCGCTCACGCCGCTAGGCGCCATACCAGTAGCGCAATGCTACTGGTTTTTGGCACTTAAAACAAATCCCAAATGATCCTCATTCATACAACACACCAAATTATAGAACAACTATGGCACTCCAAGCACAGTTCTATCGCTAGATTATCATACACACCTTTTAATCATGCAAATTGCAAGTTAAGTTCTCTTTATTTACGATTTCCACTTACTTCATCACTATCAATACTTTACACCTTAACACAGTACCAACATTACACCTTCCAGTGATCCAAATAGGTATTTACATAGAAAAAATAGCACCATATGGTTCACCAAGCATAGTCCCGTGAATATATTACCTTACACTTATATCTCATGCCCAATATAGAAACATACTCCCATATGCTCACAGTTTTACAATTTCAACACACCCTTACACCACGCTGATATTGTCTATTACTCACTCCACATGTTACCAATTTAGTATTTATCAATCATTTACCCCAATCGCATATGGTTCCCGTAATTACAGTTTGCCACTTGCTACAGTTCTTAACAGCATAAAACTCTAATTAATGTCACACATATATCTCAATTGTCACGTACTCATACACACTTCCCATGATATCCAATATTAGAATTTCTTTCACCTCACCACCCTACTAATCTTCCCTAGACATACAAATATGCCGCAAAACAATCAATACCCTCAATCACATCAGAACATCAATTTAATCATGCATAATTGTTTCCAATCCCCAACATAACCTTAGCCCTGATTTCATATAAAATCCATACGTTCACCAAAACCTTAATATACTCTGTCAATTATGCTAATCAATTTCACATTCACACATAAGAATATTACTGTGACATCACTAATACTCCAAAAACATCCAAAACAGTCAAAATGGGAAAAACCAGTCCACGTCGCCTGGCGGATCTTTCTCTGCCGCCAGGCGGTTCATGAAGAAAACCTAGAAATTAGGTCTGTAACGTGTGTCGCCTGGCGGGTCGCGCGTGACCGCGAGGCGGTTTCTGGAAAAATTCTAGAAACCTGAACCGAACACAATTAAATGGAATAATGGCATTCTCAAATACACAATTTCATCTCAAATACATTCAATTAAAATTACATATCAAGTTGGAACTCCCCTAACCTGGATATTCCTTGCCCGAGACAAAAGCTAAACTCTCCCTTTGATGTTGGCACTGTGAACCCTTTAAACTAGCTTCAATCTCTCTGCAACTATCCTCCAAGGCAGCCTCCACGTCCTGAATTCTCCCTCTCCCACTGTTCACAATTTTCCAGCTTCGAAAGCTTTTCTCTCTCGCCTTAATTCTCTCTTAATTATGCCTTAAAATGTCTTAATGAAGGCAAAAACGAAAATGGCTTTTAAGTTGGGTTGAATTGGCACTCAAAGAATTGTTTTTCCAACCCCTTTCTTAGCTTCCTCCTAGGGTTTCGGTGCCTCTTCACCTCCATGCTAGGGTAATTTATCACATCTATTACATATTAAGAAAAGAAGATACCACCAAAATTACTACATTACCCATCTTCTTTTATTGATACGTATCATAAAAATTAGTTTTTTCGTCATTTTAAAACTCTGATACAAAAGGACCTAGTTCAAATCCTACAAAAGTCATTTTATTTTTCCTTTTTCATTTATTTATGATTTCATCTATAATATTAATTATAAATAATATTATTATTTGTAATACTTTCATAAGTATTAATATTAGAAATTTTATAAATATTATTTATAGTGACAATAGTAAAATTATAACCACTATTATATATTATTAATATTAGTATTATTAATATTATTATTAGTAAAGTTATTACTTTTATTACTAATATTAATATGTAATATCTTAATTTTCTTATTATATATTATTGATATGAGAAAAGAAGTATTAAAATTATTATTATTATTATTAAGAATAATTATTATTATTATCATTAATAAGAACTATAATTATTATATTATTATTATAATTACTACCGTATCTAATTTAAAAAATGGATATTTCAAAAATATTATATTATTAACCCCATAATATTTTTTTATTATCGATAATTGTTATTATTATTATAAATATAATAATAATAATAATTATTATTATTATTATATATTATAACTATTTTATTTTAATAATTATTAATTATCACTATTATTAATAATAATAGTTATTATTATTATCGTTAATAAGAATTATAACTAATAACTATAATTATTATTATTATATTATTATTATTATTATTATTATTATAATTATTATCATATTTTAAACATATTATATTATTAACCACTATAATAATAATAATTATTATTATTATCATTATTAATATTACTTTTATTGTTCATAATAATAATAATTATTATTAAAATATAATTGTTTTTGTTATCCATAAGAAATATAATTATTATAATATTTACTATTATTATTACTATTGTTTTTATTATTTTGGTTAGTTTTATATTTTATTTTATTAGGTAAGAATCATGTTTCAATTACTTGTCATTTTTATTTGTTTTGTTATTCATTTATCTTTACATTTAAATAATTATTTCAATTCAAAAAAAGAGTTACATAAATTAATAAAATAATAAAACTAAAAAACATTTTTTTATTATAATTAATTATTTAAATTTAAAATATAATAATTAATAGGGTAAAATTGAAAAAACAAAAGAGGATATCAAAGATGTTTATATCTTTATATACGTAGTTGTATTATTATTATTATTATTATTATTATTATTATTATTATTATTATTATTATTATTATTTTTATTATCACTACGCGATATTATTATAATGATATTATTATTATTATTATTAGTATTATTATTATCAGTATTATTATTGTTAGACATTTTATTTTTATTTATTACGAGATCATATCTCAATTACTTACACTTTTTATTTGTTTTATTGTTTATTTTATCTCTATATTAGTAAAATGATAAAACTAACAACCAATTTTTTATTATGAATAATTATTTAAATTTAAAAAGTTATAATTAACCGGATAAAATTGTAAAATAGAAAAAGAACACAAAAAAAATGTGTATCTTTTTATATATTTAGTTGTTGTATTGTTATTATTAACACTACGGGATATTAATATAATGGTATTATTATTATTATTATTATAGTTAGACACATATTTTAATTTTATTTACTATAAGATCATATTTCAATTAGTTGTCATTTTTATTTGTTTTGTTACTAATGTATATCTTTATATATAATTATAGATTATATTATCGTTAAAATTAACCTTAGTATAACATTAACATTAATATTTATAGCATAAATGTTATTATTATTATTATTATCATTAGTTTGTATTATTGGTATCATTATTATTTTTATTATTATTATTACTATTCATAGTGGTGTTATTAATATAAGTTTTTTTTAATTATAAAAACATTATTATACTAAATACTTTTGCTAAATAGATTTTTAATCTTTTAAAAATTTTAAAATTTATATTAATATTATTATTATTAATGGTTAAATAAATATAATAACAATTATATTATTATTCTACAAAGATTTGAAATAAAAAAAAAAAGTGTGTACACGCTCGAATTTAGGGATGGTAACAAGACGGGGCAAAGACGAGTTTCGCTATTCCATACTCATTCCTATCAAAAACATTCATCCTCATCCCCAAACCCGACCCAACGGGTATCAAACTTTTGTCTCATCCCCACCGGGTAACGGGTATATACTTGTACCCATACCCATACCAGTTTTCTTACTGTTTTAATATTAATTAATTAAGTTTTTATAAAATAATAAAAAAATTAGAGCATAGGAAACATAATATTATTAAATATTCAATATTAAGAGGAGAGTTGTTTCTCTGATATCAAATATTTGTAAAAAAATTATGTTATAATTGTATATATTTCAAATTAGAAAACCAAATAAAATTTCATGAGAACCAAAGCTTTTGTTAAATTTACAAACATTAATGAATTGTAGTTGATAAAATTTAATTTGTTTAAAAAAAATATAAAAGAAAACAAATATTCAGATTAAAATATATGTTAAATGTATCTTTACTTCAATTTTATTTTTTAAATTATAATGAATATCTTTTTAATATACTAATAAAAGTTATAATAAAAAAACTTGACCCAAATAATGCAAAGAACAAATATTAAACTAATAATAATAAAGTTTTAAAATTTATTTATACAATTATAGTGACAAAATCAAAGTATGATAATAAGTTAAAAAATAAAAGATAATTATATAAAATATATCAAAATAGTATTTTACATTATGAAAATAAAAATATTAAAAAAATATCAAATGTGTGCCTTAGAAACAATTTGAGAGACCATTGAATGAAATCACACGAAGGAAAACAACTATATAATCAAGGGTATGTTAAAATGAAAAATACTTTAGAGATCTAAGAAAACTTTTTAAATATCAACATAACTAATGGTGTATAAATAACGAAAATTATTTTAGCGAAACAAAATATTTCTTCAAATGAAATAATAATAGAGTAAAAATGATAGTTTTTTAATATTACGTAGTATTTTGACGGGTATGAGGACCGGGACGGGACAACTATATAATCAAGGGTATGTTAAAATTAAAAATACTTTAGAGATCTAAGAAAACTTTTTAAATATCAACATAACTAATGGTTTAGAAATAACGAAAATTATTTTAGCAAAACAAAATATTTCTTCAAATGAAATAATAACAGAGTAAAAATGATAATGTTTTATATTACGTAGTATTTTGACGGGTCAGTCTCCTAGTTTTTAACAAAAAGAAAATTATTTTGTTTTAGCCAAGCTTTTGAACCCATCACCCCACAATTGCAATCCAAGTGCACAACCAACTTCACCATGTCATATTTCATACCAATATTTATGCTTCTAACATTAACTATTTCTCATCACACTCTAACCCATCATCCGAAAAATAATAAAATTAAATAACACACAATTGGCATACATAAGACTCAAACCCAAATCCTCTCACACAATTAAATACTTTCAACCACTTGAGCTAGTACTTTTCCACGTCATTAAAATTAACATTTAAGGCCATAAAGGTTTCCCCTACCCGCATTTATTAAATAATTATTTATTTAATTATTTAAATTTAGTGGGTCTTACACAGTCAGTCAGGGTCGTCGGGTCGGTTGGGCTCGTTTGCATCGTCGGACCAATCAGGCTCATCTGTGTTGTCGGATCGGTCGGGCCTATTTGTGTCATTGGGCCGGTTGGGCCCGTCAAGGTTGTGGGTCTTGCTCAACTCGTCTAAGTCGTTGGGGTGTCCAGCTCATCTAGATCATCGACCCGACAGGCCCATCTGGGTTGTCGAGCTCGTCTGGTTCGTTAGGTTGGCCTAAATCGTTAAGGTTATTGGGCCGGTCAGGCCCCTTAAGGTCGTCAACCCTACCTGACCTATCTGGGTCGTTAGGCACCCCCTAGCCCATTTGGGTCATCGAGCGTCTGACCTCTCTTGGTTTTCGATCCCATTCGACCCTTTTGGGTTGTCGAGCATGTTTGACCCATGTGTGTCTTCAAGCCTGCCCAACCTGTCTAGGTCGTCAAGCCCGTTTGGGTCATTTGGCCTGTCTTAATCGTCGGTCCACCCAGCCCATTTGTGTTGCCGGACCTGCTCAGTCTATCATGACGTCAAGGCGACCCGACCCGTATATGTCGTCGGACTGGTCCAATCCGTTTAGGTCATCTGGGTCGTTTGAGCCAAATTGACATCTCTAATATTGAATAATGAGGAATTCCACAAATTGTGAAATTTCAATTTTCTTCATTTTTTAGTGAATTTCAAATTCTACTATTTTAGTGATTTGAAACACCTTAAAATTCCTCAATTTCAATTTCCTTTTAATTTTCTCATCCAAACAAGTGATTTTACTTAAAAGAAATTCAAAATTTTCAAATAAATGAATTACTCTCTTAAATTACCTTATCCAAACACAACATTAGTGTTTAAGGAAAGAAAGAAACAAATGTACTTTAAAAGGGAAAACAATAGAGAGAAGGATATTATACAAACACACAATTTCATTATACCCATCATTTAATAATGCAGCAACTCATAAAATCCCTATAACTAATAATTAGGGTTTGAAAAAGAATTGGGAAAAACAAATATTAGGGTTTATAATTTTAGAAAAGATCTCTAAATTCATAATTAGGTTTTAACTTGAATGGGAGAAAACATAAATTAGGAACAAACATCATAAAGGGAGAAACATTACATAACAGGAGAATTATAAATCCATGACACATGCTTTGATACCACATGTAGATTAACTTGTTTTCATACGAGCATAATTCATTCTAAAAAACTACTTCAAATCTTAAGATTTATGATTCTCACACATTAATATACATAAATCATACTAGGATGTTAACTTTTGATCCATCAGAGATCCAATGAGAATGGGTTTTTCAACCTCCTTTTCTTAATCTGTCTCTTTGTCATTCTTTGTTCTACACACTTTCGTGATGACTTGATGTGAAAAAACCTTATAATAACCAATATAACCCAACATCGGTCAAATTGGAAATGATTTTATCTTTATTTTATTATAACTTCTAATAATAACTGATATATCTTTATATCTTATTAAGTCACATTTAAACTCTCATAGTATTTGAAAGAGTTACATGATAAAATTATTTCGTCAATTAATTTTAACAAATTTAACCATTAGGCTGATTATTAATTTAAACCTTTACAAATCATATATTAAAATTGTGTAAGCAGAAGAAAATTCGTACTTCACTTATGTTACTCTTATTATATATTATGACAAGAAAAGAAAGAAGAGAATATGCCCCAAGCATCTATGGAACTTTTTTGCAAGTTTGTTCGTATCAATAGCATCTTATTTATATAAAAAGTATTGCATACGTTAACACACACAAAAGTAACTAATTAAAACGGCTAATTTATTATTTTTCTCGATAGTAATGGGTATGTTTCTCTTATCAACTTTAATATATATATATATATATATATATATATATATATATATATATATATATATATATATATATATATAGATGGTACTCCCTCCAATTCTTTCGTCTTCTACAATTTCTCACCATTTTTTTAAAAGAAAATACGATTTTGTGTGAATATTTAAAATCATATATAACACAAAAGTTAAATTCTAATTTAATAATTTTCACTCAATAATCTATCTCTTTCAATTTATATAACATGTAATTTATAATATATTCTGTTGAGGGTTTTCTTAATTTTTAATATAATAATATAACTCAATTGGGGTCAACTTACGAAAAATCAAGTATAATTTTGTTAAAGTTAAAAAAATACAAGCGTGGTTAAAAAAAACAGCCGAAATCCTGACTAAAACAGAATAAATTATATTTTACTATCAAGGTTTATCTTTTAAAAAAAACTATCTTCAATATACTTACATACATATAATCGTACCAAAAGGAGTGGAACCGTGAGTTAAAAATCGAAAAAACAAATATCAATATATTTTTCGATTTCTTCAATAATTCAAATTTTGACGTGTTTTCAACCAATAATTATGAATAAATTTGGTGTGTTAAGATAGAAGATCAAAATAGATAATAGATAATAAAAATAATATATAGGAATAAAAGAGAGTATAAATAAATTAACTTGCCCATAAACGGAATAGGAGTGGAGTCGCATAAGATTCAATAGGAACAGAAAAAAGAGGGAGAGAGAGAGAAAACACTGATTCAAAGTTTTGAGTTAAATCGCAAAGAAACCAAAACGAGTGACGAGAAGAGGCAACACCGACTGACACACACCACCTTCAACCTCCGATTTCGCCATGGTAATTTTCTCTCTTAAAGTTTTTTCCTTTCAGCACTAACAGTAGTAATGATTGGATACCTAGATCTCGTCAAGTTCATTCCTTTTACTCCGATATATTATTTTTAACCTAAAACCCAAAAATCCAATAGGTCTAAACTCCCCCATGTCTGTAATCATGGAGATCAATTCCCAATTGGTTACTATTAGGGTTGCATTGTCTCACTGTTTTCTCTTTGTTGCAGCTGCCCCTTTCCCTTCTCAAGACTGCCCAAGGCCACCCAATGGTGAGTCAAACCCGTTTTGTTTTACTTGACCCTTTACTTTTAGGGTTATAAAAACTTCTGTTAATACTGTTTTATTTGTAACCTGTGACATTTTGTTACAGTTGGTGGAACTGAAAAATGGGGAGACTTATAACGGCCATCTGGTAAATTGTGATACATGGATGAACATCCATCTCAGAGAAGTCATTTGCACATCTAAAGTATTCTTCTTTTCACAGCTCTCTTTCCTTTCATTTTCAGTTATTGGTTTCTCATTTGTTTATGTTGTTGCACCTTACAATTTTTCATTGGAATTGGTAACTTAGGATGGAGATAGATTTTGGCGTATGCCTGAGTGCTACATTCGTGGTAATACCATTAAGTACCTTCGGGTTCCTGATGAGGTAAGTTGGGGTGATTCGGTGTTTTTGGTTTTTGGTTTGTCAGTGAATAAGGTTCAGAACTTGTTAGTGAACGTCCGAAGCTGGGGCTTGCTTACATCTATCCACTAATCTTGCTTCATTGCCTGTTGATTTAGGTTATTGACAAAGTCCAGGAAGAAACAAAGAGTCGTGCTGGTAAGTCTTGATTTTTGCAACTAATTACATGTTCATGTTGCTATTTAAATTGACTAGGTGATCTGAGAGTTTGAGAAAAAGACATGCCGGTATACTTATCAGCAATGTTAAGGCTTTTTCGATTACAAGTATTACAAATACACATATTAATTTTCTTCACTTGTATATTTAATTTTTCCACCAAGTAACCTTTTCATTTCATCAACTTCCAAAACACAGTTGAAAAATTTGTCATTGGTTATGGTTTCGTGACTCTGAACAATTTATGGTTGTGCAAATACCATTCCTTTTTCAGTTAGCAAAAAACTAGAAAATTTTGTGATTGATGTGATCATTTTTTCAGATCGCAAACCCCCTGGTGTGGGACGTGGAAGGGGAAGAGGTAGGGATGATGGTCCTGGAGGACGTCAAGGAAAAGGAATTGGGCGTGGCCTTGAAGAAGGTGGACCAAAAGGACAAGGAGGAGGACGAGGCAGGGGTGGTCCAGGTGGAAAGCCAGGTGGAAACAGAGGTATATCATTCTTTACGTATTAAAATATAAGTATTCATTTATACCAAGTATTCATTGTTCATAATTTTCTATCTCTCAAATTCACCTTGAAATATGTTCTTGCTTTTGTGCTTGTATTTTCACTTCTATGATCTGCTGTTGGAGCAAACATTTTTTTTGTCGATGTAAAAAGTAAATTATTATTGAAGGAGCTTGGAGGTTTTATTCCTCCTTTTTTTCATGTTTATAGAAAAAGAATTTGGTAGTTTGGGTTTCATATTTCAAAGTGGCTATAGGTCAAATAACTTGAATTATAATGTAGTCCATGTTGTAATTTTTTATCACTTTTTCACATCTGAGGGGAAGAGTGGCTTCCCTTCCTGTTCTTAAAATCATTCCCGAAATATTGTTTAAATTTGCGTCTTCTTCTTTAGGCCACTTTTTTATTTGTATCTTCGTCTTTACCTTCCATCCAACACATATGGTGTAATACAGAAACTGTGATTGAAGCTCATCCAATGCTTTTTCTTCTTGCGGTAGGTGCAGGGCGAGGTAGAGGTTAATTTGGGTACTGATATGGAGAATACAGAAGGACCAGTTGCTGCTTTTAGAGGCAATGGTGCCCATTCAGAACAAATACTGTTTGCCCTTTGTTTCCTGTGCATTACTTAATTGTAGGTTTCCAATTATTTTCCTGCATTTATAGCCACAAAAATGGTCACCAAAGCTTCTAATGCAAACATCGCTTTCTAATGAACTTGCCTTATATCTAGTGATGAGTAAAATTAAATCAATGGAATAAATAATGAAGTGGAATGAAATTCAGTAGTCCATTAGGTTTCTTTCCATCCTATTCAAAACTACCCAAATAATGGAACCTAGTCTTATTCCATTTCACTCCACAATTATTAACTAAAATGTTCGAACTAAACAAGCCCTAAACTCTTTCTAGTGGTGATTGGTTCATCATGAAAATAATTGGCTAACAGTGAATAGATTAAATTTGGCTTAATCTTTTTGTACTTGATGCCAATAATTTACAGCCTGTTCTCACATGCCCTTAGTAATATGGGCTGCTGATCTGACGTTGCTTTTATGGCAAAACTGAGATGTGATGGAAAATATAGAGCAAGATTTATCGTTATGTTTGTTTGCATTTCATCACTTGTTATTGCTGTCCTATTACCATCATTTTAAATCCTACACCCTGAAACTTTTGTTGGTCTCATGTCCACCACTATTAGTGTGATCGGCCTAGTTTCTACTAAAGACACTGAAAATTAAGCGATGAATAGAGTATAAAAGTGAAAGTGAATAAGAAAGATACTATCGTTAGAATAATGGAAGATTTTTTTATTGGCAGTGAAGTAATCTATGGCATTGATATTATGATGATTTTCCTGAGTTTTTTTACCTCTGGCACCTCTCTAACCAAAGCGAACTAGGCTAAAGTTTTGGTGTTTGGTCAAAAAACACTTCTGGTGTTGATTAATATTAGTGCAATGGAAATTTGTCTCTGCCGTTTTAAATTTTGTGAAAATCAAGAGAAAAACAAAGGGACAGGCAAAAAATAGCACTGAAGAGGGGTGTGCATAGCAATGCTGGATTTCTCTTAAACTTCATAATCAGGCCTAGGAATTGATTAATTTTTGGAGGGAGTTACTTCCCTCACCTCCATAATTTTCTTCCTGCACCTTCATAATTTTCGTGTTTTTCATTTTACCTTTCTTGATTATACATTGATTTAGATTATAGAATTTGAAAGGTAAAAATGACTATTGAATTGTATAATCTAGAGGTTATTCTTTTCTTAAGAGAATGATCAACGAATTACACAATCTAAAAATTATTAAATTCGTAAACTGTACAATTTGAAAGTTAATTTGGATTTTGAATTGTGCAGTATGAAAGTTTTTAAAGAAAAAGTAATTTTTAAATTGTGTAAATCAAAAATTATTTTTAACTTTCTAATTGTATAATTTGAATTATAAAAGAAGAAATATATGGAGGTGTAGGAAGGAACTGATACATTTTTCTTGTCCCAACTCATTGCATCTACAAATTTTTTGTAGTACATGCATTTTGGATTAGGTTTCTCAGAAAAACAATATTATGGAATCTTTAGTTTGAAATGGGGCTTCTACATAAATCTTCAAACATTTCTTCATAAATCTCGAAATTTTTTAAAATTTTCACTCTACTCCTCATTAAATACATTTAATTAAATACATTTAATGCACACTAACTAATTTCACCTTCAAGTTTTTTCTTCTACGAATGTCGACGTCCCATTTTTTGTTTTATTCTACTTTTTTTTATTACAGATATTAACATCCAATTTATTGTTTTACGATATCTAATATCTTTTTCTAATAGGATTTCAACATCTAGTATGATTTTAATTTTTTATATATTTAGAACCGAATCTTTACATCTTATATATTTCTTGTCTTCAACAGTTTTCTGTCAAATATATAGATAATTTATTTTAAATTTATTTTTTATAATTATTAAAATATTTAAAATATAAACAAAATTAGAAAAAAAAAATAATAATAATGTAATTAAAAAATTAAAAAAATTAAAAGAAATACAATTAAATTTAAAATACATATAAACATATACTTACGGATGCCGAAATCACAATTTCGACATCCCATTTTTATTAATTAAATAGGTTAAAATATTTGATGATTTTTATATATTATGCTTTTTAAAAATATTTAATGTTTTAAAGAAAATTAAAAAATAATAAGAAACCGAAATAACAAAAATTAAGTTACATAAATATGCTTTTTTTAATAGAACTTAAATATAATTATTAAATATTTTAAAATAAAATATAAGTAAAAACCTTTAAAAATTTATTTGTTTAATCAAGAATCAAATATCGAAATCCGTGATACGTTTCGTAAAAACTTAATATATGTATTTTTAATTTTAATTTTATTTTCTATTATTTATTTTTTATTGTTTTAATAACTTATTCTATTTTATATTTTCTTTAGTAACTTATTTTTTAATGTTTTATAAATCTGTTTAAAAATAAAACTAAAAACATAATATATATTTCAAATTTTATTTTTATTTTGTTTTTTATTATTTTTTATTTTTTTTTGATATATTAAATATTTTTAAAAAACATAATATATACAAAATTACAAAATTATTTTAATTATTTAATTATAACCAAATCGAAATCCGTTTTCACAATCTACGGATTTCGACATGACATCCGTAAGTATATATTTATATGTTTTTTAATTTAATTTAATTTTGTTTTTTCTTATTTTTAATTTTTTAAAGACATTATTATTTTGTTAAGTTTTTAATTTTGTTTATCTTTTAACTTTTGTAATAATTATAAAAAAATTAAAAACCAACTAACTAAATATAATATAATATATATATATATATATATAGATATATAAATATCAACAACTAATTTTGTCGGAGTTAATGCATTTATTTTGTTAAAAAAAAATAAAAATAAAAAATAAGATAAAAATAAAATAAAATAAAATAAAAAGGGAATCTAATTGGTTTAGAGAAAAAGACATCTTATAATCTCTATGTTTTTTGAGAATGATACAATATTAGAAGCATTATTCTTTATAATAATTAGAATAAATATCTTGAATCACACGTATGTGATGTGTCTCAATTTTTCAATCAGAGAAGATATTATTTTAATAATTAAAAGCAAATATTTTCGATAATAATGCTTTTTAGAGAATTATACAATTTTAATAGTTAGAAGAAAATATTTCTGGTAATAATTAATATTAATTATATGAATAATTTGTTATGATTTGATTTATGTGATGGAAAATATGATTCTAGTAATTACAGGAAATATTTCATTAATAATTATAATAAATATAACGTGATATCATGCAACGATTAATTGCTATGATATTTTTCATCAGTGGTATCCCAAGTGCCTATATAAACAAAAAACCTCTCCAATGCAAGACATAGAAAAAAAAATTGAAAAACCCCTCCTTTTTTATTACCACAACACACATGCAAAATGAGATCACTTTATTATCCTTTCAGTCAGTTTTGCACTATTCGTGACCTGACCTTGAAAAGTAAATTCTCTTTGCTCCTAATGGGTTCGAACGTTGGATGATTTTGGGTTTGAGTTCGTTGTTAATATACTCAACTCTTCTCTTTCCTTCTAATTGAAATGCTATTATCTTGATAATTAGAAATGTTTATTTGTAAGCTTGAATTCTATAAAATATTAAATAATAATAATAAAAAAATAAAAAATATATTATTTCTTTTATATAAGTATTAAATACCATGTCAAGTCTCAAATTTGCTTGATAATCAAAACATTCCTTCATAGGCTTTTAATTCTTTTTTATTCTTAAAATTTTTCTTAAAAGAAATTAATAATAATAAAAAATAAAAATTATAAAATTATTTTTGAATATTATGTCAAGTCTTGGATTTGCTTGATAACTAAATCTTTTCTCATGTAGAATCTCGGATTCTCTTGATATTTTGTTCAATTTGTTCAATTTTATCTTCAGGACGAGAAAAACTCTTTCGAATAATGATATTTTGACATACTTTTAACTCACGATTCTAATCATCCTTTAATTATCTATTTTGCTCTTTTGTAGTGGTGTGATATATATGATGATCTAATGATGATTGGAGTGATGAGTTAAAAATGAGTCAAAAAAGTGGGTCAAAATATCATTATCCAAACCCTCTCATCCCATATTGGAGTGTAAATATACGTTTGTGATCACTGTCCAATTGTAAAAAAAAAAAATCTAACCAGATGTGGGGATACAATTCTAAATAAAAAAAGTTTTAAAAGCATAGCCTTAGATATGGAGATCCAATTAGGAAAAAAAGATACCGAATGTCAACATCCGTAGAACAAAGAATCAAATGTTGACCTCCTTAGGAGAAAAAACTTGAGAGTGAAGTAAGTTAGTGTGCCTTAAATAGTTAAATAGGAGAAAAAAATTATTTAGTGAAGAACAAAGTGGGAATTTAAAAAAAAAATTGGAGGTGGAGGAAAAAAATGTTTGAGGTACAAAGAGAAACCCCAAAATGCATAGAAAGTGCTTAGAAGATTGCAGGTCGACCCACTCCTATGACTTTTCTTGAAATCTATGATTGATCGATGAGGTTTCTTCTTGCACCCGATTGTTCTCTGTTGGGTATCAGAGTACTAGCACAATTACTCACAACTAAAATAAAAGATGAAACTAAAGGAACAAAAATAAATAATAAGCAACAAATATAATTTATTCAAGGAAAGAAAAAATTACATACCATTCTCTCTAGTCCCAAGGAGAAAACAATGACAACCCCTCTCTTGAAAATAGGAAAAACTAATACAAGGCGAACCTTAAAAGAAAAACTAACATTCTATCTCTTAGAGGAGAAACTAATATTCTCTCTTAATTTTTCTCTCTCAAGCAATAAAGCAAAAGGAAAAGAAAGGGAGAGACTTTGAGATGATTTCCTAAGGAAACACTGGGCTCTTTTTTATAACATGAAAAGTAAGTCTTAAAGTAAGTTCCCACCGATATGGGACTTCTTTTCTAACATTCTCCCACTTGAAGATTTTGATGAAGTTAATCAAATCTTCACACCATGCTTTATTCTCTGCCTTCATGTTGCTTGTTCTTCTGATAGACTTCAGTAGGATCGAATCCTCCACATAGACTTCATTGTCTTCTAAGGACCTCTTATTAATACTTCACTACTCTCCACCAAACTTGCCATGAACCTACTTACCACTCTCACTGCTTGTGCAATGTCTAGTCTTGTACACATCATAACATTCATAAGGCTGTCCCCCACCGATGCACTCAATACTCGAGACTTTTCCATCCTCTCTACTTCATTGTTAGGACTCATACGTGAGGAACAACTAATAGAAAGTGGGCTAGAAATTGGCTTGAAATCTTGCATGTTGAAGCGCCGCAAGATTATCACTAAGTATTTCTTCTGAGAAAGCCAAATCTTCATATCTTTTTTGTCTCGGTAAATTTCCATTCGTGAAATCCTTGTTTGCTGGTTCCAAGTCCTTCTTCTCATACTCCCTAGCCAATTATGCCTTCAATTTCTAGATTTGAACTTTGTTGGGGGTCTACCTCCAACATGTCATTCACATACAACATCAATGGTCTAAACACCCATTCTGTTGTAACCGAGGCTTATGAAGGAACCAAACCTCTTGCACGACACCTGAGTGTCCGCTTGATGTTGAAGTTCATTTCTTTTTTTGGCTCACTGTTGTCGTCCAAGTGCTTTGGGATTTTCGAACAGGTAAATCCATGCTTCTTCTTTCATTTTCTCTCTTACACACTTAACATTCATCTCCAAAAATTATTCTTACTCCCTTTACAACTTCGTCTTTACTTAATAACTCTTTTGAGGTATTATCCTTCTTGTTAACCCATTTTCCTTTCATTCTTTGCTCCCAGTTTTCTCGTGCTGAATCTTCCGAAGGCTGTCCTCAAATCCTTCAAATTTCGGGTGAAGCTTCAAAAGGGGTATGTTTTCTATCTCTTATTTTAGTTATAGGTTAATACATGAAATTGAACTGCTCATGACTCTAATTATTTCTTATTGAATAAACTGAACTATCCAATTATTTTTTACTGTCCGATTAAGGTCGTTTCTGGATTTGGGGAATTGAGAGATATATTTTTTTTTAAATTGGAGTTATGATAAGAGCTAAAAAATGACACTGATTGACCACCGAAAACAAGGTCATTAAAACTTGAAAACTTGTCTTCAAATGAAACTTCAAGACATAAATTTCTTTCTTTCCAGAGATATTAAAATCCCACACCAGAAAATATGATACTTAAATCAATATCAATATATAATGATAGAGGAAGGGCATGATTAAAAGATTGATTAAGACATATCAATTTAAGATAAGAAAAGAAATAGAAAAAAAGTATGTAATAAATATAAACATATTTAAGACATCTATGAATCATTTTTCTTCATGAATAAGTGAATGAAAGGGGCTAAAGCACAAGTTATGATCATACAAAGGGGATTAAAGACTATAAAAAATACGTGAACCTTGCAAAAAATATATATTTCCAAAATTAAGACTTTCAAATGATTAAGAAAACTTATGAATTCACGTGAACCTAGTTTTTTCACTATTTCAATTCAAGTTCCATTCATCTTTTATGCATGAATGATTCTTTTGATTAGAAGTGAATGTCAAATCACATTTTCCATCACACTTAAGGCATGTAAAGTGGAAATTCATACTTTATTACTCATTCATATTTTATTTTACAAGCTCTTTGTATTTTTATACAAGTTGTTATTACAATAGTTTGATAAAAAACGTGAGAAAAAAATAAATTTTTAGTTCAATAAACTTGGAAAAAATCCCTAGAAGTAAAAAAGCTTCATTGAAGTATTTACATGGAGAGATGTGTGGAGGCAGACGCATGAATGATTAGAATTTTTATGGTGGCAATATTCCAAAAGCTTTAGTGAAGTATTCCAAAAATTTCTTCTATATATGGTGGCAGTAATTAATGATAAGAATTTTTAGTTCCATAGCATTTAAATTTTGCCATAATCATGTCACATGAATGATTATATTAAACATGAATGAGTCTTTTTTTAATATTCAAATTTTAATTTTTTGTTGTGTTTTAATATTTATAAAATGTCTAATCAAGATACATTTTCCCTTGTGGATGATGGCCAACAAGGAACATTTGTAGAACCAAATGCAAATGTAGGAGATTCAAATCAAAATGATGTTCCTATAGATTCTATTCAAGGAGAGACCGAAAGTTCAACTCCAACTATTAATTCAAGAAGATTATTGTCAGATGTTTGGAATCATTTTAAGAGACAAATGGTAGATGAAAAATGGAAAGCGATATGCAATTATAGCACCAAAAGTCTTTTAGGTGACACAAAGCACAATACATCACATTTGAGAAGCCATTTCAAGAGTTGCAAGCTTCGAACAACACGGGACATCAGACAATCTTTTTTAAAAACTCATAAAGATGGTGGTGAAACCGTAGTTGTTGGTAACTATGTGTTCAATCAACAAACAACTAGAGATGCACTCCGTAAGATCATAATTCTACATGAGTATCCAATGTCAATGGTTGATCATATAGGCTTTAAAGAATTTTGTGATGTTGTTCAACCTCTATTCAAGGTGATTTCTCGAAATACCTTAAAAAAGATATTATGAAGGATTACAATGTAGAAAAAGAGAAGATGAAATTAATGTTGTCAAGGATTCAAAGTCGAGTTGCAATTACCACTGATATGTGGGCTGCTACTAATCAAAATAGAGGCTACATGGATATAACAACTCATTTTATTGATGATTTATGGAGGCTACAAAGTCGACTTGTGAGGTAATAACATTATACTCTATTTTAATTGTAATTTTCATATTAACTTTGTTCTTCTTTACTAGATTAATGAAATTTGTCTTTCAAATATAGGTTTATGTATGTGTCTACTCCTCATACTAGTCAAGTTCTTGCTGAATGTTTATTGGATTGGAATCTAAATAGAAAAGTTTCTACTTTGACAATTGGTAATTGCAGTACAAATGATGCTATGATTAATCGCATTTTAGATAAGATCTTAGGTAGGGCTCTTATTATGGGTGGCCAATTGTTTCACATGCGATGTTGTGCACATATATTGAATTTGATTGTGAATGATGGTTTGTCCATAATTGCTAATGTCATTGAAAAGGTTAGAGACAATTCTAATTTTTGAACAGCTACACGTAAAAGAGAAGAGAAATTATAGAGACATGTGCTCAATTGAATATTCCATTTAAAAAAAAATTATTTGTTGATTGCAGAACTAGGTGGAATTCTACATTTTTAATGCTTCAAGTAGTCATACAATACAAGGAAGTATTTGATCATTTATCACGAGAGAGTCAATATAAAGCTTTGCCCAGTGCACATGATTGGCAAATGGCAAATGAAATTTGTCAAAAGTTGGAAATATTTTATGATGTAACACTCTTTTTTTCTGGTACTTCTTATCCAACTGCCAACATTTTCTTTCCAAAGGTATGTCAAATTAAGTTGGCTTTGATGGAATGACTTAACTCTTCTAATTCTATTATTCATCAAATGGCTGCATCTATGATTTTAAAGTTTGATAAGTATTGGGATGAGATCAGCGGAGTGATGGCTATAGGTATTGTGTTAGACCCCAGGTATAAAATTGATTTGTTGGATTATTTTTTCCTCAGATATATGGTGATCAATCTGATTGTGAAATTGAAAAGGTGAAGATTCTTTTTAAGGACTTGGTAAGAGAGTATGAAATGAACATGAAAGGTACGAAGTTAGTTTCTTTACGTCCAAATCCAAACATAAATATATGCCAAAGTGTTGATGGAAGAAAATATGTTTGGAGGAAATATTTTGCAAAACATCAAATTGCAAAGAAAAGTGAACCATCAAATTATAAGTTAGAACTTGACTATTACTTGGAGGAACCGACACTACATGATTCCTATGAAGAATTTGACATTTTAGTTTGGTGGAAGGCTAATGGGTTAAAATATCTAATTTTGCAAATGATTGCAAGAGATTTTCTAGCCATTTCTATCTCAACAATTGCTTCTGAGTTTTCTTTTAGTATTGTTGGTCAATTTGTTACTCCACATTGCAGTAGATTACCTAGAAACTTTAGAGGCATTGATGTGTGTTCAAAATTCGCTATGGACTGATATAGAAGGTAATTAAATTAGCACTTCAAATAACATATTTATATTCATTCAAATGATTGGCTATGACAAATGAATTGATTTTCCTTTTCAGGTTCTTCAAAATTGAAAGTGGACAAGATGAAGCTTAATACAATACTAGAGGAGATAATTGATGATGATGTTAGTAGTTTTCTTTTTAATATTTTATTCTAATTTTACTAATAGTGTCACTATGTCATTTATTAATGACTTCATTTGTGTTTTATTTGTTTCAGGAATCAAGTGGTCAACATGAAGATATTGGAGAGGAAACATAGATCTTAGACTTTTATTTTTAGAAGAATTAATTTTTAAATTTCTCATATTTTGATGTATGTTTTAGGTACTATTAATTTGAATTTATGTTTTAACTTTTATTTAGTTGTTCATTAACTTCTATTCGGATGTATGCTTAACTGTTATTTTTTTTTTCGCAATTTAATTTGGACCTCATTTAAAAACTAATATTTTTTTTTAAATATCCATGGGTATTTTTTATGCGGGTATCCAAGGGGTAATGGGGCGGGTAACAGGTACGGTTTTTTCTTGCTAGTTGGGTAGCAGGTTGGCACTATCCATGCTCGACCCAACCCGTTGCCATCCCTAATTTCTACTTAAGAATAACCTTGTGGGTAGTGGGACCCACAGGTGGTACCCCTTCACATTGTTAGCATAGCCCAAGCACTTAATTTTTCCCAGTTTCAAGCTCTACTCGTGCTTTGGATTCCTTGAACTGGTAACAACACATTTGACTTTCTCTTGACATAGTACACCCACAATCTCCTGGAGTAAATTTTGATTCTCATAGTGATAATTCTGGTGATTCCCTTACATCAGAATAAACCAAGTCTTCTTGTGTTTCTTTTTTCCCGGTAGTCAAACTAGAAATTTGCGATCTATGTCTATGTTGGCTTATCATATAGTGTGTGTGCATAAGTAAAACAACCTTTTTGAGCCCGAGTAAGAGATTATGTTCCACCTAGATTTGAAAATTTCACTCTAACTTATACCTAAGTTTACGATGTCACGGCAATACCACTTCTTCTTGACTTGCCGATGCAACCATTGCATTTGCTTCCTGCAACGTATCTCCCAAAAGCAAATACACATTTGCCATGATCTTCTGAGCTTTCATGACTTCCAGATCTCTCATCTTCTTCACAATATCTTCGTCCTCCGAGGTACTTGCCATACAACCTTGTGAGGTTGATGCCTCAGAGTTTTTTCCTTCATTCTTCCAATGCCAACAATTTTTCTTCACATGCCCTCTTTTGCCACAACGGTAGCATTTGAGATGCTTCTTACTTTAAGATCTACCATGAGACTAACTCTCATTAGATCCACATTTTGTTAATCTACCTTTCGTCATCACCAAAGCTTGCGTTTGTTTTGAACTTTCCATCATATCCTTTTTGTTCTTTCACCTGGATTCTTCTTCAAGAAGAGCTCTAGAATCATCCTCAAAGTGTAAGAGGTCAACAACGTTGTAATTTGTAATCTTGATGATGAGCTGATCATACGAATCAGGTAAACTCTATAGTAGAAGCTCCGTAGTCCATTTTCAATTATGTTGAAATCTGCTGCTGAAAGTTCGGCAAACAATGTATTTAGATTGTTGATGTGGTATGTCACCGATGTGGACTCACTCATTCGAAGAGTATAGAGTTTTCTCTTCAAGAATATTCTTGTGTGAAGTGACTTAACCTTGTACAGGCTTGTGAGAGTATCCCAAATCTCCTTCATTGTAGTATGCCAATTCTAAGTGCAAATTTGCTATAGCATTGTTTTCTATTTCCTTCCACTTTTCATCTGTAATGCTCGTAGATTTTTCTTCAATTGCCATTAGACAATTGTCCTTTCTCAAGGAGAAAACAATGACAATCCCTCTCTTAAAAATAGGAAAAACTAATACAAGGAGAACTTAAAAAAAAAAAAACTAACCTTCTCTTATAAAAGAAACTAATATTCTCTTAATTCTTCTCTCACACAATAAAACAAAAGGAATAGAAAGAGAGAAATTTTGAGATGATTTCTTAAAGAAACACTTAACTCTTTTTATAATATGAAAAGTAAGCCTCAGAGTAAGTTCCCATGTGCACCCTAAACTTTTGTTGTCCTTCCCATTTCACTACTCCAAATTATGTTATCTGAAATTTGAAATTTGGTATTTGTTTCTCGAATCCAGTAACGTTAATCAGAGTCCATAAATTAGAGTATTTTGAATTGGAATATAGAATCCAGTTTGCATTTCTTGGTGGTGTAGCCACCAGATTTCAGAATCCAGTGTGTATTCTGAAAAGGTAACCAGATTGTAGAAGGTGCTCCTAAATATGTAATCGGACTGTATTATGAAAAGGTGTGTTCTCCGGTGCTCCCAAATATCACTCAGTCCCATTTTCTGAAGATGTCCAAGGAAGGAAGTGTTATATTTTATATAATTTTATTATATAAAATTATGATTCTTTTTGTTGTTATTATTATGGATTAGCCTTAATAATAAATTAAGTTATTTGTTAATGTTAATTATTGTATGGGTAATATATATAATTTTGGGTTTTCTGATGAACGATCTGTGATGGGTTGGATTTTTTAATAAACAGTCTGTGATGGACTTGAATAATTAGATACATTTTGAGAGGTCCCTGGTCTCTGCTGAGAGGTTATAAAACTTATACCCATTAGTCAGTTTTTAAGTAACAACGTAAAACACTCTTACGTTTTTTAGAATACCTATCAGAAAGAGAACAATAGCATCTCATACTACGTGCTTCCATGGATCCTTCATTAATTCTAGGTACACAATTTTTAACTCATACTTGAATATTATTTGAATATATTGTATTATTGTATCTTATACATATTTTATTCCTACCAATTGGTATCAGAGCTATAAGATATAAAATATAATTATTCTTTTGGAAAGTGTATCATAATTTTCATAATTATTCATTCTTACGGGAGATCTTAACTTTTGGATTGCATTCAAAATTTGATTAAGGAGTTTAATTATTTATTAATTATTGGTCTTATGTGGTTTAATTAATATTAATTCTAGCACCAAATTGGAACCCTAATTAGGAGTAAAATCCCCTTTCCAGAATTTCATGATCTGGGCTCGTGAGATTTTTTATTGTTTTTCAAAACCTTGTATATAAATATCAATTGAGTTTTGAATAAATCAACATTCAAAATCAAACCCCAATCATTGTGCACCTGGTTTCTCTCGTTTCACCACCAACCAATTTCATTTTCTCTTTCACGAGAAATGTTTGATGCTGCATCATGACGCTGCATAGAAGGTGTTCACGGTGCTCAATCTGAGTGGTGATGGTATGCGTTATGTGTAGCAACGGTGAACGTCGTTTTCATCGCAGAGGTTCGCGACAATGCGAACGGTGATCGTTTTCGGCGGGAAGGTTTGCGATAATGCGTAACAATAGTGGGTTTTGATGCTGGATTTGTGTGGTGGTTCGTTGTGGATGATGGTCAAATTTGGTGGCATAAGTTTTGCACCAATGGCCCACGTGCACCAGATTTACGTACATTTTTTTTGAATCTTTTAAAACAATAACTATCTCAGTTCGTGCACCAAATTAATTAATAATAATAACAATTAACAAAATAATTATATTTAATAATAATAAAATAAATAAATAAATAAAAATTAAATTAATAATAATAACAATTATTATTATTATGATTTCATGCATTATATAATTTTTTATATTTTTGTTAAGCATGATATAATTTTATATAATTGTTAGCTTACCTATCGTGGTTACAATTGTATGAAATTATGTGGGAATGATATAATTTAAATATTTTATTAATTAATTTGATATTACATTAATATTAATTATACCCTATTAGTATTTTATTATTAATGCATTTTATTTTTCTTGATACAATGTAGTTTTTGAATTTTATTATGTCAATTATTTGTCTTGTACCCTATCGATATTAGATTTCTTTTGAGATGAGATGTGCATTATATTTTATTATATTTATTATTTATTATGATTGGAGACCCTTCGGCGGGATCATAGTGAATAAGAAATAATTTGATATTATATGCATATTTTGTTGTGTATTTAGAAACATTTATTTTGTTTATTTACACAATAAGTGTGTATTAAATGTTTCTTTGTTATTTTGATACCAGCTTCTTTGCCTATGTCATTGACTTCGGTCAAAACTTTAAATGGGACACATTTTGAGGACTGGAAAGAATCTTTGGATTTGTATCTAGCAATTACCAACATGGATTTTTCCTTGAGAGAAGCAAAACCTTCAGCTCTTACGCCTGAGTCCACTAGTGTCTAGAGAGCTTCTCGTGAAAAATGGGAACACTCAAACAGGGTGTGCCTGATGGTGATGAGATATACCATGGAGAAGTCTATTCGACAGAGCATTCCAGATAATGACAATGCTAAGGATTTTATGAGATTAGTTGGTGAGAAGTTTAAGACTTTTGACAAAGCTCAAAAGGGTCAATATCTGTCACTTCTTGAGAAGACCAAATATGATGGTGTCAGTGGTGTTCGTGAGCATATGATTAAGCTTGTGCACTATTATAACAAACTCAAATCTCTAAAGGTAGATCTTGGTGATAGTTACTTGATTTGGTAGGTTATGAAATCTCTTCCTTCTTAGTTTGATGAGTTGAAGACTTCTTACAACACTCAAAAGGAGGAATGGAAAATTGATGAAATGATAGCTATTATTTCTCAAGAGGAAGCATAGATTAAAAAGACCAAGTCTCACAGTGCGCAGTTCACAGCTACTACTTCCAGCACTAAACCTGTGAAAAAGGGATTCAAAGGTAAATCTCGTCCTGAAAAAGGGAACATAGGGAAAGCATCAGTGATTTTGGATCCTAAGAAGAAGTACTTCAAGGGGAATTGTGCCTATTGTAAGAAATTTGGACACAAGCTAGCTGACTGTTATATTCTTAAGAAGAAGCATGTTGATAAGGAAGGTATACTCCTATATGCTCTAGCTTGTTTTGAATCTAATGTTATTGATGTTCCTCCCAATTCTTGGTGGTTAGACTCGGGTGCCACTATTGATGTTGTGAATTCTTTACAGGGGTTCATAAGTCTGAGAAAACTAAGTGATGTCGAGTCCAAGATTATCATGGGAGATGAAGCTAGAGCACTAGTAGTTTCTTTAAATTTACCTTCTGGACATGTTTTGTTATTAAAAGATGTTGTTTATGTACCTTCTATGAGAAGGAATTTGATTTCAGTTTCAATTTTAGACAAATGTGGCTACACTTTTGAATCTGGCAATGGTAAACTTGTTTATTTCAATTCAATTATTGTTGGCTCAGGAGTTTTATATGATGGACTTTACATGCTGAATCTGAATGATATGTTTGTTAATTCTGTTATTGGACATAAGCGTAGTAGAATTGATGAAAATTCCTCTATGTTGTGGCATAGACGTCTGGGACATATTTCTAGACCTTGGATTGAGAGGTTGATTAAAGAAGGTATTTTGCATGATCTGGATTTTTCTGATTTTGATACTTGTGTTAATTGTGTTAAGGGAAAGGTTACCGCAAAAGTAAGAAATACAGGAGCAAACAGGAGTGATAATGTGTTGGAGCTTATTAATACTGGTATATGTGGACCTATCACACTCACTTCCATGGGCAGATATAGGTATTTTATTACGTTTATAGACGATTATTCCCGTTTTGGCTGGATAAATCTCCTACAGGAAAAATCAAGTTCCTTGGATGCGTTTAAGTATTTCAAAGCTGCTATTGAGTTGAAAACATGAAAGAAGATAAAATGTGTAAGGTTTGACAAAGGTGGAGAATATTAGGCAGATATGATGAGACTAGAAGAAATCATGGACCTTTCGCTAGATTTCTTGATGAATGTGGTATTGAAGCTCAGTATACTATGCTTGGTATTCCTCAGCAAAATGGAGTTGCAGAAAGGAGGAATCACACTCTTTTAGAGATGGTGAGATGTATGTTGAGTCATTCCTCTTTACCGGATTTCCTTTGGGGAGATGCTTTAGGGACTACTATGTATATTCATAATCAAGTACCTAGCAAGTATGTTTCAAAGACTCCTTATGAACTCATGTTTGGGAAGAAGCCAAGTTTGAGACATTTCCATGTGTAGGGATGTAAGGCAGAGGTGAGACCTTATAATCCTCAGTTAAAAAAACTTGATCTCAAGACTGTCAGTGGGTTCTTCATTGGTTATTGTGTGGGTTCTTGTGGTAGTAGGTTTTATTGTCCTTCTCACTATATGCGGGTTATTGAGTCTAACCGTGCGATATTCTTTAAGGATGACTTGGACAGTGGGAGCAATACACCACGACCAGTCACTTTTAGAGAAGACCGTGTTGTTATTCCCGTGCCATCCATTTATCTTCCTGCAGATAATGTGATTCCAGTTGTCCGTGATGAAAATGAATTTGTTCCAGATCTCTTGGATGCCACATCACCTGTAATAGATGAACAAGTTCATGATGATGTTGTTAAAGAAATTTCTTTGAGGAGATCTCAAAGAGTACGCAGGTCTTCTATACCTGATGATTATCTTGTGTATCTTCAAGAGCATGAATATGATCTAAATAATGTTGATGATCCTACTACTTTTGCAGAGGCTATCTCTAGTTCTCATGGTGATGATTGATTAAATGCTATGCATGATGAGTTAGCTTCTATGGCCCATAATGATGTTTGGGATCTTATGGATTTGCCACTGGGTTGTAAACCAGTTCGGTGTAAATGGGTCTTAAAGACTAAGCGTAGTCTAGATGGAAAAGTTGAAAGGTATAAAGTCAGACTTGTAGCAAAAGGCTATAGTCAGAGGGATGGCATTGATTATAAGGAGACTTTCTCACCGGTCTCTACTAAGGATGCTTTTCGTGTTGTTATGGCTTTAGTAGCTCATTTTGATTTGGAGCTT
>Ga0214543_1003674_pt1 | contig 29627 bp, 12 predicted proteins | sample CNSS2metaG_FD_160094 | JGI IMG/M metagenome (GOLD analysis project Ga0214543, IMG submission 160094) | Root nodule microbial communities from cowpea collected in UCLA plant growth center, Los Angeles, California, USA - CNSS2 | ecosystem: Host-associated > Plants > Roots > Nodule | place: USA... | reverse complement strand
ATATATATATATATATATATATATATATATATATATATATATATATATATATATATATATATATATATATATATCGATAATTACAAACAAGTATTGATCATTGGTAAATATGGTAATTTGATTCTTTTTTTTTGCTCCACTGCTAACGCTGCATCTAACTCCTTCTCCATCTCTTATTCTTTCGTGTTGTTGTCATCGTTACCACTCTTAGTCTCTTGCCACAACTGCCAATGTTTACTTCTTCTCCTTCTTCCCTTTTTCTTCTATTATTCTCACCCATCTTAAGTTATTTATAATAAATATTTAGTCTGGTTTTGATGGGAATTTTGGCATCCATTTTACTAGGAATATTTTGAAAATTTTAAAAAAAAATTAGTTACTAATGGATTTATCAATAGACTTTCAAAAATTCAATTGCTGACAGATTTTTCAAAAAATTAAGTATTTTAAAAAACTTAAAAAAATGCATTTTTGATGTATTTTAAAAATATTACATTGTCAATGAATTTATGAAATAATTTTAAGAGAATTAATTTATTGACAAATTTACCAACAAATTTTAAAAGTGTACTACTAACTTACCAATGAAATTTAAAATAAATCAATAATTGGTGGATATACACATGAATTTTGGCATGAAATGATAAATGTCAAAAGTGGAAATTGTGACGCTCATCTTACCGATGGATATTTATGTCAATAACAAACATTTTATATTATTGACGAATTTTATCGATGAATGTATAACTAATATTCCTTCGATAATCAAACTTTTAAGTCACCAACATATATAAATGATGAATTTTATTGATGAATAGTGAATCCGTTTTCTAATTAAAATTCTAGAATCTGTCGTAAAATCTATTAATAAATTATATCTTACCAATAATTTTTTTTATTGGTAAAATTCAATTGGTTGTTTAACATTTTTTTTAGTGCTATTTAAGTAAAAATTTCCCTAATAATATTATTTTCATTGATAAGATAGATAACAACGACAAAAAAACTCTAATGAGTATATAACTAAACAACAACAAAAGTAAAAAAACTTTATTAAATGTAGTATGAAACCTCTCATCCTAGTATTTTTACACAAGTTTCCACAAGATGCACTGATTTTTTTTTTACTCTCTCTTGGTGGCTTCTTTTCTCTTTTTACCATAAACACTAAGAGCTTCTATATTCATATCCCCAACAATGTTGATACAAAGAACATTCTTCTAAGTTGTATAATGAATTAATAACCCATAAAGAAAAATATTATTTTCTTAATTATATTATTGTGTATCTAATAAATTGATGACTCAACTTCCGAATATTTTCTCACCAATCAATCGGGACCATAGTTAATCAAATTGACTTTTCCTATGTAGATAGCAAGTTTTCGTGCAAGTAAAATATCTATCAATTATATGTGAACTATTATTGTCCGTATGAGTTCTCTATAATGATAGTTGTATCATCTGTAGTGTATTCCGTATCTAATGATATCAAACTTCAATGTGTTTTTGATATCGAATGAAAAACTAAGTTTTTACTCAAATGAAGTGCAATTTAACAATTGCAATTCAAAACATTTTTTTTTTATAATTCTAACTCTTGATTGAATATAATGACAATAGTTTAAGAACATAAAATTAAATTACAAGACTAAAAGGAAAAGAAAAAAAAAAAAAAAAAAAAAAACAAGAAAAATCAGATGAGAAAATAGAAGTTAAATTTTAACAAACTAAAACTTTCAACAAGTTGAAAAGTATTGTCAAATACGTTTCATAACAGATATGCTCATTTGAATTCATGTTTGTCACCATTAAAGGATCAAAAGATAAATACAATGAAATAACGTGAATAAAAATAAATAAAAGAAGTATAAACTACTACAACACTAAAAGGGCTAAATAAAAGAAACAAAAATGAACGTGATTACATATGTTATGAAAGAAAAAACATTTATAGGTTGATATTTGTATCTGAAATTAGAAAACGTGAACCAAGTGAGTTTGCTTTGCGGTTTCTAAGGGTCCAAATGGAGATAAGTTTTGAAAGGTGCGGTGTTTGAGTTTAGTTTAGACGTGAACGCCCAAGTCAAGAGGCAAGACACGACTCACTCGCGTTGCTCTCTTCAATTTCCTTTTATTTTGTTTAACAGAGAAAACCATTAATTTAATCCAAAGTCAGAAGTGTTGACCAAAATATTCGCCATTCAACTGAAGAGGCAATTTGAATTGGAAAATAGGGCAAGCAAAGAAGCAGCGTAGGTGTTTCCTTCCACGGGCGCTTCTTCTCGCTTCGCTTTTTTGCACACCAACTTAGCAAAACGCTAAACGCAAAAGCACCACTCTCACATGACGACCTTCTTCTTCTCCTTCTTCTTCTTCTCAAACAATGAGCAACGCCAACTGTAACAAGCCTTCTTCTCCCCAACCTACGATTAAACAACGTAGGCTCACTCGACAGGGGAGACTCCGATACCTCACTGACAAAGACGCTGCTCTGCATTCCACCACTTCTCTACCCGCTTCTCCTCTTCCCTCGTTTAAGTCCGGTTCCGCTTCTGACCATTGGTCTTCCTCTGCGGTTCCGCAACCGCTTCCGCGTCCCGACTCCCCGTTGACTCGTCGATACGATCATCATCAACTCGGATCGCCCCCTTTCGAACATCCTGGCTTCGCCTTTCGCAGGTAAACCGTCGCTGCTGTTCCCACCACTGGGTCAAACGTGTTGTGTTGGATTCTGAATCGTTTGCGATTGATTTTTTTCGTTTCAGAAGGTCGGTGGATCATGATGCTGTGAGAAGTATAAGGTCTACCAGCAATTTGGGTAGACCTTCTTTTGATCCGGCGGCTTCAAATGCCAAACACGATTTAAGAGTGAACATTCCACCTGCAAGAGTGTTGGCAGGTGAATCCTCCATTCTTCATGGATAAGACGAGAATAATTGCTACGAATTCACTCTCTGATGAAAGTTATTGACTTACTATATATAGTTGGAATTCCAACTATTTGATCTTGAACTATATAATAATTTCATCTATTAATACACTTTATATATATATTTCTATTATCGACTAAAGTTTATAAATAATTATTCAACTCTGTGTCTCATAGAGTTTTAATAAATTTTAAATATTAATTATAGAGAATGTGTTAAAAAATATGAAGCCAGCACCCTTCTCATGTATGATCGAGGAGCAACATATGTTCATGTTAAATGTAGGAGATGTTTTACTTTTTACAGTTCTCGTTTTTTGTTGTTGTGGCAGGCAATACCAGTTCATGTAAAGATCACATAGAACACTCTCAAGATAATGACTCTGAAAATGTTTCCGACTTGAGATTGCATTTTTCGGCCAAGAGTGCCCCCAACAGTATATTCTCCAGCCCTGTTACTAGTCCCCGTAGATCCAGCAATGTAGATTTCTATGATCCTTCCATCATTTTTCATCAAGATTTTAATGACATTTTGAGAGTGTCACCGGCTAAAACTGCTCAGAGTCCAGACCGGACTCCTCTGCGCAGCCCAGGGAGCCTCCTCAATCCAGAGGGATGTCAGAGTCAGCTTCATAAACATAGCTCAAGAGTGTTGCCTGACAATAATCATGTTGATGCACATCCACTGCCTCTTCCTCCTAGAGCGTCACCACCGCCAGCACAGTCATCTCCCCAGCATCAACCAAGTATCGTGCACCTCACCGTAGATAATTCGCCTTCAATGAAAGGTCAATGGCAGAAAGGAAAACTTATAGGGCGGGGATCATATGGATCTGTTTATCACGCAACCAACTTGTATGTCCTTCATCTTTACTTTGTTGCCTTCATGGGAGGTTTTAAATTGTCGTCACGTTACAGTCATGGTTTCATCTGTTATGGAAAATTGCTGATAAATGCAATGAAAGCGGCTGCAACTGCAACTGCGGTCACAGAAACCCCAAAAGCCTCGACTTTTGTATGACTGTGGCCTGTATTTTAAAACCTTGCTGTTATCTGGTTTACACTTTACCTTTCGGTAGATACTCACGTGCATTCCTGTTGCATCACAGAGAGACTGGAGCCTCGTGTGCAATGAAGGAGGTGGAAATGTTCCCCGATGATCCTAAATCTGCTGACTGCATAAAGCAACTTGAACAGGTTCTCCCCCAACGTGGTTTTTAATTATACATTTTCCAATAGGCTGGTGTTTAGACTGTTGTTCTGAATGGTCTCATGTTTCAGGAAATTAGAATTCTCCGTCAATTACACCATCCCAACATTGTGCAGTACTATGGAAGTGAAGTAGTGAGTTCATATTGGCTCTTGTTTTAACTTTTTAACTTTGTTGCTGCCTATAAAATGAAATTTGTGAAATATCTTGGTTTTCAGGATGGCGATCGACTGTACATATATATGGAGTATGTTCATCCTGGATCACTTGATAAGTTTATGCATGACCATTGTGGAGCTATGACAGAATCTGTAGTTCGCAACTTCACGAGGCATATTCTCTCTGGATTGGCATACTTGCATAGTACCAAGACCATTCACAGGTAACAACTTGGTGACAAGAACTATTTTACCTCGTTTTATTTCTCTAAATATTGTATCTCTATGTACTATATATACCAACAACATCTGATGAACTAGTTGATTCCAGCTAAAATCGTATCTCAAACAATAAAAAAGTTCATATGGAATTTGTTCTTGATATGGTAAAAGTTTCTTTTTTTTTAAAAAAAAAATTTTGGTGTGTATACTGATGATCAACTTAATTAAGTACTTATTTAATAAAATTTTGTCACATGAGGTCATACATATAGTGATGAAACTTACTGGAATAAGCAAAAAAATTAATAAATTAACACCAAGAAACTAATTAAAGTAAGATAAAAAAAAACTTATGAGGGTCTTTCATAAGTTTAGATAAGCTCGTCTTCCAGCTAGGCCCACCCTCGGTTTCTGTTTATTTAGCTAAAATTCCTGATTGCTACTGCTGTTTATGATTCTGTAGGGATATCAAAGGTGCAAACTTGTTGGTTGATGCAACGGGCATGGTTAAACTTGCGGATTTTGGGGTTTCAAAAATTGTGAGTTTTGAAATTTTGATCTTCTGTTACTTTTATTTAGGTATAGACTATTCGTGTGTATCATGTGATTATTTTCTCATTTACAAGTGTTAACGTGACACAATGAGTTTATCAGTTATCTTTGATGGCAGTAATACTTATTTTGTTTTATTAGTTTCCTTTTCTGCTGATCTAGTAATTTGAACAATCTGTTCCTTTCAGCTGACAGAGAAATCGTATGAACTTTCATTGAAGGGTAGTCCCTACTGGATGGCTCCTGAGGTAATTTATTACTTATATTATCTATGGAGATTTAGATGGGTAATGAGTAATAACATGCCACTTTTTTTTTTTGTAATTTGTTGATAAAGCTCATGAAGGCTGCCATAAAGAAAGAATCCAGTCCTGACGTTGCCATGGCCATTGATATATGGAGCTTAGGGTGCACTATCATCGAAATGCTGACAGGAAAACCTCCTTGGAGGGAATATGAAGGGGTTAGCACCTTACATGAACCGATTTTAGAGGATTGCACATGTTAATTTGTTGGTTTAATTTTCGAAGATCAATAATCCCTCTATACCCCTTATTCAAAAGAAATACTAATGCTATGCACTACAGTCTGCTTGGATTATTTTGTCCTTTTTGCAGGAGAGTTCTTTTTAGATTTTTGGAATCTTAAAATCCCAAGTTTAAATGATGTTTTCAAAATACATTCTCTGGAAACTAACGTTCACACCAACTATTTTAATCACGTTTGTCATTAAAATATTTCCATGGAGGAGGGAAAATTCGTGATACGCGTATGTGAAAGTTTTAGGCATATGAAACATTGTCTAACTCTTCGAGAGATATTTTAGGCATGCCAAAATCACCTATAGCTTTCCTAGACAAGGAAAACCTGATTCCTAAGTACCCCTTTAAATTGAACCATGTACTGTTTGTGTTGTTTTAAGTTTTAATTTATGGCTAAGCAAAGCATTTGAATATCCTGGCATCCCTGATATTCCTATTCATGGCATTAGCATACTTGTGCTTGGTTACCATGAGGATTATAGTGACCTGGTTATTTTCTGTCCACCAGCCGCAAGCCATGTTCAAGGTACTGCACAAATCCCCAAAAATACCTGAAAATTTGTCATCAGATGGACAGGATTTCCTTCAGCAGTGCTTCAGAAGGAATCCGGCAGATCGACCATCGGCAGCACTGCTTCTTACTCATGCTTTTGTACAAAATTTGCACGATCAAGATGCTCTACTTCATTCACAAGGGCAAAACTGTCCCAGAGGAGACCCTGGATCTGGAGTAAGTGCTAATTATATCCAAACTCCTTAATAATCTACCAATGTCAAGGTCCAAGGAGATCGATCATTATGAATTATAAACCAACCACTTGTTTGAGTTTATAGGGGTTGAGCTGCCTATGTGGTAGAATAGATTTTAGTATGATCTAGAATCACAGTGGTTCTACCCAATCTTTGCATAAGATGCAGTTAGATTTTTTCAATTATCGAAAAGAAAGTTAATAAAACAAATCTGTTATAAAGAGATTGACCCAGACTGGAATCATTATAGTCTCGTATCATATAATAACTATTCCGATGTAAGACGAATTTTTCACACCCATAAATAGCACACTTTTATTATGCTAGTTCAAAATTTTGTTTCTGGAAGCCGAATTCTGAACATGTTTTTGGGATTTTTGTTAAAAAGGCATGTTAATGTAAAATTATCTTCAGAATTCGGTTCCTGAAAATCGAAATCTGAACTAGCACAGTAAAAACGTAAAAACATGCTATAAAACGGTATGATATTTTGGTAAAAGAAGTTGACAGTGTGCTATCAGTGTGAAGAATTCTACGTAAGACATTATTTGCTTATTACTTGCCTACTGTTTTTTTCTCTGTAGGATGATTCAAGTAGACATAGCCCCGCTCACAGTTCAAGAAGTAATAACCGTGTAGTGCCAGCCTCCATTGGCGCACGGTTTTTGCATAAAATTCAAAATTTAATAGGGTATGTTTTCGACATTATTTGCTCTTGGTATTTGACAATATGATAAATGTTAAATTTGGTAATATGCTCCCGGATACCTCATTGACATAATTCCCTTTGTTGTTTTTGTATTTGACAGTGACACTTCGAAAAAATATGACAGCGAGGAATCTAATCATTCTTCTCGTAACTCTCCCTGCTCCATGACAGAAATAAACAGTCCTCAATCTAGTGCCCTCAATTACATGGCCAATTCCAGCAACATACCCCTCACCACCGTTATGAGAATCATCAGGCACATTTGAAGCCTGTCACAGCTAAGATTTGGTCGAAAGTTACAATGACAACTATCATATAGCAGGGAATTAGAAGAACTAGGAGTTCTCAGTGATATTGAAAAACATATCAAGCTGGTTTGGTAAAAGCAATGGGAAGTTCACATTACTTTGAAGTTGCTATTATGTACATAATGACTAGAATAGGTTAGTTGAACCAATTCCCACGCGTGAAATTCGTATGTAAATTTAATTTATTAAATAATATTTGAGGAATAACTCTTTTTTTTGTTGTTTTACATTTAAGAGTGCAATTCGCTTTGAATACTTCCCAGACCTATAACATTGCTTGTACCTGTGAGTACTTTTTTATTATTATAAGTTCTTTGTTTTGCATTTTTTTAATGAAATTTTTTTATTTAATCACTGCAAATAATTTGGATAAACATCACAATTACATTTGACTGTTACAGACTAATATTATCAAAATAATTTCTACTAAACCTAAAATATTCGGGGCTTAGACTTTGGGATTAAGAGGGGGCAAGTGCCTTTTTGATTTCAGTAGTGAATTTTTATAAAAAAAATACAATAAAAAATATATTGGAATGGAAAAAATGAGTACTATTTTTGTTTTTTTATTTTTGTTTATTATATAATTGACAACCTATTAGTCAACTAAATGACTACGTATGTTGTTAGCCAGTGAAAGAAGCGTGAAACCCAAGCATTCGGCCCAAAAAGAGAGATGGAGTAAATTACATACTTTTAAAGATTTTCACAAATTATGTTAGACGCCAATTTTTGTTTTTTAAATGTGTACACAATGTGAAACCTTAGAAAATGTAGTGTAGAAGTGATAGTAGTTTAAAATTAACGAGAATCGATTATTTTAATATTAAAAGGTTTTAGTATAAATAGAATTGTTATAAAAGAGTTTCATTCTTTTAAAACACATCATCTTTCTAGAAATTACTTTTTCTAGAGTTTTCTAACTTCTCTCTAAGAATTTTGTCTCTCTGGTCATCTGATTGAAGAATCGAGATTGTAGGATTTATCCTCTCGGCGAGCTCTTCAAGTTAGACCGACTAGTCTCTCTTCACACGTAAGTTGAGAGTTTTTCGTCCTCTTTTTGGTCTAATTCTATTTTTTGTCGCATGTGAGCCATCTTCCGCTTGCATGCATTATTTTAATTATCAATATGAGTTTTTGTTTTTGCTGTTTTGGTTACTTTAGATGTTCTGTATATACTTGAACTGAATTCTATAGTCCTTATTGCTATGAATTGAGATAAAAATGTTATTGTGGGTATATAAGATGATAATTGGTATGAAATGTTGTGTGAATATGCAAAGTTATAATGTTTAAGTAATTTCAAGGAGAAGTTCTGTATGGTGGTATTTTATAAGGACTTGATATTAGTTGGTATCATGACGTTCTAATAATCATTAATGCTCAAATGAAATAAAATGAGTTATGTCGTGAGGAGTAGTAGGAGGCCCTAATCACTAGACTTGATCAAGTCCTAGGCACAAAGGAAATTTACCTTGTGAGTGGTTGGGTATAACCCTTGAGGCCAAACTCTGTAGAGTTTGAGAACCACACACAGGTGCAAGCCACCGAGAGATTTGATGTCCCTTGCATGTATCCAGATAATTGAGTTTAGTGTTAATTGTATCTCTATTTATATGTATGCCTATGTGAGTTAAGTTTTCATATGAATATTTCCTTGTTTACATTAGTTTACCTTTTTTCTGTGTTTTTGTGTTGTTTGTATTTCTTTTGCGATGATCATCTATTCGGTGAAAGCAGATGTGGTTGTAGTGTCAGGGGCACCTGTGGAGGTTAAAGAGTTATCTTTTAAGTTGATAAAAGATTTCAGTGAAAACTGTTGTGAGTGAGTAGTCTGTGCTTATAATTGTATTAATATATTTTATATATTTGATATTTTGATTTGACTACTACAGTGAAACAATCTTATTTTATTAGTTTTTTTTAAGATTTTAAAATTGGAAGGTTTCACACAAAATATTTCTTTTATTTTAAAAAAATATTGTAACATATATTTTTACTTTACATATATTAATAATGTGATTGTTATAATGATAAAATGGTATAAGCGTAATTTGAGAACATTGTAATTTTAATTTATTAAAAACATAACAAGAAGATAATCTTTCTTTATAAGATCTTTTTAACTAATTTATACCTTTCAAGGAAATTAGCTAAAAATTTATTTTAAAATTATTCTTACATATTTAAAGCTAAAGTGTTAAAGTTCTTTGGAAAAAAATTAGTTTTATATTCTAAAATTCGATTTAAATCTTTTTTATTTTAAATATTTAATTAAAGATATTTAAAAAGAAAGTTAATACATTATTCAATTATGAAAAGTCTCATCAAGAAAGAAAAACAATTTTCTGAAAAGGGTTTTATGAATAGGAAAGATTCATATGGACTGAAGATTTACTCTATTGGCCCATTCATAACCCAAACCCAAACCCAATTGATACCCGTGTTCTCCCCGGCGTTAGTCACGTCCGCCATTATCATTTGAATATGTTCGGTTTCGATCTCCACCCTCTTCACTTTCCTTTCTTTCTTTCTTTCTTTCATTTTCTTCTTTTATTGTTCTTTTCTCGCTGCCCACCAATCGGAGCAAAGTGAGTGCTCATGAATGTTGGCTACTGATTCAGCAGATAAAAATGGGTGCAGAGTCGCACATTCCACGAAGCTTAATCCACAGAATCTACGCTCCGTTGGCTAACGAATTTCATTTTGCACCACCGGTCTCTTCATCCAGAACAAATGAACTCGAACTTGTATGTCTCTCTCTCTCTCTCTCTCTCTCTCTCTCTCTCTCCCTCCCTCCCTCTCTTAAAGTCATCCTCGATTCCACTTTTGAATTCAATTTGCATCCTCATTTAATGAATGTGGCAATTCAACTGTGTGTGTTTCTGTATCTAATTGTTAAATTGACGAAAGGTTCGAGGTGTTCTACGAATGCTGCAAGGGTTTTCTGGTCCCCTGTTCTCTTGGGATAAAAGTGCAAACAGTTTCCGTGCAAAGAGCGGTGTTTACGTCAGCCATCTCTCACAGAAAAGTCTCCACTCTCTTCTCAACCAGTTTATCCACGCAGCTACGTGTCTCCAATCCGTGGCGATTACACTCGATAAAGTTGAATCTGCAGTGCCGAAGTCTCCCCCTACTTTGAACGCGTTCGCGTCCTCTGCTTCAGCGTGCCTTCAGGTTTCTTTCTAATGCTTATAGGATATGATCTAACTTTGCACGCGCTATTCTCTCTAGAATTTTCTCTGCGCTGCTCTAAATCAGGTTTGCTTGTTGTCGCGTAGCGGTTACGGAATCTTGCCTTGAAGGAGGAAACATCCATGAGCAATGCAGATGGAATAACCACTCCAACCTTGTTAGGATTGACCAATTCCTTATCGAGGTTTTTGCTTTCTTTAAATTTTAAACTATAGCAGAGTTAGGGTTATGTTTGTATGCAGACTAGTTGGTTTCCAACTGTTCGTGTATTATTGACTTGCTAGAATTTGATTTTAGGAAAGTCAGTTTTTACATCTGGAATTTTCCCAATTTTTTTTGAAATGCATCTCTTGAACTGTAGTTTGATTTTGGTCATCGTGAGTTGTGATAGTATCTGATGGTCCTTTGCTGGATTCAGTCTTTGCTCAGGGGCTGAATTTCTATTTCAGGTAGTGCATGAGGCCATTCCTGCTGTATACTTTGAGTACGGTGTGTCTGTACCAGCAGCAGAACTCACTGTTCACGTGCTTGACTATCTTCATAAGAAGCTTGATGAAATGTGTCTGGTACAAGGTGGTGAGGTCGTGACTAATGTTTGACGCTGTACATCATGTATTTTCTAAACATTGTTCTTGGTTCAGGATGATAAACTTTAGAATCTATCCTAATCACAGGAGGAAGCTAACCAGATGGTGCTTTATATGTATGTTGGAAGCTTGTTGCCGTATATTGAGAGTCTTGATTCCTGGCTTTTTGAAGGAATTCTTGATGATCCTTTTGGTGAGGTAATGGTTATTGAAATTCTCAATTCTTCCGGGAGAAAGAAGTTCTCTCTTATGTTGTGCTAAAGAGTGTTATGGAAATAACTCATGTTACGTTGTTTATCTTTAACTTAGAAATACAATGAGTTTTCCATTGGTCCAAGAATTGCTAATGAATGTCTTTCTGTCCTCTTGCACTCTTCAAGTCATCAAGTGGTTGTGATGGATTTTCTTTGCCTGTCCCTCACTTAATCTTTATGCACAGAAAGAAAAAATCAGCCTAAAGCTCCCTCCTCATTGCACTATTGCAAGCTTTTCCAAGTATGAAATAAGTTAATCTAAACATGTACTAAAATATTGCATTGATTATGCCATCTCCCTTTTCAGATGTTCTTTTTCACTAATAAAGCAGTCTCAGTTGATGAGGCCGAGTTCTGGGAGAGGAGTTATTTATTAAGAATACAACAGCGTGGCAAGTTAGGTTCAGAATTCTCTTCCACAAATTATGGCAATGGTTCAACCCCAGCATCAGATGACAAGGAAATGGACAGGAGGGATTCCATCTCTTTGTCTGCTACAATTAAAGGAAAAGAGTCAAGCATTAGAGACCGTCCAGCTTGTCCCTTTTTTATTACGGACTTAGCCAAATCAATAATTTCTGCTGGAAAATCTTTGCAGCTTATGCGCTATGTACCTAATCCCTCAGCGAGTTGTAGCAAAGAAAGTAATTATGAGGTTGGAAGCGCGAAATGCTTAAACTATGGTTTATATCCTGCTCAGAGAATGACTGGGCTAACCTTGCCGGAAGTTTTTTCTGTATCACTAGTCGGACTTCTTGGTCATGGTGACCATGTCTGTAAGTACTTTTGGCAAGAGAACTGGCACGATATTGTAACTGTTTCTTCGCATGCATCTTATGTAAATGAGGAAAAAATAGATAACGACAATAATGAAAGATTAATTGTTCCACCTTATTCAGAGAAGACTTGGTATAAGTTCTTGATTGATACATTATTTCAGAAAAGATCAGCTGACTTGAAGCTAAAATATGAACACATAAATAATGACGCCTCCGAGCTAAGAGGGGCTAAAGTTATTGAAGATGAAGTGCTTCTCTTGGGGTCATACATGGAAAATCCAGTTATAACAGTATGTCGAGAAAACCTCAGAAAGAATGGGAATGCCTTGAAAGCATTGAATTTATCTCGAAAATTCAGCTTGCCTTCATTAAATGATGAGAGTTTAAGAAGAGCTATATTTGGTGCAGAAAGTACTGGTTTTTCTGATAGTGAAGGAACGAACTATACTTTTGGCTTTCACTTTGGTGAATCTGAATACCTTCGCTCACAGGATGACAGAAAGCTGTTAGAAATGTTATTTCCTTTTCCCACTATTTTACCTTCATTTCAGGTATTTCTACTTGGTAGTCTGAGTAGCTTTAGTTTAGGATGCAGTACTTTGTTATATTGAGCAGATATTTGATTTGAAAACAGGATGATGTTCCTGTGTCAGAGCTCTTACCTTTCCAGAGAAACAGCAGTCTTATTTCTAGAGTTCTTCGATGGATGCAAAATGTTGACCTAAGAATTACTCCACTTCCTCTTGTGATTATGCAGTACTGTCTAACAGTCTACATTCAGAAACAGGTGGATTAAATTAAATCATTTGTCATTCAAGAGTTAAGAGTATAACAATATATAATTGCTGTATTTTTAATAGGACAGGTGGATTATATTGGAGTGAATATGCTGTCAAAGTTGATGAATGAATGGAGATTGATGGATGAGCTTGCAGTGTTGAGAGCTATATATTTGTTAGGTTCAGGTATCTGCGTATCATTTAAATTGTTCTCATACTTTTTTATATAATATATTGTTCTTGAATTTGTTTTTTATCACTTTAAGCAGGATTGGAGTGGAGTCACCTAGGTTTCTCTGTTTCCTGTTTTGATTTGTTTCTTGTGCAGGTGATTTGCTGCAACACTTTTTGACTGTAATTTTCAATAAGTTAGACAAGGGTGAAGCATGGGATGATGATTTTGAATTAAACACAACATTGCAGGTAAATTTACTTGATTTTGTTAAATTGTTACAATATTTAGAGTTCATCTAACTTGTTGCGATCTATAATAAAAGTTAGACTAGGATATTGGTTAGATTCTAATTTATTACATTAATTTATGTTTTGAATTTTTGGAATGAGTTTTCATTTAAATGCTTGATAAGTGACAAAAATTGTAAGATCTCTGGCTAATTCATTCTACAAAGAGGACCTAAGCACCCTATCTATGTGTGACTAACTTCATATGATATGGGGCTTTTTAATGACTGTATCTGTTCCTTATGCATTGGATTATTTATCTATAGATATATTACTTTTTGACATTATTTGTTATAACCATATAAACTTCCTTACATGGTATCTACTGGTTTCGGATTTATTCCAGTGCTATCATTTCTAATTCTAGACTCCAATTCTACCTACCATACATGAATTGAACCACTGTAAAAACCATTGTCATCTGTAATGGTTTTATTGTGAAGTTTTTGTATAAAGCCCATTTTGTTTTTGGTATTTTTGAGGTATATTGAATCAATAGCAAAATGGTTGGACATGAAGTTGAATCACAAAACATCAAACTAAATGCTTTGAACAAAAATGGTCAGGCTGTTAAATTATGACTTCTTCTACCTCCTATGCTGATTTGGCAAATTGGTAGTGAATAAAGGATAGAGTTCATGAGATATGGCTATTCTATATACATGCTATGATGATGGATTGTATTGTATACTCCAGCTTATTTGATAAATTAAGGAATCTTTATATGGCTTTTTTTTTCTTATATATTATTTTTTGTTCATAAGATATCTATGCTCATCAACTACAGGAATCAATCAGAAATTCTTCTGATTGTATGCTGTTAAGTGCTCCAGATTCATTGGTAGTTACGATAACCAAAAATAGTGTTGGCAATGATGAGCAAGCTAGCACAGCTGGTGCTGCTTTGAGCGCTCCTCGTCAAAGTCATGTCAATAGCTTTGGAATTAATGGCCTTGATATGCTCAAATTCACGTATAAGGTCCGTCTCAGTCAGTTGATTTTCCCTTTCTAACTGAATTCCTATTTAAGGATATGAGCTTCCTTACAAAAAAAGAAATAAAAGGTATATTGTAAATTTGGAATTGGCAGGTCCCTTGGCCCCTTGAACTCATTGCAAATACGGAGGCAGTTAAGAAGTACAACCAGGTGTCGGATTTGCTTTTGGGAGTTTTTACCATTTTTCCTTTTGGCCTTTTAATTATTTTCATCGTTCAGATTATGATTTATGTTCCTAATATCTGGTAGGTCTTTTGTACTAACGTTTTCTACTTTAATTTAAATAAATGTCTGGTAGGTAATGCGGTTCTTGTTAAAGGTCAAGCGTGCAAAATTCGTATTAGATAAAGTGCGGAGATGGATGTGGAAGGTACTTCCATACATTATTCCCCTTTTCTCATCAGTGGAGCATGTCCTCCCTCGTCTATATCATTCTTGGAATAAACTTCGCTATCTAGTTTTGTATTTTGTTAAATTCTAGACATTTACCGTAAGGTTTTTGAAATTTCATTCACCATCTGCAGGGTAGGGGATCTGCTACAAACTATAGAAAGCATCATTGGTTAGTGGAGCAGAAACTCCTTCATTTTGTGGATGCTTTTCACCAATATGTGATGGATCGGGTAAGCACATTGCACTAAGATAATTATAAAAGTAATTGCTGTGAGAAAAGATTTTCCTGCAAAACGTACTAAATGCATGGGACATTATTAATTGGCAATTATTCATTGAACACAAATAATGGTAGGGCCTGCTAGCCTACGAATAGAATGGCTAGTTGTAATTGCTTTTAATGCCTTCTAATTTCTTTTATGATAATAACACTATGTGATCTTCCCATCCAGTATACACTATTGCTTGCATGGTTCTGCATCTTGTGAAGGTAGCCTGAGCATTTTTTATCTGTCACCACAATTTCTATGCAGGTATATCACAGTGCATGGCGTGAACTATGTGAAGGTATGAGTGCAGCAAAATCTCTGGATGAAGTCATTGAAGTCCATGAGACTTACATGTTATCAATTCAACGGCAATGCTTTGTGGTTCCTGATAAGCTGGTGATTTATCATCTCTCTTAATTTGGGTGTTTTTGTTCTCTTTTCATTATGTTCTGACTAGAGTATTTATAAATAGGTATAATTACTGATTTGGTACCCAAATTTTTTGGTTAAGTTCAATTTGGTACCCATACTTTTGGTTTGTTCAATTTAGTATCCCAATTATCTAAAAAGATTCAATTTGGTCATCTCCATTAAGTTGGAGTTAACACCGTGTCCGTACAGGACACGTGTCAAGCCGTGAAATTTTATTTTATTTTTTTTTAATTTTTTTTCAAAAAAAATTATTTTTTTTTTCAAAAAATTAAAAAACTGTCACGTGTCGGTTTATCATCGTACCACGTGGCAGCTTACAATCATGACATGTGGCAGTGGTAATAGTTGTTTTCAATTTAGTACCCCAATTTAAATTTTTGGTTCAATTTAATACCCCAATTTTTTAAAAATGATCTAATCTCGTCTTTTCCAATTTGAGACCAAATTAGTAACTAAGTTTAATTATAACTTATATATACATGTTAAAATAATTGTTTTGAATTTATACATCAAATCACTACACCTAAATATTCAAATTATTTTATTTTTTTACAACTGTAAAAAAATTTCATGTGTTAAAAATTAGAAAGGTTAAAATGTAAAAAATAAAATAATTTAAGTATTTAGGTGAAATGATTTGATGTATATATTAGAAAAATTTATTTTAACATGTATATATAAGTTGTAATTAAATTTATTTACTAATTTGGTCTCAAATTGGATCATTTTAAAAAATTGGGTACTAAATTGAATCAAAAATTTAGATTGGGGTACTAAATTGAAAACAACTATTACCACTGCCATGTGTCATGATGGTAAGCTGGCACGATGATAAACTGACATGTGGTAATTTAAAAATTTTTTGAAAAAAAAAATAATTTTTTTTTAAAAAATTAAAAATTCCATGGCTTGACACGTGTCCTGTATGGACACGATGTTAACTCCAACTTAACGGAGAGGACCAAATTGAATCTCTTTAGATAATTGGGTATTAAATTGAACAAACCAAAAGTTTGGGTACCAAATTGAACTTAACCAAAAAGTTGGGATATCAAATCAATAACCATATCTTATTAATATTATGGAGCGAGCTTCAATAGTCTTAGCATTCGATATTGCATTCAGGGGGCTCTTATTGCCAGCCGCATCAACAGCATCCTTGGCCTAGCTTTAGACTTTTATAACATACAGCAAACATTAAGTGGTGGTGGAGCTGTTTCTGCCATCAAAGCAAGGTGTGAGATGGAAGTGGACCGAATAGAGAAACAGTTTGATGATTGCATCGCTTTCTTACTTCGGGTATTCTTCTAAAGCACTTATTTTAACTCTGCCGTTACTGAGTGTCAGTTCTATTTGGTCGTGCTGAAAATAATTAGTTCTTTATACTATGACTAAAATATATATACCCAGCATTTTTTTACTCATGCAGGTGTTTATGCAAATATTAAAGAGAAACCGGGCACAGAAGAAGTTTATAAATCTATGATATGCGTATTGGTTTAAAAAACGTATAAAACATAATAAATATTCAATTGCAATTGTGCAAATCCAAATTGAAATCATATATTTTTTACATTGACCATGTAAATATAATTGTCATCATAAATTACTTTCTATAATTACATATAGAAATAGCACTATTAATCTCATTGCTTTTTTAAAATAGTTCTTAAGGAGGACAATTTCTCTGTTTGGTTTACAAAGAGACAATATGTCTCTATATTACACATACTTGTATGTTTCTTTGGTTTTACTGGATATAAATGCTTTAAAATATTGGACACTTCACCTACATGTATGGGTGAAATATTCAAAACTGTGGTATCTGATACGTGAAACAACTAAGAGTGTCACTCAGTTGTGTGCTTGCTAGCGAGTGTCACAACAAAGTTGCAATGATATTATACTCTACGATATGCTCTGTAACTGGCAGTCAGGAATGTTGATCCTATATTAACGATAACGATGTCCTCAAGTCAGAGGGAAAATAATTTGGGCCTATAGAAGCCCAAGTTAGATGAGTTGATTAGATGCGTGAATGCAGTGATTTGAGGTAGAAAAACTTAGAACGGATATAGATATTTTCTTATTACTAAAAAAGTATTTACCGAAGAATTTGTTCTTTGAAAGAACAACATCGTATTATTTAATCTCCGTGACTGACTCCACCTACAAGGAAAAGGCTTTGGTGACTTTTTTTGTGCCCTCAAATTAACCGTGCTTGTGGAAAAGAACATTATTGAGTAATCTTGGTTGACTACCCAATCAAACATAGTTTAGTTTGGTCCTTGATTTGATATGCAACCATTTATTTTCTTGAATTGTCTCGCAACTAACCTCTCCTTACAACATAACCACAATAAAAGGAAGTGAGGAATGATTGATGTTTATGCTATTTCAATATTTCTTTAATAAAACAGTCATATTTTATTACATGGAAAGTGATTGTTCCATACATTTTTAATATAAAAAAATAGAAAGTACATCATTACGAATCAAAATGTTACATGATTGCATCATATACAGCTGAGGAATGATTATCCCAATATTTGTTTGATAGCATTTTACTCATTTACCTATCATATATTGCAAGTAAATTTTGTTTGCATTTAAGACCGCTTGGCATGCTGAGATTTGATCACTACCAGAAGAATCTGGTCGTACCTCGTACCTTTACCTTTCTTTTCCCCTCCCCCATCTTCCGGAAAAGAAAAGGTGAATGCTTTTTGACTACTTATGGATTTATCAGGTTTTATCATTCAAGTTAAATGTGGGGCACTTCCCTCATCTTGCTGATTTGGTGACCAGAATCAACTACAACTATTTCTACATGTCTGCTAATGGAAATTTGATGACTGCCTCCAGTTCTGGAAGTGTTACTTCAAGGTTGGGGAAGCCTCCTGGGTAGAACTTTTTGATCTTAAGGTGGATTATCAACTTTTATCTGAATATGAGAAAAGTTCTGCGCCTGCTTTAATGTTGTAAGTGTTTTTGGAATATCCTCCATTTGCTTGATCTTTGTGCATAGTGACGGGGGAATTGAAAGCTGCTGTAACCCGTGATGCCTGTAATTGCAGAGCCACTTGTCTGGCAAGCTGCATGAGTGTGCATAGAAAGATATAGTTTCTGTCATTGTTGTTTGTCAGCTACGTAGGATCAACTCCTACTTTTTTGTGTAAGCCTGAGCCCTCTCTCTTTTCCTCTCTCTCTTGCTTGGTTTAAATTTCTTTAGCTTATCAGATTTCGTCAAGCTTTTTCATCTTTAACAGTGTTTTAGAAGTAATAACATTTATTGTAATTATTTCTCAAACTAAAATAACCGAAACGTAAGTCTCGTCCGTAAGATGCGACACAAACGTTGAAGATTGACAACTTTCAAAGTTCTTGAATCATGATGGACACCAGGACGGTAGTGAAATGTGGATCATGACTAAATACAAGAAATGAAAGATAAGAATGTCATGAAGTTGCCAACAGTGAAAATGTTGTTGGCCATTATAATCTTCAACGCATTCATGGTGCCCTAGATAGGTCCTTCAATTCTTCCCAACGCATCCAACTCCATCATCCCAATGTCCTTCTCTAATTATCTTTTGCTCCTTAGAAGCAGCTCGCACTAAGGTCCTTTTCTAATTCTGTCTCCTGTATTTCTGCATTACACTTATTCGTTATTTATTTTTCAACTGCTTCACTAATCTCCCAATCCAACCATATTAGGTACTCAAAATGTCTGCCAATGTATCAAAAACGCCAACTTCTTCTACTGAGTCTGGCGCTACAATCACCTTCTAGTGCTGTTAATTGCGTTCGACGTAATTATGGATAAATGATTTTTATAATAATTTATTATATATAAAATCTATAGCATATAGTAATCCTTAAAAATAAATTACTTTAAAATGCATCATAATAATTTACTTATTAGTTTAAAAGTATATGCTTTTAAATAATTATGTTTTATTGGTCTGTCCAGCTTTAGGACGAGAAATATAATATATCTTAGTTCTGGAAATTGGACTCAATCCACTTAAGGAAATAAACTTTAATTTTATTCTTTCTTATTTATCATACCCTCTACCCCTTATGGGTGGATAATAACTAGTTTTAGCACTAAGAAAATAACATTGAATGTTTCTAGCTTAAGTTTATCTCTAGTTTTTGCTAGAACAATTATATACTTTATTATAAAATAAAATTTAGTCCAATTAAACAAAAATAAATTTATAATGTAATAAATAGAAACAGCACAAGTTTTTGTTTAAAAAAAAAATGTTGATTAAAGTGGATCTATACAATTTCATGTTAAGTGAGGTAAAAAAGTAACCAGTTAAGTTTTTTTAGTAAAAACTAATCATTATACTACCAAATATGAGGGCCATTTTATGAAAAACGTGTCAAAATAATTGTTAATTTCTTTAAAAAAAATACATTATAAAGAGCAAAATAGAAATAATAATTGTTGACACAGAAAGAATTCTCTTTATAGATAGTCATTTTAGTTTAAAAAGTCATTAAGTTTAAAAAAATAGTCCAATAGAAAAAAAAATTAAATTTAAATATATATATAAGATAAAATTAATAATGTGATTATTTTAATTTATAAATAGTTATTTAAATGATAAAATGATAAAAAAAATATGAGAGGATTTTTTTTATATAATGATATAGATAAAATGGATACTTCTGCTTATAATACCATAAAAAACAAGGAAACAAACATGTTATTTTTCGTTATAGATTGCTGCTATCCAAGTCTTCTTTTCTGCATAATTTACCATCACTTTTAAAAACATACACATTTTATTCTTATATCGACAACAAATTAATATTTTTTAGAAATTAGTGATAAAAGAAAGTAGTTTAGTTACTCGTTAATACTTTGTTACATATTTAACAAGTTAATAAATATGCAAGAATTGGAAAAAATATGATTATGAATGGTGTGAAAAAATTAAAATAATATTTGTAAAATAATAATAATAAAAAAAAGTAATAAAATATCCTTGTAAGACAAAAGGGAGATGTTGTTTGACTTTGAGGTTGTAACTGATCAACTGTTAACAACCCATTCGAAATAAAAGTGTCAAAAGAAAACAAAAAGTCCAAGACAGAGGGAGTGAAAAGACTGCTTTTGTAGTTTGTGCAATTTTGCCGAACTACCGATCAAAGTACACTCTTCTAGATACCCCTTCACCTCACAATGTTACCAAAATCTATTTCCACACCAGTTTCTTCTTGATGCTGATTTTTATGCTACTCTTTTTACCTAACACCAGTAATATAACACGTTTTCAGGTATGTTTTCTGAATAATTGAGATCTTTTTAACTTTAACAATCAATAAAAAAATAACAATAAGTGAGCAGAGTCAATTATGTGGTACGTGGACCTCGAATTCGAAGTATGAAAATGCAGGAGATTCCAACATTTTCAATGCCCTGTACATTCTCTGGAACAAACATTTCAAGTCACAATTGTCGAGTGCGTAACTACCAGAATTCAATTGAAATCGGAACCCAACACCGGTTGATTAAGGTGGAATGATGTTATATAAAAGCATAGGTTAGTTAGTACCACCGAATCACATCAGACACAGAGAAGAACATGGATTTCAGCAGCATTAGAATGTTGGCACAAGGTGTATTTCTCTTCCTTGTTCTTTCGACCATGGCAGAGGGGACAAAGCCCAGAACCATTTTGGTCGGAGACTCCCAAGGTTGGCGTGCAGGCACTAACTACACGCAATGGGCCATTCAAAACAGCCCCTTCCACATAAACGACACACTGGGTAAGTCAAAAATTAAAAATCCAATTTGTGTGCATTTAATTTCTCAGTTAACCATATTATTTCTGCTTTAAATATAGTTATGTTATGGATTGATTGATGAGTTGAATTTTTTGGGCGGTGAAGTGTTCAAGTATCCCCCACCAGGAAATTCGACGGTTACGCAGAGCGTGTACTTGCTCCCGAACTTGTGGAGCTACATAACGTGCGAATTCCGAGGAGCAAAGGTGTTGGGGAACGCAAGTGAAGGCGATGACGAAGGGTTTAAGGTTGCATTAAACGAGTCGAAGCCATATTACTTTGCCTCTGCAGAAGGCAACTCTTATGACTGTCTCGCTGGTCTCACCAAGTTCATCGCTGTTCCATCAACACGCTCTACCCCTTCTTAGCCCAAATTCAATAATTTCCATTTCACTTTATGTTTCTCTTTCTTCTATCATTTCACATCTCATCTTGTGTTCTGTCTTCTTTTCTTAATGAAATAAAACTGCATTTGGTAAGCATCATCTGTCTTCAGGGCTATACGTTGAAAGCCCGTGATAGTTTCCTTCGGCCCATTCTTTTTTGTTTGGTCTTACCCTCTTTTAGCAAACAACATAGGCCCAAATAAATATTCTTCTAATTCTACTTTTTCTGATGTTTAATCAACGTTTTCATGTTTATACTAAAAAATAACATTTTCAATCTTGTATAAAATAATATACTTACTTTTTATATTTTCTTTCAGAACATCGTATAAAACACAGAGGTGAAAAATAAAATATTGACCTTCGATTGTCGCACAATTCTATATATATTTATATTATTCAATTCTAGTCCTAACAATGCCACAAACACATTCTTGGCCAAGTCCATTTCACGTAAATATACACAATTGATAGCAACATTTTACTTAAACTTATGAATTTAATATTCAATACAAATATTGAATCTTTAATGGATCGAACGAATATAGTCCCATACCAGTACATGAATAAAATGTCAAACAATATTAAACTTTAGCAGCCTTTTTTATAGTCAAAATAAAACAATTATGAAAGCTATACCCTAAATCCTAGAAAATATATTATATAAATATTTTAAAATACTTAAAAGAGAAGCAAAATTGTGAGTGACGTTTATTTGTGACACATGTTACATTCCAGCATGCATTGCTTTAATTTATCCAACCCTATTTTAAGTGGAATTAATTTGTAAAATGTAGGTTATATAAGGTTAAAGAAAAAGAAAGTTATAGTTAGGCAGTGAAAGACGCGATAAGTATCCCTCCTTGAAAGCAGCGGAACGCTTGATTTCATGATGAGATTTACGCGTTATGAAGAAGATTAAGATTTGATGGTAGATTCGTGATTTACGTATTGCTCACAAAGCAACTCATCATAATTAGGTTCATCATTCTACCTAGTTTTGGAATATCATATATTAGATAAGTGAGGGAAGTTGGTGACATCTGAATTAATGGAAGTCCCACAAAAGGAATAAAAAACTGAATATTCTATATATTGTAAATTAACGTTTTATGGATGATAATAAAATAGGAGTGCAGAGCATGTGATATGATATGGATATTAAACCATGTGTGAGTGTGAGGGAGTTGAAGGAGTCTTGAGCTGGAAGTTAAACCACTCGCCCTATTACCATAGTCTGCTGCGTTTTAAACGTTTTTTTTTTTCAACTTTATCTATTTTTCTTACGATCATAACATTCATGACAATAAAAAACTCCTTATTCATTGAATTTATATCACAAAAATATTTGCAGATATTATTCATTGAATCATATCTAAAATATTTTTTCTATAGTCACATATATAATTTTTTTATCATTATAATGAAATAATTTTTTGTAGTGCTGTTTTAAAATATGAAAAGTTGGGTTACATTTTGAATACAAGAGAGACAAAAACTATTGTACTTAAAAAAAATTGAAGAAAAGTATGATAACTTAAATTAAGATATGATTTTAGATTTTTTTTTCTTTTTCATTTACTTTCAATTGTATAATACACCGTACAAATTACATTTTTTATACGGCCTTTGTACCTTCAAATCCAATTTGGATGATGCATCACATTTTAAACATGTTGCCGCAATTCTTGAGTCCCTGCCCAACTCGTCCTGGACAGTATAATAACATTATGTTATTCCTTATTTATTTTTATTTTACCAAATAATTAAATATTTAGTTTAATATTAGTTATTTTTGTTTTCTCAACCTATTTATTTTATATTTGTAGTGTTTTGTACATTTTTTCTAAACCAAAACGCCAAAAGATAAGGTCTTTTTATTCCTCCCTAATTAAAACGACACTCAAATTGTAATGTAGTTGTCGTTTTCTCTCTGATGTCACTACAAGAAAATGTTTTATTAGTAACCAATTTTAGTGACTAAAAGTTGTTAGTCACTATAGTGACCAATTTAGATACCAATTTACAAAATTAGAATTTATTAGTTACTAAAATAGTCACTAATATAAATAAAAAATTATAATTGGTTACTAAATTTGTCACTAATTAATTAGAGAGCAATTTAGTAACTAAGTTATTTTGGTAGCCAAAACTTAGGTAGCTAAATTTTAGTAACCAGTTTTCTTTGGTAGCCAAAACTATGGTATCTAATCTTAAAAACCAATTCAGTAACCAATTATAATTTTTTATTCATAATAGTAACTGTTTTAGTAACCAATAATTTTTTTACTTTATAAACTTGAATTTAAATTAATAATTATAGTAACTAACAACTTTTAATCATTAAAATTGGTTACTAATGAACCATTAGTCTGTGTTTATCATTTACTCATCTCAAAATTTCATCTTTTTCTTTTAGTGTGTCTTTATCATTTACTCATCTTCAAAATTGCATCTTTTTCTTACAAAGGGTTACCTGGGCTCTCTGCCAGGTGGCGCCCAAAAAAGGTGACTTTGATAATTAAAAAAAAAAAAATTTGTTACCTATTGACATATCTGCATTTTGAAAATCTGGGACATTCAGTTGAAAAATGTTTTTCATTAAAAAAATGTTATAATCAACAATTAAATAAGACCAAAAGTGTAGTATTATTTTTATTTCAAATTTAATACGTTAAATCATGCGCAAATATGAAGTGAAGGGGTAGTAAAATATTCATAAGCTTATTACTCATCTGAGTATTTTGTTTTCTTTTTTTTATTTTCAAAAGCCAAGAACTCACTGTTCATTATAACTTAAAATCTATGAAAAACTATAAAATTATGGAAACGGCACACAAAACATAAATGAAGACGTATAAAAATTTGGGAGCAAATTCAGTGGAAAAAGTCACGTACTTAGTTCATTAACATCTGTTTTTTATTATTATTATTTTCGGTGCATCAAGTGTGTTTGTCTTTATTTTACATGTATAGAATAAAGATCGAACAAAATCACCGAAATCAAATTCGGAAATAGAAAAACTTGTACCCAAACCAAAAAAAATTATGAAATCGTATTGAATAGTATTTCAATCGCGATTAAGTCATTGAAACTTGAATCAGTTTCTTAATAAGGATAGTGATGAGTTTAAAGTATTGATTTCAAATATTTAATACTTTTATTTACTTTATATGTTACGAATTAAATGGCATTGTGAGTTATAGGTATGTATCTAAAAATAGGAAGTAGGATATTTGGTTTGGGGAAATAGGAAGTAGGATATATAATCTGATTCTCCCGATTTTCTATTTTTTCTATTTTGAATTGTGTGTAACAAACTCGTAAATGACAGCAGCACAATGCCATGAGTAGCTTGCGTTCAGAATGTTAGTAAAAGACGAGCCTTTTCATTAATTCGAATAGGAACAAGAAGAATTACAAGTTATGAAAATAGAAAGCGTGTATCGATAACGACAAATCCAGATTCTGCTCCTTTTATATTTTATTCTGGGATAATACACGCATTTGCCTTTCATTTATCATTTATGAGTTATCTCCCCCGTGAAGTGGAATTCCCTAAAACATCTGTGTACCAGTGTGAATGAGACTAAATGTATATCAATTATCAAACACAAAAAAAGATATGTCGTTAACACAACGTTAATATATATATGTATATTATCATATGTACTTTTTCTTGTTTTTATTTGGACTCTGTAGTTCATTCCTCCCTCTTCAGTTCCTCTACCAAAAACAAATGCAACTAAAAAAAAGTACTTTAAAGCGGAAGAGAAAACTGGTGTTAAGTTAACAGCTGAAGCCAGAAGGCAGAAGGGTTTAAATTTAATTCCCTGATCCGTAAAATGAAATTGCTCAATAATATACTCGAAAGAGAAAGAGACAAAAACAATTATGATTCATTTAATGAAAGTTGGGGTTATCAGAGAAATTGGAAGACACATATTCCCTCACTTCCCTGGCGATCACATCTCTCATCATATCCCAAAACCCCGCCGGCGCACTCTCCGGCGATACCCGGTGATCCAGCACGGTGTCCTCGGCCACGGGGGCGCCAGAGATACCGGGGGGAGCGAGGGTCAACGCGGTCAACGGGTCATCCTGGAAGGAGCGAGAGGGAGTAGAAGAAGTGGCTCCCTCGTTGTTGGCCTTACTAACATTAGTGTCAAGAAAAGCCTTGGCTCTGCGCTTGAGCGTGGAGTTCCAGTGGTTCTTAACGGCGTTATCGGTTCGGCCCGGCAGCAAACGGGCAATGGTGGCCCACCTGTTTCCGTACTGGGCGTGGGCGGCGATGATGGTCTCGTCCTCCTGGGGGGAGAAGGGGCGGTGCTCGACGGTGGGGCTGAGCTGGTTGCACCAGCGCAGGCGGCAGGACTTGCCAGACCTACCCTTAATGTAGCGGCTGATGAGGGACCAGTTGCGGGGTCCGTAGCGGTCGACGAGGCGGGTGAGGATCCGATCCTCCTCGGCGCTCCACGGGCCTTTGATTCTGTGGGGGTTGTTGTGGTTGGAGTCGGAAGAGGAAGAGTCGGAGGAAGAAGAGGTGGTGGTGGAGGAGGTTGTGTTGATAGCTTCCATGTTGCAGAGGGAGAAATGAGGGGGTGTTGTTGTTGGGTCGGTTATGTTTATATAGTGAGAGAGTGAAAAGGTGCATGCAGCAACGGAAGATGTAGAATGTAGAATGTAGAGGGAAAGGGTACTTCCAGGAAAGTGGGGTTTTGTATAGTTGGTGGGTGTGAGGGTCTAACTACTATGACTCTTGAGATGCGATTTGTTTTCATATCTATACTCTTTCTTTGACCATTTTCTCCTCTTTGAAATTTCCTCACCACCTTCATTTTCCATTTCTTTATTACTACTTCCACCTTTTTTATTATTCTGTCAACTTCTCCTTACTCATTTGGCGCTTTCTTATTCATAACAGTTAGCCTCTATTTAGGCATCCTCAGGTTACATTAACAAACATATTCTATCATTTTTTATTCACTCCAAATTTATATACATAATACTCATTATCAAACAGCTGTACAGAGACACTCTACTCTTTCTCTCATCTTTAGCCTTCTTTCTTAAACCACAAACCAAAATCTAAACAAATGTCTTCTCCATTTACCAACTCAAATGTTTTTACTTTTCTATTTTCATTTCTTTTACTTTCTTTTCTAAACAAATTTATCACATCTTCTACTCCAACCTAATTCTTTTTTAGGATATTCAATCCCCATTATCTCTTTTATTTCTTATTATTTTACAAAAATATCTCTTGTTATGTGCTTTTTAGCTCAGAAAATTATAAATTATAATGTCTTCTTACTTTCTAAAGTTTAGTTTTATCAACTGTGTAAAGATAATCTTGAAAATCTCAAGTTGATTACCGGGATGCATTAACTTGAATGAGATGGAGAGAGTATATAAATACTTTGGACATAAATTAGGAAGAAGAAACGACCGACCAATGCTACCAAGACACAACTTCAGAAATCAAAAATATTTTTTATTCAGGCACATAAAATTATAATTTTGCTGATACATTTTCTAGATTTGTTGATATAATCTACCATAAAATTCTTCCTTTTTAATTAGTCAGTATGATATAAAATAATAAGAGTAAGAAAATATAAAATATAAACAAAATTAAAGTAGTTAATTGCATTAATGTTAAAATATTAGTTTATTTATTTATTTCCATTTATGTGTGTTGTTTGTTCCCTCCCTCGAGTGCGGGTTTGAGTAGGGGGTAGACACAGTGAGCTAGGAAATAAAAAGATAAAAAAAAAAAGGGTTGGATTTAAAAGTGACTATCGTACTGAAAAATTGAAGTGTGATAGAATATTAGGTTTAGGGGTGGAAGTGGTTGTTGATTGGGGTTTAGGGATAGAAGTAGTTGTTAATTGGGTGCGTTTAAAACATGAGATGACAGAAAAAGTTGAGCTGTTTAGCACACAAGAAACGTTTTTTTTTTAATGTAAAGAAATGGTAGTAGTAAAATAGAAAGATTACTAAAAAGGAGAGAGGAAGTGGGGTCCGAAACCTTTTTTGACTATTTTTTGTTTGGGTGAGGGACATACAGATACAGCTGTAATGTGAAACACAAAATTCATCTCTATCTATAACCAACCAAGTAAACGACTCAAAGTGGTGTGCACCAATGAGTGACCGTGTATATAATAAAATCTTGGTTCTCATATTTTTAACCAAAATCATATAAAATAAAACACTTCAACTTCCTCCACGTAGGAAGGCCCCACTCCAGCCTGTAAGAATCTCACGTGATTCAAATTCAATCCCTTTGACTTTTTCGCCTCTGACCCCACCTTTTCCACACCTTCTATCAACCCACCCAGTTACTTACTCTCACAGTTAATCCAGTTGCACCACACACTTTTCTCAATTTTCTCGATCATTCACTCCAGATTTATGTTTATGTCTTATTTATTCTCATCTCAATCCTACCTTCAATGTGAACTACTTACTTAATATTTAACGGAATTCTCAATACCACAACCTTAATTTGTTGTCCTATGACTACACGACGCGCCAGACCTTCATATTCACGTGACATTCTCTTTCGCCATTACATCATTTCTTTTTATCGCATTCTACTACTTCTTTTACGTTCAAATTATAACATGTTTCTAATTTCGTCCTTTATATACAGTCACTAAATAAAAAAGATACACTATTATATTATAAGTACAAAATGTAAATTCAAAGTGTATTATATTATTATTACTCGAAATAAAGTAAAACAAAAAAAAATATTATGTAAGCATCGTTTCATATTTGTATTTATCGTTACTTTTAAACTTTTGTTGGTAAGTTCCTATATCAAGATTACTACTTTTAAACATAGTTGGTATTTATCTTATTTTATTTCATTTCGTTAACGGTCTCCCCGTTGACGTGTAAGTTATCTAAACATAAAAATGTAGCTTAGTTAACATTTTTAAGTGCAAAAACAAAGAAGATGGACGAAGCAAATTTTAAAATAAAAAAATGCAGCATTAATTCTAACTTTTTTTTTGTCTGTGTGTGTTTTAAATTGTTTTAAATAGATATACTACCTAATTATTGCATGACGTTTTCAACAAATCATTAAAAAAAAAGTAGCGAGTTTGTACATTTGATGTGACAAATGTTTTTAATAAACTTGAAGTTATTTTTGTAAGTAGACAGACTATAGAAAAATATAAAGCTTATATTAAAAAAGGTGGGAGAAGGTGTTCGGTGAATAAATAAAAGGAAAAAAGAGAAATTGAGAAAAGCAAGTGCTTGAAAGTAGAGTTATTTTTGGAGGAAGGAGAGGAATGATGAGACAGTAGCCGCCCACGTGGCAAAAATAAATTGGTTTTAGAGTGTTGTCATCCTAAACAAGGGAAGCAGTTGGGCAGTTGATAAAAACAGCTGGCACCAAACTCTAAGGCACCGACTTCTTCCTCTTCCGTTACATTCCAATTATAACTGCTCAAGGACCACATTAAAAAAAATTAAATAAAAAAACGCATATTCCTACTCTCCTTTACCCTGTCTTTCATTTAGGAATACAAATCACAAATAAGACGTAATAAAGGAATAAATAACATATATTTTTAAGTTGTTATGTAGGGAAGGTTGAAAAAAGAAGAAGAAGCTCTAATGCGTAATTATACATGTATGTGTGTAAATGACGTAAATACCTCAAAAATAAAAAAGAAGAAACACGTGAAAATGAAAAGTCAAGATTTTTAGATTACGGAAAGTCTTCTTTTTTTCTCATGTTTTTTCCGTCCAGTTTTGGAGAGCCAAGATTATGACGGGACAAAAATCTCTCTCCCCATGTTGTCAATTATGTTTTGTTTGACCTTGGGAAGAAAGATCAGAAAAGCGAAAGAAAAAAAAAAACAATTTGCAAATTTTATGACGGTGTA
>Ga0214543_1003673_pt1 | contig 29631 bp, 27 predicted proteins | sample CNSS2metaG_FD_160094 | JGI IMG/M metagenome (GOLD analysis project Ga0214543, IMG submission 160094) | Root nodule microbial communities from cowpea collected in UCLA plant growth center, Los Angeles, California, USA - CNSS2 | ecosystem: Host-associated > Plants > Roots > Nodule | place: USA... | reverse complement strand
ATATATATATATATATATATATATATATATATATATATATATATATATATATATATCATGTCAGCCTTAACAATCCATCCTCACTTGTATTTCATATTGAATCCATTCCACTCATCCTTCACAAATCACAAATGTAGGAGTGTATTTCCTACCAGCACCATGCCACATTCATTGATCCACATTCCCTCATATCTCATGTCAAACCCATACTAAACCCATCATTTTAATTCCATGAATCACCTCATACAAACATCATGCTCACCTCATATTAAAACTCATGAATCATAATTCCATCTTATTCATACAAGGTCACCCAATTCATACAGTTCATACCCAAGGTAAAGCATAACAAGCCAAACATGCAATTAAGGGCCCAACAACATGAAAGGTACAGTTATATAGAGAAGTCCCGTGCCAGTCTCGCTCAAGCCATAGGGTCTCGCTTAGGCGAGACTGTCATCAGGGAATCTTGCGAGACTCACGGGTTCTCACTTAAGCGAGTCGCTGCTCGCTTGGGTGAGAGTGCCCCTCGCTTAAAAGCGAGGTTCCTCACCTGAGCTACTCCTGCAGCAATGTGCCTCAAACCCTTCACTCGTCCTCGCTTAGGCGAGCCTCTCTCGCCTGAGCGAGACTGGGTCTCGCTCAAACAAAAGCTCTCCACCTGAGCTAGAGCTCGAGCGCGAGTTCGAACCAGTTCCTACAAGTCTCGCCTAGGCGAGGCTGGGTCGCTTGGGCGAGAACTTCGGGTCTCGCCACTGTTCATCTCGCAACAATCACACAATCACATCCCAACAACAACATAGTTCATCCAATGTTTTACACTAGTACCACAACCATATAATCACGAGAAACAACGAAAAATGTGTAAGAATCAATTTTCAAACAAGGGTCTCTAGCTTCCCTTACCTTGAATGGGAAGAATAAGGTCACGACACCGAGCAGCGGGACACCACAGCTCTAGAAAGAGATCACAACACTGTAAAAGCGAAGCGGACAGAGTTAAACGGGTTTATCAGTACGAACCCTAGTTGGACTTACAAAGAGTACGTTGAAGGAAGAAGAGCATGGCTGAGATCAACTTACATGGACGGAAGAGAGCTTGTTTGCACTTGGAAACGAACGAGATCCAAAATCCTAGCAAAGGAAAAACAACAGCCGCTCAAAGGGTGGAAGGGTTCTATTTTTCGGAAGTGAGCACAAATTTTAGGTTTAGGGCAGATTAGGTCTGAATCTTCCTTATTGGGCCAGCTCTTAGGCCCACTAGACGGGGCAACCCTTAAAATAAAGGACAGAGAAATTAATGGGCCTTATAATATCAAGACATCTCTTTGTCTTTATAATGTTTTAAGACTTCCTTTACTTTAAAATCTCGATAATCTACCACTTTTATTTAATTATTTTATGCGTTTTTCATTTCAGATAACCTAATTTTTTAATGAATTATTTATGAAGTGTTACTTATTATATATTATTGTATTTAAATGACTATTAAAATTTCTTCATTTGCTAGGTAACAATTATATTTTTGACAATAAAAATGATTATTGCCTAAACAGAAATGGTTCCAGCTACAATAAAACTATTTTGAAGTTATTTTTTCATAAGCTTTATACCTGTTTACCATTTACAATAAATGTACTTTTAAATTAATATTTTTTTCATCACTTTTTTTATCAAAATTATTGATTCAATTTTAAACTTTTATATTTTGGGTTTTTTATATTATATTTGAAATAATTCAATTGTTTTATTTCGGTGTACGTAACAACATATATTTTGGACTAAATTATGTTTAACGTATCAGTTATTATTTTTCCTACCCTTCTGTTAATATAACTACATTAAAGAAAATTTATTTCTTAAGATAAGTAACTTAATTTCTGTTACTATGATTTTAAATTTTTAATTTGCAAAGTCGTTTTAAATTATTTAATTCGATTTCTCATTTTAAACTACCTTAAATATTTTTATTCACTTATACTTGTTATTTAGATAATTTTAATAATAAATTTTTGATATAATTGATTTACGTTGTTTATTTATTATATTATATATTATATATTATATATTATATATTATATATTATATATTATATATTATATATTATATATTATATATTATATATTATATATTATATATTATATATTATATATTATATATTATATATTATGTATTATGTATTATGTATTATGTATTATGTAACATCCCATTTTAAAAGAATAAACTAGAAACGGAATATCACATGATCATAATAGTGAGAAGCAATCTGATAAATATGGAATATGAGAAGAGTAACCATTACAATCATCCACGAGGGTATTGAAAAGAAACAACTTAGGCATGCCACCATGCCATAACAAAACATAGGATGAGGTTAATAGTTTAGCAAAAGGGGTTGCCACTAAACAACCATTACAAAAGGCCCCATGGCCAAGAAACTGCTTCTAACGCCACGAAGACAAGCAAAGAAATCTAAGCCGCACCGCTATTATCCCCAGATCCACCACCAGCACCTCTCCCATCTGCTCCCACCAGGAGGCGATCACCGCAAGAGAGGAAACATAACAGAACATACATAAAAACAATACAAGGGTAAGCTAGTGAAGTTTAAAACTCATCATGGTATAAAAGAACAAGTACTTAAACAGCCCAAACATGCAACACAGGAGGCATAGATCATCATGTTATAGCAAACAAACAGGACACTATGACTCAATTATCCGGATACATATACTAAGATCGGATTCACTGGACGCTTGCACTTGTGGTGGCCTCTACTGCTCTGCAGAGCCATTGCCAATGGGTTTCACCCTACCACGCACAAGGTTAACCTTCAAACATCTAAGGCCATTATCCTGCCAAAGACTAAGGCCTCCCGCTACTCTCACCACTTGGGTCAGTTTGCTCTACCTGAGACTCACTGACCCTTTAGAGTTTCGGGATGCGATCCTTACTTGAATCCATATCTTAATATATACACTACACACCACCATGAGGTCTCCCCATGAGACTCATGGAATTACGCCTATCACATACAGATTTCATGTCTCTCATCCCACAACCACCACTTTCATCTCATACATCCAATTTCGTTCATAAAACCCAAACACCCAAGCATATTCACGTACATTATATTTAGGAAGAATAATTCAGACAATACATGCAATTAATCATCCAACAGTCAATAAAACAGTGCACGCACTCACGAACTCGCTCAGGCGAGGGGCTGGCCTCACTCAAACAGCGGGCTCTCGCCCAGGCGAGACATGCAACAAGGGGTCTTCACGAACTCTCGCTCAGGCGAGACCTCCTCGCCTGAGCGAGACAGGGCGTCGCTCAAAACGTGGACTGGTCGCCTAGGCGAGCGTTCGAGGCAGAACCTTAGGCGAGCCTCTGATATTCTCGCCTAGGCGAGACGAGCTCGCTTGGGCGAGAATATCAGATCTCCCCCACTGTTCCACGCATGCAAACCCCAGAAACAAACCACATCAAGCATTTTAACTCCATCTTACACAAATACACGCATCCTCCAGTCATTTCATGCATAACAGTAGTGGAAACAAGCACATGCAGCAAAAAGAGACGAAAAACCTAGCTCCCCTTACCTCTGTTTTGGAGTACCAAAAGCAACCAACCCTATCTATGAGGTATCGCAGCTACAAGGACTAGAATAGAGCTGAAATAAGAAGATCCATACCAAAACGGGGTTAGGAGATCGAACCCTAATATACCCAATGCGCTCAACAACGAAGAAAATGGGAAGAATTAAACTAAAGTTCTAGAGTTCGACTTACCAGGAGTACAAGATGGTTTATGCTAGCTTGAAAATCGGAGATGATACGTGCCCTAGCAGAGCTTTGCTTCGTATATTACATATTATATATTATATATTACATATTATATATTATATATTATATATTATATATTACATATTATATATTATACAATATACTATATATTATATATTATATATTATATATTATACATTATATATTACACATTATATATTATATATTATATATTACATATTATATATTATATATTATATATTATATATTATTTATTATTTATTATATATTATATATTATATATTATATATTATATATAATATATTATATATTATATATTATATCTAATATTATATATTATATATCATATTATACATTATATATAATATATAATATATAATATATTATATATTATATATAATATATAATATATAATATATTATATATTATATATTATATATTATATATTATATACTATATACTATATATTATATATTATATATTATATATTATATATTATATATTATATATTATATATTATACATTATATATTATATATTATGTATTATATATTTATATATTTATGTTATATATTATATGTTATATCTTTTATATTTTTATGTTATATATTATATGTTATATATTATATACTATATATTATATCTTATATGTTATATATTAGATATTATAGGTTATATATTATATATTATATATTATATGTTATATATTATTATATTTTGGTTAAATATTAAATATATAATTTGACATATGTTTTTAGTTTGTTTTTTTTTTAAAAAAACTCTCTTTTCTCAAGAAAGTAATAATGTCAGCATTCTGAGACTCTGACTGTATATCTTGGACAATTTTTTACGTCATATATCTTTTTGTATAAAAATGTGACTCGAACAGATCAAATGAAATAAGTTCATTTTGCACTCAAACCTTAACCTTTCCAACCCGCTTTCTTCTTCTTTCTATTTCTTTGTTGTCGATCTTGATAAAAAATGGAGACCAACTTTACTGATATTGATGAACATTGTTACATCTGTAACACAATGACTAGGTACCAATTTTCCAAAATTCATTTAAAGGACGAGGTACGTTATTTCAAGTACTTCTTTTTATGTAAGTACACCTTTGTTAAAAAAAATATTCTTTTGAACTAACTATTGGTTATTCAAAGTTGTTGGTTTTTGTTGATCGTGCTTTCACAATTCTTTATGATGAAAATCTTAAAAACCAGTGGAGTGTAACTGATGTTGACGGCAACACACATGCTGTCATTTACAAAAAAAAGAAAAAAAGAAAAATCATTACTAATTGAAGGATGATATGATTTAAGGAGTTTTTACAAACCACAACATGGTCATTGTATCTACTTTGGATATGTGGGAAATTCTTGCTTCCAAATCACTATTTTTCCAAGGAAGTGCGAACCGTTGTCTATCGGTAGGTTTTCTAGAAAAATTGTGACAGATGAACCTCTTTCCAGAGGTCTGAAGAGGCATTTTACAATAGGTCTAACTCCATTGCAAGTTCGCACTAGCCATTTGGTGATTCTTATTAGTTTTTTTTACATATTTATATTTATATTTGAACAATTATTTCAATTTGTAATGAGATTTTTTATTTTTTATTTTTCATATAGCCATGTAACAAATATTTTTTTAGGATTTGCCCGTTGACTTTGGCGATCTGCGTCAAGGAAAATTCAAGAATATTGTGCTTCATGGACCTTAAAAGACTATCAAGTGCAAACTCTTTTTGAGAAATACTCCAAAGAAGTCCAACAAAATTCGAAGTGGTTGGAAGTAATTTTGTACTATTCATGGACTTGATGAAACTCTGGACCTGGTCTTTGAAGTTGAGCAAATGAAGTGAAATCAGCATGTCAAAGTGTTGACTTATTCTAATTATTAATCAGATGTTAGTTTATGTTTTTTGTTTTTGAACTTCAAAATGTAGCATTAATCATTTTTGAATTATATGCTTCTATATATATATATATATATATATATATATATATATATATATATATATATATATATATATATATATATATGTACTTTTGGAACTTCTACTTTTAATATTGACATCAATGCCTATGTATATATATGTTGAATAATAATTGTTGTTGTCTATTCTGTTTTACCATTTTTAACATACTTTAATTGTGCACTACTTCAAATTGAAATGAATACATTACATTTTTTTATACTTATTACACCTTTGCGTACAAACATTGTTGTTGTTATCTGATTTTTTAGTTGAAAGGTTAGTGGTTTTAATTTTCTGTAATATGTACACGTAAATTTCAATTTTAATGCTTAAATTGGGTTTGATTGAGGTAGTTTTTTGAAAGAACATTTGATTTAAATATTGTTAAGAAAATCACCTACTAAAGTTTTAATGTCGAGTGGAGAAGATATTGAAACTTTTATCTTTTAATAGATCATTATGTTGTGAAATAAAGAAATAAGTATGATATATGTATAAATTGTTATTTAAATTTTAATAAACCGAAAGATTGAACTTGAATATTCATATAAATATAGGTTTAATCTATTTTGGCAGAAAAAACCATTCACAACCACCAATTCATGAATAATATTCTACATAGGAAGCCATTAACTGAGTTGGATTTGAGTAAGCTATTATTTTTCTGAAACATTTATTTTATGTAGATGAAGTTGTTTTATTTCTTGTCATACATTATGAAAAATAATTTGCAGATGTGGACAATCAATTCAACAACTTTGAAAATATAAATGCAATATGTGGAACAAGTGATTGTAAGTGTTTTTTTTTTCTTCAATAATACACATCAAATTTGATTTATAAAATGACCACTTGACTTGAATGCAAATGCAATTGTTGAAAATCACATACAAAGTTGTGGAAGTGTTATAACTAACAATGTTAATATTTCTGAGAGCAACAACTAATACAACTACTCATAAAGTTCAATTTTCAATCCATCAAATATGCCAACCGATTGTATGTTTATTTACATATTGTAATTTATGAAAGTTAACTTATTTTCAATTACCAACATTTTGTGTACTGAAATACAGTTGTCTAGAGGACTATACTACAAAGTAATTCAAGTTCTAACGACAATGGTAAGCGTAATGATACTAACCAAATAATAACATATTCTACAAGTTAGTCAAGTTTAACAAACATATATTATTTATTGTTTTATAATTTTTATATATCTATTATAAGGTTCTACTGAAACCTACCTTGCAATGTGGGAGTTCTAAACGTTTAAATTCCTATTATGTTGTTCCTAAGAATAAGTCTGTTAAATATCCTTTTAAAGTGATTCAATCGCTTCAAAAGAAATTCAATTATGATGATCAAAGAAGAACATACCGAGGAAGTTTAGAAACAATAAATCATTCAAGAGGAACATAATCGAATGATGGTAATTTGAAACTCACTTAGACCATTTGATGTGGACCGTGTCCAAAATTAGAACCATGAATTTAATTATTTTTATGTCATTGTTAACAAACTGCACATTTACAACAAAACTTTATTCCAAAGCAGACCTAGGGTAAGTATATAACTTTATATGTTCATACATGTATCTGTTTTGATTTATCTCATACCATTTTATTTGGTTCAAAAATAGTTCACTTTGGACAACCTTGCTTGGAATGCAAATACTATCAAGCTATGGTATGAAGAAAGAGCAGAAAAAACTAAAACATCAAACAAAGCTGATTTCTCATTGTGTTGCCAAAAGGGAAAAATTCAACTTCCACTTTTACAACAACCACCTCTTCTACTTCAAAATTTGCTAAATGGTTATGACGATAGAAGTATAATTTTTTTACAAAATATAAGAATATACAACAATACGTTCTCATTCACTTCAATTGGAGGTAAGATCGATACTTTGATGAATAATGGTTCTGCATCACCTCAATTCATTCTTAATGGATAAAACTACAACTGCATTGGAAGTTCGTTGCCACAAGATGGATCGAAACCAAAGTTTGCACAATTTTACATTGACGATACTGAAAATGAAATCAGCAACAAAATGAAGCATTTCAGGTTAGCTAACATAGGTCAAATTCATATCAATCTTTTGTAAATCAACCATTGGTTGCTGACTTGATGAAAATGATTGATGATCACAATGTTCTTGCAAAATCATTTAGAAGAGTTAGAGATTTGTCAACAGACAATTCGAAATCTGATTGCACACTAAGATTATTTAGAGTCAGATCAAAAGATCCAAGAGTCTACAACACACCTTCATGTGATGAGATAGCTACATTACTAGTTGGTGATTTTGGTAATCTGGATGTAAGAAGAGATATCATTGTGAAGAAATGTTTTAATGAATTGACCAGATTGCATGAAACTCACACTGACTTTATTCTGTTGCAATATCCTCTAATGTTTCCATTTGGAGAAGATGGTTATCAAGAAGATATTCCAATTAGAAAAACTCATTCAAAAGGTAAAACAAGGGTAAGAGTTCGTATTTCTTTGAGAGAATTTATAGCTTGTAGAATCCAACCGAGGTCTTCGGAGTTTGGTAACATTGTTAATGCGTGTCAATTGTTCCAAGAATTCTTAGTCGACTGCTACACAATGATTGAAGCACAACGTTTGTCTTTCATTAGAGAAAATTAGAAGTTAATATGTTGTGATATTCTTAATGGATTATAAGAGGTTGTTAATAGAGGAGATACAAATCCATCTTCAATTGGAAGACGTGTAGTCTTGCTTGCTTCCTTCACTGGTGGTACAAGGTATATATTTAACAATTGTCAAGATACTATGACAATTTGTAAGAAATTTGGATATCCTGACTTGTTCATAACTAAAACATGCTATGTAAATTGGAGTGAAATAGGTGATTTTGTTTGTCCAAGAGGTTTATCTGCATTAGACTGACCTGACATTGTGTGTAGTGTCTTCAAAATGAAACTTGATCAAATGATGACAAATTTTAAAAAGAATGACTTCTTCGGAAAGACTACTGCAGGTATGTTCTGTATGTAATTTTATATTATATATTTAGTTATTAAATTACAAAAATTGTGTATCACTGTATTTATTCTTTTTATACAATCAGGTATGTACACGGTAGAATTTCAAAAAAGATAATTAACGCATGCTCATATACTTTTGTGGTTAGATGGAGAAAGCAAACTGAAGTCTCCAATAGATATTGATAAGGTAATTTCAGCTAAATTGCCTAATCAAGATTTGTACCCAAAATTGCATAAAGTTGTTTCCAGTTACATGATACATGGGTCGTGTGGACCTTCACGATTCAATTCTCCTTGCATAAAAGAAGGTAGATGTTCAAAATATTATCCAAAGAATGTTACAAGTTCTACTACCATTGATGAAGAAGGGTATCCGTCATATAAAAGACGTGATTATGAGTTTTGTTGAAAAAAATGGATTTCAGATGAAAAATTCCAGTGTGGTTCCCTATAGTCCACCTATTTTAATGAGGTATCAAGCTCATGTCAGAGTATGAGAGGACTCATAGAATTGCAACACCTTATCATCCTCATACTAATAGGCAAGTTAAGATTTTCAATAAATAAGTGAAGAATTTGTTGTAGAAGCTTGTTCAATCACACCAGAAGGATTCGAGGAAACACTTGCATAATGCTTTATGGGCACAAAGGATCGCATACTAAACCCCTATAGGCATGTCTCCATTAGGGTGGAGTTTGGCAAAACATGTCATTTTCATATGGAGGTTCTGCTATTGAAGAGCTGTAACCTTGTCATGAAAGGAAATTGCAATTAGGAGAGTTGGAAAAGATAAGATTATAGGCATATGAGTACTTCAACGTCTACAAGAGAAGGCTAAGAGATTTCATGATAGAAAAATTTTGAAGAAGGAGTTCGAGATTGGCTAGAAGGTGTTGTTGTTTAACTCCCAATTGAAGCTGATCTCAAGAAAGTTGAAGTCTAAATGGGACAGACCATTCATCGTCACTAATGTCTTCCTGCATGGAGCAAAATAAAATTTAAAGATGAAGGATGATAGGACATTCAAGGTGAATGGTCTGTTGTTGAAGAGTTTCTATGAGAATCAAGTCGTGCCATTAGCTAAGTCGAGGTAATACTTGATGACCTTGACACTTGTACCATATGAGGAACTAGATCCAGGAATATCCTTTGATCCATACATTGAAATATCCTTTGATCCCATTTTTGAGCCTTAGGCTTTTCTTAATTTTATCACCCAACATAAGTTGTTCCTGCAGAGAACAAATAAGATATGTTAGACACAAGTATTACCTTACTCTGGTCTGCCATTTCCTCAATAGGCTTTGTCCCGACTGATACATGTTGCCTATGGATATCTCGGTGTAATCGGTTTGGACCCGAGAGGGGTTACCTGCAGAAGATACTCTGAAGCTCAAGTTAGTAAAATCTCTTAGAAAGTCAAATTTGGTGATTAGGGAAGTAATGAATGCGTACCTTTAATTACTGGGGTCCATGCTTATTTATAGGTTTATTAATTATGTCCTGCCACGTCATGGGCTGGGCCCTTGTTTGGGCTATAGGTGGGCCTGGGCCTTAGCCCAGGTCCCTTAGTTCGATTATTGTGGGCTTGATGAATCTTACAGGAATGTTCTGGTTTTGCCAAGTCCTTGCTTAGTTTCCTAGAGTTAACGGCCTAGGCCGGTTACTCTTTAGCGGCTTAGGCTGCTATTGTTGCTTTAGTTTGTTTGATCAATGTTGTTCCTTAGCGGCTTAGGCCGAATACCTTGATTCACCTTAGCATGTGTATGATGATTGTTATTATTTACATCCTTGGTGGTTATGCGGATGGGTTTTATGGTTATTATTCGGCTAGGCCGGCTAGGTGTATTACACCAGTCCCCTAGCCTTTGCCGATATAGTTATGACGGTAAAGGATGACAAGTGTTGTCGTTTTTGGCTAGGCCGGCTAGGTGTGGTACACCAGTCCTTCAGCCTTTAAATGTGATGAATAGTGTTAAGGCTAAAAATGTGAAAAGGTTTGTAGCCAGTGAAGGGGTGTCAGAGGTCTAATCAAAAAGGGTTTTTGCGCAGTCGTTTCTGGTGCTCATGACCTTTGGTGTGCCTTGTGACGATTGGTATGGGTTGTGACTTTTGACGGGAAGAACTTGTAGCATTTGGAATTCATGCTTATAAATGCGGATGTCGTGAAGAGTTTGCTTTTGTTGGCTCATTTGTGAGGATTTTGAAATCAGAGACTTGCGTGCATTAGAACTGTCCGACTAGTCCCTTGTTTCTGTCGACATCTTTCAAAATAGGTATGTCTAGTACTAGTGATACTGTGTCATTGTCATCGTCAAGTAGTGGGAGTATGCAATCTAGGGGAGTGTAGGTAGGCGTCTTGAGGAGGAAAGTGCTAGTCTAGTAGCTATGGTGGGGAAGATCCCGATGGAGACGGTAACAAAGGTGAGGGAAGATCCTCCCGAAGAGATAGCAGAAAGTAGCTGGCCGGCTAAGGCTGGTTATGACTGGGTTGCGGCTGATGTTCGAAACCAGTCGTCATTGTTTCGGTGGTCTTGTCTGCTAAACTTGTGGATGAATTGTACCCATGTTATCATAAAGGGCGTGAACCGTGGTATCTTGTCATTGGAACGGGTATATGTGTCACTTTTCTCACGTATATGTGTCCAAGAAGGAGCTGCCAAAATTTTTTTTTACACGTATATGTGTCACTTTTCTCAGTTACATGTTAGGTTGCCACTAGATGATTTCACCATGGGGGTACTCCGCCAGCTAAACGTGTCGCCTACTCAGCTACATCCAAATAGTTGGCGTACCTGCAGGCCTTTCGTGTTTTGTGCCAGTCATTGTATCTGCGGTTGTCTCCTCATGCGTTTTTATACTTCTATGACACGAGACCTCGACAACCGACTACATGACTATCCTTGGTGAGCAGGCCGAGTATTAGCAGATTGGACGCGTTTTCCCAATCGTTCAAGCACTTCAAGGATGGGTATTTCAAAGTTGTGGTGAAGGAGAGAGAAAAATCGCATTTCCTTAATACAGATGAGAGTACAAAATTCCCTTTTAGTTGGATGGGTAACCCTTCTCAGTATAAGGATATGAGTACCGATGAGTTGTCAGCGACAGATAGGGAGGTGGTGGAGGTGCTGATGAAGTTTACTGATAAACTGCCCACTAAGGGCTTAGTTAGGGTTTATAATTCGGTTCATCCGATTATTGATATTGAAGGTATCTGTTTGTGACTTAAACTGTCTCGATGTTTCTAAGTTAAACTAACCGAACTTTGGTGTATTCGTGCAGGACATATGGCTCAAGCTGGAAAGAAGAATTTGACCCTTTTTCAAGCACTGAGGAAGGAGAAGGTAGTGAAGGCGAAGGCAGCTGGGAATACTGAGGTCCCAAATTCGCAAGAATCGTTGGTGGAGATGCATGTTCATGGCGACACCAAAAGGAAAGTCGAGTTGCTGGCTAGACCTGGTAAGGGCAAGGATGTGAAGAAGGTAAGGGCCACCTTGTTAGGGCAAGGGTCGTCTAGCGGTGCTAAGGGGCCGAGGCTAGCCTGATTGAGTTGCCGGAGACGTCCGTCCAAGGATATCGAGATTAACATGCCGGAGATATTGATTAACTCCATCGACAGTGTGGAGCCGGACCACTTGGTAAGGACAATGGTAGAGTTTGGGAGTAAGGCGCTGATATTGAGTCGCCGGGTTGGGTCACTGTATCGTAGGGAGGTAAAGGAAGTGAACAGAGAAAAGCTGGAAGATCTCCAAGAGAAGGTTGACAAGTTTGCAGAGGAAAGAGCTGCGTGGAAAAAGGAGAAAGAAGGGTGGGAAGAAGAAAAGAAGAGGTTAGGAACCTGGAAGGTTCGTTGTATGGATTCAGAGACTAAGCTCAATGAGAGGATAATAGACCTTGAGGAGGACTATGACGAGTTGAAGGAAAAATATGAAGGTGTGGAGGTGGAATTTGAAGATTTGAAGAGTTGCATTATTCAAGAGCATATTAACGAGTTTCAGAAAAGGGGTGGGGCAGGCAGCTTTCTTCTGCCAGGATATTGATGCGGCTGATCCAAGATTTGACGTGAACAAGGATGTGGTGGATGACTAGCTTATCAATGAAGCCGAGAGTAGCCCCGAGGAGGAGGTAGAGAAGACAATAGGGGATGAGGACATGAACGCGGGAGAGGCCGTGGAGGGTGATAACAACAAAGCAGCTTAGGGTGTAGTTTTTATGATGTTCTATTCGCAATGAATCCTAAGTCTGTAATAACTCATACAATATTTTAACTTGCTTTTAATTTGATGCATATTGTGGATATATTTGTTGTGTGGTTGTTGACGATAGCATATGTGATAGGAACGCGTTTGTTGGATAATGTTGTTGTGTATGCGATATATTATGTTAAAAGCATATTTACCTGGAGGAGTATTATTGGCGCTTGTATGTTAATGAGAGTACTCGACCAGGGCCGCTTACATGTGGTGAGAGTGATGAACTAAAACGTTTTCAAATTAAGCTAAGGGTGTTCGACCTAGGCCGTTTACTTGTGGTAAGGGTGGGGAACTTAAACGAATTAACATAAAGTTAAGGGTGTTCGACCCAGGCCGCTTACTTGTGGTAAGGGTGGGGAACTTAAACGAATTAACATTAAGTTAAGGGTGTTCGACCTTGGCCGCTTACTTGTGGTTTGCGGGTTGGTTTGGGCGTTTATCGTGGCGAGAGTCGTGGGGAGGGCGTTGGTGGTCGGAACGAGGAGGGTGATTGGATTGGGAGGGGTGGTCGTCTTTGCGGATAAAACGGCGAAAATGGCCAGCACGAACCAGTTCTTCGATTTTATCCTGGAGTGCTTTACATTCCTCTGTGGTATGGTCGGGGTTTCGGTGGTAGTGGCAGTATTTAGTCATGTCCACGTTGGGGGGAGTGGTCGTCTTGCGTGGCGGTGGGATGAGGTCGGCCTGTAAGGCCTCATCAAGGAGAAGGGATCTAGGGACATTTAGAGGGACGTATCTGGTGAAGCAGGGTTGTCGGGGTTCCCGGGGTCTTAGATCGGGACGGGGAGGTTGCGAAGAGGGGGTTGTGGTAGAAGGTGTGTAGTCATTGCTAAACTTTGTGTGGAGAGTTTGCATTTCCTCCATGCGGACGTAAACAGCAGCATGCAGTTTTAACTCATTCATAGAGACGGGTGGGTGAAGGTAGACGTTGTTGGCAAAGGGGCCGAGTTTAAGAGTGAGGGCTATGTACTGAAGTATCATCTCTTGGTTTAGGTGTGGTGTGCGAAGGGCATCCTTACTGAATCGATCAATGAAAGCCCGAAGCGTCTCGTCTTGTTCCTGTCTGACGCTGAGAAATGAGATTGTTGTAGTTTGATGTGGGCAGCTGCCAGCAAAGTGAGTGATGAACATGTGGGAAAGGGTGTCGAAGCAGTCAATGGAGTATGGCGGGAGGGTGGTAAACCATTCTAGAGTAGGGCCTTTCAGGGTGGTAGGAAAGGCTTTGCAAAAAATGACATCATGGGAAGTGTAGAGGGCGACGTGGGTGATGTAGACCTTGAGGTGTTCATCTGGGTCAGTTTCACCAGTGTAACGTTCCAGTGTGAAAGGTTCCCACTGGGTGGGGAGGGGGGTGTTGGCGATGAAATCGGTGAAAGGGTAGCGTCTGGGTTGGGGAGATGGTAGCGGGTGGGGAGGGTGGTGAACGAGGGTGGGAAAAGTGGAAGTGAAATTGTGATGAGGGATATGGGTAGTAGGGAGGTTGTGAGGGTTGTAAGGTGGGATATGAGTGGTGTGTAGAGTGGTGGGCATGTTGTAGGGCGGGATGTGGGTGGTGGGCAGGGTGGTGGCGGGGGTGGGAGCCGCAGTATTTCCTGGGAGGGTGGAATGGAAGTGAGTATGATGGGTTGAGAGGATGGGAGTTTGTTGGGTGGTGGTGAAGGTGTGCGGGGTAGGATTGTACTCGCTTTCTTCTTCAATAGGCTGGAAAGCTAGGGACCCTGCGACATCAGATGTTTCCTTGGCCTTTCCCATTTGAGTGGGATCGGCCTCAATCTTTTGCCTTAGGCGAGAGTTCTCCTGTCGTAGTGCCTCCATCTTATCAGCACTACGCTTTTTCAAGTCAGCCAACTCCTGTTGCATCTTGGCTTGACCGTCTAGGATGACGGCCAAATCCGGGGTGATGTTAGCAGGTCCTGATCTACTGTGGGTAGAAACCATTTTCCGAAAAAGCGGGTTGGTAAGGTATTATCTCATGTCCCACGATGGATGCCAATTGTTCCTGCAGAGAACAAATAAGATATGTTAGACACAAGTATTACCTTACTCTGGTCCGCCATCTCCTCAATAGGCTGCTTCCTCCCGGCTGATACACGTTGCCTATGGATATCTCGATGTAATAAGTTTGGACCCGAGGGGGGTTACCTGTAGAAGAGACTCTGAAGCTCAAGTCAGCAAAATCTCTTAAAAAGTCAAATCTGGTGATTATGGAAGTAATGAATGCGTACCTTTAATTACTGGGTTCTATGCTTATTTATAGGTTTATTAATTAGGTCCTGCCACGTCATAGGTTGGGCCCTAGCCCAGGTCCCGTAGTTCGATTATCGTGGGCTTGATGAATCTTACAGGAATGTTCTGGTTTTGCCAAGTCCTTGCTTAGTTTCCTAGAGTTAACGGCCTAGGCCGGTTACTCTTTAGCGGCTTAGGCCGCTATTGTTGCTTTAGTTTGTTCGATCCATGTTGTTCCTTAGCGGCTTAGGCCGGATACCTTGATTCACCTTAGCATGTGTATGATGATTGTTATTATTTACATCCTTGGTGGTTATGCGGACGGGTAAAAGAAAAGTACATTATGAAAAACCTAACATGGAGGAATTAAGGAGCTAGGAACATATGCATAACTCAAAAAGGAAGAAGAAAAAAATTCCAATTTACAAGCAAACATTGACCATGGACCACCCAAACGGGCGAGGCTAGAACGACTACCTAGACGAGTTAGGCCGCCCCAATGACTCAAATGAGTCAGGTAAGGCGATGACCTTACCAGGCCCAATCGGTCCAACGACGTAGACAGCCCAACCGGTCCCGATGATGTAGACAACCTAACTTGCCCGACTACCCAAACTGGCCCGACCAGCCTGACAACTCAAACGGGTCGATGACCTAGGCCGGTCGGGCCGACGATCTAGACGAGCTAGGCTAACCCATCAACTCAAACGAGTAGAGTAAGATCGACGACCTTGACGGGCCCGACCAGCATGACGACACAAATCCTGACCAGCCTGACGACGTAAGCGGGTCTTGATGGCTCGACAACCAGATCACCTAATGGGCCAAACGAGCCCAACAACCCAAACGGGTTAGGGCGGGCGATGACTAAGACGGGTAATTCCAAGACGACATTGTCTTAATTCATCCAAATTTGGTGAGTTGACTTCAACCAAAATTTGTAAAAATTTGGTCGAGGCAGCACCAGTCAAAATTTCGTCGAATGTGACTGAGTTGATTTCGATTAATTGGGTAAGTTTGTGCAGGATGAGCTTCTATTTTTAAGATTTTCCATTTTAGATTCTTGCATTTTGAAAATATAATGTTATTACAATGATAAGAAATTTTTTTACAAAATGTTGTTTAAATACTTTATCTTTGGCAAATATCAATGAAGTTCATTATATACATGTCAGGAAATTTGGTGTAGTAATTATTTCATTTACATTGATCTAATTTGGTGTAGTAATTATTTCAAACTTTGTACTTGTTCCCTTCTCCTCATCATCATTTTGGTGTGATTTGTAATTCACTCTACACAAGTGTTTTTGTTATATTAATACTTTTAAGGGTGTTGTTAGTATGAAATTTTTTTTGTCTATCAAATAATATATCAACAAGACACAATGTAGAAAATATAATGCCATCATAAACCTGGTGGTGGATTAAAATTAAACTAACATTAATACAAATATTCATGACATATGACTAGTACTCATGTATTACAATTATACTAAAATTAAATAAGTTGTTATCGAAAGATAAATATACGATTTCACATGAAATCTTTGTTTGGTATTTGTTCTACCAAGTAAATGTAGAAAAGTCACATACCCCCAGTATGAAACTTGTTTTCAGAAATCGATTCCAGTGTTAGAATTTCACCATCTTTAATCTTGATAGAACCAGGCTTTGGATAGCAAGCCGACATTCCAACTAGATAACCCTTTTCATTTCCTACTTCTTTTCTTGTTCCGTATTTTGGATTTGAAATGCATAAAATCATGTTGTCCTAAGTTATGTTAAACCATAAATAAAAACAATATGCATTAGAGTACTTAATTTATTGAAAAGATATCAAAGTTATTGACAAGATTTATTACTAATGAATATTTGAAACGCATAAAATTTGATATAAGTTTGTCTACATTATATAGATTAGATAGGAACACTAGCAAATATCAAATATTACTTGTCCATATAGAGTGACATTGACAACACCAATGTGTATATGAACAATGTCATATATAAGATAACCATCATTTGTCAATGGAATGTTTGCTTTCTTAACATGAGAGTAGTCACTATCATGATTTCTTGGGAAAGTACTCTGTCTATAGAAAATGAAAAATTTATGTCACTTACTTACCAACAAAAAATTAATTAACAACCTCATATTTTTTTTTTGGAATATAACTAAGTTTCAAAGAAAAAGTATACCATATATTAAATAGATCATGTACCTAACAATGATTAATTAATGTAGAGCCATTTAATGTTACAGGATCAGTTGAATCAAGTATATAGAACTTAAGAGGCACTTGCGTTCATCCCAATCAACCCACCTTATTTTATATCTTAGGGAAAGCTTTCTTGTTGGGCCACGAAAACCATTTCTTAATTTGCATTGTAAGTTGTCTTCGCAACAAAAGAGACCTCCTTTATAATTTCTAGACAACAATTGACCATTAATGCCCGTTGTGACATTGTAAAAGTCCTTTGAGATATTTAAAAGCTTACATCTATACTCTGTACAACATTTTCTATCATGTGTGCCACGTGTATCAATAACCATGATGCTAAACAACCATTTTTCTTTAAATCCATGTTTTATTTTTGTAGGATTAGTTACTTCAACTGCAAAAGGATCTGGAATATTTGATGACGTTCCTCGTGATTCTCCTTCCAAACACCAATAATGTGGAAGTAAAAAACTCTGGCACACACCATCATTTCTTTCATACTCGATACCATTGCAAAGGTCTTGAGTTTCTTTAATATATTGTGATAAGGTAATATTTCAATATATTTTACAGCAAACCAATGATGAAGGTAAGCTTCATAAAAAGGTATAGATTTACCATCTTCATCAACTACTTCAACATCAAAACTCTTGATTCCAATATGTCGTTATGGAAAGTCAATATGTAATAATGTTTTAACTGCAACTTTTCCTAGTCCCACTTCAATTTCTTTAAAAAAAAGGTAGCTGACTTTATATGATTTTCATTATGCTCTAAAACAATTGAGTGTGTTATGCTAAATAACAACATCATTATTGATAATAAAAACATTGCTACTTTAGATATGGTTGCCATATTCAGGTGCACAAAAACCATTAACATTAATCATGAAAATATGCCACCAAGATCATGATTTCATAATCTTGAAGATGATTTAAACAAGTCTTGTGAAAAGATGTGAATAAAGTAAGACTGAAATGAAAGGGTGAAATAATAGAAGATTGACAATAAAAGTAGGATACAATAAAGAAAAAAATAATGGACTCATGATGGTTATCGTATGATCTTAGTTAAAGATGTATGAAATTTTAAGGATGTTAAATTTTTATGTAATAGTGAAATTAGTTGTTGGTTTTATATATGGTAGATGAGTCGATAATTGGAATCGAAGCTAGCATGTGTAACGTCCCATTTAATTATTAAGCGAAATTAAAAGAAACGTCACACAAATAGTAATGTAGAGTAGTCTTGGGGTCCTAACACAACTCCTACAAACTGGGCACACCACGATGCCAACGGAAACCAGATAAAAGTCTAACCAGAGGAGAGTAAAATCGTAATGCATAGAGCAATAGATGGGCCGTAGCCCTAAAGAAGATCCATGAAGGAAAGAAACATAAAGTCCAGCCCAGATGGCTAAGCAGCGGAATCGCCATTTTCTTGCTGACCACGGGAACCTCGTCCATCTGCTCCCATCAATCAAATTGATGATCATCACAAGAAAGAAGAACCACATACAAGACAACCATACAACAAATAGGGTAAGCTAGAGCCAACAATATTCTCATCATGCAGTCAAATATACTTTCACCATCCAATATTCATACGACAACCAAGCATGTTATGACTTTTCAATCAATACACTACGACTCGACTCGACTCATTCGGATACGTATAACTTGGTCGGATTCAGCGGATGCTTGCACTTGTGGTGGATACCTCTGCTCACCCCCGAGCTGCTTACCCCCGAGCTATGTGTTACAAGTGTTACGATGAATCAAATTTCCCTCACCACAAGGTTAGCCCTTAATGAATTTCGGGCCTCCTGCTACTCTCACCACAGTAGTCAGTCCGCTCTAGGTGAGACTAACTGACTCCTCAGAGTGTCAGGATGCAACCTTACCTTGAATCCTTACCTAGCTATACAGATGGGGCACCACCATGAACATCCACTAATAGGGGCCATGGAATTACGTCCCGACCACTGAAGCGCGACCCTGAAAGTCTCACCCAGAGACCCCAAGGAATTATTTACTGACACAGACAAAATACAATCATATAATCAGATACTATTCACTATGCAAAGATACCCTCATTATATCCACCTTTAAAGTCGTTACCTTTCAATTTCCAGATCCAACCCATTCCAACTTATCATAATCCATTCATGTACATAGAGTCCAACTCATCTCTTTATCATGCCACTTTAACAACACCAATCTCATTTAGTTCACATGTCAATACTCATACCAAACCCATCATTTATAATTCATGAATTATGTTACGCATACATCGCACTCCATTATATACCTATCCCTCATCATAGAATTCATACCCAACCAAAACAGATCATCCAAAAATAAACACACATCCAAACAAAGCGTTGTCTCGCTCAGCACCTCGCTCAGGCTGAGGGGTTTCGCTCAGGCGAGCTCCCCCTTCGCCTAGGCGAGAGCTCGAGAAGGGAGCAGAAGCACTTGCGGGATCTCGCTTAGGCGAGACCCCTCTCGCCTGGGCGAGATGCTCGCTTGCTCAGAATCACAGTGGGTCGCCTGGGCGACCATTCGTGGAAAAGGGCTTAGGCGAGCCTCTGTTAATCTCGCCTAGGCGAGACCAGCTCGCTTGGGCGAGTTTATCAGTGTCCGCCACTGTTTTCACCTGCAAAAGATGCGAAGACATACCACAAGCAACAATCCTACCGTATCATACATCCATATCAACAGGCAAACACAAAAAGAATCACCAACCACATAAAATAGCAGATTCGCACCAAACAAACAGAGAGTTCTAGCTTCCTTTACTTGGAAGTAGCTAGAAGGTGCCTCGACTCTAACCAACGGAGCACGGCAACTCAAAGGAGGAACTTGCGAGCTGAAAAAGACAGTGGAGCAGAGTTAGGAACTAAGCTCACGGTGAAACCCTACTATCCAAACGGACAGATGCTCATGGAGAAGAAGTGTGAGCTGAGAGATAACTTACATGGGGTAAGAACTGGTTCGGAGCTAGTTCGAGAAAGCTTAGGGAGAAACCCTAGCAGAGCGCCCTATGAGAGCAAGGGGTGACGGCGGTTTTTTGAAGTGAATGAAAAATGTGGAATTAGGGCAACACGAAGGGTTCTTATATCATGGGCCAACCTTTAGGCCCACTGCTACAGGGCAACCCTACAAATTTAGGTGGCAGAAATAATTGGGCCTTACATTCCCTTCAAGAACAAAAATTTTCGACCTCGAAAATAAAGACTCACCAGGTAAATAGATGTGGGTGTGATTTTCTCATGTCCTCCTCTAACTCCCAAGTCGAGTCACCTGTCCTCCGATCCCAGATGACTTTCACCAAACTAACCGTCTTTCCTCGACGTTCCTCAACCTTGTTATCCTCAAGAGCGATGGGTGGTACTTCCATTATGAGGTCTTTCCTGATCTGTATATCTTCAGCTTCCAACACGTGGGTCGGATCGAATACATACTTCCTCAACTGTGACACATGGAACACCAGATGAAGGTTCACCAACTGCGGGGGTAAAGCGATCTCATAAGCCACCAGTCCAATCCTTCTCGTGATCTGATATGGGCCAAGGAATTTAGGAGAAAGTTTCCTTGAGCAGAGAGCCCTTCCCACACCGGTGGTTCGGGTCACCCTCAAGAACACATGATCTCCGGCTGCAAACTCCAATGGCCTCCTCCTACGGTTCGCATAGGCCTTCTGCCTACTCTGAGAAGCCTACATTCTGTTCCTCACCATCCTCACTTTCTCAGTGGTCTGCTCTAGCAATTCGGGTCCAACCAACACTGCCTCTCCATCCTGATACCAACAGAGAGGAGTCTTACACCTCCTGCCATAGAGAGCCTCGTATGGCGCCATGCTGATGCTTTCATGGAAGCTGTTGTTGTAGGTAAACTCAATCAAGGGTAACACTTCATCCCAAGCCCCCAAATGGTCCAATATGCACGTCCGCAGTAAATCCTCAAGTGACTAGATGGTCCTCTCTTATTGACCATCGATCTGGGGATGGTAGGCTGAGCTCATAGTCAACTTGGTCCCTAATGCCTCCTGTAAGGTTTGCCAGAATCGGGATGTAAACCGGGGGTCTTTGTCGGAAACTATGCTCGAAGGTACTCCATGCAACCTCACAATCTCCTTGACATATAACTGGGCCAACTTGGCCATGGACATCCTCAAGTTCATCGCCAAGAAGTGTGCACTCTTGGTCAACCAATCCACTATCACCCAGATGGTGTCATATCCTCTAAAGGTCTGTGGCAGATGGGTCACAAAGTCCATGGAGATGCTGTCCCATTTCCATACTGGTATCTCCAAAGGCTGTAGAATCCCACCGGGTCTCTGATGCTCCACCTTTGCCTTCTGGCACGTCAAGCAGGCTGATACAAACTGTGCCACGTCCTTTTTCATCCCCTGCCACCAGAAGGTCTCCTTGAGGTCCTGGTACATCTTAGTCATGCCAGGATGCAAGCTAAGACAACTTTTGTGTCCTTCCTCAAGAATCAACTTCTTCATCTTTGCATCATCAGGTACACAGATTCTGCCCTGAAACCTCAGTATACCATCATCACCCAAAGCAAAATCCTTAGCCTCTTCCGACCCAATCTGTTCTCTTGCTCTGTTCAGGCTAGAATCCAATAACTGTCTCTCCCTCACTGAGCCTAAGAAATCACTAGATATAGTCAAAGTACTACATCTAATGAACTCAGATCCCACCTCCACCTGTAACTTCATATCTCGGAATTTCTCCAATAGTTCCACCTCCTTAATCATAAGGTGTGCAATATGCACTGTCTTCCTACTCAAGGCATCTGCTACTCATTCGCCTTCCCTGGGTGGTATAAGAGCTCGAAGTTATAGTCCTTCAGGAATTCCATCCATCTTCTCTGTCTCATTATCAGCTCATTTTGGTCAAACAGATACTTGAGGCTCTTATGATCGCTGAACACACAGAACTGTGCACCATAGAGGTAGTGCCTCCAGATCTTCAAGGCAAATACTATCGCTGCCAACTCAAGGTCATGAGTGGGGTAATTACGCTCATGCACCTTAAGCTGCCATGAAGTATACGCCACTGCCTTCTTTTCTTGCATCAAGACGCAGCCAAGCCCAAGATGAGACGCGTCACAGTAGACTTCAAACGGTTTTCCCACATCCGAAATTACCAATATAGGAGCACTAGTCAATCTCCTCTTTAGTTCCTGAAAGCTCTCTTCACACTTGTCCGTCTAAGTGAAGGGTTGGTCCTTCCGGGTAAGCAAAGTCAGAGGTGCCACTATCTTGGAGAATCCCTCTATGAACCTCCTATAGTAGCCTGCCAACCCTACAAAGCTCCTGATCTCAGTGGCCGACTTAGGACTCCCCCACTTTACCACTGCTTCAACCTTTGCTGGGTCCATAGCAATCCCCTGGGCGGACATCACATGCCCCAAAAACTGAACCTCATCCATCCTGAACTCACACTTAGACAACTTGGCATATAGATGCTTCTCTCTCAAAACACCAAGCACCAATCTCAAGTGTTCTGCATGTTCCTCCTGGGTCCGGGAATATATAAGGATGTCGTCTATGAAGACTACGACAAAATTATCAAGGAAAGACCGGAAGATCCTGTTCATGTAGTCCATGAACACCGCTGGAGCGTTGGTCACACCAAACGGCATAACCACATACTCATAGTGGCCATATCTGGACCTGAAGGCCGTCTTCTGTACGTCATCGTCCTTCACCAATATCTGGTGATATCATGACCGCAGATCAATCTTAGAGAATACTGCTGACCCATGTAGCTGATCCATCAAGTCGTCGATTCTCGGAAATAGGTACTTATTCTTGATTGTCATTTTGTTCAACTGTCCGTAGTCCACACACAGTCGCGAACTCCCATCCTTCTTCTTTACTAACAGCACTGGCGCGCCCCAAGGTGAAGTGCTGGGTCGGATAAACTGTTTCGCCATAAGTTCCTATATCTGTTTCTTAAGTTCAACCAACTCCGCTGGAGCCATGCGGTAGGGAGCCATTGACACTGGACCTGTCCCCGACACTAGATCGATAGAGAACTCTACCTCTCTGTGGGGAGGTAACCCTGGTACTTCCTCCGGAAACACATCCTCAAAATCTTACACAACCGGTATTACCGACGTCGTCTCTCCACCCTCCACCTCCATACGTGTAAAGATCATGTAACATTGCGCGCCATCATAGAGTTCCTTCATAACACCCTGAGAAGATACCAACTCAGGTTCCTCCGGGTTGGGAAAAAGCAGTTTCTTCCCTCGGCAGTCTATTAGAACGCGATTGGTAGAGAGCCAATCCATCCCTAAGATCACCTCCAACTCTTGTAGGGGCAGACAGATTAAGTTCACCCTGTACCTGCGTCCCTTTACCTCCATTGGACACCTAGCACATAAGGACGATGTCCTGACAAAACCTGACACCGGAGTAGACACCGCAAGCTCACACTACAGCTCGCGCACCGACAGACCCAACCGTTGCACACATGCATTCGACACAAAAGAGTGTGTCGCTCCAGAATCATACAACACATAACAAGAAGTACCAGCTATCATGCAACTACCCATAATCAAGTTACCTGAGCCTGATGCTTCAGCTCCCGACATAGCATACACTCTGCCGGTCGCCTGAGGCCTGTTGCCTCTGTCCCTCCTCTGATGTTGATGGGGAGTCTAAACTGGAGGGCGTGTTGTTGCCCTGGCAAGGTTGGGACAGTCCTTCCCAAAGTGGCCTTCCTTGCCACAGTTGTTGCACCGGCAATAACCCTCCATACACGGGCATGCATTCCTCAAATGAGGGCCCCCACATATGTAGCACTGCACTCGACCCTGTTGGGGAGGAAGACTCCTAGACCCCTGAGGCTGATGGTGTGGTCTATCATATGGTCTCCTCCACTCCTCATGTCTGGGCATGGACCCAGATGGTCCACCGATCCTCTGAGGCGGCTATGACTGTTGTGGGCACTGACCTTCTACCTCATTCTTCATCTTCTCCATTACTCTGGCCTTCTCTACCAAAGCAGCAAAATCCTTGATGGACAAGGGTGCCACCATCAAGCGAATATCTCCCCTGAGGTCGTTCTCAAATTTTCGGCATTTCCACTCCTTATCGAGCGGCAAGGTATAGAAGCGGCTGAGGTGCTTGAACTTCTCAGCATAGTCTGTCACTGTCTTCCCTCCCTGGGTAAGTTGGAGGAATTCTACCTCCTTGGCATATCGAATACTGTCCGGGAAATACTCCGAGACGAATTTCCCCCTAAAGACCTCCCACGTCACCGGCTCGCCTCTCTCCTCCATGATGGATTTGGTGGTGATCCACCAGTGCTCAGCCTCTCCGGTGAGCGTGTAGACTGTGAAAGCTAACCTGTTCTCCACTGGACATGTCTTTGCATCAAAGATCCTCTCTAAGTCCTTCAGCCACTAGTCTGCTGCGTCAGGGCTCGTCTTCCCGTTGAACTTCACGGGATGGTGTTTCAGGAACTCCTCAAGACTCCACTCCCTGACTGCGGGTCGTGGCTCAGGACCAAACACAGGGGCAGCCGCCCTGTTCTCCTCCAGCTAGTGGAGAGCCTCCATATACTGCCGATGGGCATCCTCGGTAGCCACCCTTGCAGCCTCCATCTACTGCATCACCAATTGCTATTGCTCGAGCGACGCTGCCTGTCGCTGCATAGATGCCTCGTGTTGCTACATCATTGATGGACATCCTTGGAGTAGGAGAGGAAGGAAATCCATGGAGAATGATGAGGAGAAGATGGAGTGCAGCAGAATTTGGGGAATTAGAGAAAGGTTGCTCTCGAAAATGGAGAATTTGGTGAAGATGAAGAGTAGAAGTGGAGCTATGGTGTGGAAGGTGGCTAAAGGAGATGAAGGAGAAGGTTAGCCATGTGTGCTCTCAAATTAATAGAAGTGTGGAGTGATCTCAAACACTAGCATCTATTAGCAATTCAAGAGTAACCATTGCAATATTTGAGTGGCTCTATTTATAGGCACATGGCCGGCCAAATAAAGAGAAAATGCAACAAAGATGAAATGCAAATGTAGCTTGGAGAAGAAGCTTGATTGTAGACCATGTGATGTAGTAGATGAGTCTAGATGGTGCCAAGTGGCGTATCACACTCTCCTTGCCCAAGTCATACACACCATGCTTCCATCACATGCTCCTTGCTTAGTTCATGCTTTGCTTGCATCCAAAAGGAGAGCCACTCTAGTAACTCTCGGCCAAAGGTGGCACATTGGGCTCGGCCCAAATGATCCTAACAAGTGTTCTAGCTTTTATTGAAAGCAAAGCCTAAACAATGACCCAATTTAAATCTAGACTACTTCCTTCATGCATCATCTCATATTTTAGAGATTTCTTTAGCCCATGTAAATAATGTAAAAAGCCCATGATTGACTTGATCATCTTGTGAGAGACCCATGCGAATCTTTCTCATCATGCTTCTAGTGATTGGGCCTTGATATGGGCTTGGGCTTATTGATGCACTTGAGCTTGGGCTTGTTGGGGTCACATCAATCATAGCTGTACTTTGCTGCGTCATGGCAGCTACCATTGCCTCGATCGCCCTGGCGATATCGAGCACGTCATCTTGGGATGATTGCGAAGTCCTACGAGGAGGTGCCATAGTCCATTGGCACACAAAAAATCACTTGGTTAGGCTTGATAAAGGCAAGAATTTTAACTAGGCACTCAGAGACACACAGAGAAAACCAAGCGGACCACCCAAGTCCACAGACCTAAGGAATGACCGCTCTGATACCATAAATGTAACGTCCCATTTAATTATTAAGCGAAATTAAAAGAAAAGTCACACAAATAGTAATGTAGAGTAGTCCTGGGGTCCTAACACAACCCCTACAAACTGGGCACACCACGATGGCAACGGAAACCAGATAAAAGTCTAACCAAAGGAGAGTAAATCGTAACGCATAGAGCAATACATGGGCCGTAGCCCTAAAGAAGATCCATGAAGGAAAGAAACATAAAGTCCAGCCCAGATGGCTAAGCAGTGGAATCGCCATTTCCTTGCTGACCACGGGAACCTTGTCCATCTGCTCCCATCAATCAAATTGATGATCATCACAAGAAAGAAGAACCACATACAAGACAACCATACAACAAACAGGGTAAGCTAGAGCCAACAATATTCTCATCATGCAGTCAAATATACTTTCACCATCCAATATTCATACGAAAACCAAGCATGTTATGACTTTTCAATCAATACACTACGACTCGACTCGACTCATCCGGATACGTATAACTTGGTCGGATTCAACGGATGCTTGCACTTGTGGTGGATACCTCTGCTCACCCCCAAGCTGCTCACCCCCGAGCTATGTGTTACAAGTGTTACGATGAATCAAATTTCCCTCACCACAAGGTTAACCCTTAATGAATTTTGGGCCTCCTACTACTCTCACCACACGAGTCAGTCCGCTCTAGGTGAGACTAACTGACTCCTCAGAGTGTCAGGATGCAACCTTACCTTGAATCCTTACCTAGCTATACAGATGGGGCACCACACCATGAACCCCCACAAACAGGGGCCATGGAATTACGTCCCGACAACTGAAGCGCGACCCTGAAAGTCTCACCCAGAGACCCCAAGGAATTATGCACTGACACTAACAAAATATAATCATACAATCAGATACTATTCACTATGCAAAGATACCCTCATTATATCAACCTTTAAAGTCGTTACCTTTCAATTTCTAGATCCAACCCATTCCAACTTATCATAATCCATTCATGTACATAGAGTCCAACTCATCTCATTATCATGACACTTTAACAACACCAATCTCATTTAGTTCACATGTCAATACTCCTACCAAACCCATCATTTATAATTCATGAATCATGTTACGCATACATCGCACTCCATTATGTACCTGTCCCTCATCACAACATTCATACCCAACCAAAACAGATCATCCAAAAATAAACACACATCCAAACAAAGCGCTGTCTCGCCCAGCACCTCGCTCGGGCTGAGGGGTTTCGCTCAGGCGAGACGTGCTCACTCAGGCGAGCTCCCCGTTCACCTAGGCGAGGGCTCGAGAAGGGAGCAGAAGCACTCGTGGGATCTCGCTTAGGCGAGACCCCTCTCGCTTGGGCGAGATGCTCGCTCGCTCAGAATCACAGTGGGTCGCCTGGGCGAGCATTCGTGGAAAAGGGCTTAGGCAAGCCTCTGTTAATCTCGCCTAGGCGAGACAAGCTCGCTTGGGCGAGTTTATCAATGCCCGCCACTGTTTTCACCTGCAACAGATGTGAAGACATACCACAAGCAACAATCCCACCGTATCATACATTCATATCAAAAGGCAAACACAAAAAGAATCACCAACCACATAAAATAGCAGACTCGCACCAAACAAATAGAGGGTTCTAGCTTTCCTTACCTGGAAGTAGCTAGAAGGTGCCTCGATTCTAACCAACGGAGCACGACAACTCAAAGGAGGAACTTGCGAGCTGAAAAAGACAGTGGAGCAGAGTTAGGAACTAAGCTCACGGTGAAACCCTACTGTACAAACGGACAGATGCTCATGGAGAAGAAGTGTGAGCTAAGAGATAACTTACGTGGGGTAAGAACTGGTTCGGAGCTAGTTCGAGAAAGCTTGGGGAGAAACCCGAGTAGAGCGCCCTATGAGAGTAAGGGGTGACGGCTGGTTTTCTGAAATGAATGAAAAATGTGGAATTAGGGCAACACGAAGGGTTCTTATATCATGGGCCAGCCTTTAGGTCCACTACTACAGGGCAACCCTACAAATTAAGGTGACAGAAATAATTGGGCCTTACAGCATGTGTGTCTTTTGTCGACAAATCTACGAAACTATTTAAAAACTTTTATAGCAATTCTTAGGTGTAAAAATAAGTCAATTAACAAGTTTTTTGAACAAATCAAGTATGGTTTGTTGTTTGTAGGTTTTGCGTTTGCTCAGCACCAATATTTATGCGGTATATAATTGTAAGTTTTAATAAAAATATATAATGTTTAAAAGATCAAATAAAAAATACCAATTATATAATATATGTATATAGTTTAGAAGAGCCACTTGTAGTCCACACAACACTAATTAATATTTTTTACCATGGAAACAAACCTGAGTTAGACATATATAGACGGGAAGCGGTAAAGTAGTTGAGTTCAAATTTTTTCTTTTCCACCTCGGTAAAATTATTTGAGTTGACATCTCTCGTTCCCTTGAAAATGTGAAACGTCCAATAGTTTTGTGAAATCAAGAAAGAAATATTACTTAACAAATGACTAAATTTATTAAGCGAGGTAATTATTAAATATTTTGTTTAGTTGAAAAGTTATTTATGGTTTTTAATTTATTTTATGGATTTTTATTCGGTATAAAATTTAAAACCTGAATATAAAAGTAAACTAATACATTAATAATTTGAAAATATTAATCACCATAAAAGTTTTAATTAAAGTGTTAATTTTATAATATTTTTTGTATTAATGTAAAAGTGAAAAAGGAGCTGTTAAAGATTTCATATAATAACCATCGCAAAAATAAATATTTTAAAATGAATTGTTTTTTATATTGCAGATTCTATTTGTGATATAGCATACATTAGTAAGGAAGTCTTTCCTTGGAGCCACAAATAGGAGAAGATTTCTAAAAAAATTTCTAACGGAACGTGCATGAGAAAGGCGGGTGTTTGCATGTGACTTCAAAGTGGCTCAACGAAAAAGGTGAGGGTTTTTGAGATAAGCAAAAGGTGAGGGTAGAGTGCTGACTTTGAGATTCAAAACGGAGAAAAGAGGTTGGATTTTTTTTCCCATCTAGCACACTTTTTCCAAAATATTCCCCCGATAACATACATACTGTGCAAAATATTTACATGCATAACACATTTTTATTTTATGTTGAGAATTCGGTTCTGGCAACCGAATTCTGAACTCAATTTTGTATTTTTTTTTTCTTATACTAGTCTGAATTCGGTCCAAGGACCCGAATTCTGTACTGGTTTTTTTTTTTTTAAATGATGGAAAGATAAAGTTTTTTTTTAAATAAATATAATTAATGTTTATTTTTGTTATCAATAAAATAGAACTAATTAAATAAATTATTTTAAATAATAGAATTA